>Ga0310124_10001044_pt1 | contig 19577 bp, 10 predicted proteins | sample CB11b_AW_Bot5_MG_FD_203507 | JGI IMG/M metagenome (GOLD analysis project Ga0310124, IMG submission 203507) | Marine microbial communities from Western Arctic Ocean, Canada - CB11b_AW_Bot5 | ecosystem: Environmental > Aquatic > Marine > Oceanic | place: Canada: Western Arctic Ocean | collected... | reverse complement strand
GTCTCCACGGTGGCTTCCATCCCGGATAGAGTGATGAGCGCTTCCTCAGGGAACGACGAATTGCCAACATCGGTGATGAACATGATGACCGTGATCTCGCCTTCGGGTGGCAGAGAAACCTCTAGCAGATCGGGTATCTCCCCGGGCTCCTGCAGGGTGATCGCCATGCGGTAGTCGTAGTTCGAGACGATGCATACGATGTCGAAGCGCTCCTCTACGCTGATTTCGTTCTGGTTGCGCACGCGCACCTGGAACTTCTCGCTGTCTCGCTCCAACTCACCTTGTATGGTAATGTCCAGCCAGACGGTGACGGTCTGGCCCGGATCGAGTGATATCGAGGTAATCTCCGAGCCGGCCGAATCACTGAAGCGGGAATCCCACGCCGGGCTGGCGCACAGGTTCGGGTTACTGGTAGGTGGGTCATCGCACACCGACAGGCGGAAGGGATCGCGGATGTTGCCCTCGTTGGTAATCACAACAGGGAACTTGGCTACCTCTCCTGTGGCTCCCCACTGTTCGAGCGAGACCATGCTGGCGGACATCTCTCGATGGGCGGCGACGGTCACGGTGATGTCCTCGCTCACGTAGGTGGTGCTGCCGCCGGACGAACTGACGCTGACGGTGAACAGCAACTCGTCGGTCGCCAACGCATCCTGCGGCGCGCTGATGCTCAAGGTGAGCGAACCGCTGGTTCCGCTGGTATCGTGGCGTCCATTGAGGGTGATCGTCCCGGTTTCGAAACTGGTGGTCCATCCTAGCACGGTGCTAGTACCCACTGAGAAGGTCTCTGCCCCGTTCCCGAGGTTCGACACAGTCACCTGGGTTGTGACCGTCGTACCTGGCTCCACATCGCTGATGCGGGTCGACTGCAAGTCGATGTCGGCAGCATGTGACCGCCCGAGAATCAGAGTGAGATCAGCGGTGCATTTGTTGCTCTGATCGTCGTAGCCGTCGATGTCGAACGGAATCTCCGTATTGGCGGGCATCGAGTCATCAGGTGACACAGTGAAGTCGAAACTGACCGTGCCGGTACCATCGTTGTAGGGCAGCAGGTGCGTACTACCTCCCACGACAGATATCCAATTGCGCGACCCGGAAAAATCGAAGCGGATGGTCCAGTCGGCGTTTCCTGTGTTGGTGAAGGTCACAGTGTTACTGAGGGTCTCACCTGGATCGACCGACATCGAAGCCTCATTCAACGCGGCATCACACGTGTGCAGTTCGGGAACAGTGAGGTGCAGTTGTATCGAATCGCTCGCCTGCTCCTGTTGGTTCGGATCGTTGGTGACGACAGCCTCCAACGTGAAGCAATGCTCCCCTGCCTCCGTGCCCTCGGGAACGGTCACTTCGACTTGGACAACCTCAGTGTCTTCTGAATCGAGTACGACCTGATTGGGGTCTACCTCGACGTTCAGTGGTGACGTGCATGTGCTGTTGCTGACCATCTCAAGCGAAATCGTCTCGTTCTGCTGGCCAGTGTTCTCCACCGTTACAGCCCATCTGATGGGATTGTTGTTGTTGAACTCCTTTTGCGTAGAGCCTGAGGATAGTTCAACTCCGAACAATGCATTTCCTGAGCCATCACCCGCGGTCGTCGTCACCGTGACATCGGCCTGCTCCGGTGACGCTGGTGTGCCACCTGGTGCCACATTGGCTGTTCCCGTGACAGTGGTCTCACAATCATCTTCCGCACCCGAAGCGACCTGCACGCTCAGATCCGTGGTCTCGGAATTACCAGACTCTATCACACCGGTGATCTGCTGAATGGTACTTGTGAATCCCTGACAGTCCTGTCCCTCTTGGGTGGTCAACTGAACGGTCATGTCCTCGTCACCAGTGTTGACCACGGTGATGGTGTAGCTGCCGTTCTCACCCGGATTGACTGTCAGCGCCATCGGATTGGCGGATATCGAGATTCCGAGTGCTCTTCCGCCCGCGGCCATGGCGAGCGGGCTGGAGGTGGTGAGCAGGAGGAGCACGAGCAGCAATGCGGTCGAGCGCGCGCGACGCATACTCATGCGCATGGTGGCGGGAGCGAGAGCGATATCTATGAACATGCGGACTTGCGGGACTGGTCTCGATTCAGTTGCAGGCATCAGTGTCACCCCATGGTCACGAACTCTGAGACATCCCGTTCGCAGTTGCGGCAGCCACTCAACTTGTCGACTGCGCACCCGCCTCCCGACAGATGGTAACGGGCACCGCAGCCCGGACACGCCTGCCACTCGGTCTGCGACAGTGATTCAAGGCATACCCAGCAGCGGTGTCGATCGGAAACGTCACTCTCCTCAGCGAACGCTCCTACAGGTGGAGCGGAAACTGGCTTGGCTTTGGCTGGCGGAGGCGGAGGCAGTTCGGAGACAACCGGTGCTGCCGGTTCCAGATTGGCCATGCTCGGGGGTGGAGGCAGGTCGGGTGAATTCGGCGATGGAGGACGCGATTGCCTGGTCTGGCCTCCCTTCGGACTGCGGGCTATCTTGACCATGACTCCAGATGCCACGGCCAGAGCGACAATCAGCAGTATCAGGCCAGCCCATATCAGGCCAGAGGAGCCGCTGGATGGAGTTGCGACCCGGTTCGGATCGTCCTCGGCTGATACCGAGTATACCACCTCGTTCTGGAATACGTCAGCCCCCTCCTGCAGCCAGACATGGATGTAGCCTTCCTCCGGTTCATCGGGTGTCACCTGCATTACGAGCGCGCGCGACTCACCGGGTTGCAGTTCGAGCATGTTGGAACCGGTCAGGCTAATCTTCCAGCCGTCGGTTCCCGACAGCGCGATTAGGTACGACAGCGGAGCGTTGCCAGCATTGTACGCCTCGATGCGCACCTCGGTAGAGGCGCCCTCGACCAGTTCCGAATGTGGCTTGACGGTCCACTGGACCGCCTTCGAGGAGGCGACGCGCAGACTGATGGTGTCGTTGATCTCCACTCCCTCTACGGATAGTTCGAACGTGATCTGTGGCTGCTCGCCTGCCGGAAGGGTGGTAGGAATCATGACGAGACACTCGATCAGTTGGCCTCCACCGGCGGATATCTCCTCAGGAGCGTCACACTCCGCCATCCAGTCCGCGCTGGGCGTGCGCAGATAGACCGACGGCGTCCACGCCTCGCTGCCACCGTTCTCGATGAACCAAATGAGGCGCACTCCGGGTGCTCCAGCCGGATGGTCACCCGCTCCGAGCGGTTCTGGCGACGAGGAGCCATCGGGCATGATCACGCTGCTGAACGACAGCAGCGGCCGCGGGATGGCGATCACGTCGAGAACGCCCTCCCACTCGATGCGGTAGCCGTCCTCGCTAGTGAGAGTAAGTTGGATTGGACCGCTCTGCGCAAGCCCGTTACCGGCTATGCCCACGACCACGTCCCCGGACTGACCGGGAGAGAGTTCCACCGCAGGCGGGTTGTTCGTCACCGACCAGCCACCGGGGAGTTCGACAGAGGGGGTCAGCGTCATTCCGTCATTGCCGGTGTTCGTCACGGTGAAGCGCAGGTTCGCCACGCCGTCCGAACGTAACTGACCATATTCGGATTCGAGTTCGATGGTGCCGTCTCTGTGACTGGCCACCACGAACGATATCTGCTGCGACCACTGTGCACTATCGTCTATCTGCGAGATCGCCCTGAGCGTCCCGACGAGTTGCGTTCCCGCCGACACGAGATGCGTCGAGGGCGGCACCATGGTGATCGCCAAGGTTCGCGTGCTGGCCGCCGGAATGTAGCCTGACGACGCGGATGGCGCTCCAGGCATCGAACCGAGGTCATCGAACCCAAGATGCCATCCATTGGGTGCGAACAGATCGAGATCCCACCCCTGAGCGCCGTTCCCGTCGTTCCAGAGATCCACGGAGAAGGATGTGTTGGCCACAGGGGAGACCGTCAGTATGGAGAATGGTATGGTGAAGTGCAGGTCAGGCAGCACCGGAACCTCGAGCGTGAGCGACAGCGGATACTGGATGCCATTGTCCTCATCGGTGGCCGTTACCGTGAACCGATAGAGACCGGGCTCTGGAGGTGCGGGATGCACCAGCGTCAGGCCGACCTGGAACACCTCGGAACCGTTGAGCGCGAACGTGGTCTGCGAGAATGACTGGAACCAGTTGAACTGGGTGCCATCTGAGAGGCGTATCGGCTTGGTGGCCGAAATCGATGCGTTGGTCGGCAGCAGAGCGGTGTTCTTCAACTCAATATCCCACTGTGTCGTGCTCGTCTCTGCCGAAGTCAGCGTCACCACCTCGGTGTCGGTGTCGAGGCGCACTCCAGGCTCGGTGACACCGACGGAAATCAAGAACAGATTGTTGCCCTCGTCGAGTTCCTCCGAGAATGCGTCGGTCGGATCTAGTTGGACGATGATGTCCTTGGTGCCTGGTGAAGTGGGGGTCCACTGCCAGTTGAGGCCACGGATTCCACCCGGTCCGAGGCTGATCGTCTCGTCGCCGAGATTCTGACCACCAGCGGACGTTCTCACAATCAGATCCTCCATCGTGCGGCTGCCCATGTTGGTGACCTGCAGCGAGAAGGTCACCTCCTCGTTCACCTGCGGAATCGGATCGGACAACTGGAACGAGTTGGGGACGAAGGCAGCGTCTGGAGACAGGTCGTCGACGCCTGCTCCACGCACCGCCAGTGCATACGTCTGCTGTGAGCGCTGACCACCGTGACGCACATCCTCGACGTGGACAGTCCAGATGCCCTTCTGAGCCTGGTCAACAAGCACCACTTCGACGTTGTTCAGGGTGTCCGTGCTGCCTCCGGTTGACGAACGGCCATTCTCGAACACGTTCCCGAGATATGTGGTCGTGCCGTCGGGGGCGGTCACTGTGAGGTCTAGATCGTTCTGCAACTGGGTAGAGGCCCAGCGGTTGCCGCGGTAGTCGGACCAGGAGAGGACGACCTTGAACGGTTTCCATGACTCGGATATGTTGAACGTGTAATCGCGGCTGTTTCCGCTTCTCAGATAGTTGCGGTCATCAACGTAGATTCCGGTGTTCTGCCCAGGGACCAGAGAATTCGCGAGGTTGACTCGGCCCCAGCCTTCGTTCATGTTGGGGATGTCCCGAGTGCCCATGTCCTCTGCACCGAGGATGATCAGCCCACGCACCAGCGCCCCCTGAGGCTCTGGCCTCGCTGCCACCTCCTTCAGGTATTCACGGATGAGTGCTGACGCTCCCGCCGTATTCGGTGCCGCCATCGAAGTTCCCGAGTATTCCAGATACCACTGGCTCGACCACGATGCCCCAGCAATATCAGTGGCATCCTGCGAACGGCAGGAGCGTACCCAGGACCCTGGTGCTGTGACATCTGGTTTGAGGCGGCCATCATCGACCGGCCCGCGGCTGCTTGTAGAGGAGAGTGTGTCAGGAGCGCCCCCACCGCGGTTGTGGTGATTGGCGACGGCCAACTGGTTCTTGGCGGTGGCCGGCGGAGAGATGGTGTCACTGTTGCTGCCGTCGTTTCCAGCGGAGAACAGCACGGTCATTCCGTCATAGGACCAATACTGGTCGTAGTAGTTCACGCGGTCGTCGACATCCTCGGAGTCGGTCGTGTATTCACCGTAGTTGGTCTGCGAGCCCCAGGAATTGGTGTGCGTCAGGGCGCCGTTGTTGTAGGCGGCGTTGATGAGATAATTCATGCTCGGCGAGTAGAACTGACCATCCGAGTCCCGCTCCATCGCCTGGAAGTAGAGTTCCGCCCCCGGTGCCACCCCTGCATAGCCTCCACGTGAGCCGTCCCCGAGCACAGTGCACGCCACGTGGGTGCCGTGTCCGCTGTGGGTGTCCTCGCTGGACGAGTCGCCATTCACCACAGAGACTGCCGCCACTATGCGGTTGTCCATGTCACCATGGTCCTGATCGATTCCCGAGTCTGCAACCGCCACGATCTCCCCGCTGCCGTTCAGCGTGGTGGCGAATGCATTCACTACGTCGGCGATTCGCATGTGGGTTCGAGCCCGGTCGTTGTGGATGGCGAATACCGGCGGCAGACGGATCCACGAGATCGACGGGTCGAATGCAGCGAGCGGAATATCGGCGAGCGAGAGCGGGCCTTGGTGGCGCCCGGCATCGACCGTCTCCACGGAATCGAGCAGCTCTCCGGCCAACTGGCCTGTCGAGTGTGTGACCGCCCCGATGTTGAATTCCTCCACCGGGACGCCGCTGTCCAGATGGCGCCAACCTTCCAACCTCACCTCCAGCGCCTCAGCAGAGAATGAATCAGCGAAGATGTCGAGCACCTCATCCTCGACCATCATGGCGGCGGGAACAGGGTGCACGGCGGCTACCCCAGAGAGAGTTGAGAGCGCTGCGAGGGCGAACCCGTCTCCTTGGACGAGGAATCCAGACGGCGGAATGTAGGCACGAATCATCAGACTTGGAATCGTCAAGAGGGCTTCCTGAGCGGGCCACAAGCCGACATCGCCATCGATGAGCACCAAGCGCATATCGACCCGCTCAGCGCTGAAAGCGGTAGGAATATCTCGACTCAGTTCAAGACCGGAGATGCCGTATGTGCCCAGCCTTGTGTCAGCATGCGTTCCTCTGGCTCTCTCGAATCCTTCTGTGAAGCCTGTCGGCTCGACGCCGCGGATGCTGTTCGGATCCGGCTCGATGTTCACCCACTCGATGCGCGGTCCGTCTGCCGCAATTTCCGAATCGAACGGTTGCGGGCCACCAATCTCAACGAGCGGGGCCCATGCTGCCAGCAGCAATGGTAGCAGCATCAAGACGAATGCACAGCGCCCGCTCACAGTATCCCCTAAGCGGCTGGCCTCTTGCAGCCTCTATATCAGTTCGGGTCTGCTGGCCGCATAGCGGCCAGCACGCGTCGCGGGTCATGTGCGCGAGGAGCGCCCGTCGTAAACAGGTCAGAACCAGTGCCGGTCCGCCTTGTCCTTGAAAGTCTCAGTAGTCCAATCACCTACTGTGTGGTTCCAACTCTCGTACTCTCCGGTTCCACCGTAGTAGTCGTATTCGAGGGTCACTAGGATGTGGTAGTTCGCCCACACTGTCACGCCCTCGATCAACAGTTCCAAGTCATCCCCCGCCACCGACGTGTGCGCCGGAATCTCTGACCTGTGGAACCGCGTCGAGTTGAGAACATCCCCGTCGAGATCGGTGAACTTCACCTCGACGGTGACATCCGAGATCGGTTTCGTTCCCAGATTGTGCACCTCGACGAGCACGACCTGTCCCGGTCCCGATTGCATGTAGACGACGTCCACGGTGATCGCGTCTCGGGGTACCGCCCAGAAGACGAGTGCGAATGTGCTGAACAACAGGAACGCCATGAAGAGCGAGGCGACGACCACATTCGCAGGCGAGATGATCCTGGACACCCGACGAGTGACATCGCGCACCTTCTCCAGGGTTTCATGGGCCAGTTCAACCTCTTCCTCGGTGAACGAGCGCTCGCCGATATCCACATCCCTGTCCTCTTCGGACATCTCCTCCTCTGAGAGTTGTGGTTCGTCGGGCGTACCGACGAGGGAGAACATGCCTTCTGGCTCCTCATCGTCCATTGTCACATCTCCTAGGTGATAGTCGCCAACACAGTGAGCACCGCGCTCGAGAGTGGTTCAGCGAACAGCCAGTGCGTGGATGAGCCCTCGAATCCGGGCACGGCGTTGAGCAGGCTCAGGTCACCTGTGAGGCCGTTGACTCCGAGCGTGGAAGCGGATGGGATGTACGAGGTGGTCTGGGCATCGATGAGCACTCCGCGCGCTTCGAGCGTCGTTCCGAATGCGTCCACCTGCATGCTCGCGGTGGCCGCGATTCTCCCGCCGCGCACATCTCCCACCTCGATCACCGGGTAGAGGCCCGCGATGGTATGCACCTGCACGTTGGCACTCTGGAGATTCTCGCCTACGGCCTCCATCTGCTGCATCCACACACCTGGTGTCACCGGCACGTTCGTCTGTCGCACGTAGAGCCGACCGACGCCGTCACCCGACGACGATATTGCTACGCCGAAGTCTTCGGTCGGCTGGATGGTGGCGTGTGAAGCTAGATTCTCTGCCAGCAGCAGCGAATCGCCGCGGGAGTTGATCGCCCGACCGGCGCCGGAGATGAACATGTCCATTCCATCACCGGATGAAGAATAGGTGAGAGTGGGCATGCCCTGGAAGGAGAGATCCTGGGTTATGTCGAAGCTGCTGGATGGCTCGATATCCAAATCCATGACTCCAGGAACATCGTTGATGAACACGGTCAGCGGCCACCATTCTCCGTCCGCGTGAACCAGTTGCTGCATGAAGACTGATTCAACCCCCATGCCATCCCGCTGCTGGTCCTCCGGCACAGACAGCGACAGGGTGACCCGGCGTCCCAGCGCGGCGTTGACGTCGACGATGCGCGGGATGTCAGTGAGCAGCACCTCGGAGCGTGTGCCTGAGTTGCGGTCCAGCATCATCGCGTGCACTGAGTCCAACCGATGGGACATCTCGTATCGCGACGCGATCGTCGTCGTCGGAATCGTCGTCGTGGTCTCGATCTCCAGTTGGGTCACCATGTGCAGATCGGTTGCCGTGCCGGCGGTGAGACCGAGGGCGGTGATCTCCACATCCCTGCCCTCGAGTCCATGGATGTCAATAATGAACTCACTGCGCCGAGGAATCCACTGGACCAGGTCCACTTCGAAGTCCCAGACATCGCGCACCGTCTGGTTCTCGTAACTGACGAAGATGTTCACCACAGGAGGAAGGTCGGGCAGCCAAGCGCGCAGATGGAAGGCCGTGCGGTTATCCTTCTCTCCAGCAGACATCGAGAGCCCGTGTACCCAACTCGGTTCAGTCAGCGGCATACTGCCCTGACGCACATCGAGTGTGAGCGAGAAGGGAGCGTTCGTATTGAAGGTCAGGCCCGCCGAGAAGTGATCGACATCGTCGCCATCACCTCCCGAGATGCTGGTTGCGAGGCCGCCGAGCATGTCGTTGACGCTCTGGCCAAGGTCGGAGAATCCGCCGAGGAAGAAACCGAGACCGGAGAGGCCGCTCTCAGTGGAGAAACTCGGAATCACGAGGCCGCTCTCGGAATCCTCGTCGCTCGGAATCGCCAGTTCGAGCACCGCTGGCAACGGTTCGATGAGTATGTCCCCGTTCACCCCCTTGGTCGGATCGTCCCATTCCGTCTCATCGCGGAGCGCGAGCAGCAGCGATTGGGTTCCGGGAGTGACAAGCGTGGCCGTGGGCATGCCATCTCGTCCTTCGGATCCGGGAATCACTGGAGCAGCCCATCCCACCTCCGACAGTCCGGTGAGGCGGGCGGACAGCGACGCCTCGGCCGTGTCGACATCCTGCCAGAACAGGAAGTGGTCGCCATCCATCGTACGCGGGCTGCTTGCGTTGCCCATCTGTATGGACACCGAGGCGATAGGCTGCTCGCCGACCCACGAGAAATCACCGCTGATGCTCATGCTGAAATTCTCTGGGAGTCCCTCTAGCAGGACCGCCTGTCGTTGGGTGCCGTTGCGGCCAGCATACAGGATCTCGGGAATCGGTCGGTCAGCGCGCCAAGTCGCTGAGGTGTCTTCGATTAACAGGTCGAGCGATGCTGGCTGCTCGGTGATCTCAACCATCTGGAACCCAGCGTCGGCGAGCGCGCCATCACGATGCTCGATGTAGAGCAACTTGAGTGGATCTCCACCCTGCGTCTGCAAGGAGAATTGCTGAGTGTCGGCTGCTTCATCATCGATCACATGCACCGCCATCAGCCCGTCGTGCTCAAGGCTGATGGCAACAGGAACAAGAGGGTCCATCTGCCCATGTCTGCCCTCGACATAGGTCAGGTTCAGGTCAGTGCTCATCACTATGTGCGGACCGCTGCCCACCGGGTGCGGACCTGAGCCGAGCTCCAGCCGCAACCGCCCCACTGCCATCGGCTGGCGACTCGCAGAGATGTCGTCGAACATCACGATGTGCAGCTCTCCACCTGTCCCGGTTCCGCTCCCATCTCCACCGATGATCCCGACGATCGACTCCGGGATGCTGTTCACGATGGCGCCCACATCGAGGAACACGTCGACGAGGTTCAGGATGGTCGCATCGAGAAGTGCCGACAGCGGGTCGCCTTGATCACCGTCGAACACCTCTGCGGCATCGCTGCCCCCAGACAACTCGAACGTCCCGTAGAGCACAAGCGCGGTTGGCAGGTCCTGGCCGTGGATGCGCAGGCGGCGATGGTCCTCTGGAGCCCCTGAGCGCATGAACCAGGAGATGTAGTCGATCTCGGTGATGGATTGGGTGGACTGGAACACGATCAGGGACTGCGGTGCCTCGGAGGGATTCACCGGCAGGGAGTCGTCGTCGGCGTTGTCCCCCTGGTCTCGAGTGAAGTTCTTGATCGCCAGGATGGCCGACAGTCGAGTGGGCATCTGCCCGGGCAGGGTCGGACTTGATTCGCTGCCCACCTGACGGAACACACGGATTATCTCCTGCTGCGAGAGCGTGCCGGAGGGCATTCCTCTCAGCCATCCGAGTGAGTCTGTGATGTTCCCGTACGGCTCGCTAGGAGCAGCCGACTGGTTCGAGCGGTCCTCATGGAAGTGCAGGTGAAGGTCGCAGCGCTCATCGGCGTAGTACTCGATGGTGTCGAGCCCACCCTCGCCATCGATGCCCATCCCCGTGGTCAGCAACTTGTCGTTGCGCAGCACGAGATCAATCACCTCCGGCAGCACGACCGCCCCCTCCACCGGGTGGATGGCCAGATCGATGTAGGCGATCTCCTCAACCGAACGGTCACCGGCGTTGTCAGGCTCCTGGAAGTGGATGTATCCGAAGCCGACGGCGACCGTGCACGGATGCAGGTGCGACGGAAGGTCGTGCTCGGTTTCAGGGTCGTAATGCGACGGACAGTCGGTCTGCTCGGCGTTGTCGATGTGGATGGCGTACGGAGCGGCGATGGCGGCGATGCGGATGTCGCTCTCGTCCGGATTCCCGAACACCGGAAGACCGCTGATTATCGCTGCGAGGAAGGAGGCGCCAGCCCCGGCGATGTCGAACCATAAGCGTTCAAGGCCGACCTCGAATGAGAAATCCTCGGGGGTCATAGTGAAGCGAGAGTCGATCACCCAGACGTAGCTCTCTCCTTGGGAGAGTGGTGTCAGCGAATAGGCGAACTGCTTCATCAGAGTCACCTCGAGCAACTCTAGGGCCCCCCACAACGAGTCATTCGGGTCGATGGCAACAACGGTGAACTCGATCGCCGGTTCCGCCCAGAGCACAGTCGGGGGGTTGCCATCCAGCCCCCAGCCATCCTGCTCATCGACCGCCACGGTCAAGCCAACGCGCACGTCCTCGCTGCCATCTCCATCCACATCCACTTCGTGCAGAAGGGGATCATTGCCGCTGACCAGACCGAGCAATCCGAGTATGAACGAACTCTCAGCGTAGTCCACCTCCTCATAGGCATCGTATTCCACGCCTCCTCGCGACTTGTAGTGCACCCAGACGATGAAGTTGTCAGCAGTGAGCAGCGTCCCCCACATGTTGTTCGCCCATTCGTCGGGATGGTTGTCGGGATTGAGCATCATGTCGTATGGGTCTGGATGCATCACGGGCGGCGCGGCGGTCGGCTGCATCGTCACTCCATCGAGTGCATCGTCGAGCCGGGATAGCGGGTCTCCGGCATCCGATTCGCGCACCTCGAGGCGCACCTGATCCAGCGCCTGGTTCGCCTCGGTGATGACGCTGATGTCGTCGATGCGCGCTTCCCGCTCATCCAGTACCTCGTCAAGTTTGGAGAGAATGCCGAAATCATCCGCGCGGAACTGCAGTTGGGCGGATACGGTGGTCATCGGAGCGATGATCGGCAGCAGGAACATCAGGGCCAGCACGGTGGCCGGGCGTAGTTTTCGCCTAGTTGGACCTGCGAGCAGAAGACGGGGCGAATCGCGCTCCATATCAGGAATCGTGTGTCCATCCCGCTTAGAGGGTTTGGTGGGATGCGCCGTTGGCGCATCGTACGCGCGTGCACGAGAGCAAGGCGCTCAGCGCTGAAGTTTGATGCGCTGCTCGCACTTCGGGCAGGCGACCATCGCCTCGGATAGTTCGGGTGGCATCTCAACCGCGAACTGCTGGTTGCACGCCGGGCAGGCAGTTCTCACCGTCGGCGTGCTCATCTGTGCTTCGGGTGCGGGCTCGGGCACTGTCACCGGCTGCGCATCGGCTGGTGGGGAGCTGGCGATCGTGGTACTGTCTGGTAACTGCACTGCACCCGCGCCCGACTTCTTCGCTGGCTCGGACTCGGCCACCGAAGGGACGGTTGTGGCTGGCTCTGCCTCTGACTTCTCCCCCTCATCGCCGCGCGTTCGCAGGAAGTCCAAGTCGTCGAGAATCGGGTCATGTTCCTCCACCGATGTGGCGGCAACCGGTGCATCTGTCATGTCGGAGAATGCGCTGAGTGCGTCGTCGGAGAGCATCTGGCCTGCACCTGGGTCCACGCCGGCGAGTGCTGCGATCTCGGCCGTCGCCCCTGCTCTGCCAGTCAACGCCGTGCCGCGGGTATCGAACATCTCGATCTGCTCGACGTCTGTCGGTTCCGGCTCAGCCACCTCCTCCTCCTGCGCCGCTGCATGATGCGCGGCCAATGACGCTTCCTCAAACTGGGTCCGGCGCCGGTTCAACAGGAACCAACCGCCTGCTCCGAGCAGCACGAAGATGATCAGCGCGACACCGATCTTAGCAGCGAAGGGAACATTGCTGTCGGTTGGGGTCGTGATGACTCCTTCAACCTCGATCAGGTGATCGATCGACTTGTTCAACCCGGCATCGTTCTGGACGGTGACGATCACCCAGATGGCGCCAGATTCAGTGAACGTCCAACTGACCGTATTTCCTTCCGCCTGCACGTCGTTGGCATCGAATCCATCACCATCGGCATCGCTGCGCTTGTCGAAATCCCACATGTAGGTCAATCCGCTCGATTCGGAATCGGTCGCGCTGGCGCTGAAGGTGACTGCCTCGCCAACTGTTGCATCGGCAGGACCTGTGATCGGTGTGACGATGGGAGCGGTCCCATCGCGAACGTGGACGATCACGCTCGCCGCGGCGATGCGATCGGCACCATCTGTTACTGTCAATTCGATGGTGTGGTTGCCGGTGGAGTTGATCGAGTGGCTGAAGGTGGAGCCACCTTGGTTGAAAGACTGCACCAGCGCGCCATCTACCCGCCAATCCTCCCGCTTGATCATCCAGTTGTCCGTTGAGGTGGAGATGATCGAGAAGTCAGAGTTGACATCGCGGGTGAGCACCGAGGAGCCACCCAGGATCGCCGCTGATGGGTTCGTCAGGTCCTGCACGGACACAGTGACCTGGGCCGAGTCGTCAATGTCATCCGAGCCGTTCACGATGGCGGTGACATTCATGTCTCCCGGAGCTGACCAGGATACCTCGACCGTGGCGCCGGTGGTCGTATCCGAGTCACCACCGTCGAAATCCCAATCCGTGAGCAGCAGGTCCACCTGTTCCGACATGTTGGGGGTCGCGGTGACATTGAGAGAAATCGTCTCGCCGACATCGACGTTGGCGAGGTTGGCGAGGGTCGAGATCGTGGCGGACCTCACAGGGCTCAACTCGACGATTACCGTGGCGCGCGCCTCCGTGCTGCCATCCCCGCCTCCGAAGGGTCCGGCCTTGTTGTCGATGAACATGTAGAGCGGCTTTCCTGCATACTCGCTGGTGACCATCCAAGGCGTTGCCACCGGGCTGGTTATGCTCAGCAATTGGGTGTTCGCTATCCAGAAATTCCCGCCGGCATTCATGAGGTAGTTGTTGCGCTGCTGTTCGGTCATGATGAACACGTCCGGGTCGCCCCGCAGAGGCAAAGCCGAGATCAACACCTCCGTGCCCTCATCGAGCGTCAACGTCTCAGGCCCGAGCAACTGACGTCTGGAATCAGGAGCCAACGACTGCAGTGAGTCATGCATCGTCCAATATGGGGCAGAGGGGAAGGTGATTGACAGCGTGACGTCCGTGTCAGCACCGCCTTGAGCACCGTTGCCGTTGTCACCGGGGTGCGCCATGTGGTCGAGCACGACGTACCAGATGGTCTGCGAGGTATCGCTTGGAACCTGCCAATGCCACTGGGTGCCATTCCCTGAGAGTGACTCCAACGAGGTGTTTTGCTCCCAGAACCCGGGCATCCTGTATGACTGCTCGTTGAGGTAGGCGGGCAGTGAGCCGCCCCTGAACACGAGTAGGTCGATCGGTGCTGGGTAGATGTCGATGTCGAATGCAATCACTGTGCCCGGGGTGAGCTCCCCGAGGTTGATCGACATGCAGGTCTGATTGGACATCGTCACCGTCGGCGGCAGGGAGGAGTTGTTGACCATCTGACAGGAGAGAACGCGTCCGGCAGCGCCATGGTCGGGGGAGGTTGGATCCAGGTCGCTGGTCATCTGCTGACCGACTTGGAACACGGCCGGTGCGGTGCTGGAAATGAGCAGAACGAGCAGGACGAGCAGCGCCCGTGAGCGGAGCATCGTTCGGCGGGGTAGTTGCTCTCCTCTTCAAGTGTTCACCCTACGGGTGCGAGGTGCTGAATGATGCCTGAAACCCTTTGATTGGGGGTTAAAGAGCCAATTCAAGTGATCCTCGTCGGCTCCCAGCCACCGGCGGCAGAGAGCACCTCGACCTCTGGAAGGGTGTCATCGCCTCCGATGATGAACAGTTCTCCGTCAGTGCACGCATGCACGACCGCCGGGCTCGTCAACGCGCCTGAAGCATCGTCGATGAGTACGCTGGTAACATCGATACGCGAACTGTAGTGCGTGAGTGCCAGCACGTGGGCACCGCAAGCATTCGCGTGACCCGCCGCATCCGCGGCGGTCGAGTGATGGTAGCGGGTCGCCTTCTCCTGCAGTTCATTGGTGAAGGTCGCCTCGTGCAGCAGCACATCAGGGGCGACCTGTAGGCCGGCGAACGCAGGAACCCCTCCGACAGTGTCGCCGCTGATCAACAGCGAACGGGGGGGTCGCGGCGGTCCGCGGAAGTCGACGGCCGCCAACTCCTGTCCGTCATGAACGATGTCTTCGCCGCGTGCCAATCGGCTGATATGACCCCGCTTCAGGCGGAGTTCATACGCTCGGTCCCGATCGAATCGTCCTTCGCGGGTCGGCTGCGTCACCTGCCAGCCACAGGCGGGTATCCCATGCTGAGTCGGCACCACTGTCAGGTGGACCTCCTCAATCGGCTGCACCGGGGCGGGAGTGGGCATGTCATCGTCCAATGTGAACAGATGCCAGTCAAGTTCGAATCCGAACGACTCATCCTTGCTTCCGAGAGCCTGCCACTGCTGGAACAGAATCGCCAGGTCAGTGGAAGACACTCCGCTCTCCTCGCTCGGAGGAACACCGGGATTGTCGCGCGCCCATGCGAGCGCATCGGCTGTGGTGGGCCCCATCACCAGCAACGGATCCTTGCGGCCGTCGAGCGCCATCGTCTGCAGCAACGGAAGCAGTCCCCAGCAGTGGTCGAGGTGGCCGTGGGTGAGCAGTATGGCGCGCACTTTGGCAATGCGAGTGCGGCTTTGAAGAGTGGATGACTTGAGTTGACGGTTATGGTCGATGAGCCGCTGCTGCATCCCTTCTCCGCAGTCCACCAACAGCGTCCCCCCAGGAGTGTTGACGACTGAACCGGACACCGCTCTCCCGTGTGCAAACCTCGCTGACGAAGTCCCTAGAACATGCAACTCCAGCATCCACGCTCCTCCTGCTCACTACGTGGGAGGGGCCGCCTCCTCATCAAGGGTTCAGGGGAGATGCCGGAATCGGTGTAGGGGGAAACCAGCGCAGAAGCACCACCTCGGACACCGCGCGGACCCAATGCCACGGAATCGCTACATGGATGCCGTCCTCGACGAGGTGCTGGTCGCAGTCGATCACGAACAGATGCGATGCGCTCCAGTGGTCGACTTCCACGATCGCGTCATGCACCTGTCCGAGCCTGCGGCCGTCGGGCAGGAACACCGGCAGGCCGCGCAGCGACGAGATGAGCGCCTCGGTCATCAGGCCGCACGTGCACGGCACGACGAATCAACCTTCGGCATCGAGTGCCCCACAGACAACACGAATCGAAGGCATCTCGCAGAGGTGGAGATGGTGCGGTGGTCACTTGCCGCGACGCTGGTGTGTCGCTAGGCTCGGACGCAGTTTCTCGGCGCCCTTGCCCTTGTTACGCAGGCCACGACCACGCTTGCCGGCGCTGGTCTTGCCGCGGTGGACGCGGCCACGGTGCCGACTGTTGCCTAGGAAGTTGAGTTGGGGGTCAACTTTGATGCAGGGGTGTGACGGGTCGACCAGGATGACCTCGTAGAACTTGTGCTTGCCATCTTCGCCAACCCAGTATGAGTTGAGCACCTCGAGGTTGGGGTACTTGCGCGCAACCCGCTCTTCGCCTATGCGCTGGATGGACTTCGCCATCGTGATCTTGCGAATCCCGGCCTTGCTCGGCTTGCGCTTCATGCGAATCTTGCCCTTGCGTAGCCCTCCGCGACGAACGCGCGTGCGCACGACGACGACTCCCTGCTTCGCCTTGTATCCCATTCTCCGGGCGGCGTCGAGGCGAGTCGGCTTGTCGATTCGCGTGCAGACCTGCTCATGACGCCAGCGGGTCATGCGCTCGCGATGATAGTCAGCGGGTATGCTGTCCTTGGGCCGCTTCCATACCTGCCGCTGGAGTTGCGCAGAACCACGGACCATCCTTACAGCACTCCAAGCAGCCCGCCCACCGGTCCGCCCTATATGAGAGAATCGGCACGCTTCGACGTGCCTAGGATTGTTGCCCGACCGGGGCCCGAAGACCCCGGCCGAGCGGGTGGTCACTAGCAGCGACTCAGAAACCACCAACCATCTGCGGCATCACCCGGATTGTGTCGGCCCCCCACTGGACATCGTTGAGTTCAGCCGGTTGCACCAACTGATCTCCCACGAATACCCAAGCGTTGGGGTTCTGCTCGACGACATCCTGCTCGAACTCAGCTCTTGTGAGCTCAAGCGTGGTGTGCCCAGAAGCGTCGGCGATCATTACTGTTGCTTTTTGATTTTCAGACATTTCTACATCACTCCTGCCTTGCGGCATCAGGCCCCAATTCATTGGGGGTATTTGAATGATGGATTGAGGATGCCCTCGCACGCGATACAGCACAGGCAAGTAGAGCCGGGGATGTCAGGACTTTCCTCAGTCGAACTTCTGGAAGCCGAAGCGGCTGCCACCGGACTTACCGCGGGCGAGGCCGAGCGCTTCACCGAGTCGGTCGGCGCTCATCTGGTCCTCCATCAGGCGGTCTCTTGCGACACCGGTGATGATCGCCATCACCTTGATCGTGTCACCGAAGCCGGGGTCCTGACGCGCACCCCAGATTACGTTAGCGTCCGCAGAGATCCTGCCGGTCATCAGTTCGACGACCTGGCTCGCCTGCTCGAGAGTCATGTACGGGCCTCCGGTGACATGGATGAGCGCACCTGTGGCACCCTCGATGTCGATGTCCAGCAATGGGTGGTTGAGCGCCTCGTGCACCACCTCCTCCGGGCCACGGTCCGATTCTCCGTAGAGCATCATCGTGACACCACCGCCCTCCATGATCGTGCGCACGTCAGCGAAGTCGAGGTTGATGAGGCTCGGGAGAGTAATCGTCTCGACGATTCCCTTGACGATCTCTGCGATGAGTTGGTCCATGATGCTGAACGCCTCGTCTAGGGGAAGGTTGGGCACGTAGTGCAGCAACCGGTTGTTGTCGAGCACCAGCACCGCGTCACAGGCGATCCTGAGTTTCTCCAGCCCTTCGAGCGCCCGCTGCATGCGCTGGCGCCGCTCGACGACGAACGGAGTGGTGACGATGCCGACCACGATGGCGCCGGACCGCTTCGCCTCCTCGGCGACCACCGGGGCGATACCTGTACCCGTGCCACCTCCGAGCCCGGCCGTGACGAAAACGAGATCAGCATGGGAGACGATGCGGCTGATGACGTCGCGGCCCGCCTCCGCGCACCTGCGCCCCATGCCCGGGTCCCCGCCCGCGCCCAGCCCGCGCGTGATGTGTCGGCCTACGAGCAGTTTCTGCATCGCTCGGGTGTGGTCGAGGTGCTGCTTGTCGGTGTTGATGGCGACGGTGACCGCACCTTCGACACCGAGGTGCGTGATGCGATTCATCGTGTTGTTACCCGACCCGCCGCAGCCGATGATCAGCAGGCGAGGATTGGGAACACCGAACTCGCTCAACTCATCATTCAGCAGTGCTGTGGCCTGACCAGTCCCCACATCGTGGGACAGTTCGTCCACCAATTCGGTGTAGCTCGTTCCGCCAGCAGCGGACTGTGTACCTTCTCCAGCAGCGATGGTGAAACCTCCTTACGGTCTTGTATGGGTTCTCAGTGAGTATTAACGGTTGTCGGTTCACTCTCATTGTGATGAGGCGATTATCACACCCTTCCTGAGAGCGGGGGGACTCCGGAAACCGCCAAATAGCGGGGCATCCTCGAACGGTCACCGCGCTTAACTCAGTTGGCTAGAGTGCCTGACTGTAGACTGGAATACAACGGTTGTATTGGCAGCCATCAGGATGTCCCCGGTTCAAGTCCGGGAGCGCGGACCTCCATTCACTTGCTAGTGCAGCCGCTCATCGCTCCAAGCGGCGTAATGGTGATAGTGGTCGGACGGCAGGTTATTCTCGATGCGAACAAGGCGTGACACGCTGCTCGGCGCCGTCCTGCTCACGCTGCTGATGCTCGGATCGACAGTGGCCTCACCCGCCAGCGCGACAGGAATGACGGGTGCGATGGAGGGCAGCGCGGACGGTCAACCAGATCACACCAACAACACAGCCTACATCTTCGGGACCGATGCTGGCAACCCGTGCTGGAACAACTTCAACGACACTTCGGACAACAGCGCCAACAACGGCTACGGGGAGGATGAGCAGAACAGCGGCAAGCTCGAGGTCGAGTGGACCTGCAGGATGGACCCGGTGCTCGGCGACACCATGGCGCTCGAGGAGGGCCAGGACATCAGGGTCACCCTGTTCGTCGACCTCCAGGGAACATGGGAGAACGGTCAGGGCAACTGTCAGGGCGACTGCGAGAACCTGAACGTCTCGCTGATGCGCGGCAGTGTGGTGGCGGCTACCGAAGAGGTCTCGGGATTGGTAGAGGGACAGAGCACGGTCAACGTCAACTTCCCTGTCGACGAGAACATCACCATCTGGAACAAGACCTCCGACAGCCCCGGCATCCGGGTGCGCATGGTGATGTACGGCGACTCTGGGCCCGCCTGCATCTTCTTCGATTGCTCGTCACACTTCCGCCTCTACTACACTCACCCTGCCGAAGGCCGCGAGGAGCCGGACGAGGGGGGGAATTCGACCATGGTGTTCCCGATTCTGAACCAGACGGCTGCCGATGACATACTCGGTGGCGGGGGTGGCGGCAAGAAGGATGCGGAGGACAAGGGATTCCTCCCCGGATTCGGTCTGCTGATCGGCACCGGAGCGCTTGCCGCCGCGGCAGTGAGCGGTCGCCGGAAGCGCGACTGATACGGCGGCCGATTCAATCGCGCAGTTCTGCGAGAGTGGAGATCACGGCACCCGATTCGA
>Ga0310124_10001043_pt1 | contig 19587 bp, 18 predicted proteins | sample CB11b_AW_Bot5_MG_FD_203507 | JGI IMG/M metagenome (GOLD analysis project Ga0310124, IMG submission 203507) | Marine microbial communities from Western Arctic Ocean, Canada - CB11b_AW_Bot5 | ecosystem: Environmental > Aquatic > Marine > Oceanic | place: Canada: Western Arctic Ocean | collected... | reverse complement strand
CCCCCCCAAAGGGTGACGCTGCGGTGCGCGGCAGACTCCCCTAGTGGTTCAGCCAGATCACGCAGGCCAGAGTAGGGCGGCACCGCGGACACCGCCGCTGTCTCCATGGTTATTCGGCACGATCGGTGTGTGGAAGTCTTCATTGAATACATAAGGTGCGGTACGCTGGCGTCCCTCGATATATAGGCGCCCGATTTTGGAAAGGCCGCCCCCAAGGACGACCAAATCAGGGTCCAGGATATTGATCACCATTGCCAGGGCCCGACCAAATCGATCTAAAAATACATTCAGTGCTTCCCCTGCTGTGGGGTCGTGTACGGCTCGTGTGGCTACCGTGGTAGCGTCCACGCCGGTGTCACCGCCCTGTCTGACATACTCAGCCACTAGGCCGGGTCCCGAGAGAAACGTTTCCACACAGCCGTGATTGCCGCAATAGCATAGGGGGCCATCGGCTTCCAGTATATTGTGACCCCACTCGCCGGCGATGTGATGCAGTCCTTGGAGCAGAGCTCGGTTGATGACAATGCCTGCACCCACCCCAGTTCCCAGAATGATTCCGAAAACACTTCCAGCATTCTTGCCGGCACCATCGATGGCCTCAGCGAGGGCGAAACAGTTGGCGTCATTCTCCAGTCGAACTGGTCGGTCGATAAGGTTTTCCAGATCGCTAGCGACTGGTCGGCCATTCATGCAGACTGTATTCGAATTCTTCAGGCACCCGTTCAGTTGTGACACTGCGCCGGGTGTACAGACACCAACTGTGCATTGATGCCCGGCGAACTGGTCAAGCTCTGCAACCAGGGATCCGATGGTGTTCAGGATGGCCTCGTAGCCTTCGGTCCGCGGGGTGGGGTAGCGACGACGGATAATTTCTTCACCGCCGGAGTCGAGTATGACACCCTCGGTCTTGGTTCCGCCCAGATCAATCCCTATACGCATGCGTAGACGGACCTAAATCAGTTGACGTTTTTGCCGGGGTTACCTCGCGCCGGAGAAAATTCACCTGGCCCTTCGGGAATTGCGAACAAAATTGCCGCGAGGCGTTGTTCAGTCTTGCCGTTCGCAGTGGATCTGCGCGTAAGCGGAATGATTATGGATAGATTCGAAGTTTTCGGCTTCAACGGTATAGCCGTTGATTCTTTTGTCCTGATTCAACTGACCGGCAATATCGCGAACAAGGTCTTCGACGAACTTTGGATTGTCGTACGCTTTTTCGGTGACATATTTCTCGTCAGGTCTTTTGAGCAGACCATACAATTCACAACTCGCCTGTGCTTCGACTAATTCGATCAACTCCTCGATCCAGATAAACGCACTAGAGCGGACGCTTACGGTGACATGAGAACGCTGGTTGTGGGCCCCATAGTTAGATATCTCCTTGGAGCAGGGGCACAGGCTGGTCACGGGTACGACAATACGAATTTCCGTGACGACCGTACTCTGATTGACCTGGCCGGTCAGCGTCACCTGATAGTCGAGCAAACTCTCCACTCCGGTAACCGGGGCTTTCTTTTGCAGAAAAAACGGAAAACTCATCTCGATATGCCCCGTGTGGGCATCCAGGTGCTCGATCATCTCATGCAGCATGGCCCGGAAAGATTGAACAGTGGTTTCCCGTTCATGCTGGTTGAGGATCTCGATAAAACGGGACATGTGCGTGCCCTTGAAGTTATGGGGCAGTTCAACAAACATGTTGAAGTTGGCAACGGTGTGTTGTTCCCAGCCACTGCGATCTTTGACGATGACTGGATGACGGACATCTTTCACCCCGACTTTGTCAATGGTCAGGTTCCGGTTATCCGGACTCCCTTGGACATCCGCAATTGTTGAGTCGACGACGGGTTCGGGTAGGGGTTTGTTCATGAGAAGAGGATTTCGTGAGTTAGAGCGCACGTCGCTCGTGCCAGTCTAAGCAGATTCAAGAATAGGGGCAAGCTGGGATCGCATCGCTTGCTTGATTGCCCGGTGTATCCCAGTAGCATCAAGGCCACAGGCGGCGAGCATGTCTTTTGCTGAACCGTGTTCGATATGGCTATCAGGCAGGCCCAGAGTCAGCATCGGTACGGTGAATTGCTTGTCGCGCAAGATTTCTGCGACACCTGAACCCGCACCACCAAGCACAGTGTTCTCTTCAACGGTGATCAGCATGTCATGGCTCCCGGCCATGTCCAGAATAAGAGATTCATCTAATGGTTTCACAAAACGCATATTAACGACGGTTGCATCGAGAGATTCTGCTGCCTCCAGTGCGGGTGAAACCATAGTGCCGAAGGCAAGTATCGCGATTCTCTTTCCGGTCCTTATGGTCTGTGCACAACCCAGTGGCAGTTCATTCATAACCTTGTTTTCGGGCTTCCCCGGACCGGCACCGCGGGGATAACGCACAGCGGCGGGGCCCTGATGGCGGTAGGCGGTATACAGCATATCTCGGCACTCAGCTTCGTCTGCCGGCGCCATCACAACCATATTGGGTAGACAGCGAAGAAAAGTGAGATCGAAGGCGCCCTGGTGGGTTGCCCCATCTGCGCCGACAATGCCGGCGCGGTCTATGGCCAACGTTACATCCAGTCCCTGAACGCTAACATCATGTATCAGCTGATCGTAAGCTCGCTGTAAGAAGGTCGAGTAGATTGCAACGACCGGTTTCAGACCTTCGCAGGCGATACCTGCAGCAAATGTCATTGCGTGCTGTTCTGCAATGCCGACATCAAAGTAGCGCTCTGGAAATTCCTCAGAAAATCTCACTAGACCCGAACCTTCACGCATGGCAGGTGTAATCCCGATAAGTTTTCTATCTTCTTCGGCCATGTCACACAGCCAATCACCAAAAACGTGACTGTAGGTTCGACTGCCGGTTTTCTTTTCGACTTTGCCCGTGGACGGGTCGAACGGGCCGACACCATGAAAGACGCTGGGGTCTCCTTCAGCCGGTTCGTAGCCACGTCCTTTCTGGGTCACCACATGCAGAAAACGCGGGCCGCGCATGGACTTGAGGTTCTTCAGAGTGGAGATCAGGGTGTGTGTGTCGTGCCCGTTGACCGGACCGATATAGTAGAACCCAAGTTCTTCGAAAAGCGTGCTCGGCATGACCATGCCTTTCATGTGCTCTTCCCAGCGCCTTGCCAGTGCCTGCATGGGCGGTATGGTACCCAGGACTGTTTTACTGCCTTCTCTGACCGTGGTGTAGGCTTTCCCTGAAAGGATTCTGGCGAGGTAGTTCGATATGGCGCCTACGTTACGTGAGATCGACATTTCGTTGTCGTTCAGAACCACAAGAATGTCATTGTCATTGGCACCGGCATTGTTCAGAGCTTCCATCGCAAGACCGGCGGTCAGTCCCCCGTCTCCAATGATGGCAACGACTTCGCGCTGCTGGTTTTCGAGCCTTGACGCCACAGCCATGCCAAGTGCAGCGCTGATTGACGTGCTGGAATGGCCTGCGCCAAAAGTGTCATAGTCGCTTTCAGTTCGATTCAGAAATCCTGAAAGTCCAGACCGCTGACGGATTGTATGGAGTTTATTTTTCCGGCCCGTCAATATTTTGTGCGGATAGGCCTGATGACCGATATCCCAGACCAGGCGGTCACGGGGGGTGTCAAACACATAATGCAGTGCCAGCGTGAGTTCAACTGCACCCAGACCAGGCGCCAGGTGTCCACCGGTAGCTGCGATTGTGTTGATCAGGTAGTCGCGGATCTCCTGGGCCAGTTGGGGCAGCTGTGTTTGCTTGAGTTGGCGCAGATCAGATGGAGAATCTATGCGGTCCAGCAGGTGTTCTTGTGGCGGTTTATTCATAGGGGAAGCCGAATTAGGGCTGACGTTTGGTCTGGGTTCGGGTGAGCGGTGTCAGTACGTTCTGTGGATAGTAAATCCAGCGAGTTCCCTGAGCAAACCGGTGTTCATCGATAAGCTGTCCAGTGACCTGATTGCACGCTCGTGCAGATCTTGCGCAAACTTTCGCGCGTTCTGTTCCCCGAGTTCAGTGAGGTAGGTGGATTTGTCAGAGTTGCGGTCGGAACCGCTGTCTTTGCCGAGAATGTCTGTGCTGACGGTGCCGTCGAGCACATCATCAATGACCTGATAGGCCAGGCCGATTGCATCGGCAAATTGATCCAAGTGATCTAATGTCGGTTTATCGGCCGAACCGGTCAGCGCGCCCAGTGCAACAGATGCCCGTATCAGACTGCCGGTTTTGAGCGTGTGTATAGTCGCTAATGATTCCATCCTGATGTCGTCGGATGATTCTGCCAGATCCAGTGCCTGGCCGCCGGCGAGGCCCCGTGCTCCCACTGCGCTGGCGAGTATTTGACACATCTCAAGGCGCCGTGCAGCGTCAACGGTTAGGGCGCTGTCGGATGTGAGCAACTCAAAAGCCAAGGTCTGTAAGGCATCACCTGCCAGGATCGCGGTCGCCTCATCAAAAGCTTTGTGGCACGTGGGCTGTCCACGCCGTAGATCGTCATCATCCATTGCAGGTAGATCATCGTGAATCAATGAGAAAGCGTGCACCAGTTCGACCACACACGCTGGAACATCCAGCGCACTGTCCGCCGCACCGGTAGATCTGCCAGCGGCATAAACCAACGCCGCCCGGAAACGTTTGCCTACAGCCAGCGTACTGTAGCGCATGGCACTGTGCAGCAGGCCTGGCTGGTCTGCTGTTACGGGCAGTATTCGATCCAGATGATCAACTACACGTTCTCGCCATACCGTCCAGACGGGATCAAGAAAGTCCTTGCCGGGCACTAGTCTTCCGGCTCGAAGGGTTCAGTCTGTAGCGCGCCGTTCTTCTCAATCAGCGCCTCTACCTTCTGTTCTGCAGTATCCAGGCTGGATCTGCAGGTCTGAGCGAGTACCATACCCCGCTCAAAATCTTTCAGGGAGGCCTCCAGCGACTGATCACCTTCTTCCATCCTCACAACAATGGTTTCAAGTTCCTTTAGGGATTTCTCGAAATCCCCAATTTTCGGTTTTGATTGTCTGGCCATAGTAAGTTGTCTCGTTGACCTTGATTGAAGCCTCGATTTAGACTCAGGATCACATACACTATTTTATCGCAAGCTGAAATTCTTCAACAATAAAATTCTTCAACAATAAAATTCTTCAACAATTTGGTTATGGAGGGAGTGATATGGCATTCGTAGGGAGTCAAACAGAACAGCATCTCAAAGATGCATTTGCGGGAGAGTCGCAGGCAAACCGGCGTTATCTGTATTTTGCGGCGAAGGCTGACGTCGAGGGGTATAACGATGTTGCGACTGTATTCAGATCAACTGCGGAAGGGGGAAACTGGACACGCCCACGGCCATCTGGAGTATCTGGAGCAAAGTGGTGACCCTGCCACGGGGTTGCCTATTGGTGCGACCAGCCAGAACCTGCAGGCGGCCATAGCGGGTGAAACCCATGAATACACAGACATGTATCCAGGGATGTCGAAAACCGCACGAGAAGAAGGTTTTGACGAGATTGCCGACTGGTTTGAAACTCTGGCCAAGGCCGAACGGTCGCACGCCAACCGGTTCCAGAAGGCTCTCGACAATCTTGATGTCTGATGACCGAACAGTCAGAATTATTCGCATACAGGGCCGGTCGTAACCGGCCCTTTTTTCTAAAACCGGCACAAGAAGGGTCCGAAAACAAGTATAGGATCAGGGCCTGCGTGAGTCGGGTAATATTCGCGCCGCGCTCCAACAGTCACTTCAAAACTAGACACGATGACCGCCAGCTACGACGCAAGTGCAATTGAAGTTCTGACAGGTCTGCAACCGGTCAGAAAGCGGCCCGGGATGTATACGGAGACGGAGCGACCAGATCATCTGGCGCAGGAAGTGATCGACAACAGCGTCGACGAGGCAATTGCTGGTTACGCTCGCCGTATTGAGGTTACGTTACACAAAGATCAGTCCATGACGGTAACAGACGACGGTCGCGGTATGCCTGTAGATAAGCACAAGGGTGAGCAAATCAGCGGCGTTGAGGTGATTCTCACCCGGCTTCACGCAGGAGGAAAGTTCTCCGACAAAAGCTACAGTTATGCCGGCGGTCTGCATGGTGTTGGCGTGTCTGTTGTGAATGCACTGTCATCCCGACTGGAGGTTTGGGTCAAGCGCAGCGGTAAGGAATACCACATGGCATTTCGTGATGGTGCGGCACTGGCTCGACTCAAGTCGACTGGCAAGGTTGGCGCTAGAAACACAGGTACGCGGCTTCGGTTCTGGCCAGATCCTGAATATTTTGACAGTCCTAGCTTCTCGGTCAGTCGACTTAAAAGGTTGTTGAGAGCAAAGGCAGTCCTGTGTTCTGGACTGCGGATAGCATTCAAGGACGAGAACAATTCAAAGAACAGCGAAACCTGGGAGTACGAAGACGGGCTGGAAGATTATCTGCTGAGTGAAATCGGGGATTTTGAGATTGTCCCAGTAGCCCCTTTTGTGGGGCATGCCAAGACCGCAGAACAGGAAGCCGACTGGGTAGTGTCCTGGCTGGCTAATGGGGGCGACCCGGTTGCAGAAAGCTATGTCAATCTTATTCCGACGGCCCAAGGCGGCTCGCATGTGAGCGGATTTCGCGGTGGGTTGACCGATGCGGTCAGAGAATTCTGTGAATTCAGGGAACTGCTGCCACGAGGCATCAAACTGGCGCCGGAAGATGTCTGGAACAGCTGTTGTTTTGTGTTATCTGTGAGAATGAAGGATCCCCAGTTCAGCGGCCAGACCAAAGAACGGTTGTCCTCCCGCGATGCCGGAATTTTCGTCAGTGCCGTGTCTCGTGATGCTTTCAGCCTGTGGCTGAACCAGCATACTGCAGAGGCGGAGCAGATCGCGAGTCTGGCCATCGAAAACGCACAGCATCGGCTCAAGGCTGGTCGTCAGGTAGCGCGAAAGAAAGTCGCAACCGGGCCGGCGCTTCCCGGGAAATTGGCAGACTGCGCCAGCCAGGATCTTGAACAGACCGAGCTGTTTCTGGTGGAAGGAGATTCAGCCGGAGGATCGGCAAAGCAGGCCAGGGACAAGGATTTTCAAGCCATCATGCCGCTGCGCGGCAAAATACTGAACACCTGGGAGGTCGATTCGGCGGAGGTGCTGGGGTCGCAGGAGGTGCACGATATTGCGATTGCGCTGGGGGTCGATCCGGGTTCTTCGGATTTGTCGAGTCTGCGGTATGGCAAGGTCTGTATTCTTGCTGATGCCGATTCCGATGGTGCGCACATCGCAACATTGCTCTGCGCCCTCTTTGTGCGTCACTTCAGGACGTTGGTTGAAGCCGGTCGAATCTGCGTCGCAATGCCGCCTTTGTTTCGAGTGGATGTCGGCAAGCACGTCTTCTACGCGTTGGATGAAGAAGAACGGCGCAATATTCTTGGTCACATCGAAAAAGAGAAACTTCGCGGTACAGTGAATGTGCAACGATTTAAGGGGTTAGGAGAAATGAATCCTTCACAACTGCGCGAAACGACAATGAATCCTGCAACACGCCGGCTAATTCAACTGGAATTTGATCGCCACACCAAGACCGAAAAGACACTGGATCTACTGCTCGCGCGCAAGCGTTCAGGTGACCGCAAGACCTGGCTGGGCCAAAAGGGTGACCGGGCGGAAATCGACTAGCTGAGCAAGAAAACTTCACAGTCCCGACTGAGCCTGTGCTTGGGTGTTGACTGAGGCCCGAACCGGGCTTGTCGTGATCACCAGTACGGTAGCGTCCTGGGATCCCGGATAGTGAGGGTTTGTCGCTCATAGATCACAAAACCGGTGCGTTGATAAACCGCCAGCGCAGCAGGATGATCGAGCGTACACGTATTGACCCAGATCCTGTCTGGGCTTCGTGACTGGGCTTCACGAACTGCCCAATACAAGAACCAGGGGCCGAGCTTACAGCCGATATATTCTGGCAGCAGTCCGAAATATGCAATCTCGACCTCGCCAGGGACGCGGCTGTCCAGTTCGACATACCCGGTCGGCGTGCCTTGGATGTAGAGCACATGGATTGCAACCGCATCGTTTGTAATGATGTTATGCAGGTCTGTGTTGGAAATTCCGCGTCGTTCATACCACAACCAGGGTTCACCGACCTCGCAGTAGAGATAACGATAAAAAGAAACCGTCGGGTTTTTGGCGCGCAGCAGCGTGAGGTTTGAAATTTGTGACGGGATCACCGGTGCGGGTTCAACCAGTGTGCTGAGATTCAGATAAGTGACGGTGACCTTCAGTGTTTTATCAGAGCGGACAGGTGGTGCCAGCGGTAGCGTAGACGACCGAATCATGACCTGCTCGTAGGTTGATCGGCATCATTTGAATCGAAAGCGAGGTTTCGCTCGGACGGGTGTCGTTGACGGTCCACGAGCAGTAGAACACCTCCTGCCAACGACCATATCATAACGTGGGTGCGGTGCAGCACTGACAGTGCGACCCCCCGGGTACGCATCATCTGCTCGGCGTCGGCAATTCCGGGCAAAGCAGCAGCGCCAAATTTTCCGATCAGCGCGCCGTAAGCGGCTTCACCAATACCCCAACCGGCCGGTGCAATCGGTATTGCCTGTGCCACAGCAGCGACCGGTACAATGACGAAATAGTCTGTCAGTGACAGACCGACTCCCAGTGCGCGGTCCATCAGGAAAACGCTCAGGCAGAATAAGCTGTAGGTCAGGGGACTGACCAGAATCCACACCCCAATACCCCTGAGGTGAGCACGATACTGCAACAGGGCATGGTCGATGTCAGTCACGACAGTCGCAATTCGTAAGGGTAGTCTCTGAACCAGGGCCTCAAACCGCAGCAGACGTCGCAGTTGCGGGCTCAGCAGCAGCGCCGCCAGCGCAACAGTACCCAGCGCACAGACCCAGATCACCCCAGCAAAAAGTGGAAAACGATCGAACACCAACGGTACGGAGAGGCTGCATACCGTGAGCAAAGATAAGAGCCCAACAATGCGATCAACCACCACTGATACCACGGCGCGGACCTTATCGCCACTGCAGCGGCGGACGATGAGGACGGCTTTGACAATATCACCGCCGGTCGCACCGGGCAGCACGTTACTGCAGAAAAGCCCGATCCAGGCGAATCGCTGAGTTTCAAAAAAACCCACGCCCAGTCCATTGGCGCGCATCAGCCACCACCAGCGTGAATTGATGATCACGACAAAGATGAAAAATGCGGCAGCACCGAGCAAAAACAGTGGAATATCGAGATTGGAGAAATAGGTCAGGATACCCGGGCTGAGATTGATGACGGGCTGACCATCGGTATCGGTTAGCCGGATAGGTTTTGGAGCAGATGCACCATCCGCGCGGAAAAGAACAGGATCGGTATCCCATGGGCCGACAATCTCACCGAAGACGCTCTGTTCGTGGCCGCCTTCACCTGCGATGATCGTGTAGCTGTCGTGCCAGTCTATCGCGACATAGATAACCCCCAGCAAAACGGCAACCACTAGAATTTTCAACGAGATGATCAGGCGTTTATTCATGGGGCTAAATCTTAATAGACTTGCTACAGGTGGTCGCAGTAAGTTCTAGATAAGGGTATAGAGTACGCGGTTCTTCTATGCCCACACGATTGCGAGATGAATTCTAACGGTTGAGCGGTTTCCGTGCGGAGGTCGGTTCGGGCATTAGTCACACGGGTTGAAATTGTGATATGAACGTGTCAAATTGTGGTGATGGTAAGCGTCAGTTTTGGCGCGTAATCTGTAGAATTGAAGCCAGCTAGAGGAGAAGGTGAGATGCTGAAATCGCTCCATATTGACCCAGGCAAATGTACCGGTTGCTTGCAATGTGAGATGGCCTGTTCATTTGAGAATGAAGGTGTGTTCAACCCGGCAAAGTCTCGAATTAAGGTCTTTACTTTTCACCACGAGGGCCGGTTTACACCCTATACCTGTACCCAGTGTGCCGAAGCGTGGTGTTTGCAGGCCTGTCCTGTAGATGCCATTGTGAATAATGTGGTTACGGGTTCAAAGGATGTTCTGGCCGATCGCTGCGTCGGGTGCAAGGTTTGCACGGTAGCTTGTCCTTTTGGAACCATAAACTACGATCAGGACAGTGGTAAGGTCATTAAATGTGATCTTTGCGGGGGCGATCCCGCCTGTGCCAAAGCCTGCCCGACAGAAGCGATTACCTACATTAACGCCGATCAGACAGGTCTCGAAAGAATGAGAGCCTGGGCGGCGAAAACAGACAATGCGCCACAGGCAACTGCGTAAGTTTACTCAGGAGAAAAGACATGGCATGGGCTAACAAAGTATTACGGGTCAACCTGAATGAAGGTACCTGCTCAAGTGAACCACTCAATATGGAGTGGGCGAAAGAGTATATCGGCCAGCGAGGTCTCGCGACGCGCTACTTGGTAGAAGAAGTCGATCCAACCTGTGATCCGCTAGGTTCAGACAACAAGCTGATTTTTGCAACTGGCCCACTGACCGGAACGATGGCTTCAACGGGTGGCCGATACTCTGTGATCACAAAAGGACCATTGACCGGTGCAATTGCTTGTTCTAATTCAGGCGGTTATCTAGGTGCAGAACTCAAGTTGGCTGGTTGGGACATGGTGATCTTCGAAGGTAAATCGGCTGAGCCAGTCTATCTGTATGTTGTGAACGAGTCGGCTGAATTGCTCTCGGCCAGTGCGATCTGGGGCAAGTCTGTGTGGGAGACAGACGAGATCTTACATAAGACACACCAGGACACCCGCCTTCGAATTGCGGCCTGCGGCCGTTCTGCTGAGGCAGGTTGTCTCTACGCTGGGATCGTGAATGACTTGCATCGAGCGGCCGGTCGTTCCGGTGTCGGTACCGTGATGGCCTCAAAGAATCTGAAAGCAATTGCTGTCATTGGCACCCAGGGTGTCGGCAATATTAAAGATCCCGCGCGGTTCATGCAGACTACCGCAGAGCAAAAGAAGGTATTGGTTGATCATCCCGTAACAGGCACAGGCCTGCCTACACTGGGTACCCAGGTCCTGATGAATGTCATCAACGAGACGGGTGCGTTGCCCACACGCAACATGCGCGATGTCCAGTTTGAAGGCGCTAATAATATTTCAGGAGAACAGATGCTGGAGCCTCGTGAGAGAGATGGAAAACCAAATTTGACCACTAATGCTGCGTGTTTTGCGTGCACAATTGCCTGTGGCCGAATTTCGACCATTGATCAGGGCCATTTTACAGTTGAAAACAAGCCCCAATACTGGGGTAACTCCGGTGGCTTGGAATATGAGGCAGCCTGGGCATTGGGAGCCGATACCGGTGTAGACGATCTGGATGCGCTGACCTATGCCAACTTCGTGTGCAATGAGGATGGTTTTGATCCGATCTCGTTTGGCTCGACGTTGGCTGCTGCCATGGAACTCTACGATATTGGCGCAATCACCAAAGAAGACACTGGCGGCATGGAGCTCAAATTTGGATCTGCCGAAGCGCTGGCCTGGAGTGCTGAAAAGGTAGCGACGGGTGAAGGATTTGGTGCTGATCTGGGCCTAGGTTCGAAACGACTGTGCGAGAAATATGGCCATCCTGACCTGTCGATGACTGTGAAAGGTCAAGAGTTCCCCGCATACGATCCCAGAGCTATTCAGGGTATGGGTCTGACCTATGCAACATCAAATCGGGGCGCGTGCCACTTGCGAAGCTATACAGTGTCATCAGAGATCTTGGGCATACCTGAGAAAACTGATCCCTTGGTCACGGAAGGAAAGGCGGGATTGGTCAAAGCATTTCAGGATGTAACGGCGGCTTGGGATTCAACTGGCCTTTGCCTGTTTACTAGTTTTGCCTGGTCACTAGAGAATGTCGCACCACAATTGGATGCTGCATGTGAAGGTGAGTGGACGGCGGATCGACTGATGGAAACCGGCGAGCGGATTTGGAATCTCGAGCGTGAGTTCAACAATAGAGCCGGTCTGACGTCAGCGGACGATACATTGCCTAAGAGGTTACTGGAGGAGGCTGCTAAGACCGGTCCGGCAGAAGGCAAGGTATGTGGGCTCGACGAAATGCTACCGGAATACTACGAGATGCGTGGTTGGACAAAAGATGGCCAGGTGACGGACGAGACCCGGTCCCGTCTCGCTCTGCCCGGCTAAGCCTTAAAATTTATTGGTAAACCACCAGGGCGGTTATAGCCGCCCTGGTGTTCTTCGCAAGGAGTCACAATGCGTCACGTTATTATCGGTGCGGGTCCTGCGGGGGTAGTTGCGGCCGAAACTCTTCGTGGCCTAGATTCTCAATCAGAAATCCTCCTGATTGGCGATGAGCCAGAGCCACCTTACTCACGAATGGCGATTCCCTACTGTTTGATCGACATGATCAAAGAGGAGGGAACCTACCTGCGAAAGTCTGAAGGTCATTACGATAAACTTAATGTCGAAGTCATTCAGGATCAGGTTACTGACCTCGACTCGGACAAGCAGAGTCTAACGTTGGCATCAGGTGGCAGTCAGGCTTATGACCGTCTGCTGATCGCGACCGGTTCCCATCCGACGTCACCACCTATTGAGGGTATAGAACTGCCAGGTGTGCACTCGTGCTGGACGTTAGAAGACGCCCGACACATCGCAGATCGTGCAACGCCGGGGTCAAACGTTATGCTCATGGGCGCAGGATTTATCGGTTGCATAATCCTGGAAGCGTTGGCAGCGCGTGAGGTCAACCTCACCGTGGTGGAGTTAGAGAACCGTATGGTGCCGCGCATGATGAACGAGGCATCTGGGGGATTGATTAAACGCTGGTGTGAGAGCAAAGGTGTGCAGGTTCTGACGTCGACCCGAGTGGAAGGAATCAGCACTTCCAATGGTTCTCATTCTCTTGATGTCAGTCTCTCTACTGGTGAAACGTTACAGTCCGACTTAGTGATTTCTGCAACGGGTGTGGCACCGAACGCATCGTTTGTCAAAGGCACCAGTATTGAAGTCGATCACGGCATATTGGTAAACGATCAGTTGCAGACCAGCATTGAAGGCATATTTTCTGCCGGTGATGTTGCCCAGGGTCGTGATTTTTCGACGGGTGAATTCAGTGTTCAAGCGATTCAACCAACCGCGGTCGAGCATGCCAGAATTGCTGCCATTAATATGTCAGATGGACACGAATCGAAGCATCAAGGCAGTCTGAATCTTAATGTGCTGTCAACCATGGGACTCATCTCGGCATCCTTTGGAGCGTGGGAAGGTGTCGACGGTGGTGATTCGGCTGAGTTGTCTGAGCCCAACGGATATCGTTACCTGAATCTCCAATTCGAAGACGACGTTCTGGTAGGTGCTCACTCGCTTGGATTAACCGCTCAAGTGGGTGTCCTCCGAGGAATGATCTGCAGTAGCCTACACCTGGGCGTATGGAAAGAGCGTTTGATGAGTAATCCGCTCAATCTAGTACAGGCGTATGTTGCGGCGACACAAGGCGTTGGTCTGACGGCCAAAGCTTCAGGGTAGTCAACGAACGTAGATTTAAGGTGTTTAGGTTTGCAGGTCACTTTCAAACTATTCGCAGGTCTTGCTGAGTTTCTACCACCAGACGCGGTTAAAAATGTTGTGATACTTCAGGTACCAGAAGGGACTTCCGTGAGCGCGTTGATAAAGCAGCACCGTCTACCGCCCGAATTGGTTCACTTGGTTCTGGTAAATGGGGTATACCAGGATTCTGCTGTTCGGGATGAGGTCTGCTTACAGGATGGAGATGCTTTGGCTATATGGCCGCCGGTAGCCGGTGGCTAAGTCGCCAGACGTGAGTTCGACGGTAGAGGTGGTACGACTGTCTCGCGAGATGGGCTACACACACGAGGAATTTTTCAAGTTTTTTGAGCCACTGGCAAAGCAGTGGTTGTGTAATATCTCTACGCTGGGTGTTGACGTGACGTATGATGGAGGTAGAGTGTTAATTCGCCTTGGCTCAGAAGGGCAGCGAAAAATTGCATCGATTGTTTTGCCTAAAACCCAAGTCATCTTCGAGTTTCATAATCTAAATCATGAGCAGCAAGAGCGTTTTATATACAGATTTGATCTGGCATTTCGCCGCGGGGGCGGTTAATCCGAGATTAGGACAATGACGGAAATCGCACCCTATTCGGCTAAGGATGCACTGGGTCGTACCATCCGCGATCTACGCATCTCGGTTACGGACCGCTGTAATTTTCGTTGTGTGTACTGCATGCCCAAGGAAGTTTTCGGTCCGGGTTATGAATTTGTACCCAGGGATAAGCTGTTGCGATTGGAGGAGATTGCACGGATTGCAAAGGTATTTGCAGCGTGTGGTGTGAAGAAGGTTCGGATCACAGGCGGCGAGCCGATGATTCGCCGGAATCTGGAAAATCTGATCGAAATGATTGCAACCATAGCAGGGATCGATGACATCAGTATGACGACCAATGCGTCGTATTTGAGCAAGGGCCGTGCTGTTGCGCTGAAAGACGCCGGCTTGAATCGAATTACGGTGAGTCTGGACGCGGTGGATGAGGAAACCTTCAGAACGGTATGTGACGTCGAGTTTCCAGTTTCACGGGTGCTTGAGGGGATTGAAAATGCCCGGCAGGCGGGGTTTGAAAACATTAAGATCAATGCTGTGATCAAGCGTGGGCTTAACGAGCACAGTGTTCTGCCGCTGGCTCGCTATTTTCATGGTACCGGTTCAATCTTGCGGTTTATCGAGTACATGGACGTGGGCTCGACCAACAATTGGAAGCTTGATGAAGTTGTGTCAGCCGGTGAACTGGTTGCCACGATTAATCAAGAGATGCCGATCGAACCGCTGTCTCCCAACTACCGGGGTGAAGTCGCAAAGCGTTGGCGCTACGCGGACGGGGGTGGGGAAGTCGGATTTATTACCTCCGTCACCGAGTCTTTCTGTGGGGACTGCTCTAGGGTACGACTGTCGGCGGTAGGGCAGATCTACACCTGTCTGTTTGCAACTGAAGGATACGATATACGTGATCCCCTTCGCGCGGGGGCCAGTGATCAGGATTTGCTTGAAATCGTACGGACGTTGTGGGGCAAGCGGGAGGATCGTTATTCCGAGCTCCGCGGACAAATTCCCGTAGATGTCTTTTCAGACGCCAAGGTCGAGATGTCTCATATCGGTGGCTGATTGGCCTGGAAAGCCAATTTTCCGATCCATGGTTTCTCCATAGAACTAAAACCCCACCGTGTTTTTATACTGTTGTTGCGAGTATCAGCTCAATCTATGTAAGCGGGCCGATCCTGACAGGCGGGACACTTTTCATTCCTTGGCAGCGTAATGGTCTGCCATTCCATGGCAATGCCGTCCAGAACCAGCAGTCGTCCACACAGGCCGCTACCGGTTTTGAGCAGTACGTTAAGGGTCTCAAGCGCCTGTGTGGTGCCCACCACACCGACAATTGGAGCGATGACACCTTCCATGGCACATGTAGCGGCCTCTATACCCGTGTCTGGGTAGAGACACTGATAGCAGGGGCTATTCGGGTTCTTGGGAATAAAGGTTGATACCTGACCTTCCCAGCGTATTGCTGCACCTGAGACGATAGGCGTTCCAGTCGCGAGGCTGACCCGATTGAGTTCGAATCGGGATGGGAAGTTGTCGGTACAGTCGACCACCACGTTGGCTTGTTTGACCTGTTTAGTCAGTTCTTCATCGTCGAGTTCATAATTCAGCGCATCGATCGAGACTGCCGGATTGAGACGTAACAGGGTGTCACGAGCCGAACTCGCTTTGAGTTCATTGATCGAGGCTTGGGTATGGACGATCTGTCGCTGCAGGTTCGACTCATCGACCCGGTCATAGTCACTGATCACCAGGTGACCGACACCAGCTGCCGCCAGATACATGGCAACCGGCGAGCCCAGACCACCCATGCCGATAATCAGAACCCGCGCATCCAGCAACCGTTGCTGGCCGGTTCCTCCTACTTGCGGGAGTTTGATCTGCCTGCTGTATCGTTCGGTCTGGTCAGGATTCATGACAGCGTATTCAGAAACAGTTTAATCGAAGCTACTGCCTCAATGGTGAAAACCTACAAGATATGTCGTGCCAGATATTGGTAAAAATCCAAGACATTTCCTTCAAAATTGGCTTCGGTAGAATCGGTTAGACGTAGTAGTGCAGCTGGGTAGCAATATTGCCGGTTCTTAATTTCTTATCAGTCGATTATTGGCTGTAATTCTACGAAGTAGAACCAACAGCTTCGTTAAGTCTGGAACAATATCATAGTGAGCGCAACGACTGACATCCTCTTCAAGCGTATCCCACTGGATAGCATCAAGCTGAGCACTTGAAAAAGCAGATAGCACTTTTGGATTATCCATTTGCAAAACTGGATTGCACGTGCCATCCAGAAAAGCGACCCGAATCGCAGTAGCCGGTTCGACGAGGTAATCCAGGAACGGCTGTGCCCAAGGTGACGGCTCCGGCCGCACCGGCGCGCATGTTACTTCGACGAATACAATGCCGCCCAAACCATTTATTGGACCTTTAGATGGGGTAACTGCTTTAACTTGCGTATGACCTTCCATCCTTGCTGGTGACGCTGTATAGATTCCACCGCTGAGATAAAAGTCGATTTGGCCATCGATAAGCGCCTTATTCAGGCTATGATGATCATCGGTGACTAAGGCTGCATTACGAAACCAATCTCGAGCTGTATTATTAAAAACAGTTTCTTGAAAAGAATTTAGTGGTTGGAAGGGATCAATGTCGGCCGCTATACAAATGTGGAAAATATTAAAATCTTCATACAAGAGAATCCCATAACGTTGAAAAAAATCTGGTTCAGCAGCGAGTTTGAAACCTTCATCTTGAGCTAAGTCTTGAGAAATTCGGTTAGTGTTGACAACTAAGTTGAATGTGCCAAATCGTTGACAGATTCCAATCTTCTGTTTGCCATTCTCGGACCGCGACCAGTGTTTAAGATCAGCAAACCGAGAGGAGTCCTCCCAGGTTGTGTCAGGGGGGTCGCTCGGGAGCGTTCGAATTGCGCCGCGTGGGTGTAGAAACCTCTGCACCCATGCATTATTGATATTGAGAATGTCAACCCGCTCCGACGGTGGTTGTCGGTCGATCTCATGTGCGGCTTCGACGTCGGAAATCAGTGTACGTGCTTGGACATCAATTCCATACCGGTGACGGAATGGGTCTAGAATGACTGGGCTGTCATAGCCCTCCCAACAGTAGAGCCGAAGATCCTCTTTACTGTCAGGCATATCGGCTATGCGAGCTACCTACAGCGAATGGTTTTAGTGCGACAGAATCTGACTCAGGAACAACGTAGTCCGATCGCTCTTTGGAGAAGTGAAGAACTGCTCCGGTGGTGCGACTTCAACGATTTCCCCGTAATCCATGAAAACCATTGTGTCAGCAACAGTTTTCGCAAAACCCATCTCATGGGTCACGACGACCATAGTCATGCCTTCCTGGGCCAGTTCGATCATGACGTCCAGAACTTCTTTGATCATTTCCGGGTCAAGAGCCGATGTCGGTTCGTCGAACAGCATGATTTTGGGTTTCATACACAGGCTGCGTGCAATCGCAACGCGTTGCTGTTGGCCGCCTGATAACTGGCCTGGGTACTTGTCGGCCTGTTCGGGAATCTGGACACGTTCCAGGTACTGTTTTGCTATGTCAGTTGCATCACTTTTTGACATTTTGCGGGCCTTCATTGGCGCCAGAGTTAGGTTCTCAAGGACGGTCAGGTGTGGAAAAAGATTGAACTGCTGAAACACCATGCCGACCTCACGGCGAATCGTGAGTACATTACTCATATCTTCAGTGAGTTCGATTCCGTCGACGACGATGGTGCCGGAATCGTGTGCTTCCAGGTGGTTAATACAGCGAATCATGGTTGACTTGCCAGATCCGGATGGTCCGCAGACCACGACCCGCTCACCTAGTCTGACTGTCAGGCTGACATCCTTCAATGCCTGAAAATCACCAAAGAACTTGTCGACATTGTTCAATTCAATTATTGGTTGTGCGGGCATAGTATTCCTGAATGGTGAAACCTTATATTTCTATGATTGTGTTTGAACCTGAAGCGACAGCGAGAATCAGATTTAATGCTTGTGCCTGTTCAGTAACGAGTCTATATAGCACGTTCGGTTTTTTTTTCAAAGGTAAGGTTGAATCTTGCTGGGGCTAGGGTTGATTCTATGCTCATTCAAAGTATCATTACTTAATCTCCGCACGCATGGTTAGAGCCTGGAACAATAAAGCATTAGGTGCAAATTTTGCACCTTCGACTGAGGACATTCTGTATGAGTAAGGGGGGGGAAGTCTTTCAACCGGAAACGTTGCGAGCGCTTCGAGATCCAATCCTCGATAATGCTCGCGGGTTACCCGCTTCGGTTTATACCAGTCAAACGTTTTTTGAACTCGAACAAGAGCGGTTGTTCCCTAAAACTTGGATGGGAATTGCATTTGATTCTGACGTACTGAACCGCGGTGACGCCGTACCCCTGACAGCTCAAGGATTGCCCCTGATTCTTGTTCGGGACCATGATAACAATATTAGAGTTCTGCAAAACGTCTGTCGCCACAGAGCAACTATTGTTCTTGATAAGCCTTGTGAGGGCCTGACCAATTTCAAGTGTCCCTATCACGGTTGGACCTACGACTTAACGGGAGGTCTGATTGCAACGCCATTCTGGGATGGTACAGCTGGATCAAGGGATAATCCGGTAGACCCCTTGAATAATAGTTTGGTTCCTGTTCGTAGTCACGTTTGGAACCATGTTGTATTCATTAACATAGATGGTAAAGCATCCAGTCTGTGCGACTATCTCGAACCAATGGATAGAGAACTTGCCCACCTAGACCTTGACTCTCTCGAGATCGGGCATAGCCAGACATGGGATTTCCGGGCCAACTGGAAGCTGGTCATGGAAAACTGGGAGGTTTATCACCACGTATGGGTCCATGAGGGTGTGTTTGACAAAATGTCGGATGAGGTTGATTTGAATAGTGGAGAACCGTATACGGATATGATTGCGGATGGGAATACAATGATGTTGCGGGCAAATGATCGGCGCCCACCAATACCACAACCGGTTAAAGGATCAAGTGGTTATTTGCCCTTATTACCTAAAAAATGGGAGCCTGACGGGCACACCAGTGCTGCTAATGCTGTACTGCCCAACACCACAGTGACTATCGGATCTATGGCTTACGCTCCAGCAGTTTACGTTCCCGTAGCCCCAGGGTTGACTCAAGCCAGGATGGCTTGGTTTTTTGCGCCCGGTGTGGTGGGTGCGGAACAGTTCGACGAAGCGGTGTGTGAAGTTCTGAATCGTTGGCTGGGTCCGGAGCGGAAACTAACGGATCGTCGAGGGATTCGCCCACAGGATCACCGCTGTATGGAGTTGCAGCAGCAGGCTAGATCGTCTCCCATCGCCAACGATGTCAAGTTTTCAACGACCTGGGAACAGAATGTTCGTTATTTCCAAAATTGGCTGGTAAACCACATTGACTCGGTCTGAAACTCAACAAAGTGGTCGTTCGAGTTCTTCAAAATGGTGGAAGAGTCGAGCGTTTGATGTAATCCAGTTCATTGTTTTTACCAGTGGCCTGGTATGGATAACCCTGCAGGGTGCTGACAACATGCACTATGCCTGGCAGTGGCACCGGGTGCCT
>Ga0310124_10001042_pt1 | contig 19589 bp, 16 predicted proteins | sample CB11b_AW_Bot5_MG_FD_203507 | JGI IMG/M metagenome (GOLD analysis project Ga0310124, IMG submission 203507) | Marine microbial communities from Western Arctic Ocean, Canada - CB11b_AW_Bot5 | ecosystem: Environmental > Aquatic > Marine > Oceanic | place: Canada: Western Arctic Ocean | collected... | reverse complement strand
TAGACAGTATAGGGTCCCTTTATTTTACCAAAGAAATATTTGACGGAACCTATCCTGGTTATGGTTCATCATACGCTGACCTTCAAGGAGGATTAGGGATACTTTTTGAACAAGCAAGCTCTAGAGGTTTATTACAGAAAACCGATTATAATGAAATAACATTTGCATTTACAATTCGAAATCAATTCGTGTCAAGTATGGCAACGCTAAAAGCTGCCATTGAAAATAGATCAAAACTAAATAAATATCAAAAATCATTTTTTAAAACGGCCATTTCAAATGCTAACAAAAACAAAATAAAAGGATATGACTTCCAATCAGAGGATCAAAACTTAAGTAAGGCTTTTATTGATAAATTATTAAGGCACAAGATTAAAGTATATGAAAAGAAAAAGGGAAATTATTTTGTCCCTTCAAAGCAACCTCAATATAGAATGGTTCAGACATTTTTTGAGACCTATGAAAAATATAGAGATAGTGTTTTTTACGATGCCTCAGCTTGGTCAGTTGCTAACTTTTATAATATTAAATATAACCCCTCAAATAAAATATTTTTAAATAATGAAATTAAAAGTATTGACAAATTAGTAAAATGGAATTCTGTTGAAAAATCGGAATACGCATATTTAGTTGATTCGAATGATTATAATATTCCTGCATTAATTAATGGTTTACAAAGAAAAAAAATTGTTGTTGCGTCTGCTTTTAAACCCTTTACAATAATGACAAATAAAGGAAGTAAAGCTTTTTCTTATGGCTCATTAGTAATACCTATTAAAAATCAAAAGGTAAGTAGTGAACAAATATATAATTCAATATCTGAGCTTCAGAAAAAACTTGAAATTAATATTTACTCTGTAAATTCTGGATTTAGCATAAAAGGAATTGACCTTGGTTCTAGAAATATTCAACCACTTAAAGCTCCCAAGGCTGCTATGCTTATAGGAAATGGGGTAAGGTCTTATGAAGCTGGTGAAGTATGGCATTTACTAGACACAAGAGTTCAAATGCCTATTACTAAAATTTCTTTAAATTATTTTGACAGGGTGTCTCTAGATAAATACAATGTTTTAATAATGGTTTCAGGAAATTATAAATTTGATTCTAAAGTCACTGAAAAAATTAAAAATTGGGTTTCAAAAGGGAATACATTAATAACCATTGGAACAGCAAATAATTGGGCAATAAATAAAAAAATTGTTAAAGAAGAATTAGTGATCCAAAAAAAAGATACTATTAAAAATAATTTAGACAGAAAACCATATGTTGATGCTAGAGAAAATATTGGTAGAGAAAAACTAGGAGGAGTTTTTATAGCTGTAGATATTGATAAAACTCATCCAATAGCATTTGGTTATAATAATAAAAATCAAGTTGTTTATAAAAACAATTTAGTATGGTTAAAGCTTAGTAAAAATGATTATTCTAATGTTGCAGTATATAAAAACAAACCACATATAGACGGCTATATTTCAAAAAATATTCGGAAAGAATTTTTGCCCAAAAGTGCATCATTAATAATTAGTAAAGTTGATAAAGGGAGAGTGATCATGTTTGCTGATAACCCAAATTTTAGAGGAACTGCATATGGAACTAACAGACTGTTTTTAAATGCTATATTTATGTCTAATAAAATCCAAGTTCCTTCTTCTGGAGAATAAAAAATTAAAATAAATTTTAATATACCCCCTAAAATTAATTAGAGGGATACAATAAGATATAACTGTAGTTTAAATTTTTTAAATGCTATTGAAACATTCCAAGCATGAAAACCCATCATTAAATCTTTTAATTCCAAGGAGAACTAAGCTCTGGTAAACGCTTGACATGACGAATTCTTCTTCCGTTCAGCATTAAAGACTCATACATTCTATCAAGATCTTCTTCATGTGAACCTTCTCCATATAATTCTTCATATTTTTCAATAAATTTTGGTCTATTTTTCCAATTCTCATCTTCACCAGTAAAGTCTTTGTTATGGAATCTTACTTGTACCCAATTTCCGTTACAACCAGAAACACAATACATAACACCTACCCTGTTTTTATATCCCATTTGTTCCAAAGTATTTTTTGATCTATTTCTAAATCTCCAAAAAATTTTCCTATGAGATTGTTTATAATTATAAAAAATAATTCTTCTATGATTGAGTCTTTTAGGAACTTTTGGCGTATATGTAGCATTTTTATTTATTTTCCACATACTATTTCCTTCAGAGCTATGAAGTGGACCTATATTTTTTTGCCAATATGCATTACCCACTTTATCAACATTATCAAATTCACCAACTGATTGAGCAATCTGCATTCTTACATAATGCCAAGCATTTGGACCAGTTAAGATCTGAAAAGTAACCCATCTTGGTTGACCTTCTTTGCTATTATACATCTTTGTTTTTTTAGCAACAGCCATTTCAAATTTATCCACATTAACTGGGTTTACTTTTAAAAAGCGTAACTAAAATTGTAAAAAATATTCGTTTCATTATTTATTTTTTTATTATTGGCTTCTCAATGTATTACTTTAATTCTAATAATAATGTTAATTTTTATTTTTCAAGTATGAATTGTTATTATACTGGAAACTTAAAAGAGTCAACAAACACTTTAAGACACGCCAATTTAAATTAACTAAACCACAGGCATATCTTCTTAAATAGTTACATACATTATACCCCTAAACAGTGTTCATCCAGTGTCCATTTTAAAAACGTGTAAAATTAAAAGTTTTATTTTAAAAAGGAAATATTTTTGTTTTCTATCATAGAGACTTGTTTTAGTTTTCCTTCCATATATAGTATGGGAAGTTTGTCTAACGATATATATTTTTGTTCCGACGTATAATTCTCATAATCTTGAAAAATAAAACTCTCTATTTTTCTTTGATTTATAGCTTTTCGAAAACGGGTACCTCCATCATCCGTAATATAATTATAAGCTAAATAATCAATAAGAAAAGTTCGCTTATTAATCCAATATCGGTATTCATCCTGAAAATCTTCTCCTCCACCTTCTTGATTAAAAGTGATTTTTAAAGTCCAATACAATATCCCTTTAATCTGAATGGGATCTTTAATCCCAGCTATAACAGCGGGATCTTGAAGCAGCTTTGGCAGTTGAAAAAAATAAAGTACTGAATTTAGTGAATTAGAATATACATTAGTAATACTATCTGAAAGCGAAATTAAAGAATCGTTTACATAGCGTTGCAATTTTTTTTCAGAATTCATTACATCTTTGATCCGCTTTCCTTCTTTTTGAGTTTCTCGAGAATATGAATAAAATGAGGGTTTTCGAATCAATTCATAATGATAATCTCTAAAATCAAATTCAAGTGCAAGTTTTATTTTGTCAAATCCATAAGCTTCAACAGATTTAGCAATTAGATTTTCAGCAGTTAAACTTTGTTGATCATGACAAGAAAAAAATAAAAGAAGTATTAGCTTTTTCATTGTATAGGTTTTTCGTTGAAACTAAATGTACAAAAAACCCTTAAAGTATACTTTTTACTCTTCAGTGGATTCAGAGACTGATTTAGATTTTTTTATAGAGTCAATATTAAACCTAAGCATTATTTCATGTATTTTAACTCTCATCTCAGACAATCTATTAGCTGTTGGTGCCTCATAGGCATATCCAATATGAAAACCTTCATATACATTTATCACTGACATTATTGAAAAAGCTGCTTTTGTTCTAAAAGAAATACCTAAATCATATTTGTTTAGATAGCTAACAAAGCTTGTAATATCTACGCTAAGAGGCAATCCTTTAACCTTTCTTAGCATAAGACTAGGTTTAACAGTAAAGTCTTCATAGACTGGAAATTCTGAACCTCCTGCAATATAAACATGGGGTCTATCTTTGGCAGTAACTGCCAAGTCATCTGATCTTTTGTTATTGAATAATCTAGGAATAGAAAAACTAAACCAATGATTATCTCTTTTGGCATAGGCTCCAATACCTATATTTGGATTAAAACTTGAAATTGATATTTGAGTAGGATCAGGAGTATCAGAGTATGGTTTTAATCCAAGGGCATCAGACTTATAAAAATTCCCTCCTGTTTTAAGTCCTAAAAATACAGTTGTTTTTTCCTCTACTTGCAGTTTGTAAGAAACATCTACGTAGGCAAATGTTTGCTGTTCTATAAAAACTTTATCAGAAACTATAGAAACTCCAAGACCAATATTTTTATCCCTTGGTGTGGAATAAGACAAAGCTAATGTTCGAGGTGCTCCCTCTACACCAACCCACTGATTCCTATCAATCAATGTTGCAATATCACCGTCTTGAGCTCCAGCAAAAGCAGGATTAACAACATTCATATTATATTGATAAAAAGAATAATATGATTCTTGCTGAGACCAAATAAATTGCATTAAAAGAAACACAATTAAAAAAATTACTTTTTTGTTAAGTTTCATTTATATATCATTATTTAAAAATATATCCTTTTTCAGTATAATTTTATCTACTTAGATATAACCACCCTTCAAAGTCAACATTTCCATTACCATCTAAATCTATTCGATAATAATAACTTCCTGATGGTACTGGACTACCATTATACTGTCCTGACCAGTTGTTCATATAAGGATTCGCACTAAATATCTGTTTTCCCGTTCGAGCAAAGATCCATACTCTACTTTTGGAATATCGCTCTATTTCTTTAATCTGCCATGTATCATTAAGACCATCTCCATTGGGAGAGAAAAAGTCTGTAATGGCAATATTAAAGTTAGTTGATTTAAAGTCCTCAGGGAAGCTCTGATCATCCAGAGGATCTGTGCCTCCAGTGGTCTCATCTGCATTGGGATAACCATCTCCATCTTGATCATTATAAGGGTCCTCATTCTCGGTATCTTGCTGATCTAACACTCCATCACTATCAGTGTCCTCCACACTAGACTCTAAAGCATCATAAATACCATCTCCATCTTGGTCATCATCAGTGGGATCTCCATTACCATTTGCATCCTCATCTATAGTTGGAATACCATCTCCATCATCATCGGTGTCTACATCATTGGTAATACCATCTCCATCCGTGTCTAGGTTCTCTTCCTCTAAGTCTAATATACCATCGTTGTCATCATCGGTGTCTCCATTATCACCTACCCCATCTAGGTCATTATCTGTCCATTCTGTCTCATCTAGTGGAAAAGTATCATCTATATCTAAAACTCCATCTCCATCATCATCAGTGTCTGTGTTGTTGCCTATCCCATCTGAGTCTGTATCGGTATCTTCTGTAGGATCCCGTGGAAAGGCATCACTGTTATCCTCTGTACCGTCGTTATCATCATCAGTGTCTACACAATCAGCTAAAAGATCCCCATCGGTATCTAGCGGAATACTTGAACTATCAAGTGGATCTGAACAATTAATCTCATCCTCATCTAAGTAACCATCTCCATCATCATCAGTATCTGTGTTGTTGCCTACCCCATCTGAGTCTGTATCGGTATCTTCTGTAGGATCCAGTGGAAAGGCATCATCTACATCTAAAACTCCATCCCCATCATCATCAGTATCTGTGTTGTCGCCTATCCCATCTGAGTCTGTATCGGTATCTATATCAGGTATATATTTAAAAGCATATGTCCCTACTGAAGTAAATGTATGGATAGTATTACCCCCTACTTGAGTTATTGTTCCACCAGTCGACAAAGAAACCCCAGGATATTTAATAATCACAATACCAGAGCCTCCATCATGTCCATCATTTGATTCTGGATCGGTGCCTCCACCTCCACCTCCAGTATTTGGTTGTCCATCAGTACCATTATCTTGACCATTCCACATTTGATTAGCATTTGGACCAATGGAACTACCATTTCCACCACCACCAAGACCTCCTGATCCGCCACCATTTGAAACATCACAACCACCACAATTATGATTTACTCCACCACCGCCGCCGCCGCCATAGTAAGTAGCTAGACCTGATATAGAAGATTCTACTCCATCACCACCATCTCCTCCTAAATGTTTTGCAGGAGCATCAGAGCCTACAGCTCCAGCACCTCCACCACCACCACCAGCACCATAACCTCCTCTGTCACTTCTTCCACCTCTATTTCCTTGACCAGCAGTTCCTTCAGCATAAGCAACTGCTGGACGATCAAAGCTGCCACCACCACCTGAACCTCCAGATAAACCAACTCCGCCACCAGGGCTGGCGCCACAGTTAGTATGACAGTAACTGCCACCACCGCCACCGCCAATTGCGACAAAGCTTTCGAAAACAGAATTTTGTCCATTTCCTCCATTAACAAACCCTTGACGCGCACCACCTTTTCCTCCAGATCCACCACCACCAACTACAATTGTAATAAAAGTGTTTATTGGTATTGCGTAATCTACTCCTTGAAGTATACCACCTGCACCACCACCACCAGAAGCACCACCACCACCACCTGCAACAACTAAATAATCAACATTAATAGTAGTTTGAGATAAAAGATTTGTACAAGTAAGAATTAAAAAAATAAACTTTAGTTTTCTAATTAACTGAATAAAACTATTATATAGACTTAATATATTATAATTCATTTATAATGAATTAAAACCTAGTTAGTTTTAATTTGGCCATCTTTATACTGATAGATGTGAGAGAAAACATTGCCAGCAAGAGAAATTAGTAGCAGTAAGAAAAATTAGAGTAAAAATTAAACTGAGTAATAATAAAATATTTTTCATAGCATATTATTTATTAATCGCAATACAATGTACGAAACTGTTTTTAAACGCTTATTTCATTACTTGACGTCTTTTTGAGATTTGGGGGTTTTTTCTTAAAACTATACGAATTACACGCCTATAAAAAAGGGCAAAATATTTAACTAAAACTTTTATAGTAATACCCTACATACTCTGAAAAGGTCATTTTCCTTTTTGGGGGTATTGTTGTTATATGAGTATATTACCACATCCCTCTAATTAACTTTAGGGGGTTTTTCTTACATTTAGTTTTAATGAAAAAGCTAATTCTTCTTTTACATAGCCTGTGTTTACCGTTAAAGAAGTCTTAGCATTTGCATTGTACCTTCTCATCTGTCCTTCATAGACATTGTAGGTTACAGAGGAATTGCTTACTGTATTTGCTTTGTAGGTTTCATCATTTACAGCAAATTTTTCTGTAGTCTTTTTAAAGACCCAGAGGTCTTGATATGCTCCAAACTTGTTTACATAGGTTATTTTGTAAGGTGTAAACTTTGGCTCACAGACATTGTTTACTACAATCGTTTTAACTACTGTGCTGTCATCAGTTCCATAGATTACAACGTTGTCTGTAGTGTTTGCAGGAACGGTTATGTACTGAATCTTCTGATTGGATAGGAGAATGAACAGAATAAAAAGGTACATAAGCAAAAAAGGGTGAATTTTGGTTATCCTCTATAAATTTCACTGTTTCATTACCGATTCTATCTGTTAAATATTCACCCTCAGGTCCATCCTCTATTTTAGGATTTTCATAAGGAGAAAAATATCCTCCTTTTCCTGGCCCACCTTTTTCGCAACCACCAATATTCGAATCAAATCCACTTTGTTCAGGGTAAAATCCTTCTGGACCTAAATGCCATTTACCAAAAATTCCATTGGTATAACCTTCACTTTTAAACATCTCAGGGATTAGAAGGAAGTCTAAATCAAGAATTTTATTATTTTTTGTTGGAATTAATTTCCTCGTTTTTTTATTTCCCCTTTCTGAGCTGCCAACAGTATAAATACCATGTTCTGTTGTGTATTTTCCAGAAAGCATAGAAGCTCTGCTAGGGGCACAGTTTGCAGCGGATGCATAGGCGTTGTAAAATGTCATTCCACTCTCTGCAAGTTTATCTATGTTTGGGGTCTCATAATAATTTGAACCCATTAATGATAAATCAGACCATCCAAGGTCATCTGCATTAATTAAAATTACATTTGGCTTGGAGATATTATTCCTTGAGTCTTGACAACTTAATATTAATGAGAAAAAAAATAGAAATAGTAACTTTTTCATCTTTACAAATTTTAGAATTTTATAGTAGAATACTTTTTTAAACATATCCTAAAGTTAAAAAAAAATCTAGGCGATTTCACAAACGTATCGTAAAACTCAGATACAATCACAGACACTTATTGAACTATACTTATTGCCTTGACTCTAGGCCGAAACTCACTAGCTTTCGTATATATAATATAACATTAAAGTAAAACTATGGCAAATATGAACAGCTTAGTCAACATTAGACTTGACGTAAAAGATACAAAAGGTTCTTCAAGATTTGGTGCAGACGTCAGCAAAGGAGTTGATAAGGATTTTATAATTCCAAATGATAGAATAGAAGGTATGGGTCTTAATTTAAAATATAATTTAAGTGGAGAAATTAGTGAAGAGGATAAGTTTTTTCTTCAGAAGATTGCAGATGAAGCAACCTCAATGTATTTTTATAAAGTTTTAAATTAATAAAAATTAAAGCATAAGCTTGCAGCTCCTTTTATTGGAATATCAGGGTCATTAGATACATTTATTTTTAAATTAGAGATTGAGTTTTGATATGCATAATTCTTAAAACTTCTTTGAATTCCCTTTTTAAAAAAACCGTATGCTTCACTGATAGACCCACCAAGTATAATTTGTTCGGGATCATATGTATACATTACTTGAGTTAATAGGTTCCCTAAATGTTCTCCAAAAACATTGAAAATTTTAATAGCACTAGAGTCTCCATCTTTTGCCCGTTTATATAAGTATTCTCCTTTTACACCATGTATTTTATCAAAAAATTGTCCACTACAATAGTGTTCATAATTTTTATTTTTATAAGAAAGCATTCCAAATTCTCCTGCTCCAGAATTGAAGCCATTATAAAGTTTTTTGTTAATTATTATACCTCCGGCAATACCTGTTCCTATTGAAATACCAACAAAAGAATTTAACTTTTTACCTATGCCATAGTTTAATTCACCAAGGGCGAAACAGTTAACATCATTATTAATAAATACTGAAATATTAAAATGAGATTCGAGAACATCTTTTAAAAAAACTTTTTTCCATGAAGGAATGTTTTGAACATCATATACAATTCCAAGCTTTTGATCAACCAAACTTGGAACTCCTATTCCTATTCCTGTAACATTTTTATCTAATAATGTTGAAATTATTTCTTTAATAATATCTATGATTTCTTTTTCAGTTCCTTTTTTTGGGATAAGTGACTCGGCATAAGTTTGACAAGATTGACCAACTATTCTTGCAGCTTTTACTTTTGTGCCACCGAGATCTATTCCAATGTAAGACATAATAATTATTTAATTTTTTGGATTCTTAAATTAATTTGAAAATGTTTTATTGTTAATCAAAGGTTTTGCCCAGAATCCAATTGAGAGAATAAACAATAGAGTAAGAATTAAGAATAACAGACCAGTCTTTAATCCAAAAACATCTCCAATTGCTCCTACAATAAATGGTATAAATGCACCACCAATAATACCAGTAACTAAAATTCCTGAAAATGAGCCATGCGAATCTGAAACAGAATTTAAAGCCAAAGAAATTATAATTGACCACATAGTAGCAATAAAAAAGCCAATTACTGGAAATGCAATTAAAGCTTGTTGGCTTGTTCCAAAAAGAGCTACAAGAAGAGCTAAAATTGAAATAATTGAATTTATTATAAGAACTTTACGGCTATCAATAAATTTCAACAAAACAAGCCCTAAAAGAGTTCCTAATGTCATCATTCCCCAAAAATTTGAAACTGTTTTGGCTCCTTGAATTTGAGGGTTTATATTATGATATGTTTCTAAAAATTGTGAAATCCAATTAGCAACACCTACTTCAGTACCTACATAGCAAAAAATAGCTATAAAATATAATAAAACTATTGGTTTTTTTAATAGCATTAAATGGGTTTGAAGAGCTCCTGCTTTTTCATCTTCTTTTTTTTCTACAAAGGGTAATTTGATTAGTGAAATGATAACTACCATGATAAATGATATAATTGCAAAAATCCAATAAAGAGAAACCCATTCCATCTCTGGAATTTTTACAACATTTAAAAGGTTGATTATCAAATTATTTGACTCTCCTTGATCGTTTGCATTATTTATAACATAGGAATATACCAATGGACTTATAAAAGATGCTAATCCAAAAAACATCTGAGCAAAAACGGAATTAAAAGCAAACTCTTTTTCTCCTCCTATTGTTCTTAGTAATGGGTTTATAGCAACTTGAAGCATAGCCATTCCAGTTCCAATTAAAAAAAGAGAAACAAGATAAAATGAATAAGTTCCTGTGTTAGCAAATAAAAATGCTCCCATTGAGGATATTAAAAATGCCATAATCATTATCTTTTTTTCTCCAAAATTCTCAATTAAAAACCCTGAAGGTATTGACATCAATCCATAAGCAACAAAAAAAGAAAGTGGAAGAAAAGAGGCCATTTTAAAACTTAAATCAAAACTTTTTATAATATCTGGAACTAACGGGCCTATGATATTAGTTAAAAATGAAATAACAAAAAAGATTAAAAGGATTAAGCTAACTAGTAAGGGATTTTTTTTCATAATTTAAAAAACAATAATTTACTAATTTTTACTGAATCATGTTTTGGATTAGCTCATTTTTTTTAAAATAATTTACTTAATTTAAACGAGTTTTATTTTAAAATCATTTACAATTTTTTTTAAAAATTCAGAATTTGTTTGTATCAATAGCAACAAGTATAATTTTTCTCCATTTTTATCAAAAGTTGTAATTCGTTTTGGTATTGTTGACGTTTTTTTATTTGACCATTTTTATAATATTCCACATACTCACTTGATTCATAATTGAGTATTCCTTCACTTTTTATGTTACCATTATCATAATACTCTATATACTCATCCGCATAAGTATCCCCTTCTTTAACTCTTTCAGATGAACTATTTATTCTATATCCATTTTCTGAAAAGTTTATTGCCGAATATTCTCTCGCTCCTCCTCCTTCATCAACAAACACACTTTCCGATCTAATATTTCCTGATTTATAGTAATAAGTTTGTTTGCTGCGTTCAGTATTTAAGCCTAATTCAACTAATATACTTTTAAATAAAAAGCCTTTTAGAAATATTTCTTCAAGAGTTTTTTTATTATTTTCATTATTAGTTATAGAAACACCAGTAAATGGTGTTTTTTGATAATAATAAATCTTATTGTCTTTTATAAGATCTTTTGAGTAAATTGAATCTGTAACGTTTAATATTTTTAAAAATCCATCAAACACATAACCTTCAATGTTCTTATAACTGTTTTTACGTAATGCTTTTTTTTCTTTTAGTTTAGGTGGATATAAAGTTCTTATTCTAACCCCTTTCCTCCTTATTTCTTTATCATATGAATTCAAACTACAATTGCGAGTAAGACAAAGGTTTTAGAAAAATTCTTTTGATATCTGAAACAGAAAATGCATACTCTGGAAGTCCTGAAATTCTTTTCCAATCTGGATTTTTAGAGAATTTCGTCCAATTAGCATCTCGTTCTTCCATGGAATTAAATGAAAGCATATAAGTCAATGCTGGCATCAAAGGCCCAGATACTTGTTCACCAAAAAAAACAGAGTGTAAACCTGTGGTGTCAAAAATGGCCAACTCTTCTTTGTTGAACATTTTTACTTTTCTGCGCACAGCATCTTCACTGTAACCTTCATAGGTCCTCAATTCAAAAAGTTTACTTCCCTCTTTTGGTTTAATAATTTTTGGAAGTCCGTCAAAAGCAATATAGAAAGAACTGGAAAAGCGAGTATAAACTTTCTTATCATGACTCACAGCATCATAGGCTTTTCTCATTTCAAGATGTTTATTGTCAGTTGTCAGTAAATTAATAATCTCTCCATAAGTTGCAATATTTTCATAAGGGATAATAAGAATAATTTGTTTAGGCATAGGGTTGCCAAGAGCTTCAAAAACCCCTACATTCTTAACTCCGTGACGGTTTAAAGCAGGAAGAAGTGCCTCCTCCAAATAGAAGTGAAGTGCTTTTTCTGAACCATTGAAGGGAATGGAATAGGTTCTTAGCTCATAATATTCTTTTTGACCAAAAGAAACAAGCGGAATAAACAGTAAAAGAAGTATTAGCTTTTTCATTGTATAGGTTTTTATTGAAACTAAATTTACAAAAAAACCCCTAAAGTTAATTAAAGCCCTGTGGGTTAATCACAAGTTCCCCAAACAGGTTTGTTAGATGTTGCTAAAGCAGAGTTTGTTGAAAATTCAGCAGGTTCAGAAGTAATATTAGTGACACACCAACCAGACAGATCTTGATTAAATGAAGAAGCTCCAGAAAGAGAAAATAAAAATTGAAAATCCTAATAATTTGATTTTAAGAAATTCACTTTAACTAAGTTTGCTTAAGCTAACTTTAAATATTTAAATCAACGTCCATTTAAATGAAACTAAATAAATACAGTCGCCGCCGATTTACTTCTCAATTAGCAAAGGGAGTAATCACTTTAGGTGTTTCACCCAGCTTGTTTTCACAAAAACCTTTGTTGTTAGAAAAGGAAATAGATTGGTATAATGCAAAACAGATTGGAGTGGAGGGAAAAGGATGGACAAATACCAAAAGATATTTTGATCGTTTGCCTTCCAAAGCAAAGGGGATGGTTCGGGAAAAAGTTTGGAATCTCTCTCGCCATTCGGCTGGAATGTGTATACGTTTTATTACCGATTCGCCCAACATATATGTTCGTTATAATTTATACCTCGATCGTTTGGCTATTCCTCACATGCCTGCCACAGGGGTAAGTGGATTGGATTTATATGCTCAGGATGGTCAAGGAATAGACCGCTGGGTGGGAGTTGTAAGGCCTGATAATAAAGAGATGGATACAACTATAGCTAAAGATTTAATACCAGGATCAAGACGTTATACTCTTTATTTACCTTTGTATAATGGGATTGATTCTCTCCAAATTGGAGTTTCAAAAGACAAGTACTTTCAAGCATTATCCCCACGTATTGAGAAACCAATGGTTTTTTATGGAACCTCAATAATGCATGGGGCTTCTGCATCCCGACCAGGAATGGCGTTCCCTTCTATACTTGGCAGAAGACTAAGACGACCTATTATTAATCTTGCTTTTTCTGGTAATGGTCGTATGGAGATTGAAGTAGCATCTTTACTTGCTGAACTTGATCCGTGTATATACGTAATTGATTGCCTACCAAACATGAACGAATCAACAGTTTCTGAACGAACGGTTCCACTGGTAAAAAAATTAAGAGAATCTCATAATAAAACCCCGATTTTATTGGTTGAAGATCGAAGTTTTTCAAACACTATTTTTTTTTCAAAAAGAAAAATGCGCCATCAAACTAGTCGAAATGCATTAAAAAAGTCTTACCAAGAATTATCAGACGCTGGAGTGGAAAACTTATTTTATTTAGATGGAGATTATTTATTAGGTCTTGATGGTGAGGCGACAACAGACGGTTCTCATCCTAGTGATCTAGGAATGATGCGGTATGCTGATGCCTACGAACCTGTATTAAGGAATATTCTTAAACAATTTTAAGTTTAAAAATGAATTTAAAAAAAATAGGTTTTTTTTTAGGTCCAATACTATTTGTCTTAACTCGTTATGCTTTTAATTCTGAAGGACTATCTGATCAAGGAAATGCTGTTTTAGCATCTACATTATGGATTGCCGTATGGTGGATTACAGAGGCAATTCCTATTGCGGCCACTTCGTTGATGCCTATTATTCTTTTTCCACTATCAGACGGTTTGTCTTTAGCAGAAACCTCATCCTCTTTTGGTCACCGATTTGTTTTTCTTTTCTTGGGGGGATTCATTTTAGCTCTTTCGATTGAAAAATGGAATTTACATAAGCGCATTGCATTAAATATTATTAAAACAATCGGTACCAATATTCGAAAAATAATTTTAGGCTTTATGGTAGCCACTGCTTTTTTGTCCATGTGGATTTCAAACACAGCAACAGCTGTTATGATGTTACCCATAGGAATTGCCATCATAAAACAAATGAAAGATCTGCAAAGTACTCCTGAAAATGAAAATTTAATTTTTGGTAAGGCTTTATTGCTCTCTATTGCATTTAGCGCATCTATAGGTGGAGTAGCAACTCTAATTGGAACTCCTCCAAATCTTGTTTTTGCGGGAATTATTCAAGAATTATACAATATTGAAATAAGTTTTTTAGAATGGTTCATGTTTGGACTTCCCATATCAATAACACTTCTTTTTATTGCTTGGGTTTATTTAACTAATGTAGCTTTCAAATTTAAACAAGATAAATTCGATGCAGGAAAAAAAGAAATTAATAGACAACTTAAAGATTTAGGTTCAATAAGTTATGAGGAAAAAATAGTTTTGGCTGTTTTTATTCTTACAGGTTTAGCTTGGATTACAAGAACATTTTTCCTTAATAGATTTTTGCCTAACCTGGATGATTCTATCATAGCTCTTATAGCTGGGATATCCTTATTTATATTTCAAGCAAATAACAAATTAGGCAAAAAAGAAAAGATTATGAATTGGGAAGACGCTGTTAAGTTACCATGGGGGATTTTGTTACTTTTTGGCGGAGGCTTGGCTATTGCTCAAGGTTTTCAATCAAGTGGTTTGGCTAATTGGATTGCTGAAAATATGGTTCAATTGGATGGTTTTCCGGTCTTTATTATTTTATTGGTCGTAATAGCTGCTGTAAACTTCTTAACAGAGATCACCTCCAACCTAGCTACTACAGCCATGTTATTACCAATATTAGCACCAACAGCCATTATACTTCAAGTGCATCCCTATTTGCTAATGGTTGGAGCTACAATAGCCGCTTCATGTGCTTTTATGCTACCTGTTGCTACTCCACCCAATGCGGTTGTTTTTGGATCTAATTATTTAAAAATGTCTGATATGGTGCGTGTAGGTGTGCTGATGAATTTTATATCAATAATTGTTATATTGTTAATGGTATATTTTGTTCTTCCAATCCTCTGGGACTTCGACGCCTTTAAAAATCCATTTTAGTAAATAAAAAACCTGACCCAAGAGTTTAAAGAACAACCCCACTAGATCTAAATAACTCCACTTTCCTTTTTGGGGGTATTGTCGTTATATGAGTATATTATCTCAAACCTAGTTATACTACATTTAAAGTATTGATTTTAAAGGATTTAATAGGGGGTAAAGTACAGGTTTTGTTTGGCTATAAAAAATATCTACAGGTATAACTCTCTTCCTCCGCAATTATAGATGTAAACCCCTATAAACAGTAGGAGTTTGTTGTTGTTTTGTCTGTAACCCTAAAGAGATCTAGAGATATAACCACACGCCTCAACCTTTAAAGAGAAACAGCGTCTGTTTTTTGATCTTTATTTATATACTTCTTATAAAACTCTTCAACACATTTTATTTCGTCTTCAGTTGGGTAAGTAGGGTTTTTTAAATCGTGATATGGAGGTTTAGACTCAAACCAGTCAAAAAATTCTTTAGACATAGCATCCCCATCATTAGCTTTTGCATCTCCAAATTCGTAAGATATAATATCGCCATTTTTCAATTCGTTCTTTGTATTATAATAGTCAAAATCGGCGTCTACGAATTTATTCTTTTTCCAATATTCTGTATGAAATAAACAAATGATTTTTCCATTGCTTAACTCATAAAAGGACCAGTAAAATCTTGTAACGAACGGTCATAATATAGATAATCAATTATTTAAATTTCTGTTATTTTAGTGTGCCGATGTGTAGGCATTGGTCTACCGGGGCTAAGGTGTTTCAATTCTATGGTCTCAAACTGAATATGATTTTCCGAATAGGCAACTATAATATCTTCCATGATCTCTTTTAGCAGTTCGGGAGTTGCTTCGGCTCTGATATTAACTACCAATCTGGCAGAGGTACTACTAAATGAAGTTCCTTGAACACTAATTTCCCTATCTGTACCGGTAAGGTTGGCATTAAGGTGTGAGGGGCCACTTTTGAGGAATGTTTTCAAATGGCCGATGGCAATTTTTTCATGCTGAAAGGTTTGTTGAAGCAGTTGTAAAAACTTGAAGTTAAACTCTGCCCAAGGAATCAGGAAATCATCTGTATGGGTCACTATAAAAGTGGCATTGTACCAACCCATCAAGGCTTCACCATCAGCATAGAGGTCATAGTCTACCTGAGCAATACGAGTACCTACACGGGTGTCTGTATAAAGTGCTTCAATCCAATCATTGATGCCTTGTTCTTTGAGAACGGATATATAATGTACCGGATAATCTGGAAATTTGTTTTGAAGGAGTTCTTCTAATGCTTTTCGTTGGGTCTCATCAAGTAAGTCGATTTTATTGATGACAAGGTGATCCGCCTCTTCCAATTGTTTAAGGTAGATGTAACCCGACCCTTCTTGTGTATTTTTCTCATTCTTTAGGGTGTCTTTCAACCGAAAGGGATCAACCAATACGGACAAGGGCACAAGCTCAAAGTATGATTTGTAATAGGATTTTATAGGTTGCATCAGGGTAGCGGACAGGTCTGTGCAACTGCCTACCGGTTCAGCTACAATGGTCTCGCATCCTTTAGTATCCCGAAGGTAAAGGGCTGCTTCCATGAGACCGTCAAAGTCGCAGCAAAAACAACTTCCAGCTATTTCCTGCACATTCGCACCGTTACTGGAAAGGATATGGGTGTCTACCAATCCTTTAGCTTGATCATTGGTTATTAGACCAACTATTTTTTCCTGGGCTTGTAAAAGTTTTGCAGTGGCAGCCAATAGTGTGGTCTTTCCTGCTCCTAAAAAGCCTCCTACAAGTATGAGCTTTGTTTTTTTCATTTCAAATCCTTATTTCTGTTTGCAAAACACCTTTGCCTGATAAAATCAATTCTATATTTCATATATTATCTACCGCTTTCTTCCTGTCTACCTTATTTCTATTACTTTCACACAATCCTGATATTAAAAAGAAATACTAATGGCTTATTCCAGTCAGTTTCTTCATTTCCAAAACCCAAATGCCATTTTCCCACCAAAGCCGTTTGATACCCCGCACTTTTTATAACGGTTCCTAGCGTCGGTGTATTTACATCCATCGTTAATGGTGAACTATGTGGAATAGGTCCCCAATAATTTTTTCGCAATGGGTATTGACCTGTTAATAGCCCATATCGAAAAGGGGAGCAAACTGCTGATGCCGAGTGTGCATCGGTAAATTTTCGTCCTTCTTTTGCTAGGCCATCAATATTGGGTGTTTTTACTTTAGTCGCCCCATAACAGCCCAAATCTCCATAACCTATATCATCTGCATTTATAAGAATGATATTAGGCCTAGTTTCAGTTTTTTTTAAAGAAATGTTCTTTTTATTAGTACTACAAGAACTTAGAATTAAAATCATAATTGTTAGACTATAACTTGTATTTCTAAATAGTCCTCTTACAGGTAATATTTTCATTAAGTTCATATGATATCTTTTCTATGATAAATTTAACAGTTACTTTTCATTCTTAATTTCTGGATGTTCTATTAATGGCTTTGCACCATCTAGCCATCCTAACGGACGATTATTTTTACCTTTTATATTTAACCACGCGCTCGACCCGAGACAACTTATGCTAATCTGACAAAGTAGCATTAGCCAATTTCTACATTCAATTCATCCCCTTTCTTCAATTCAAGGTTTTTAAACAAAATATCAATTCTGCCATCGTCATTGGTGTTTACTGTTATATCGATACCATCCCCGTTCAATTCAAGAACGGCTTTTTTCTCCTTCCTTCCTTCTAACTTTAGAGAGATTTGAGACAGTTTTAATGCACCATAACCCATTTCTAAGTTATTTTTCTGAACCCCATCGGTTCGTTTTTGTGTAAAAGTTCCCCAGCCTTCTGCTACCGTAAAAGGAGCTTTAAAATCTTCTGGGGTTATTTTAGGATCGAAAGATAAATGTCCTTTTGGACCATGATAATCGAACCCACAAACGGCCAAAAAAACACCATAACTAGCCATAGAACGGCTGTAATGATCACTACATTCTATTTCGTTATAAGGGTTTCTCTTAATAGGATTATGGCGATCATGAACTACTTTGGCTGTAGCCAATCCTTTTTCTATCATGCCTTCCTGTATCATATGGGCAGCCACTTGATATTCCTGACCAGGCCATACTTCATCAAAATACCCTCCTGGACCTTGCCAACGCTCTGATTTACCAGGGCGTTTTTCCATACCAGGAACCGCCCAGGTGTCACCATTACTTAGTGGCCAGGTGGTCATTATAGTGCCAGCTTCACCTTCTGAGGCGTATATACGCACTCCTTTAATTGTTGTATGTTTCTGCTGATAGGCAAAAGCATTGGGGGTAAAGTTGTATTTCCAAATAGATTCCAAAGCTGATAGCGTTTCTTTCTTTGGAATGATACGTTCGGAAAGCCCAATTTGTCCCGCAAAGCTTTGCCCTAATACCTGATCTATATGACAACCATCGTTGGAACTGATAACATTAGGGTACTTTTTCCGATCGTGTTTATGGATGAAATATTCGCCATTGAATAATTGTTCTACAATATTTTTTCGTCCTTTTGCTAAGATTTCTTCACAAGTTGCAACAAAGGTATCATCGCCTACTTCAAGTGCCATCTCCTTACCTGCTGCCACCGCACCTAAATATAATGAGCTGATCCACCCCATATTACCATACCATTTGGCATCTAAGGTATTGGCTTGCCCGCCTTCTAATAAACCATCGTTATTTTTATCTTCATTGATGATAAACTGTACGGATTTTTTTGCTTTCTGATAATTCTTTTTCAGAAAGGTATTGTCGGGCGCAATTTTATGCTCACGGTACACTCTCATTATAGTTCCACAGTGACCGTCATGTGCAACCGACATATCCGCTGTTTCATCTCTATGGGCAAAACCTCCATCTTCCATATAGCTATACCCAAAGTCTGTAATCTCCCTGAGCGTTCGCTCTGCTTCTGGGAAAATACGGGCCATACCTTGTGCATATTGCCATACGTGCTGGCAGGTACCCTGACAACATTCTACACCTTCCCATCCCCAGATGCGACCATTGTCAAACCATAACAGGGTATTGGTCGCCATACAATTAAGAGAAATAAAACTTCTATCTAATAACCAATGAGGTAGTGTTGAGTCATAATAAGTCTTGTTCCATAATCGGGTACCTTCAATGAGCGTATCATATTCCCTGCTTACATAATCGGCTACTTGATTTGCAGAATTGAACCAATTGTTATAATGCCGGTTCAAAAACTTGATATCTTTCAATCTAAGTAGCTCACCGGTTTGAGATTCTTGTTCATTTAAATGTGGAAAAAACCAGCTTAGTAAAAAGGTGACTTCTTTCTCTTCACCAGCTTCCAAGTGAAACTTTTCACCAATGGCCCCTATTTGCTTTTTATCCATAGGTTGGGTTTCCGACCCACTCGCACCATTTTTAAGAACATCTAGTATTTCTTCAGCTTTCATACCGGCACTGAGGTTAAGTGCTGCGGTGGATTGATCTGATGGGTTTAGTACGCTCCAAGCCATCGAACCATAACCTTCGAGTTGCTCCAAACTAAGTTTTGATGGTTTTTTATCTGTA
>Ga0310124_10001040_pt1 | contig 19614 bp, 15 predicted proteins | sample CB11b_AW_Bot5_MG_FD_203507 | JGI IMG/M metagenome (GOLD analysis project Ga0310124, IMG submission 203507) | Marine microbial communities from Western Arctic Ocean, Canada - CB11b_AW_Bot5 | ecosystem: Environmental > Aquatic > Marine > Oceanic | place: Canada: Western Arctic Ocean | collected... | reverse complement strand
AGTCGTGCCTCCCCCAATATCAACGAGAGCCACCCCAAGTTCTTTCTCGTCAGTCGTCAAGACTGCTTCACTCGCCGCCAACTGCTCAAGCACCGAGTTTTGCACCTTCACACCTGCCCGGCCTACGCATACCTCGATATTCTGTTTTGATGATGTACTTCCTGTAACAATATGAACATTTACTTCAAGTCGAGACCCGGTCATTCCAACTGGGCTGGTTATCCCATCCTGTTCGTCGATAACAAAATCTTGCACTATCACATGTAAAATTTCTCGACCACTTGGCACAGCAATTTCTTGAGCAGCTTTAATCGCGCGACCCACATCTTCAGTAAAGATTTCTCGATTTTTACCAGCGACAGAAACAACACCACGACTGTTGAAGCCTTTAATGTGTGCTCCAGAGAGACCGAGAATGACACGGTCGATCTCGATTCCTGCAGTCTGCTCAGCCTCTTTGATTGAACGATCTACTGCCTGAACAGCAACCTCAAGATTAACGACTACACCCTGACGAATACCCTGAGACTCCGCCGTTCCGACTCCGACGATGTCAAGACTACCCTCCTCAGTCACCTCTCCAACAATAGTAGCGATCTTCGAGGTCCCGACATCGAGTCCTACGAGATAACGGTTTTTTCTTGCCACGAGTTCTCCCTCACAAACACGGCCGACAGTTTACTGTTGTCCACTTGAGTCTCCCTCTAACCCGACAGGGCGCACATAGACTCGATTACCAAACCGGAGATCAACATAGTCAATGTGTGGAACTTTTTTCCGCAGTGCCGTAAACATCTCCAAGTACGATTGCAGACGCTCAGCAAATTGATTAACTCCAAGATGGATTAATGCTTCATCATCATCGAGAATTACAACCACATTCGATGGATTACTAACATCGATCTGTGATACCCGACCCACAATACGAGGTTGGGTTTCTAAATCATTCATCACACGCATTGTTAGATGTGAACGTTGATCGTCAATTACAACCGGACCGTCAGAGGTTTCGCGCAATAAACCATCTATGACTGGCAGATCGAAATGAGTGTAATCTGCTCCGTGCTCTGCTATCAATCGTGCCTGGTCATCAATTAAATATAAATGTCCATCAATTCGTCCCAACGCCATGGGTGCTCGCTCAGAAATTTCAATCTTGATAGTCGATGGTATGACCTTGCGAAGTGTTGCGTCTTTCACCCATGGCGAAACGAGTAATGCATTCCGCCACTGCTCAAGATCTGCAATTAAAATGTTCTCCCCGCGAAGTCCATCAACTAAGCTCAAAGTTTCGTCCGTCGAAAGATGAACATTTCCAAGCACAATTAATCGATCGATAGACAGCACTGGCATTTGAAGCACGTATGCCCCAATTCGATACCCCATGAATAGAACGACTACGAATATCGCGCTTACAGTGAGGTTACGCCGCCAGCGCGCTGTAAACACACTTCGCCTTTTCATGGGTCGAAGCTGTGTGCGTCGCCTGAACCGCTTATCTGTTGGTACTCGGACTGTCATAATCTATCTCTATCAGCCATAACTGGCCTCAATGAAATCAACATCCTGTCGCTGCCTTTGCTGCAGGTGATGAAAAATACGACCAGCAACGCCACTGATTGAACCGGCACCAAATGTAATTACGAGGTCCCCGCGTTTAGCCAGTTGTCCCACGCGGGTGACAACATCATCGAGCGACCTAACTAGATGCACCGGCGACTCGCCAAATTGTCCTATCACTTCTGCCAGCACTTCAGAGGTGACGCCTGGCATCGGAGTTTCACCGGCAGCATAAACCTCAGTCAATATGACCTCATCCGCACCAGCCAGCACTGAACCGAACTGCGACATTAACCGACTCACCCGAGTAAATCTGTGAGGTTGTACCACTACAAGCATTCGACGCTTGAACTGCTGACGCGCAGTATGCATCACTGCTGCAATCTCAGTGGGATGGTGACCGTAATCATCTACCACCAGCACACCATCAGCTTCCCCAAGTAGTTGAAAGCGACGCTCCACTCCAGCAAACTCCGCTAAAGTTGCAGTAACCTGCTTGAAGTTCAGACCGATTTCCAGTCCGACGATCATGGCAGCTAAGGAATTTCGAATGTTGTGAAGACCAGGCACCTGGAGGCGTAACGTTCCCAGTAACACGCGTTCACGCTCGCCAAACGGTTTATAGGACACAGAGCATGTCGAACCGAAAGCTTGCTCTTCTATATCAAACGCGAAAAGATTTGCATCCTGAGCATCAACTCCATAAGTTCTTACTCGCCGTCTAATCCTGCTTGCCTGCTCCCGTAAGCTTTCATCGTCGGCACATAGTGCCACTAATCCATAGAAAGGCACCCGGTTAGCAAAGTTAACAAACGCGTCGCATAGATGGTCAAGCGTGCCATAACTTTCCATGTGTTCATCATCGACATTGGTGATCACGGCAATTGATGGAGACAGTCGTAAAAATGATCGATCGCTCTCATCAGCTTCTACAATCATGTAATCCCCGTGTCCGACACGCGCATTGCTTCCAAAACTACTTAATCGACCACCGATGACAGCAGTTGGATCCAGATTGGCACGTTCGAGCATGAGCGCAATCATTGATGTAGTGGAGGTCTTGCCATGTGAACCTGCCACAGCGATGCTGTAGCGCAGTCGCATGAGCTCCGCCAACATTTCCGCACGTGGAATAACAGGAATTTGACATCGGTGAGCTTCTTGTATTTCTGGATTCGTTGAGGCAATCGCGGCAGACATGACGACTACATCGGCGTTGTGAACAAACTTAGCGTCGTGACCTTCATGCACAGTTGCGCCAAGTGAGACCAATAAGTCCGTCGTCTCGCAACATCGGAGGTCAGAACCACTCACCACATACCCTAGCGTTATTAACAGTTCGGCAATACCACTCATACCGCTACCACCAATACCTACGAAATGAACTTTTTTTGTGCGGCCGAGCATGATTATGTCCGTTCCAGCTTTCGCATTTCGCTTTGTCTCATCAGTCTGCCCTTACCCTGCCATCCTTGAATTACTACTCGCGATCACGAGTGAACAAGTTCTAAAGCTCGATCAACGATCCGTGCGGCAGCATCAGGACGAGCCAGTTGTCTAGCTGCAGCACCCATTTCACTCCGCTGCTTACGATTAGCTGCCAATGTTTTTACATGTGCCACCAACGCAGCCGCTACATCACCACCTGCAATCATCTTTGCGGCACCAACCGTTACCAACGCGCCGGCATTTTTACATTGATGTTCGTCGGCCGTCGTCAACGGCACCAGAATACTTGGCCGACCTGCGGCAGCCAGTTCAGTAACTGTCGTTGCGCCAGCTCTACAGATAACGAGGTCCGAGGCCAGCATGGCTTTTGCCATCGGATCAAGAAAGGTTTCAACCTGAGCCTTAAGACCAGCCTGACGATACGACTCCCGAACTTCAGCAAGATCGCGCTCTCCTGTCTGATGCGTGACAATAAGCCGTGGTCTGATTTGTGCAAGTGCTGGTGCGGCCTGACGAAGAGCAAGGTTAAGAGCGTGGGCCCCCTGCGATCCGCCAACAACCAGTACGTGGCAGGTTCCTGAATCCCTATCTTGATCAATTTTCGACTTCATCTCAAAGAATTCCTTGCGAACAGGATTTCCACTCATGAACCCTTTCGACCCAAAATCTGAGAGTGTTGAAGCAAAAGTTACTGCCACAGCTCTTACGAAAGGCGCCAGCAGTCGATTCGTCAGGCCAGGTATTACATTCTGCTCAAGTACAAGTGTGGGAATCCCACGGAGTGCAGCTATAGCCACTACGGGGCCTGAACTATAACCTCCCACGCCCATCACTAGATGAGGCGCACGTCGAGACAGAAGACGCCAAGCATCACATGCACTTACTGGTAGCATCGCTAAATTACGTGCTAATTCCCTTCCCGACTTTCCCTTAAGTCCCGCACTCCGAATAAAATCCAATTCAAATCCTGCCTCAGGAACGGCTCGTGATTCGATCCCCTGCATAGTGCCTGCAAACGTCACACTTGTCTTGGGACTTCGACGAGTCATTTCCTGAGCAACCGCTATCCCAGGATATAAATGGCCACCCGTTCCTCCACCCGCAATCACAATCCTCAGTCCCATACTGATGACCACAAACGCTCTACGTTGAGCTGTCTCCTGCTCTTCACCTTACGAGTGCGCTGACGCATGTTGTGACACATTGAGCAAGATCCCCATTCCTATCAAACTACTTATCAGCGAAGACCCTCCGGCGCTTACGAACGGTAGTGGAATGCCCGTGGTCGGCAATAAACCTAAGACGACACTCATATTTAGAAACGCCTGACCTATCACCATCGTTGTGATCCCGATCGCCAAAAACGAACCGAAGCGATCAGGGGCGCGCAACGCAACCCGAAAACCTCGCCAACCAATCACGCCGAAGCACAAGAGCACTGCACTCGCGCCAACAATGCCAGTTTCCTCAGCAATGACGGCATATATGAAGTCGGTATGTGCTTCGGGAAGAAACAGATGCGCTGACCCGCCGCCCATGACACCCAACCCAATCAATCCCCCCGTGCCCACCGCAATCAAGGACTGAACGAGCTGAAAACCATCTCCCATGCGGTCATTCCACGGATTCGTCCACGAGATAAGCCGCTGCCATCGGTACCCCGTGGAGAGGAAGTACCACCCCATCGGCAGAGCTAACAGCAGCGCAACACCGACCCAGCGATAGCTAAGCCCTGCAGCCAACACCATGGCGCCAACGATGACGGCAACTCCTGCAGCCGTACCGAAATCTGGTTCTACCAGGATCAAACCGGCAACCATTGCAGTTACAAGCGCGATAAAACCTAGCGAGTAAGACACGTCGTTAATGCGATCCATTCGGCGTTCCAACACGGCAGCAACAAATAATATGACTGCTAATTTGGCAAACTCAGAAGGCTGGACACCAATTCCACCGACAGCAAACCACCGCCGTGCACCATTTATCTCAGGACCAAACAAGACCATAACGAGCAAAAACGTAGCAACGCCTAACGCCGTCCAAATAACAGCAGGTTGCCGATAATTCCGATAATCCAGCCGCATCATTGCGGCAAGGCCAACCACACCGAAAATTGCCCAACTAAGCTGTTTAAATAAAAAATAATATGGCTGTCCATCCATCGCTTTCACGGCTGAAGCGCTGTAGACCATTACAACGCTGGTACCTATGAGTAAGAGCGTTGCCATAAAGAGCAGCTTGTCTGACTTCAGTTTTCGAGCCATACTCTTGTGTTCCTTAAAGTCTCTTGGGACAATGACTTGTCCTAAAGGTTTGGTCGGTTTATTCCGATATTAGTATTGCCACTCAATCGTGAGCAATGAGCAGTCATCAGCCGCTTTTGAGGACAAAGACACCAGTCTCGTAGACCACGGTAGCCTACGTTCCCAGCGACTAGCTCTTCGCCGCCACAATGCGATTGATAACTGCTCATTGCTCACGATTTCTCCTCATGTCTCTTTCAAGACGCGCAACTTCTTCCTTGAAACGACGACCCCGATCAGCATAATTTTGGTACATGTCAAAGCTGGCACATGCAGGACTCAGCAGCACCGCACCCCCTGGTGGTGCCAAAGCAAACGCGGACCGAACCGCTTCGCCCATGTCACCCGCGTCACTGACGGGCACAACATCGGCCAGCGCCTCTCTAATTTTTGTCTGCGCTTCACCCATCGCAATGACGGCCACGACATGATCAGCCACTGCATTGCGTAATTCCCTCAGATCACCAGCCTTAAGCCTGCCTCCAAGTAGAACGACCGACGGGGCATCCATTGTCTCGATCGCCTTCATCGCAGCATCTATATTTGTGGCTTTGGAATCGTTAATAAAACGAATTTCTTTAATCTCTGCAACAGGCTCCAAGATATGCTCAAGCCCTTTAAAGTCAGAAATCACTTGAGTCATAATGTCTGTCGAGACGTCCATAATGGTCGCGACAGTCACAGCAGCGAGTACATCAGCCAATAAATGTCGTCCCGTCAGCTGAACCGCCTGCACTGGAACCAGTCTCGCTGGTGAGGGTGGCGTATTCCACACTATGGTGCCACCCTCCACAGATACTCCATTGTCAATCGTCGTATTAAGACTAAATGGCCGCTGCCGTCCTTGACTTCCGCGAGCCAGCGCCATGGCGCTGGCATCATCAGCATTCACCACTACCCAATCACTTGCCTTTTGGTTCATAAACACACGACTCTTAGCCGCAGCATAGGCCTCGGCTGTCTCGTGACGATCGAGATGATCAGGGGTGAGATTTAGTAGTACTGCAATCCATGGATGGAACTGGTCGATCAATTCCAGCTGAAAACTACTAACCTCGACGATGTGTAGAACGTCAGGGCCCGATTTTCCAACTTGCGTACTTAATGCTGGACCAATATTGCCGCCAACAACGGTTCGGAAACCAGCTGCAGCTAGGATTTGTCCAACCAAAACCGTGGTAGTCGACTTTCCCTTAGTCCCAGTCACGGCAACAATACGACCGTCCATCCATCTTGACGCCAACTCGATTTCACTGATTACTGGCACACCCGCTGCTCTGGCCGCCTGAATGACCGACTGAATGGGTGGAACACCAGGACTCATAACAATCAAGTCAGCATTCACGAACGTTTCCATTCGGTGTTCACCAAACTCGAGTTGCACCTTATTATTCCGTAAACTGTCTGGAAGATCCGTCCGTGCCCGCAGGTCTGTTATCGTCACGGATGCTCCTCTATCAACCAGCAGCTCAGCTGCAGCGATGCCACTTTGCGCAGCACCCACCACAACAACGCTGTGGTCCTCAACCGAAAAATCCTTCTTCTTGCTATGTGGCACGTCTGCCTTACCGCAACTTCAATGTCGTTAAACTGAAAAGTGCGAAAATTACAGCAACGACGAGGAATCGAGTCATGATCTTTGGCTCACTCCAACCTTGTAATTCAAAGTGATGGTGCAATGGTGCCATCTTAAAAACACGACGACCCATCACTCGAAAAGAGAAGACTTGAACAATCACCGACAGCGCCTCTATGACAAACACCCCGCCAACAATCACTAGAAGCAATTCTTGCTTAATGAGAACAGCCACCGTCCCGAGCGCGCCACCGAGTGCTAACGAGCCCACGTCGCCCATGAAAATGTCAGCGGGATAGGCGTTGTACCAGAGAAAGCCTAGGCTCGCGCCCACTAGCGCTCCGCAGAAAATCGTGAGTTCTGCCGCTGGCGAAAACCGAACAAGTAAGAGATATTCAGCAAATACGCGATGTCCGGTAATGTAAGTCAACCCAGTAAAGGCTGCGGCAGCAATCGTAAACGTGCCAATTGCTAAACCGTCGAGGCCATCCGTCAAGTTGACTGCATTGGAAGCTCCCACGAGGACAAGAACAGCGAATGGCACGTACCAAAAGCCGAGTTCTGGAACAAACTCTTTGAAGAATGGAAAATTGAGACGCGTGTTATAAAGGTTTTGCTCCGTTAAGGCTAGAACAGCTACTCCTACTAAGGACGCAACCGCTACTTGCGCAACTAATTTATAACGTGGACGAAGACCATGATGAGACTGTCGTTTCAATTTCAGGTAATCATCAACGAACCCGATACTGCCAAAAGCTAGAGTGGACAACACGGCAATCCACACATATGCATTAGTCAGATCAGCCCACAGAAATGTGGGAACAATTGCGGCAGGCAAAATCAGAAGTCCGCCCATGGTAGGCGTGCCGGCTTTTGGTTGATGTGCAATCGGCCCAGTGTCCCGGATCACTTGTCCGATTTGTGCTTCTCGAAGTTTTCGAATCATCCATGGACCAAGCATCAGGCTAAACGCTAGAGCCGTCAGACTCGCCGCCGCCGTACGGAATGTCACATACTGCGTTACGTTCAACAACGAAATCTGTCCGCCATAAGAATAGAGAAAGTGGTAAAGCATTAGGCGTAACCTCGAGTTATACCTTCAACGACGATACCGGTACGAATCCCTCGCGAGCCTTTAACGACGATTAAGTCACCCGCCTGCATCAAATCCAGCACTAGAGGAACTGCCGTTTCACTCGTGTCGGCTTGTTGAACTGAACCAGGCGGCATCCCGGCAGCGACTGCTGCAGTAGTCAAATCGTTTGCGTAATCACTACCAATCACTACAAGTTCTTGAAAACCACACGTAGCTATCATCTGTCCGCATTTCTTGTGTAACAGAGACGATTGAGATCCGAGCTCGAGCATCTCTCCGATGACTGCGATACGACGACCTCGGACGTTAGTGAATCGAACCGCGTTACATAATGCGGTGAGTGCCGCCGGATTAGAATTGTAGGAATCGTCGATCACTGTAATGCCATTTTTTAATTTAATTACCTGGCCGCGATGTGGCAGAGGACAAAGTTTTTCAATTCGACTTGCAATGTCATTAAGTGAAATTTGAAATTGCAGCGCCACTGTGATTGCAGCCAGAGCGTTAGCGAGCTGTCCGCGACCTAGAAGCGGAACATGCACCTCGACCTGGCCCTCCGAAGTTTGAACAGAAGCCTTGACCCCATCAAGACCGTAATCCTGCACATGTTCGGCAAAGACATCGGCTGGCACTTCAACGCCGAAGGTGGTGACTTGACCGGCAAACCGAGCAGCGTGTGTCATCACGCGCTCGTCATTCGCGTTGGCAACCAATTTGTCACTGCGGTCTGCACCTTCGAGAATCTCGGCTTTGGCGTCCGCAATATGTTCAATCGAGTCAAAAGACGATAGATGAGCTTCAGAGACGTTCGTCCACACTCGTACTTCAGGTTCAGCAATCGCTACTAGAGCACCAATTTCTCCGGTTTGACTCATCCCAAGTTCCACCACCGCAACATCAGGTTTTGATAGCAACTTGATCAGCGACAACGGAAGCCCGATATGGTTATTCAAATTTCCCTCATTGCGAACGACACGGTAGCTCCCGCTAAGAAGATCGGCAGTCATCTCCTTGGTAGACGTTTTGCCAGCACTGCCCGTGATGGCCACCACCTTAGATCCCGACTGCCGGCGAACATACCGACCCAGTAACTGCAGCGCTCGAACCGTGTCAGAAACAACAATCATGACCGGCTCGCTCGAAGCACTAGACGGCGGAATGGTGAACGACTCGCTCACAACAGCACCACACGCTCCCCGACCAATGGCTTCATCAACAAAGTGGTGACCATTAAAACGGTTACCCTGTATGGCAAAAAACAGATCGCCGCGCGACGCCGACCGAGTGTCGATGGATACCGCATCAACTGGTATCTCTAGACTCCCTGACATCAAACGCCCTTCCATCGCCTTCGCAACCTCTCCAACTGTTAATTGCGTTCGTAACCCTTCTAGCACCATTCAACCTCTACGACACAAGAGCATTCGTCCGCCGACAACGCAATGCGCCTTGGGCGATTTCCAAATCATCAAATGACCGTCGTTCACTTCCGATTTCTTGATAGGTTTCGTGCCCCTTACCCGCAATAACGACTGTGTCACCTGCGTGTGCTTCTCGAATCGCTCGTTCAATAGCTAGTTTTCGATCGCTGATCGTAAGATACGGTGTTCGGAAAAAGTCAGCCTTCCCTTCTCCAACCTCAGCATGGGATTGCTGAGTCGCCGAATCCATTCCGCACGTAATGTCTTCCATAATGGCAAGTGGATCTTCCGAACGAGGATTGTCAGACGTCACTATGACGGCATCACCTAAACGAGCAGCGACAGCGCCCATCAGGGGACGTTTTGACCGGTCACGATCTCCTCCGCAACCGAACACCACAACGACTCTCTCGCTAGTGAGAGCTCGCGTCCCTTCAAGCACCTGCTTTAATGCGTCGTCTGTATGAGCAAAATCCACAATAACCGTTAGGTCGTCGTCACCATTTGAAACAACTTGCATGCGACCTGGTACGCTCTTCAGTGATTCCACGCCCTGCTCAATCGCATCGAAAGGCAAGTCCAACGCTATTGCTGTCGCGACCGCGGCCAAAATGTTATAGACATTAATGCGCCCCAAAAGACTAGACCTGAGATGCAAGGACCCCCGGGACGTTCGTACATCAAAGACCAGTCCCTTAAAGGATGCCTCGATGGCATCTGACACCACATCCGCCGGTTGGTCGATCGCATAGGTGACCGGCCGAGATGCTGCACTCGCGAGCAAAGAGCCTCGTGGATCATCGAGATTCACAATCGTCCGTGCATCTGAAGGCAACTCGTCGAACAATCGACGCTTTGCCAGAAAGTAGCTGTTCATATCACCATGAAAATCAAGATGGTCACGGCTAAGATTTGTGAACACCGCTGCGGTAAAGCGGGTGAAGTCAACCCGCCGCAAAGCTAGACCGTGTGATGAAACTTCCATCGCACACACCATCGAACCACCATCTACGAGTTCACGGAGCAATCTTTGAATCTCTGGCGCTTCCGGAGTTGTCAGAGCCGCTTCGCGAGTTTCGTTTCCAATCTGGTGGCTAACCGTGCCTAATCGCCCACACGGCATCCCAGCCTGTTCAAAAATTTCACTCAGAAGATGGGTTGTAGTGGTCTTGCCATTCGTGCCGGTAATGCCCAGCACCATTAATTCGTGACTTGGAAGATCGTAAAAAGATGCAGAGAGAGCGGCAAGGGCTTCACGCGCATCCGAAACCGTAATCCACGGGAGACTTACTTCAGTGTTTTGAGGGGAATCTGAAACGACTGCGACCGCACCGCGACGCTCTGCGTCTCTGGCGTACGTCGCCCCATCGGCGTGTTCACCTTGAAGGCCCACAAAAAGAGTGCCGGGTTGAACGTTTCGAGAATCATGGGTAACTGCTGTAACAAGTTGTGCAGCATCCGGAGACTGTATTACTGACTCTGACATACGACTGGTGGCAAGTTCGTCTGCTCGACGTAACACATCGCCCAATGTCATGGACTTGCCTCATCAGTAGAAGCCTTTGGAGTCGGCACAGTACGATCGAGTCTCAAAACAAATTTTGAATTTAGGTTGATTGGCGTTCCTGGTTCTGGTGTTTGCTCAACTACAAAACCATTACCGTTAAGATGAGCGCGAACTTCAAGCTTAGCCAGTCCCCGCAACGCCTGCCGCGCACTTAGGCCTCGCAGGTCTGGCATAACGACTTGACCAGGCTTGACCGTCGCTATCGCCGTCATGGCCGCGGGACGCTGTCGAGCGCCTGTAATGCTGGATTCCGGTACTGAATTTTGCGGCACCAAGATTGGTGACGGGGCATGAAGAGTCGGAAAAATTTCTAAATATCTAAGTGCAGCCTCGGTAATGCGTTGAAATATGGGGGCGGCAACAACCCCGCCGTAGGTATGTCCGGCTTGCGGTGAATCAATGACCACGAGAATCGTCAGCTCTGGTGCACGTGATGGCGCGAACCCGACAAACGAGGAATTGTACAGGCTCTTCGAATATGTCTTGTTGACGATTTTTTGGGCGGTTCCAGTTTTTCCAGCAATCGTATAACCAGGAATCTGGGCTCGCGTAGCAGTACCTCGACGAACTACATCCTCCATCATTGATGTCACAGTGGTGGCTGTTGCCCGGGTGATCACCCGTTGTGGAGGTTCCCGTTTCATCTTGACTCGACGCCCGTTTGCTACAAGCGCCTTAACAACGTGAGGTTCAATCAAATTACCTCCGTTGGCGATAACGCTTGTGGCCACAGCCATCTGGAGGGGTGTCACCCCGATTTGATATCCCATTGATACGGAAGCCAAGGCACTTGGATTCAGGTCTTCTGGGGACCACACCAGGCCACGTTGCTCTCCGCTAAAATCCTGTGACAGCCTTCGTCCAAATCCAAACCGGCGCGTATATTCGTCAAGTCGTTCGGCGCCGACTTCCTGACCAACGAGAATCGTACCCACGTTGCTCGATTTGACGATCACGTCAGTAAACGACAGCGTGCCGTAATTCGTAGTGTCGTGAATCGTGCGTGCACCAAAGTGAATCATTCCCTCACTCACGTCGACCAAATCGTCTGGTGCAATCACCTTTTCTTCGAGAGCGGCAGATGCCGTAACGATCTTGAAAGTGGAACCCGGCTCGTAATGGTCTTGAATCGCGCGATTCCGACGGTCCTCGTCAGTCGAAAATCTGAACACATTTGGATTGAAGGTTGGATAATTAGCGAGTGCGAGCACTTCGCCGGTATGTGGTTGGAGGATGATGACCGTGCCAGCGTCCGCACGGTGCTCCTCGATCCCTCTACGGAGTTCTCGTTCTGCAATATGTTGTAGGTGCTCGTCAATCGTCAATTCAAGCGTTGCGCCAACGGTGGGAGCTTGTTCGATCCGACTGACAAATGCGCGATGGCGGGCGTCGGTCTGAAACAGGATCTTGCCAGGCTGACCTAGAATCGTTGATTGATACTTAGATTCAATACCGCCAAGACCTTTGTTGTCTAGCCCGACATACCCGAGGAGATGCGCGGCCATTTCCCGATGCGGGTAATAGCGCCGCTCCTCTTGAATCCACCCAATCCCCTCGATCTTGAGTGCCGCAATTCGTTCTTTAACTGTGGGTAACACTTGCCGACGGATATAGGCAAAGGCTCGATCAGTATCCAATCGCGCAGTGATCTGTTCCACGCTGAGGTAGCCGCCCTGACCACAATCTTCCAACACATCACAGAGTTGCTTGGCAACTATCTCAGCGTTGTTGATCTGTCTCGGTATCGCGGTAATGGTGTCGGCTTCAACACTCTTTGCTAGGACGCGACCTTTTCGATCAAGAATATCTCCTCGCTTCGCAGGAACTGTAAGTGTTTGTTCCTGCTGAATAGCAGCCTCCTCCAAATAAAAATCATGGTCATAAACCTGGAGGAACCATAATCGCCCGCCGATCACACACATCCACACCAGCAATACCACTGCCACCGAGGTAATTCGACGTCGTATTGTGTGACGCCACTGATCACTCGCACCAACTGTTGCTGCCTGCTTTTCAATCTCTTCACCGGACATACCGACTTGAGAATCATCAGCAAAAAGTGGGCCAATACCTTGTGACCGCTTGGTCAATTACTCCCCCCTAGATCTATCTACGAGTAGCCACGATCGCAGTGTCAGGCGGTGGTGCCACCTCGAACCGTTCTATTACGATCACCTGATCCTGTGACGGCACTACCAAGTTCAGTTTTTCAGTGGCTATCCTTTCAACTCTCTTTGGCGACGTCAGGCTTTCAATGTCAAGACGAAGGTGCTGATTCTTTGATTTTTCTATCTCGTGTTCTTTGCGCAAATCTTCAATACGATACCCATGCTGTATCAACTCAAAGTTTTGCCACGCGGCAAACAAGACCACCGCCACGATTACTATCCCAAACCCTACCCAACGCCTGAGTTCCTTATGTTGTTTCTTGTCAGGTTCGCGAATGATCGCAGTGTTCCGCACTGTCGGCGTGACTTCATACTTAGACCATTGCGAATTCATGCGACCCTCTCAGCGACACGCAACTTTGCAGATCTCGCGCGTGGATTCCGCTCAACTTCTTCGTCCTGAGGAATGACTGGACGCTTCGTTAAAACGCGAATCGCCACCTTGCCCTCACGCTCAAACGCTCGGAACGTGTGTTTCACGATTCGATCTTCAAGTGAATGAAAGGAAATAACGACTAGCCTAGCCCCCGTCCGCAAGCGACGACACATCGCCTCCAGTGCAACTTCTAATCCCTCTAACTCCTGATTCACCCAAATCCGAATCGCTTGAAAAGTCCTTGTCGCCGGATCGATGCGCGTGTATCCTTTTCGTCTCAATGAGCGCCGCACGATTGACGCCAAGTCTCCAGTCGAGGTTACCGGTGATGTCCGCCTCGCCTCCACAATCGCTCGGGCAATACGTCGTGATTGTCGCTCCTCGCCATATTTAAAGATGATGTCCGCTAACGTTTGTTCCGAGGTATTCCGAATCAAGTCTGCTGCTGTCTGGCCAGTCGATTGATCCATTCGCATATCAAGCGGTTCGTCACGGCGAAAACTAAAACCACGCCCTTCGCCATCCAAATGGAGCGATGAAACACCCAAGTCTGCTAACACGCCGTCAACGCTAGAAATCTGGCTGGCACTTAGAACAGCGTCCACATCTTTGTAATTGGCATGATGAAGTTCGACATGTTCAGCCCAAGCCGATAACGCTGTGTGTGCCTGGCTCAGCGCTTCGCGATCACGGTCAAGCCCAATCACTCGGCTGGCACCATGTTCAAGTAGTACGCGTGCATGACCACCTAAACCCACCGTGCAGTCAACAAACAAGCCTCCGCGCTGGGGAGCTAAAAATTCCAGCACCTCTGTGGTGAGCACTGCCTGATGCACAGTTGTATCCGTCAAATGCCAAACTCCGCCAAGGCGCGCGCATCCTCTTCGGAATATGGTTCGCGCTGTAGCTTGGCTACAAATCGGTCATGGTTCCACACGTCCAAATAGTCGTACAAACCAAAGACATCAACCTCGCCAACTATTAACGCTGACTCACGAAGTCGCTGATGAATCGATACACGCCCCTGCCGATCAAACTCAGCGGGCTGTCCAAAGTAGTTGATTCGGTCGAAAAACCTACTACGCGAAGGGTGTGATGAGGGAACTTGTGAAAGCTTCTGTTCGATCTCTTCCCACACCGGCATTGGATAGACACGTGCATAGTCACCAGACAGACTGGTCACGAACAATCTGGTTCCATAACGTTCCTGAATGAACGCACGAAAAGCAGTCGGAATCTTGAGCCGACCCTTGTCATCGATTTTCGCTGAGAAATTACCCCTAAGCACCTCTTAAACTCCACTTTAAGCCATTAATATCCACTGCAATCGTAAGAAACATAGAGGTTTATGTCAACATTCAAATAGTGGCTTCCATTTATCTTCGCTAAATATTCTCCTATTTCTAATTCTGTGCTGTTTCGCAAAGATGAGCTGCAGAGCGTGCTAACATTAAAATGTTTTCTGAATTGACGTTACGCGTCCTGCTTGTCGACCCAGCGGACTACCGGTAACTTCCTATAAAAAATGTTGCGTGCAGGCCTGATTGGCTTCCCATCGTCTGGTAAAACCACCCTGTTTCAATTAATGACTCAGGCTCTTGAAACTGGTCATAACCGACGTCGTGGAGATACTGCAGTGGGAATTTCACGGGTACCGGATGAAAGGCTCGACCACTTGACGACCATGTTTAACCCTAAGAAACACGTACCAACCACTGTGCAATTTTCTGACCCGACAGGTCAGCAAGGTCTGACTTCAACAGTAGATGTTTCGGTATTTCGTGAAGCGGATGCCCTGCTTCATGTCGTTCGAGCGTTTCAAAGTGAAACAGCCCCACCTCCTTCAGGTTCCGTTGACCCTGGACGTGACATACGTTTGATGGAAGAAGAACTAATTTTGAACGATTTAGATGTCGTAGAACGGCGCCTCCAACGCGTCAATCAGGATTTAAAAAAAGGTAAGAACACGACATTAGACCAGGAAAAAACTGTTCTCACGCAATGCCGGGAATCACTTGAAGAAGGTACGCCAGTGCGGGCACTTAATCTTGATGAACATCTCCAAAAACAACTGCGGGGCTTTCAACTACTTTCGGCTAAACCTCTCTTGCTGATCCTCAACCTCGACGAAACCGACCTCTCTCAAAATACACGAGCCGATGCATCACCAGGTATCGAACGGATTAAGGATAAGCTCACGCACGCCCACGTGCCGGTTTGCGCAAAAATTGAGCTGGAAATCTCACAGCTAGATCCCAGTGACGCTCAAACTTTTTTGGCGGATCTCGGACTTGTCGAATCAAGCCTCGACCGTGTGATTCGTGCTGCCTTTCAATTGCTGGGGTACATCTCGTTTTTTACTGTTGGTGAGGACGAATGTCGCGCATGGGCTGTGCCAAAAGGAACCATTGCGCAGGCTGCAGCACGCGAAATTCATTCAGATATCGCCCGAGGTTTCATTAGAGCCGAAGTCGTTTCCTACGAACCATTAAAAGAGCGTGGCTCGCTTCATACTTGTCGTGAACACGGTGAAGTGCGGCTCGAAGGCAAAGAATACGAAGTGCAAGACGGCGACGTTATCAATTTTCGATTTGCGACGTGATAGGATGCGCGAAGGGCACTGTGCCCGACGTATCGTGCGCGTGTTGGAGACCATTACCGGAGAACTTATTAAGCTATGCGGGCACTCATCACTGGCGGGGCCGGATTTATTGGATCACATCTTTCGCAGGCGCTACTCAAGGCAGGCCATGAAGTGTTTGCCCTAGACAATCTGTCGACCGGCTCAATCGACAATATTGAACACTTGAAATCCCATCCATCTTTTCACTATACGAATGAGTCGGTAACAAATGAGCCCGTGTTAGCCGAGTTGATCGATCGTAGTGACGTCATTTTCCATCTGGCAGCTGCAGTCGGCGTCAAGTTAATCGTTGAGGCACCAGTTCATACGATTGAAACAAATGTGCATGGCACTGAAGTCGTCTTAACTCATGCCAACAAGAAAAAGAAGCTAGTCATTCTCGCGTCGACTTCTGAAGTTTACGGTAAATCGAGCGAGGTGCCATTTAAGGAAGAAGCAGACATCAGGCTCGGTGCAACATGGAAGCACCGCTGGGCCTATGCCTGCAGCAAAGCTCTCGATGAGTTCCTGGCGCTAGCCTACTGGAAAGAAAGACAACTTCCGGTTATTGTCGTGCGACTCTTCAATACAGTTGGTCCACGCCAGACTGGGCAGTACGGCATGGTAATCCCGTCATTTGTCCGACAAGCCTTAGCCGGCCAGCCAATTACCGTCTTTGGAGATGGCTCCCAGTCGAGAAGTTTCACTTATGTGGGTGATGTCGTCGGAGCCCTCATAAAACTGAGCGCTGAATCACGAGCCATCGGACAGGTTTATAACATCGGCAACAGTCACGAAATTACGATCCGGGCGCTGGCTGAAAAAGTTAAAACTATGACAAACAGCTCCTCTGAGATTGTCACGATCCCTTATGACCAGGCGTACGATACCGGTTTTGAGGATATGCCTCGGCGGGTGCCGGACCTTACAAAGATTCATGAATTGATAGGGTACGTTCCAGAAGTACAACTCGAAGAAATACTTTCGCAAGTTATTGATTACTTTAAGGAACGCTAAGCAATCACCTGTATGCTGCTGCTAGCCTGACTCTCACGTAATGTCATCGCCAGTTTCGGAGACTTCCTCCGCGCCGCATCAATCATCAAAGCCGTCATCCGCACGACTTGCCCGCTCCGTAGGTGTGATCGGAAGTGCCACGATGATTAGTCGTGTCCTCGGGCTTGTTCGTGATCAGGTTCTGGCGTACCTCTTTGGCGCTGGAAATGCGATGGATGCCTTCACCATAGGATTTCGCATCCCGAACTTGATGCGTGATCTCTTTGCCGAAGGCGCGATGAGTGCAGCATTTGTCCCGACCTTTACTCGACGCATTACGACCGACGGTCGAGAGGTTGCGTGGCGACTCGGAAATCAACTCATCAATGCTCTGCTGCTTACCACGGGTATTCTGGTCATCGCTGGAATTATTTTTGCTGGTCCGATTGTAAATATGTTCGCTGGAGACTATGCCAACGTTCCAGGAAAACTCGAGCTAACAACATTACTAACGCGCATCATGCTGCCGTTCCTGACGTTGGTAGCCGTGGCTGCCGCCTTAATGGGAATGCTCAACGCGCATCAGCATTTTTTCACACCTGCGCTCTCACCAGCGATGTTCAACATTGCCATGATCGCTAGTGGGTTTGGTCTTGTTCCACTAATGCCGCAGTTCGGGTTGCCTCCAATTACGGGTATGGCAATTGGCACTCTTCTTGGCGGATTCGGCCAAGGATTCCTTCAATGGATGGCCCTCCGAAAACAGGGCTATCGATATCGCCTAGTGCTCAATCCCCACGATAGTGGGCTGCAAGAGGTACTGAGACTAATGGGTCCGGGCACACTCGGACTAGCAGCCGTGCAAATTAACTTGCTCGTCAACTCAATCCTCGCGACGGGTGAAGGGACAGGCGCCGTATCCTGGCTTAGTTATGCGTTTCGTCTAATGTATCTGCCGATTGGACTCTTTGGAGTCTCTATTGCTACGGCTGCATTACCGCAATTTTCTCGAATGGCAGCGCTGGAAAATACCACGGATATGCGAAAAATGATTTCCAGCAGTCTGCGCTTGATGATGATGTTGAACGTACCCGCTGCCGTAGGCTTGATGGTGTTGGCGACGCCAATCATCGCCGTGATCTTCGAGCGAGGAGGCTTCACCTCAGCTGATACGGCTGCTACCGCCGCAGCGCTTCAATGCTATGCCCCAGGGTTAATTGGCTACTCCACGGTCAAAATTACGGCGCCTATTTTTTACGCCATGCGAGATAGTCGCACGCCAGCGGTCATCAGTGGGATCGCTGTTGCACTTAATCTGGTTCTCAATTTAACGCTAGTACGGATTATGGGCTATCAAGGTCTCGCTCTTGGAACAGCCATTGCGGCAATTTTAAACGCCCTGATCTTAATGATCTTACTGCATCGCCGTCTGGATGGAATTGACGGAGCAAGACTTGGCATTACCTTTATCAAAATTGTCGTAGCATCTATCATCATGGGTACTGTAGCCGTTGTTACAGAACGATACTTGACTGACATCTGGCCAAGCGCTCTTCTCAGCGTGCAAATACTGCGCCTCTCTATCACTATCGCGGCGAGCGTACTGGTTCTCTGCGGTGCGGCTCAGGCCTTGCGGATGGATGAATTCAACGACGCTCGTCGCCGGCTTATCGCCAAACTCACTGGGACTGTTTAAAGCTGTTGAAACAATTGGTTTGAACGAGACTGCGGCCAACATTATGGTACGATTACAGATTAGGCTCGAATCACGCTGATTGGATTTCAGTAAAGTTCCTGGTTTGTGAGTAGTGTAGATGCCTCAATATCGTTACTCCGCATCCCCATACCGCTTCGGCCCTGGGCCAATTTCTCCGGGCATTAAGATGTTGATTAAACTCAACATTCTGGCCTTCGTCGCAACTATCGTGTGGCGACCCCTCGTACTCTCATTCGGATTGACACCTCAGGCAGTATTCGAGCAATTTCATTTCTGGCAACCAGTCACGTATCTATTCCTTCATGGTGGTCTTTTTCACATCTTATTCAATATGCTGGCCCTATGGATGTTTGGCGTGGAGCTCGAACGTCTTTGGGGAAGCAAGGCCTTTATTAAATACTATTTTGTAACAGGCATCGGTGCCGCCGTAACCGTATTGTTCGTCTCCCTGCTCCCAATTGCTTCAGCGGATCAAATGTACTATTCGGTGACAATCGGTGCGTCCGGTGCGGTGTACGGAGTGTTGCTTGCCTTTGCTCTGCACTATCCAGATCGACCGATCTACATGTATTTCCTGTTTCCTGTACCGGCAAAGTATTTCGTCATGATCATTGGGGGAATTCTCTTTTTCTCATCAATCAACGATACGAATAGCGGCGTCTCACACGAAGCCCATCTTGGAGGACTCATCGCCGGTTACCTCTATTTAAGAAGGGGTGGGGGTGGGGGTGGGACACCAAATGTAATTGGCGAAATTAAATA
>Ga0310124_10001037_pt1 | contig 19627 bp, 16 predicted proteins | sample CB11b_AW_Bot5_MG_FD_203507 | JGI IMG/M metagenome (GOLD analysis project Ga0310124, IMG submission 203507) | Marine microbial communities from Western Arctic Ocean, Canada - CB11b_AW_Bot5 | ecosystem: Environmental > Aquatic > Marine > Oceanic | place: Canada: Western Arctic Ocean | collected... | reverse complement strand
ACTCTGGCCAGGACGGATTCCAGCGCTGCAACTGCTTCCTGCTCGACAGCAGCCCGCTGGTTGGCCAGCACACGCTCGGTAAGCAGCGATGCCAGCGGCGTGGCGGCACGATTGAAGTGCTTGAAAGCGTGTTTCGCCTTGTTTTCCTGGAGAAACAGCAGGCCGTGCATGATGTGCAGATGTGGTTCCTCCCGCCGCCCGAGACGTTTGCGCATCTCGGTCGAGCTCAAGTCAGCGAACTTGATATTTTTCGGCATGTGGCCGAACTCGAGCTCCTCGGTACACTTGATCGTGTCGCCTTCGACTTTGACAACGTCCAATGAGAGGTCACCATCGGTTGTTATGATCCGCGTCTTTTTGCCCTCCACCCGGCGGAAGCCATCGAGCACCAAGGTCGGCAGCGTTGTGGTTTTCTGTATTTCCTCGTAGAGCTCCAGCGCATCGATGTCGCCCGGCACCGTAGCCGCAATATCCATCGCCTGTAATTCCTGCTTGATCTGCCGAATGTCCAGATCGAGTACGGCGGCAATGGCTCGGTCGCGCCATTCAATGAACTGGATATTCGGGAACGTTTCGGGTTCGAGTTCGGGTTCGGGGTCGGGCGGTGACTCCTGCAGAGCTTGCGACTTGATCAGGGATTGCTCCAGTTTGTTGCGTTCGTTCCTGGTTTCATTGGCAAGCTCACCGTTGTAGTCACGCACGGCGGCGATGGCGCGGTCGTAGTCGCCGGCGTCTGCCTGTGCGTTTGCCAGCAGTTCAAGGGTGGTCAGCACAGACTGCCGGGTCTGCTCCAGGCGACTGCTCACGCGGCCGATCTCTTGCTTCACAGTTTTGGCGTGCGGCGTGTTTGCGGCTTCACTGCCCAGGGCCTGCCAGCGCTGCAGGATTTCCCGGTAGGCGTTCGGCTGTTCCTGGGCAAACGCGCGGGTTCGTTCGATGTCGCGCAGCAATGTTGCGTAGGCGAGCGTCGTTGTCGGTGTGCCCAGCAGTGGCGGATTCGTTTGCCCGTCGGTGACCGGTCTGGGTGTGGGGCCAGTGTTGCTGTCGCTGCTCATGGCGATGATGATGAAAGTCGCCAGCAGGGCCACACCAACCCCGATAACCAGCCACCGAATGATCCTGAGACGACTGCTCGAATTCTTTGGTTGCGTGGCCTGCATGAGGCGTGGTGCCGTCGTGGTGCCACGCAACTTTTTAGCCTGGCCGGCGCCAAGCTTCAGCTTTGGGCCGGCGCCCCGGCCGGCCGCCCTGGACTTCTTTTTGTTTGGCACTGCCACAGCTGCTTCCGACGGCATCTTGCCGTCGAGGACGCGGTCGATGTCATCGACCAGTGTCTGCCAGGTCTCGTGTCGCTCGCTTTGGGGCTTTGCGAGCATCCGTTTCAGCAGCGCACAACAGCCGTTGGTAAGTGCGGAGTTCTTCTTCTTGGGCGACGGCACGGGTTCGTTGATGTGCTGGGTCATGACAACCAGCGGATCTTCGTTGTCGAACGGTTCGCTGCCCGTGACCATGTGATAGAGCGTTGCGCCAAGAGAGTAAATGTCGCTGCGAAAGTCGAGATCATTGCTGCCGCGCGCCTGCTCTGGACTCATGTAATACGGCGTGCCAACGACATATCCGGCCGTGGTCTGACCACCGGAACGCGGGTCTTTCAGGCTCTTGGATATGCCCAGATCCATCAGCCGCACTTCGCCGCTGTTGTCCAGCATGATATTTCCGGGCTTGATGTCGCGATGCAGCACCTGCCCCTTGTTCCAGGCATAGTCAAGGGCACTGGCAACTTTCCGGACGATCCCCAGCGCCTGCGACTCCGCCATCACGCCGTCCTTGACCAGGATGACATCAAGATCCTGGCCGTCGACGTAGGACATCGCCAGATAATGGAGGTCGCCGACCTTGCCGGCTTCAATCGCGGTGACGATGTTCGGATGCTCGAACTTCGCTGTCATCCGCATTTCGTTGAAGAAACGATCGAGCGAGTCGCGGTCGGTCGTCAGGTTCGAAGGCAGGATTTTCAGTGCCACTTTGCGATTGATCGGATGCTGGACGGCGAGGTAGACATCGCCCATGCCGCCGACGCCAAGAAGCTTATCGATGCGGTAAGCGCCGAATGTCGAACCCGTCTCCAGGTTGGTCTTCGGCAGTTGCACAGCGCGATGACAGTACGGGCAGGCGACACGGTCGACAGTCGTGTCCGGCGCCAACTCGACCGCGAAGCCGCAGTAGCCGCATTCTATGGAGGATAACATCGTGCTGATGTCTCGCTAAACCTGCGTTGACTATGTGAGTGGCAGGTGACCCGGGAATCGCACCAGCTCAGTACCACATGATTGACTGCAATCTTTGTGTCAGGCTTCGATCAAGCCGCGATGCAGTGCCTTTATCGCCAGTTCGAATTCCGATTCGTCGACGATAAACTGCATGTTGACCTGGCGCATGCACTGGTCACAGGCCAGAATGTTGATCTTTGCCTCGGCCAACGCATTGGCGGTTTTGGAAAGGAACCCTGGTACTTTCATGTTGCTGCCGATTGCCGAGACGATGGCAACATTGCTGATTGCGACTCTAGCGCTCGGATACGTCGATTTGATCTGCTCGATGCAGGCATTGAGGCCGACGGTATCACCCGGGACATAGTGGGTAATCGTATTGGCGTTGGTGTTTTTGGCGATGTAGCTGATCCCGTGCGCATTGAAATGCTGCAGCAACCGGTAATCATACCCGTGTTGTCCGACCATGTCCGGATCCCACACTTCGATCCCGACCATGCCGCGGCGTCCGGTGACTATCTCGACGCGAGGGCTGTCGCTGTGATAGTCATGGCTGATCAGCGTGCCATCGTGATCCGGCTCGAAGGTATTCTTCACCCGGATCGGAATGCCGCTGGCCTCCATCGGCTTTGCGGCCTTCGGGTGAATCGCTTCCATGCCCAGATCCGCCAGCTGGTCGGCAACATCGAAATTGGTCTGGCCAATAATCCTGGCGTTCTTGACGCCGACAAGGCGTGGATCGCCACTGCTCAGGTGAAACTCCTTGTGGATCACACCCTCGCACGCCCCGGTCAGCACGGCGATCTTGCTGAACGTGATTTCGCTGTAGCCGCGGTCGTAGGTCGCCATGATTCCTTCGGCGCACTTCGTGTAGCCGGTCACAATCGGCAGGCATGTGTTCAGGTCCAGGTTGGCGAACGTCGTTTGGATCTTTTCGTCGAATGACAGGTTTTCCTCGTCCATCCATCCGGAAAGATCGATACAAATTGCATTGACGTCCTTCCCCTGCAGGATCAGTGTGGAGTTGTAGGCGCTGTGTGCCTCACCGATCGCACTGAGCATCTCGCGCACTGCCGGCAGATGCTCGTCGAGCTTGAAATGGCCGTATGAACACAGTCGGCGCAGATCGAGAAGACAGTTGCGGATGCCTTCGATCCGTTCCTTGACGAAGGTGTCCGCTGCTGCGACGTCCAGCCCGAGTTTTGCCAGGCCTGCGTTGGTCTCGCACATGTGCGTCAGAACGCCCTGCAGCAATGCTTCCCAGTCGCCGGAATTAGCGGCGTACGCACTGTATACCCCCGATTCACCCGACTTTTTGTGCTCCAGCAGCATGTTGGTGATGCCGCCGTACGCCGAAACCACGAAAACCCGGTTGTATAGACCTGCCGCTGGGCGCTTGTACAAAATTATATTGTCCAGCACGAGATCGAAGCGGTTCATCGAGGTGCCGCCGATCTTTTCGACCGTATGATTGCCCATACCCGGAAATTCCCATGAGTTCGACCCGTCCGAAGTCTCTGGAACGGACAGACGATTTGCTTTGTTTTTGGTTCTCCGTATTATAAGGTGTCAGGTCAGTGCATTCAACGTCACGACATGCTTCTTTGCGATGCCGGATCCCCATGAAGACAACTGTTTTTCGCGCTTTTTGCACCGTTTCGCTGTTCCTGAGCTGGGCTTGCAACAGCGATCGCACCGCTCGCAACGAGGACAACGCCTATTTCACGCAAGCGGTTGAGTTCCAAGAGCAGCAGCAGTATGCCGCCGCTGCCGAGGCGTTCCAGCTCTGTCTGCGCTACAGCCCCGAGTCCACCCTGGCGCATTTGCAGCTTGCCATGCTGTACGAGGACCATCTCAATGACCTGCCGCGCGCCATCGTCCACTACCAGGCGTACCTGAACGCCGATGTCCATGACAATGAAGCGACCGTAGCGAAATGGCTCGAACGCGCCGAGCGCCGGCATTACGAGGTATTAGCCGAGAGGTTCGTCGGGATCAAGACTCCTGAACCGCCGGTTGTCGACAGCGAATCTGCACCGCCGCCTGCCGAGCTTCCACCACTTGTCGCTACTGTCGTCTACACTGTAGAGGCTGGCGACACCCTCAGCGGCATCTCCAAAAAGCTCTTCGGTACCACGCGCCACTGGGAGTTGCTGTACCAGATAAATGCCGCCGACATCCCCGACCCCGCTCGTCTGTCGATCGGCCAGCAGCTCAAAGTCCCGGAAATCACTGACGAGTAATCCGTAGTTTGACGCTCACGGGGCGTTCCTGTCGGCGGAAAACGTCCCGTCGGATCGCCGCCCGGTGAGGATCCCTGCCAGCTGTCGGCTCAGCTGGGGAAAACACGCCTGTCTTTTTTTGAGAGAGTGGGAGTAGCGGGCAGCAGCCTTAAGGCAGGCAAGGAATTGCCTGTCTTCTTGAGATGCTTGAATAACAGCCGTTTTCAGCGGGCCGTTTTGCTGATCAGCTCGGCGGCGTGCTCGAGGACGACCTCGGAATTGCCGCCGTCGCCCAGCATTCGTGCCAATTCGAGGCGGCGAGCCTCGTCGTCCAACGCCGTCAACGTTGCGGTGGTGCGCTTGTTGCGGACTTTCTTTTCTACCCGGAAGTGCCGGTGTCCGCCGGCCGCTACCTGCGGCAGATGGGTGATGCAGATCACTTGGTGTTTATCACCGAGTCCGCGGAGTTCGGTGCCAACCTGAGCCGCTACGCTGCCGCCAATGTTGGCGTCGATCTCGTCGAATATCAGGATTGGCACCCGGTCGGCTGAAGCCAGAACCGTCTTGACGGCCAGCATGACCCGGGAAATTTCGCCGCTGCTGGCGATTTGCCGAAGTGGTTTGGTGCCCTCGCCAGGATTCGGAGAAAAAAGAAACTCTACTCGGTCGATGCCGGCGGTGCTGGGTTCGGCATCTTCAACAACGATCTCGAAGCCGCAGTCGGAGAACCCGAGACTGCACAGCTTTTCAGTAATCGCCTTGGCCAGTTTGGTTGCGGCTCGCCGCCGCTTCCTTGACAGTGCCCGGGCATGCTTGAGAAACTCGGCTTCGGCTTCGGCGCGGTTTTGCAGCAGCTCTTCGCGCCACGCAGCAAAGTTTTCGAATGAGTTGAGCATCTCCTCGATACGATCGGCGAAAGCCAGGGCCTCGGTGATGCTCCCGCCATACTTGCGTTTGAGGCGCTGCAGCAATCCGAGACGATCTTCCATGGCGGCGAACTCGCGCGGATCGATCTCGACATTTTCGGCGAAGGAATTGATCTCGTCGGTCAGGGTCTGAAGGTCGGCGACGATCTGTTCGAGCAGTTCGACGAATGTTCCACCGGCAGTGGCGTCGATCGATTCGAGTTCGTGCATCTGCCGCAGCAACCCGGCCAGTTGGTCGGCCACGGCATTGTCACTGTCGGTCATGCAGTGTCGCGCTGCTTCGAGAATTTCGAGGATGTGTTTGCTGTTGGCGCTGCGGGCATGACGGCTCGTCAGCGTCTCGTCCTCATCCGGCTCCAGGTTGGCGCTGCGAATTTCGTTGATCTGGAACTTGAGGATTTCGACTTTGTCGGGCGTCGGGCCGTCGGCATCGGCATCGGCGATCTGATTGTCGATGTGCTGCACGGCTTCGAAGCGTTCGGCACAGACCTGTTGCTGAGCGGCCAGACCAGCGAAGGCGTCGAGTACCTGAAGCTGCTTGCGCGGCCGCAGCAGGGATTGGTGGTCGTAAGGTCCGTGGACATCGACAAGCACGGCGCCGAGGTCAGCCAGGAGCTGCAGGGTAACCGGCGCCGAATTCACGAAGCATTTGCCACCCTTCGCAGCGATCGTTCGGGCAATGATCAGTTGCCCTTCATCGCACGGGGTGACCCCGGCGTGCTCGAGCCGTTCATTGACTTCACCGAGCAGCGTTATATTGTTTCCCAACTCGATCACTGCACTGATGCGGCAACTGTCGGCACCAGCGCGAACGAGGGAACGATCGGCACGCTGCCCGAGTAGCAGTTGGACAGCCCCGATAATGATTGATTTACCGGCCCCGGTTTCGCCAGTGACAACGTTCGTGCGGCGGGAGAAATTAATCTCGAGCGATTCGATCAGGGCCAGATTGTCGATGTTGAGCGTGGCGAGCATGATGATTACTGCTAATTTATTGTTTCGCCTGTCCATTGCAATGATTCCACCGGCATATTGGTCATGAGCATATTCATCCTTTACGGGCTTGTCGCACTATTGGCTGTCCTGCAGCTGTATCTATGGTTGATATCACGGCAGACGTTGCGAGAGGGTGAGCGCGCCATGGCGGACCGTGAAGAGGTCGTCGAGTTTCTCATGCGCTTTGTCAACAGCATCGGCGCGAACAGCGATCCGCGTGCCTGGATGCGCGAGATTGCCGGGTCCGTAGCCAGTGCTGTCAATGCTGCCAGTGTCCGCATTTATCTGCTGGACAGCGACTCGATTCTGCGATTGGCGGCACAGTCGGGGTCCCTCCCGATGCTCCCCGATCACGTCGATTTCAAGATCTCCAAGTCGACACGCATGCTCCAGCAGATCGACCACGATCGCATCGAATTGGGCGACGGCGTCGTCGGCGAGGTCGCACTGACTGGCGAGAACTATCTGGCCGGCGGCACCGACATGCGCTCGCATAGCAGCAGTGGCCGGGCGACGCCGATCGAGAGCGTTATGGCTGTTCCGATGAGCATCAACGATCAGCGGATCGGCGTGATCTGCGCGGTTAACAAGCGGGATCGCGCTGCTTCCTTTACCACGGAGAATCTGTTTCTCCTGTCGACCCTGTCGAGCCACGTTGCTATCGGCGGTGTCCTGGTCCAGGTCTACGAGGAAATGGGCGACCAACAACGTATCGTGCAGGAGTTGCTACTGGCGCGGGAAATTCAGAAATCCCTGCTGCCCGCGGCGGTACCGGCAAGCGACAACTTTGATATCTATGCTCTCAACAATGCTGCGCAGGAAGTCAGCGGCGACTACTACGACTTCATCGAGGTCGATGACGACCACTTGCTCGTGGTTATCGCCGACGCCAGCGGCAAGGGGATTCCCGCCTGCATGTTCACGGCCATGTGCCGCAGTTTCCTGCGGTCGAACGTGGCCCGGTACAAGGACGATCTCGAAAGTTTTCTGCGCGATCTCAATCAGACTTTGTTCGACGACACGGCCGACGACGGTAAGTTCATCACTCTGGCCATGTGCCTGATCGACAAGCGGGACAACACAGTCGAGTACGCCCGCGCCGGACACACAGGTCTTCTCATCCGTCGGACCAACCGTGAGATCCTGGTTATTTCGCCGGATGGCCCGGCTTTGGGTCTGTTGCCGAATGAGTTCGGAGTGGAATTCGACACGTTCGCATTTTCCTGGCTGCCTGGCACTTCACTGTTGATGTATACGGACGGCATTTCCGAAACACTGAATGAAGCTGGAGAGGAGTTCGGTATCGACCGCCTGTGCGCCCGCTGGAAGACTGCCAGCGCCGACCCGGAGACAGCAGCGCGCGAGTTACTCGAAGCCGTTGCTGAACACGCCGATTCCTACCCGCAAACCGATGACCGCACGCTGGTCATCATGTCGAAATGACGTAGGCCCGATCATGCCGCACACACAACTGAGCGTCGAAGAAGCCGCCGACTACCTGCACGTCTCGGTGGAGGAGATTGGGCGTCTGAGCCGGCAGGGGGAGATTCAGACGGTCTATGTCAGAAACCAGCCGAAGTTTGGCAAGCGCGAGTTGCATGACTGGCTCAGTCAGAAACTGCTGGGCCACAAATCGGATCAGGCGGAGCAGATGCACAACGTTGCGCCGACGCTTCAGGAGCAGGCGCCTGATCGGGATCGGCCGTTCCTGTCGCAGTACCTGCATTCCTCTACCGTGAACCCCGATCTGTTTGCCAAGACTCGCAGCCGTCTGTTGCGCGACCTGGTGAACCTGGCGGTCAAGAGCAACCAGATCTCCGACGAGGTCGAGTATCACAAGTTGCTCGAGGAACGCGAAGAGTTGTGTCCGACCGGGCTCGTCGGCGGCGTTGCCATTCCACACAGCCGTATCCATGACGAGTACCTGATCATGGAGTCTTTTCTGGTCATCGCTCGTGTGCCTGACGGCATTCCGTTCGGCGCTCCAGACGGCAAGCTCACTGATCTTTTCATCATGCCGTGTGCCCACGACGATCGCATCCATCTCTGCATGTTGGCACGTATCGCCCTGCTGCTTAACAAGACCGGCCTGGCTGACTTTTTGCGCGCCTGCGACACTGCCGACGAGATCGTCGACACGATGCAGACGGTCGAGACGGAGTTCATGGAAGCGCAGATCCGGAAGTGATCGTTCGGGAGGTCCCTACCGGGCATTATCGCTGTGGGACGAATCGAATTGAATGTCGTCGGTTAGCGGGACCGGGAAACAGCGTGCAGTCATCGCTGCATCCACATTCAGCGCGGCGCCGGAAATGGCGGAAGCGTCGTCGGACAGCAGAAAGGCGATCGCTGCTGCGACTTCGTCTGGCATGATCATGCGGCGTTCCAGCGGATGCATCTCGCCGATCTCGCGGATGCGCGCCTCGCGGTCCGGCGTTTCCCCGATATCCATGCGCTCGGCCAGCGGCGTCAGAATGGCACCGGGCCGCACTGCGTTGCAACGAATACCGAGGTGCCCGTACTGCACGGCAATGCTGCGCGTCATCTGTTCGACCGCGCCTTTGGCTGCTTCATAAGCGAAGCCGTTCGGAAACGATGTGATGCCACGCACACTGGAGACATTGACAATACGTCCCGGAACGGCGTTGCTGATGAAGGCATCCAACGCGGCCCGACATCCATACGCGACACCGTCGCAGTTGATGTCCAGGACGGCGCGGTAATCCACCTCGGAAAAATCGTGGGCGCGCGTCGTGTTTTCGATACCGGCATTGTTGACCCAACCACAAAGCACGCCGAGCTCGCGAGCAAGGGCAACTGCGCGCTCATGGGCATCCGGGTCGGCAACGTCGTCGTGCACGCCTGCTGCGCGCGCAGGGTGTGCTGCGGCCAGCTCGTCGAATCCGGCGAGATCAACATCGATGCCCACGACTCGCCAGCCGTCTGCCAGCAGTCGCTCCGCAGTCGCTCCGCCAATACCGACACTGGCACCGGTGACGACTGCAACTTTATTGTCCGGAAGCGTGGTCATCCCTTATCCTTGAGTTGCTCCAGCAGTGCCTCGTCGATCTTACTCTTGACCGTACGTCGATCGAGTTCGAGCTGGCGTGCTGCGGCTTCGTAGTTGCCGGTTTGTGCGTAAACCATGGTACAATACCGTGACAGCAACTCGTCCGCTGTCAAGCGGCCTGCTGCCATGTCGTTGGCCAGGTGCTGGTGCGGTGTGTCGGCACTGCGTTGGGCCGGGCGATAATCCCGGCGGATCATGATATTACGGACGCACTGCTCGAGTTCGCGGACGTTTCCCTGCCACTCGTACCCGGCCCCCAGGTTTGCGTCGATCCATTCGACCACCTCACTTGTCAACGCTTCGACAACTTCCTCACCGGCGACGCGAAGGGCGAGAAACCGAACCAGGATCTCCAGTTCCCCCGGCATATCCTGCAACTGTTCGTGCAGGGTCGGTGTGTGGATGATATCCGAACACAGCCGATAATAGAGATCGGTGCGGAAGTTGCCGGCGTCCATCTCTCTTGCCAGATCGCGATTGGTTGCCGCGATCAACTTGCCGGCGAACTGGCGTGACTCCGTCTCTCCGAGACGCTGGAAGACGCGAGATTCCAGTACCCGCAGAAGCTTCACCTGGATCGCTTCGTTGATCTCGCCGATCTCATCGAGAAATACCGCGCCGAGCGGTGGACAAACCTCGAGCCACCCTTCACGATCCTCCAGTGCCCCGGTGTAGGCGCCCCGCCGGTGACCAAACAGTTCCGACTCGATCAGTGTCGGCGACAGCGCCGAGAGGTTGAGCGGGAAGTACGACTTCACGAAGTCCGCGGCGAACGCGCCTGCTTCGATGTCGAAGGCGATGTAACGCGACATCCCGATCGCTTGCGCGACGAGCTCTTTGCCGGTGCCGGACGGTCCGACGATCAGCGTGGTGATGTCGCCGAGCTTGTTGTACAAGGCGTGCTGATAGCGACGCATGTCACAGGTGAAGATCGACTGCCACACCGCGGCCCGCAGAACCGCGGTCGGCATGGAACCGCCGATGATGCATTCATACGTGAAGTGAAAGGCTCGGCGCACCTGGAAAAAACACGCGAGCAGGTGCGCTGCATCCAGGCCGAGGCGATCTGCCACACCCGTGTCGCCGAGAAGCCGCTCGAAGTCTGCCAGGTACGCCTTCACAAAGGTGCATTTCCCGACCGGCTTTCGCTGTGACGGGGTGATCAGCAGCTGCAGGTCGGCTCGATAGCGATCGAACAGCAGATACAGGCAGACGTCGGTGTATAGGGTGAGGTCGGCATCCGCCGAGGGCTTGTCTTTGATTTTTGTCCGCAGCTTGCCGATCAGTTCTTCCACAACATCGGCGATCGCTGTGACGGCAAGCGACAGTTTCGAGTCGGCGGAACGCTTGCTCCAGACGCCATCCGCCGAACCGGTGTTGCCCAGGATGGCCCGCTCGAGTTCCTTGCGCTCCGGCAGGAAAGGATTGCAGTACATCAACTGGGACACGCCTTTGGCGATTCGTCGCTCGTCCTGAGACATTGGTGCCATACGAATGCTTATCCGGATTGATGGTGATGGCTTTCCAATATAATGCCGCGCTACCGTTGCCACCAACTGTGCCACTGATTAGATTAGAGTGAGGACTCTAACCTGTATCCAGTTGATATGATCCATTTGTTCTTGGAAACTTTGTACGAAAGCGGCAATGTTATGGTGCACAAGGCAGCGGCCGCGAAGTATTGTCCGGGATTCGACACATGCAGTTGACCAATGCCAGACAGAAGGTGCTGCGCCAGTTGCAGTCACGACAGGGCCGCAAGAAGGGTGGCTATGTCGTCTGCGAAGGCTGGCACGTCTGTGGCGAGGCAGTACAGGCCGCGCCCGAGTGGATCGAGTTCGGCGTTGTCAGCGAGGCGGCGGCGGCGGAGCTCTGGTGCGGGGCCGAGTCTGATTTTCCGGTACATGTCGTAACCGAAGCCGAATTTGCGGAGTTCGCACAGACCGAGACACCGCAAGGTGTGCTTCTTGTTCTGCGGCGACCGGAACCGGCAGCCGCCTCGGTGGAGGTCCCGTTTTTTCTCGTTCTCGACCGTATTGCAGATCCGGGGAATCTCGGTTCGGTTCTGCGTTCGTGTCACGCTGTCGGTCTACGCCAGGTTTTTGCCACCGTCGGTACGACGGATGCCTGGGGCGCCAAAGCGATGCGCGCGGGCATGGGTGCACAGTTTCACGTGGCCTTGTCTATATTCGACGACGTGGCGGCTGTCCGCGATTGGCTGGCGACAGTCGCCGACTGTGACATCTGGCTGACCTCGCCACATGCGGGAATCGACTGTTTCGATGACGCCTTTGCGCTTGCCGGCAACGTCCTGGTCATGGGCAACGAAGCCGCCGGCACCGGCAACGTCGAGGGGGCGCGTCATGTCAACATCCCGATGCCCGGTACAGCGGAGTCGTTGAACGTGGCTCAGGCGACCACGGTGTTGCTGTTCGAAGCCGTGCGCCGCGGGATTCTCTAACTCCAGCAAGGTCGAATATGGCCGATAATTCAGACAAACCGCCGCCCGAGGGGCCTACTACGGAGACCGATACCGAGCAGGCGCAGAGACGCACAGGAGAGGTGGAATCGACGGAGGACGCCACGATCGAAGCGTCGCTGGAACAGGTGGAAGCATGGGCCGGCGAGTCGCCACCACATGATGAGACGGATCCTTCACTCGGCGGTGAGAGCTTCGACACGCAACACCCCGTCGACAACGACGAGACTTTGACGGAACGGATCAGTACCCCGGACCGTATGGTGGCACAGATCCTTGGCGAGGTCCAGCGTATCGGTCCGTACCGCATTCTCGGTCTGCTTGGCCAGGGCGCGATGGGGATCGTCTATCGTGCCGCCGAAGCGCGCAGCGACGAAATCGCCCTCAAGGTTCTGACCGTAACACCGGCCTTGCGCCCGCACGAACTCCAGCGATTCCTGCGCGAGGCGGATGCGTCCAGGAAGTTGCGGCGTCACCCCAATATCATTACCATCTACAACACTGGTCACGACGGTTCGCATCATTACATCGCGATGGAGTTGGTGCCGGGTGGCAAGACACTCAGTGATCACGTGCAAAAAACGGGACTGCCGTCGATCAGCGAAGGTCTGCAGATTGGTATTGCAGTTGGCAAAGCCCTGGAGTTTGCGCACAGTCATGGTATCATCCACCGTGACCTCAAGCCCGCCAATATCCTGATCAACGAATTCGCACAACCGCTGCTGGCCGATTTTGGCCTTGCCAAGGCCGTCGACTCTACCGACCTGACGATGTCTGGCACAGTGCTCGGCACACCGTGCTACATGTCGCCGGAGCAGGCAGGCCACGGTGCCAAGGATGTCACCGCCCAGTCGGACATCTACAGTTTCGGTGTAGTCCTGTACGAATTGCTGACCGGCAGGCTGCCCTATGAAATCGGTGATGACATGCGGCTGCCCGAGGTGTTCCGGACCGTGTGCCAGGTTGAGCCGGTTTCGGCACGGAAACACCGTCGCCGCGGCATCAGCCGCAACCTCAACGCCGTACTGATGAAGATGCTCGAAAAGGAGCCTGGCCGGCGTTACGCCGCTATGTCTGCCGCGGTTGCGGATCTCGAAGCCTGCCTGGCCGGCAGATCGGTGTCCGTCCGCAACCTTACACCTGGTGAAAAATTCGAGAAACACCTGCGCAAGCATAAGCTGCTGAGTTTCGTGATCATCTCGTCGCTGGTGTCGATCACGGCCATCTACGTGCTCAAGGGCCAGGAAGAGCGCGACATGAATTACCACAGCCTGATCCCGAAACTCTCAGCCCAGTCGAAGTCGAATCAGGTCGAAAAGCTGCTCGGCCAGGGCACGGAAGAACAAATCGAAGGCAATCGGCTGCACGATCAGGTGATGGCGGCCGTCGCCGCCGGTGACTACGCTGCGGCACGGCAACACCTCGCCGCCATGGCGGCATGGGCAGCTGGCGGCGCTGGCAGCGGCGACACCCTGTACGAGGACGGGGACGACGATCGGTACGGCTTCATCCTCGTCGGTCGCCACCTGCTGGCCCGGCTCGATCTGGCGGACGGCAATTACCTGGCGGCTGCCAAAGCGCTGCGTCAACTCTCCGTTGAATATGAATCTGCCGTTATCGCCGATCCCGGGGCCGGATTTCAGACGCTCAACGGCCAGCTGGCACACTTTGAATCTGCTGTTGCACTGTGGCAGGCGCAGCAATCGGCCAAGGCACTGACGTTGTTTGCTGCGCTGGTGCCGCCGCCGGTCGACGGGCAGCCCATATTTGACCCGGATAACGCTGCAACCTATATTGGCTTGCTGGCGGCAGCTATGGACGACAATGCCAGCCGCGGTCAACTTGTGACTGTTGCAGAGGAACTGCCCGTTGTGTTTCGAGGTCTTGCCTATTGGGTGTTGGCCCAGCACCAGAAGGGAGAACCCCTGCAAGCCGCCTATCGCGATAAAGCGAACGAAACGATAGGCAACGTGCTTATCTGGCCGCGCGTCACCGACAAGGAGGGCGATTATGTTCAACACTCCGAAGAACGGTAAACGCCGTTATGTCATTCGGCGGTTTTCGTTGACTGAAATTCTGGCGGTTGCCGCGATCGTCACCAGTATTCCAGGAGCGCAGTATGCCAAGGTCAAGGAGAAGGGCTACGAGGCCGAGTGTGTCAGCAACCTCCGGCAGATCGGCATCCAGATGACCGCCTATAATCTGGAGAACGGCCACTACCCCAAAGCTGCTTTCTATCCCGACGACCCGCTGAGGGGCGAGGACAGCATCAGTGTCATTCTGCACGGCAAACGCAAAGCGACCCGTGCCAGAGACGTCTGGATGTGCCCGGCACTGCCCGACGCACTCAAGAAAAAAGGTCTGGGCTTCGTCTACAACGACGATCTCGCCGGCAAACGAAACGTCCGGAATCCGTCAAAGAAATGGGTGATGATCGAAATCAACTGCGTCTCGCGGGACGTACCGGCACCGCATCCGAATGGCTACAATATCCTTTTCGCGGATGGCCATATCGTCACCGACACACGGCTGCCGAAGAAGATTGTCGGCACCAAGAAAGCAATGATCGAACAACTGCACAACGAAGCCAGCATTATGTGCGCCCGGATTCATTAATCGGTGATTGAAGCAATTTTTCTGCGTTTGCTGTTTGGCGGAGTGGTAGGCTTTGTAATTGGCCTCACCAGTATCGGCGGTGCCGTTTTCGTGCTGCCGGTGCTCACCTTGTGGCTGGGACTCACCTCCTCTGAGGCTATCGGCACCGCCAGCCTTTACTCGTTCGTGGCTAAGATATTTGCCGGCCCGCGGCATATCGCGCTGAACAATGTCGATTTCTCGGTAGTCAAAAGATTTCTCATCGGTGCTGTGCCCGGCAATCTTGTCGTGACGATTGCCATCAATCGCTACATGGCGACCCACAAGCAGAACGAGCAGTTGATCCGTGACTTTCAGTACCAGCTCAGACTGTTGTTCATCGCTGTTATTTTCCTTGCCGTCATCCTGATGACAATCAATCTGATCCGCCGGTTCCGCCGGCCCCAGGACGAACCGGCCCCAGTGCAGCTCGGAGACAGCAGTCTGTTTACGTCGATCGTGCTGTCGATCGCTGTCGGTGCAGTCGTCGGTGCTACGGCAATCAGCGCCGTCATCGTTGTGCCGGTGATGATTCTTTACTTCAAATTGCCCGCCCGCTATGCCGTCGGCACGTCGGTGTTCGTCACCCTGGTGTTGATGCTACTGACTTCCGCCGTCTACCTGTTCGGCAAGCAGATCGATGTTCTCACGGCTTTGTGGATGGCGCTCGGATCGTTCGTCGGCATCTACTTCGGCAGCCGGTTGACAGGCAGGATTCCCGAGCAGCAGCTCAGGATCGTGGTCATTGTGCTGGTGGCACTTGCTGCCGCCATGATGCTGATTTTCAGAAGGTAAATGAATCTTTCTCCCGATTTTGTCGTCCAACAATAACCGGCGGCAAGCCTGGAGTATTTCATGCGATTGCACATTCGAAACATCAGCGCCACGCTCGCACTAATCGCGGCTTCAATCGCCGGTGCGAACGGCGCCGATGAGATGGCGATCGACACCTTCCTGGCGTACATGCGTCAGCCGCCCATTGAACTTTCATGGGGTATTTTTGAGGGCACTGTCAGTCACAAGCGCGACGGCAAGCGCCATAAAAAGATGCCCGTTGAACTGCGGGCACGCTTTTCGTCGGAGCGCGTCTCGGCACAACTGATTTTCAATGACGACCAGGTCTACATGATCGGGCAGAATTTCCTGGACGGCCTTGAAGGCACAACCGTACACGAGCAGCGTGCAGCGACGCCCGGCGCCGTGACCCTGGCGGATCGTGGCATTCGACCTTCTGACCTGACCCTGTCGTTTCTGTACTGGGACTTTGTCGAAGAACTCGACCGCGAAAAATTCGGTGGGCGTGTTTGCCGCGTCGTACGTTTGCGAAATCCCCAGGCCGACGAAACCGCCAAGGTCTGGGTATCACGAAAATACATCTTTCCGATGGCTGTCGAGTGGTTCGCCGGCGAGCGGGAGAAACCGTATCGTCGCCTCGAGTTCAAAGACCTGAAGAAGATCAACGACGTTTACGTCATCAATCGCATTGCCATCTCAAACGCGGGCTGGCGCACGATTGTTCAATTCAAGAAAATCCAGCTCGCCAAGCCCGACGGCAGTCCCGTACCCGACGACCTGTTCCGGCAAGTCGATTGATGCTGCCTGTTACGGAAGTGCTCGGAATACTGCCACCGACTCGAAGTGCGCCGTCTGTGGAAACATGTCGAAAAGCGCCAGTCGTTCCAGCGCCATTGCCGCAGCCAGCGTGCCGACGTCGCGGGCAAGCGTAGCCGCATTGCAAGAGACGTAAATCAGTCGGTGGGGTGCGAACTGCGCAATCTTTTCAATGACGCCGCGTCCGCATCCCTGCCGCGGAGGATCCAGCACGATCGTTGTTGCGGTCGCATCGCAGCCTTCGAAAACCTCCGAAATATTCCGGTCGACGCGTCGCTCGACGAAAGTGATGTTCTGCAGACCGCGGGCCTCGGCATTCGCCTTTGCCGCTGCCACCGCCGCTGCCTGCGATTCCACGGCAGACACAGTCTCCGCGTCAGGCGCCAGAACGATCGCAAAGACACCGACGCCGGCATACAGATCGATCAGGTGCGTCGTCGGTGTTTCTGCAAACTGCCGACGCACCCAGTCCACGAGCTGACCGCCGACCGCGGGGTTGACCTGACAGAATCCTGTGAGTGGCACCATCATGTTCGCATCGCCCAGCGGTTCAGTCAGCCACAGTGCGTCCGTACCCGTGTCGCCGTAATGATGGACACTGCCGGTGGCATCGACACGGAAGGTCACGGTCTCGTCCCGAAGCGTGGACCGTGTCGCGGCCAGTGCTTCATTGATTGCGGAGTCTGCAATTTCGCAACGTTCGATCGGGACGACTGTCCGGTTGTCGGCAGCGAGATAGCCGTAACCCTTGCCGCTGCGGCGCAGCTTCAATTTGTTGCGGTAGCCGTAGGGCTGTGGGCTGGCAACGACCGGATCGACATCGGGGACGTCTGCGATGCCGCCGATCCGCTGGAGGATTTCCTTCAATTGCTGGGTCTTGTGAGATAACGCTGCGGCGGCATCGATATGCTGATAGCGGCAACCGTCACAGGTGCCGTAGTAGGCACATGGAGGTTCGACGCGTGCAGGGCCGGGCGTCAGCAGTTCTTCGATTTCGCCGCGAGCGTGTCGGCGTTGTTGCCGGACCACGCGCACGCGTGCGACATCGCCGACAGCCGTGTACGGCACGAAGACGATCCGGCCGTCGGCAAGCCGACCCACACCGTCGCCGCCGAAGGCGATGTCCTCGATCTTGACGGTGATCAGTTGTTCATTCACATCCATCCGTGCCTATTGCGGTATCTTGCCGAGGAACGATCGTCCCCGGCCGTTGATGCGTACATTGGAATACAACAGACACGGGAAGATCGGCCGCCTCGTATTGATGTCGATCCTGTCAAAGCCCAACTCACGAACGAGTTCAGCAGTCTGTATAAACAGTTTTCCGACGGCGGCCCAATATCAACAACGGCTTTGGCGTCGCAAGCCCAAGCGCATTCAGATTCATTTTGACGGCATCCACTTAAAGGGGATGCACGGCTCCCTATACAATCTATCGGGAATCTTCTCTACAATCGTCTCATGGAATTCGGGAAGTTTCGACCAATGCAGACCGCCGCGGAGATGGTGGGCCGTATGATAGCCAAGGTTGCCGGTAAAAATGTTGTACCATTTGTGGGTGATGTTCCATGATGCTTCGTGATCATTCTCCGCATCAAGACCGTGATGATGGTAGTACGTGTGCCAAGCCGTGATAAACAGCGAAATCGCCATAGGCAACAAAAAGACAAACAACGCGTTTTGCCAGTTGTACCAAAAGAAATTTCCGAGGATAGTCAACTGGAGAAGCAGCATCAGGACGAAGTTCATGCGATGCTTTGGATGACGCTTCCCGGCCATGAATGCGCGGGGATAACCCGTGGCGGCAACAACCGTTGCATACTCCAATTCCCTCATGGGGGTGCCGTCATCTCGCTTCCAGCGAGATTCGTCCAAGGCCTGATCCAAGTAGTGTTGGTGATGACCAATCACATGATGCAGAAACCAAGCCTGACTGGTAATCCCCGTAAGAAAACCGTACGGGATTTCCAACAGACGATTTAGCACGTTCGAGTGAAACGTCGGCAGATGTTGATGGTGGTGATTAAACGAACAAATGCAGGTTTTGTGAAAAATCCCAAGGACCATCCATGCGGCCGCATATTCCCAGGTGGGTGCGAGAAAAAACACGACCAAATCTAGGCCAAAGGCAAATAGGATAATAACAACGGGCCAACGATCGGCCTGGTAGCGAAGTATCTTCATGGGGCAGAGATAAGTAACCGTTTTCTGAAGTAAACAAGAAAATGGGCGAGATCTACAAGCTAGCCTCAACTATCATCTCCTAAAAGTAACAACGCGACTGTAGAATGTAAACTGGTGTTGGACCGCTGCATAAACGGTCGCACCCGCCCCTTCCACGGGGTGACCATGAGTGTAGGTTATCCGAATGAACGACCACAGTCACGATGACCTGGCCGATGTTGCGTTGATGCTCGGCGAGCAGCTCAAGCTGCAGCCTGCAGCGCTGCAGTTCGATGTTTTCGATGCGCGGGAGCAATTGCAGGATTACCTCGCGGGTGTGCTCACCGTGATGCTCGACAAGGGGTCGTCGCGGCTGATGCCGATGTTTTACCGGCTCGACATTGCGGAGGCCAAGGTGGAGGAGATCATGCGCGCTTTACCGCCACCGGCGGTACCCGCGGCGTTGGCGGACCTGATCATCGACCGGCAGCTTGCGAAGGCACGCACGCAGCGCTTGTACCGGGAAGGAGGCCTCTGACAAAGCCGCTCAGCCAGCTTGCTTCGCCCGGATGCAGGCACAGAGGCTGTCGATGGACTTGAGCGTATCGGCGTTGATATCTGCCTGGTCGAACTTGACGCTGAACTGCGCTTCGATGGCGACGATCAATTCGAGAATGCGGAATGAATCCACTTCGTAATCGGACAACGGCGCTGCTGGCGAGATGTCCGCAGGTTGGAGATCCAAAAACAGACTGTCGATCATCAGGGTGATAAGCTCTTGTTCCATCTCGCGTGCTGCTATTCCTCAGATTCTTCGTTTTCCGATTCCATTTTCCGGTTGGTTTCCCCGGACCCGCATTCGAACTCCTCGTCGCAGGCAGGACAATAGTCGAACGATGATAAATGCTGCACCCACCGCGTTTGTTGGAGTTGCGGGTAGAACCGCTCTTCTTTGAGAACCTTCGTCATCAGCAGGCGGTAGGCATCGAGTGCCGTGAAGTGTGCACACATGTCGAAAGCGATACCGTGAAGCGCCAGCTTGGTCAACAACGTGCGCAGCGCCACCTGCGCCTGATTCTCATTGAGCGTGTCTGGATCGGGCAGGCAGTCGAGGGAGCCGACCACCGAATCCATGGTTTCGGCGTTTTCGAACTTGATCAGGTAGTCCATCAATTCTAATTCACGAATCGAATCGCGGTCGTCGTCGACAGCGATTCGATCTAAGCTGGCAGACTTGGCATCGAGATGCTGCTGCA
>Ga0310124_10001033_pt1 | contig 19655 bp, 14 predicted proteins | sample CB11b_AW_Bot5_MG_FD_203507 | JGI IMG/M metagenome (GOLD analysis project Ga0310124, IMG submission 203507) | Marine microbial communities from Western Arctic Ocean, Canada - CB11b_AW_Bot5 | ecosystem: Environmental > Aquatic > Marine > Oceanic | place: Canada: Western Arctic Ocean | collected... | reverse complement strand
AGCCAAACTTGTTGTCTCACATTCTACATCGGCAAAATCTAAAAAATCTTGAAGAAAAAACGGAAGAATTGTCAAATCTTTGACTTAACTTGATCTAATCCAGATTAAATCAAATTAGAAAAATTATATATTACTAGAGCAAATAGTAGGTGGGTAACAAAATATTAAAAAAATTATAACAAGTAAGGATAATCAAGAACAAGTTTTGTTAATGGTGTTGGTAGTAATATACACCACTTTTATCTAGTATTGCTGATATGTTCTGAATGTCAGTGCAGATATATACCTATTTGGACACCTGATAATTTCACGCGCTTGTAGCATGTGAACACACAATTTGTGCATGCTTACATTTTTTTAGACTAAAACCAATCCCATTATCTCCTGAGCGTAATTGGCACTAATTAAATTTAGAATGAGTAATAGGATGACTTAACAAGATTTCATTAATGATGCAAGAGATGTTCATCGGGAAATGAATTATTACTCTGAAGTAATATATATATATCAACTCACGAAAGTAAAATTAATCCGTAATGAATATGGAAAGTTCCTTCAATTTCAAACTCACCCTCCTTTAAGAAGACAAGTTCATCTGAATTGTGGACAAAATTTGGTCAAATTTTTCTAGGATAATTTTTAAATATTCCGAAACTGTAACCCCTTTAATTCCAATTGCTATACCATTTATCATTCAGTTTTTGTATTATGTTGAACTGCTAGAATTCCTAACATAATAATCACTACACCTATCCAATCTCTGGAAGTTAATGGTTCAGATAAAACTGCTGATGCTATAGCCACACCGAAAAAAGGATTTAGAAAGTGGAAAGTAGAAGCTTTTGTTCCTCCAATCTTTATTATTAGATAGAACCATGACAGTGTACCAATCAAACCAGGTATTAGGATTAAATATGCAAAAGATATTATGAAAATAGATGAAAATTTAATAGTCCATGTCTCAAAGAAAATGGATAGTGGGAATAAGCTTACACTACCAACAATCATCTGAAGGCCAACAATCATAAATAGATTATTATTATTTTTTAATGAATTGCCAACTATTATAGATGCCCAAGCAAATCCCAGCACAGCAACAACACAAAGTACTAATCCCAAAAAATTTGTCTCATTAGCACTCTTATCATACAAAATGAGGGATACTCCTGCCAGGCCTAAAAAAAGCCCAAGTTTTCCAATTAATCCAATTTTATTACCTTGAAAAATCCAGGAATAGATTGCTATGATAATAGGTAGCATACTAGCAATAATGGCTGCGAGACTAGCCGTAACCCATTGCATAGCTGTAAAATTAAGAGCTGTACAAACAGTATTTTGGAGCAACCCAATACTTAAAATGGTGTACCACTCACGACGACTAAATTCTATCTTTTGGCCACACCATAAGGCAATTGAAATGGCCAATATACCGGAGATAAAAAACCTTGAGGCTAAAACCAAAAAAGGTGGGGCATTGACCATTAAAATTCTGCATGCAGTAAAAGCGCTTGCCCACATAATAGCAATACTGATACCCAGCAGTAATGATCTAATGTCCATATATATGTGATTGAAACTGAAATTTTTATTAATAAAATTTAATAATTTCTTATATATTGGAAATAAATATTTAAAAATTTATTAAAACTATATCTAGTTCTCATATTTATGGTAGCCCCTTTTACCGCGACCGTGGAATAATTTATGGCTGTTCCAATTGAAGCCACTAGGACCTATATATTCTCTATCAAAATTTACATGACTTGGAATATATTTAACTGTAATACCGGACCTCCATTTTGATGTTTTATTTTTTTTGGAACCATGTAGCAGAAAAGGATCATGAACACTGTAATTCCCTGGAGGAACTTCAACATCTTCAGCATTCTTTGAATCAAGATTTGGTATAGATTGAACAAGAACAGATTTGTCGTTGTAATTTGAGGAATGAGTAATAATATTTTTTGACTTATGAGAACATGGTAATACTTGCATACATCCATTTTCTTTATTAGAATCATCAACCGCTAACCAAAGTGTAAATGTTTCCATTGGTTTAATTGGAAAGTAAGCTGCATCTTGATGCCACTTGACAGCTCGGCCATCAAATGGAGGTTTACAGATTGCATAGACTGTGAACAAAGCAATGTTAGTTCCTAGAATTTGTTCAGCAATATCCAAAAATGGGTTACTCAATAACAATTCTAATAAAAAGGGGTTATATTCGTTAGGAGAATGTATGTTTTCAGGACGAGTATTTGAAGGAAGATTTTTGATAATATTGTTAATTTCAAATTTTAAAATTTTTAATTGGTTTTTACTTAATATTGGATTTGGACCTGCAAATCCTTTATTTTTATATGAAACAAGTTGTTCAGTTGTAAGAATCATTAGAGTACCATGTTGATAATTTTTTGTTTAAAAACAAACTATTTGTCTAAAATAGTTTTTACGTGACCATCAATTTTGAAATGAGTATATATTGAAAAAAGAAAATTTTATAGAACTTAATGAAGCTGATGTTTTTTCAATTGTTAATGAAAAATTACTAAAACACGGTTGTGATTCCAAAAATGCATTCGAAATTGCAAAAACAATAACAGCTGCTGAAATTGATGGGTGTTCAGCACATGGATTATTTCGAATTCCCGGTTATATTTCTTCCCTAAAAAGTGGTAAAGTTAACGGCGAATCAAATCCTAAAGTTGTCCAAATAGCTCCTGTTGTATTCAGAATTGAAGGAGATAGGGGATTTGCCCCTCTAGCGCTAAGTGTTTCGTATAATCCTTTGATTGAATGTGCTAAAAAAAATGGATTGGCTGCAGCTGCAATAGTTAATATCCATCATTTTTCCGCATTATGGCATGAAGTAGAGCATATAGCCCTAGAGGGACTTGCTGGGTTAGCATGCACAGTATCAAAACCTGTAGTAGCCCCAGCAGGAGCAAAAACTTCTTTTTTCGGAACTAATCCTATGGCATTTTCTTGGCCGCGAAAAAACGAAAACCCAATGGTTTTTGATCAAGCATCTGCTGCTATGGCTAGAGGTGAGATTATGATTGCAGCATTAGAAGGTTCTACTTTACCACAAGGTGTTGGAATTGACAAAAATGGCAACCCATCAAACGATCCAAAACAAATATTAGATGGAAGCCAATTAACTTTTGGTGGTTATAAAGGATCATCTGTTGCAATGATGATAGAGCTTTTGTCAGCTGGATTGATAGGAGAAAGTTTCAGTTTTGAGAGAGGTAAAAAAGATAATAATGACGGCGGTCCTACCAGAGGAGGTGAATTAATTATAGCAATTAATCCAAATCTTTTTGGTGATGAAAATAACTGGCATAAGCACTGTGAATTATTTTTTTCTAAACTAATTGAACTCGAAGGAATTAGGTTGCCTGGAGATAGAAGGTTAAAAAATAGGGAACATTCAAAAATAAACGGGATAAAGATATCGCGTACAATATATGAAAAGGTAAAACAATTATAGTTTAAGTTTTTATTTTGAATATTTCACAAGTTGTTTCTCCACTTCTAAGTCTCTTCATAATCTTTTTTTCGTTTTCAACAACAGTCATCAAACCCAAAAATACTTCTTCAAGTAATAGATTCGGTATTACTACAACTCCATCATCATCGGCTATAATAATGTCATCCGGATAAACATTGACGTCTCCACAAACTATAGGGATATCAATTTCACCAGGATCTGTTTTTTCTGTTGCAGTAGGGTGAGTCCCAAGGCTAAATACTGAGAAGCCTAAATCTACTATTTCTGAAGAATCTCTTATAGTACCGTCAATAACGAGACCAGACAAACCAAGATTTTGGCTGCAAGTCGCAAGTATATCCCCAAAAGGTCCATAGGATAATGATTTCTTCCCATCAACTACAAGAACATCTCCAGGTCTGGCATTGTGAACTGCACGATGAATAGCAGCATTTTGCCCTGGGATAATAGCTACCGTTTTTGCAGACCCAGAAAGTTTCATTCCAGAACTTATAGATGCTATTCTACTATCCATAGCCATGACTTTATTATGTGCGTTACATATATTTCCTGTCGGGTATTGCCCAATTTTATTAATAAGGTCTTTTCTACTCATTTTTTTTATAGTCATGATAAAACATTTAGAAATATGATTTTTTAAATTGTTTAATTATTAATTTTTAATTTTTCAAGAACAGTTAAAATTCGGTTAAGTGCTACTAAAAGTGTTTTCGTCTCTATTGCATAACAAATCCTGAAATAATCAATCTTACCAAATACACTTCCAGGGACTAAAGTAACTTCAGCTGTTTTAAGAATATATTTACAGACGTCAATGTCATTTTGAAGAATTTCACCACCTGGTGTTTTCCTCCCATAAAGACCCTCACAGGAAGAAAAAACATAAAAAGAACCTTCGGGTGAATTACATGTTATACCATCAATGTTATTCAAAAAACTAACTGTTAAATCTCTTCTTTCTATGTATGATTTTTTTTGTTCAGTAATAAACTCTCTTCCTCCATTTAATGCCGCCAAAGCAGCATATTGTGAAATAGTAGAAGGATGAAATGTAGACTGAGATTGTAATTTAGCCATGGCATCGATTAGCAACTTTGGTCCTCCTCCATATCCTAATCTCCAACCAGTCATACAAAAGTTTTTTGACATCCCATTACAAGTGAGAGTTCTATTTTTAATATCAGTATCAATCTCAGCAATGGTATGAAATTTGGTTTTAGAATAGATTAAATATTCATATATATCGTCTGAAATGATTAAAATATTAGGATATTTAATCAGTACGTCAGAAATTGATTTTAACTCATCAAAACTGTATACAGATCCTGTAGGATTTGTTGGATTATTCAAGATTAGACATCGAGTTGAGTCATTGATTGCTAATTTTAGTGCCTTTGCAGTTAGTTTGAAATCATCAGCTAACGAGCAATTTACAATTATGGGAATTCCTTCGGCGAAATCAACCATATCCTTGTATGAACCCCAATAAGGAGCTGGTATAATAACTTCTTCTCCCGGATTTAAAATTGACATAAGAGCATTAAAAATAATTTGTTTACAACCGTTGCCAACTGAAATTTCAGAAACTTTATATTCTAAATTGTTTTCATTTAAAAATTTTTTACATATTGCTTTTTTTAATAAAGGCATTCCATCTACATTGGAATAACGAGTAAAGCCGTCCTTAATCGCTTTTATACCAGCTTCTTTAATATGATCCGGTGTATCAAAATCAGGTTCCCCTTGACTTAAACTTATTACTTTTCTTCCTTCTGACAAAAGATCCCTTGCCAAATCAGAAATTTCTATTGTTTGTGAAATTTGAATACGGTTTATCCTATCAGACAAATTTAAATTCATGATTCTATTTATAATGGTCACGTAAAAAATATTTTAGATAAATTATTGTATTTTAAATAAAATAATTAGATTTTCTGTTTGTGGATGAGACAGATTGCTAAATCTTATTAAAATGATGTTATTTATGACCATAATTGGAACAAGAGGTTTTCGACCAATAATTTATGTTTTTAATATATAAGCAGATTTTTTTAAAACTAGTTGGATGATATCATTAAAGAGATTGTAATCAATCAATTTGTTGAATTTTTAAAAAATAATTCCAAGTTCGCTTAACCCACTGATACTTTCAATCAATTTCAAAATACCTCAATTGCATCTAATTCCTCTTTGTTGATGATAGAATTACATATAATTAATCAACTTAAACATGTGTCATCATACATAATTTAACAATATATCAGTATGTTACTTTATATTAAGCACTCCATGTAAATAATGCTTGACAATTTATTAATAAATGGTATTATGCTGGATCATATATGATATATTATATGATTATGTTAATCTAATTAACACAATAATGCATTAACCATCAACGGAGTTTGTTATGTTACTAAAAAACATTTTAATTTCAACTAGTATTTTATTATTTAGTTTTACAAGTGTCCATGCTGTTACACTCAGAGCAGGAAGTGTTTTGCCTCCAAGTTCTGATCAAGGTATAGCAGCGGAACACTTTGCAAAAAGAGTTAATGAGCTCACTAATGGATCAGTAAATGTTATAGTATTCCATTCTGGAGAATTGGGTTCGCCTCCTACACAATTTGAAAATACAATTTCAGGTGCCCAAGATATGGTGATAGAAACATTAGATTATTTTAAGTCTTATGATGATCGATTTGGTGTTATGAATACTGGATTTGTTTTTAGAAGTAGAGAGCATACTTCAAAATATCTAAACAGTAGTAAATTCAAAAAAATTGCTGATGCTGTAGAAGAAAAAGGACTGATATTTATAGGTAATTACAATTGGATGAGACAACAAGACCGTGGAATTTTAAGCAGAACTCCTATAATAACACCTAAAGATCTTCAAGGGTACAAGATGAGAATGTATCAGGCTGAAATGCCAATTCAATTCTGGTCAGGAATGGGAGCTAATTTAACGGTGCTGTCATGGGCCGATGTCTATACGTCTCTTGCTACTGGAACTGTAGATTCTTTAACAACAGTAGTAAGTGCATCTTACTTAAATAAACATATTGAAGTAGTCAAATATTTCACAAACCTTAGGGAATATTTTCAAATAGTCCTTCCTGTAATGGGTAAAAAATCTTGGGATAAATTAAATTCAACACAGAAAAAATTAATTCATCAAGCAGCAAATGAAGCTGGTGAGGTATATGTAAAAATTAGTAAACAAAATAATGATAAGCATTTAGAAGCTGCTAAAGAAGAACTTGGCCTCGTTTATATTGAGCCTCCGCTTGGTCCGTGGCATAAACATGCAGATGGAGTTCATGAAATGCTTGAAAATAAAGGTTTAATACCTAAAGGAATTATTGCGGAAGCTAGATCCATTGAGTAAATAGTTTTTTCAATGTCCAGAACTTTAATAAAAATTTAAAGTTCTGGTCTACTAACGATATCAAGCTGATCTAAAATAACTTAATTTATACGTTATTTTCTAAAAAAAAGCCTGAGTAATAAACGGAAGACTATACAAACCGGGCAAATGAAAAGATCTATTTACTGGTCATGATTGAGACTAGGAAAGCCATTGAAGGTATTGTCCAAGCTATAGGCATTGATGGTATTTATGCGGGGCCTTTTGACTTGTCTTTGGATATGGAAGTCACGATAGCCAGTTGGTTTGAGGATGACAGGCACTTTGAGACAATCAAGCAAATTTTTCAAGTGACCAAAACGCCGATTTGGTAGCAGGTCTCACAATGCTGCAAACGCTAAAATTGGAACCAAAATAGTTAAAATTGGCGTCCAACTCTGTCAACTAGGGTCTAGTCTAACTTTCTTATCGAATACGGGGCGTTAAGCCTTGAAGAATTTTCGAGATGAGCGCGATTCATTACAATCTTCATTTTTGTGGTGTTCTTTGATTCGGTCAAACAGGAGAGAAGAAAACTATCAAAGCTTCAAAAGCGGAATGTGTGAGATAAAGTGTAAAGATGGCTTGTATCATTTCAAATTATTCCCCTTTAGTCTACTTCTTAGTAAGCAATAAATGCTAGGCTTCAGTATAACCCCCCAGAAATTGAATTAATTTAAATTGAATGGTTAGATTTAAGAATGTCCTTTTTTTTTGGGGCATTATAGAAAGAAACAGTGCTATTTTAGCCTTTTGTACGGTGGTGATTTTTAATGTTACTCAGATAATATTGCGTTATGTATTTGAATTTTCAATATTTTGGGTCCAAGAGATATCACAGCTTTTAATGCTCTACGCGTATTTTGTTGGAGCTAGTTCTGTTTTTAGAATCAAGGGTTATGTGATAGTGGATTTTTTTGTAAATAAAATGTCTGTTAAATTCCAAAGACTTTGCTATGGTTTTGCTCAAATATTAACAATAATTTTCTGTGGAATAATCATTTATTGGATAATAGAAGAATTACCAAGGCAGATGAATACCTATTCAGTGATTCTTCATATACCAAGATTTTTTTCATATTTACCTTTACTAATAGGATCTATTTCTATATTAGTAGTAACAATTTATTATTCAATTGAAGTTTTGAAAGTTTGCCAAAAAGATAAAAACAAAAGTATTTTAGAAATTGAATCCATGATAAATTTAGTATAGTCAAGTGATAACTACTATCCTTCTATTTACCTTAGTTAGTCTAATAGCCATAAGGGTTCCTGTAAGTATTGCTATTGGAATAGCAACAACGATTGCACTTATATTAGGAGATTTTCCACTTAGTGTAATTCCAAGAATGATGATTGATGGTCTAGATACGTTTACTTTGCTTGCAGTACCTTTCTTCATATTAGCAGGTAATCTTATGAATGCTGGTGGAGTCACAGAAAGAATATTTGGATTTGCAAAAGCTTTATTCAGCCCAATAAGAGGAGGCTTAGCTCAGGTTAACGTTGCGGCAAGTATGATTTTTGCTGGTATGTCTGGGGCAGCGTTGGCTGATCTTGCAGGACTTGGATCAGTTGAAATGCGAGCTATGAAGGAAGGTGGTTATCCAAAAAACATATCCGCAGCAGTTACATTGGCTTCCTGTACAGTTGGTCCAATTATTCCTCCAAGTATAGTTCTGATAGTTTATGGTCTTGCAACTAATACCTCAATTGGAAGATTATTTCTGGGAGGAATTATACCTGGTTTTATAATAGGTCTTCTGATTATGATATGGATATCTTTGTGGGTTCGTTTCAAAAAAACTACGTGGGGACAACCTGAGCCTTTTGTTGTATCAGATGTATGGAAAAGTTTTAAAAAAGGAGCTTTAGCATTATTCTCTCCAATATTGATTATAGGAACTATAATATTTGGTGTAAGTACTCCAACTGAAGTAGGAGTTATTGCAGCAACATATGCTTTGTTTGTTGGAATCGTTTCCCGTGAATTGACATGGCAAAAACTGCTAAACTGCATAAAAGAGTCTATGCAAACTTCAGCAATAATTATGTATATAGTTGCTGTTTCTATAGTCATGGGATGGGTAATAACCATGGAACGTCTCCCGCATGAAGCTGCTAATGCTATTTCACTATATATTGAAAATCCATTATTAGCTTTATTGATAATAAATATTTTCCTAATCGTAGTAGGAATGTTCCTAGAGACACTTCCTGCAATATTGATTCTTTCCCCAATCCTTTTGCCTATTTTAGCTCCTTTAGGTATCGATCCTGTTCATTTTGGAATAATTGTTTGTTTCAATTTAATTATTGGGATAATAACTCCTCCTATGGGAATTGGTTTGTTCGTTGCTGCTAAGGTGGCAGAAACTACTCCAGAACAGGTTTTCAAGGCCACAATTCCTTTTTTCGTCCCTCTTTTAATTGGTTTGGTTACTATAACATCTTTTCCCGTCTTAACCCTTTGGTTACCAGATTTAGTATTTGGTCCACGTCCTTAATAATAATTAATAATATGGCATCAATAAATAAAATTGATAGAATTTCAGCTGATATTGGTGGGACTTTTACAGATATTGCTTTAATAACTCAAACTGGTGATTTAGTTACTAGAAAAATCCCTTCTACACCAGAGAATTATGCAGATGCAGTCATTAAAGGAATAGAAGACATGCTTATGATCCTTAATTCAGATAAGGTTGAGCTACTCGAGGTTTTGCATGGTTGTACAGTTGCTACAAATACGATTCTAGAAAAGAAAGGAGCAAAAACTGCTTTATTAACAACAAAAAACTTTAGAGATATACTTGAAATACAAAGGGTTAGAGTCCCAGAATTGTATAAACCACTTTATGAGAAGCCACTGCCTTTAGTCCCCAGAAATTTAAGATTTGAAATATCTGAACGCATTAGTTCTGAAGGGAATATAATTATTCCTATGGTTGAAAAAGAAATAATGGAATGCGCAAAAAAATTAAAGAAATTAGATATTGAAGCTGTATCTGTTTGTTATTTGAATTCTTATACTAACCCAATTCATGAATTAAGGACCGGAGAAATATTACGAAAATTATTACCAGATTTGTTTATTTCAGTTTCAGCAGAAGTACTACCACAGATGAGAGAATATGAAAGGACATCTACCACAGTAATTAACTCTTATGTCGGTCCACCAGTGAAAAAATATATAGAATCGCTGGTTAAGCAAATGAAAAGTTCTGGCTTTACAAAAAGCAGATTAATGGTTATGCAGTCAAGTGGGGGTATCCTAGATTCAGATTCAGTAGTCAAAATACCAGCACAAATTATTGAGTGTGGCCCTGCGGCAGGAGTTATAGGAGCGCAATTTATATCCAAATTAACAGGATATGAAAATTTAATTACTCTAGATATGGGGGGTACGACGGCTAAGGCTTCCTTGATTGAAAATAGTCTATTGTCTTTTGCTGAGGAATACGAAGTAGGAGCTGGAATGTCTTCTAAAAGTGCACTAGGAGGAGGTGGGGGTTATGCTTTGAAACTACCAGTAATTGATATTTCAGAAGTTGGTGCTGGAGGAGGAAGCATTGCCTGGCTTGATAAAGCAAATTCACTAAAGATTGGACCTGAAAGTGCTGGTGCCAGACCTGGACCAGCTTGCTATGGATTTGGTAATGAGTATCCAACTGTTACTGATGCAAATGTTATTCTAGGTTATTTAAATCCTGATGGACTAGCAGGAAACAGTGTCCCGATTAATTCAGATCTTTCTAGAGAATCCATTGAAAAACATATTGCCAAACCATTATCGTTAAATATTTTGACTTCTTCATATGGGATTCACCAAGTTGCAAATGCCAACATGATGCGTGCTGTTAAAGCGGTAACCACTCTCAGGGGACGAGATCCGAGAGATTTTTCATTACTTGCATTTGGTGGGAGCGGTGGTGTCCATGCAGTAGAACTTGCAAAAACACTCCAAATTAAAAAAGTTATTCTTCCTCTTGCCGCTGGAGTTTTTAGTGCTCTTGGGTTACTTTGGGCAAATTTAATGGTAAACGAAACACTTCCTTTTCTTTATCTAACGTCAAATTTTTCCACAGATAATCTTAATAAAAAATATAAAATATTAGAAAATAATATTAGAAAAAAGATTCAAGTTATAGACGATGATATAATTTTTGAAAGAAAAGTGGATGCTAGATTTTTAGGTCAAGCCTATGAATTAACAATTGATTTCCCTTTAAATAAGAAAATTTATGAAATCCCCACTATTCTAACAAAATTGTTTGAAGAAGAACATAAGCTCCGATACGGTCATTCGTTTTCTGGTGAATATCCAGTTCAATTAGTAAATTTAAGAATGATTGGTAGCAGGAAAAATAAAACACAAATTATACCAAGAGCAAGCTTTGACAATTATCAACATAATGAACATAAGAGAAATGTATATTTCGGCCCTTCAATTGGAATGGTTGAGGCAAAGGTAATTAGCAGGAAAAAATTAGGCAAAATCCCTATTAAAGGGCCAATAATTATTGAAGAATACGAAGGTACTGCAGTTGTTCCTCCAGATTGTACTGTAAAGATCGATAGTTACTTTAATGTAATTATTGAAATCAAATCTTAGCAACATATGGTAAATAACAAAAAAACAAAATCAACTTTTGATATTAATTCTTTTCAAAGGGAAATTATTAAAAATAGTTTTGATACAATTGCAGATGATATGGCTATTACTTTAATGAGATCCGCATACTCAGGAATTGTGAGGGATTCCCTCGATTTTTCTACAGCAATTTGCGACCCCGATGGTTTAACTCTCGCACAAGGAGTTTGTACACCAATGCATATGGGAAGTTTTTTTGATGCAATGAAAACACTATTGAAACAATATAAAGGGAATATTTTTCAAAATGATATCTTCATATTTAATGACCCTTTTGCTGCCTCTGGACAGCACCTTCCAGATATTTATATTGCAATGCCAATATACTATAAAAATAAAATTTCTGCTTGGTCTGTAACTATAGCTCATCACTCAGATGTTGGTGGTATTGTTGCTGGAAGCAATGCTATAGGAGGTGAAGAAATTTTTCAAGAAGGGCTTAGAATACCAATAATAAAATTTAGTGAAAATGGTAAATTCAATCAAGCTATTTGGGATATGATTTCTCTAAATGTTAGAACTCCAGACGAAGTGCTTGGAGATTTGCAAGCACAAATAGCTTCATGTAAAAGTGGAGAAAAGGGTATGTGCGAGTTATTCGACAGATATGGAGTAAAATATATATTAAGTTATGGACAACAGCTTCAGGATTATGCTGAAAATTTAACTAGAGCAGAAATTGCAGATTTTCCAAATGGAGAATTTTGTTTTACAGATCATATTGATGGTTTAGGTGAAAATCCAGAAACAATTATAATAAATACAAAAGTCATAATAGCAGATGATTCAATTACGGTAGATTTTGAAGGTACATCAAAACAAGTACCTGCTGGAATAAATCCTTCGTTTCCGTTTACTAAGGCTGCATGTTATGCAGCACTGCGATCTGTAATGGAGTCAGATATTCCAAATTGTCATGGTTTCACAATACCTATTATAGTAAAGGCACCATTAGGATCTTTGGTAAATCCTAACTTTCCTGCCCCATGTGGAGCACGAGGTGTGACTGGATATAGAATTATTGATTGCCTTTTTGGAGCTCTCTCAAAGGCTTTACCTGATAGAGTGACTGCAGATACTGCTGGAGGATCTACATTACCAACAATTTCTGGCTACGAAAACGGGAAACCCTTTGTCTTTTGCGAAACATTTATGGGTACTTGGGGTGGGACTTCAAAACACGACGGTCAATCCGGTGTTCCACACATGGGAGCTAATCAGTCTAACACGTCAATTGAAATGATAGAAAGTAAATATCCTATTAGAATAAAAAAATATGGTTTTATTAAAAACACAGGTGGCCCAGGGAAATATCGAGGTGGTTTGGGATTAATAAGAGAATATGAAATTTTGTCCGATACAGCTAGTTTAAATGTTAGATCTGATAAACGTAAATTCCCACCTCATGGTTTGTTTGGAGGGAAAAATGGTTCAAAATCTTATAATTTTATTAATCCTGATACCGACAGAAAGATCTTACCTGTTTTAATGACTGAGGTTGAAAAATTAAAAAAAGGGGATGTCTTTAGTCATGAAATGTCAGGTGGAGGAGGGTATGGGGAACCAACTGAAAGAGAAGAATCATTAATTTTGAAAGACATAATTGAAGAAAAGCTTGATATTAAAAATGCTGAAAAAGATTATCAAGTAGTAGTTATTGAAGATAACGATGGAAATTTAATTATTGATAAAAAACGCACTAATATTTTACGTTCACAATTTAGTATTAGTAAAATCAATTAATTAAATAAATTAAAATGAAAATTAAATCAATAAAGTCGCACGTAGTTCGGGTCCCTGTTACACGGATTGCAGCATTTGCTAAAAGAAAAATGACTCATCTGCTTTCGACAATTGTCGAAGTAGAGACAGATAATGGATTGTTAGGATTAGGTGAGGCAAGAGGAGATTTTTGCTCTAAAATAATTAATGAAAAATTTGCCCCTATGATAAAAAATGAATCCGTTTATGATTTCCATAATTTAAGGAATTTGTGCCTTGCAAAAACCCCTTTTGACTATGGCTACCCCGAATATCCATTACAATTAAATGCTTTTGCTGGATTGGAGATTGCTTTATGGGATATACTTGGAAAAGAAACTGGACAACCCTTATATAACCTTCTTGGTGGAGCAGTTAGAGATAGTGCGTTATTTGTGGGGTATGCTTACACAGTTGACCCTGACGATGGATTGTCCGATAAAAAAATAGTTAAAACGATGTCAGATATAGCTACAGCCTCCATTGAAGAAACAGGTGCTAAAATGTTTGAGTTTAAAGTTGGACTTCACTCAATTTCTTGCGAGATACAGATAGTTAAGGAGATTAGAAAATCTCTAGGACCAGAAGTTGATATTGCTGTAGATGCGAACATGGGATTTACAATTGATCAAGCAAAAAGGTTTTTAGAATCTACGAGAGATTGTAATTTATGTAATATAGAAGAACCGGTTGCCGGGTTAGGTTTTGTTTCAAAAATAAAAGATATTACGGGTATTCCAGTTTCAACTCATTGTATAGATTTGGACGCATTGGCTTCCCATCCGTCCATAGATTCAGTGGTTAGTGACCCATCCCTTCTTGGAGGTATAAATAGTTTAAATAATTTCATTACTAGTGTTAAAGCTATTAATAAACGATTTTGGCTGAGAGCAAGATGGGAACTAGGAATAGGATGGGCAGCAATGTGTCATATTGGTATTAATAGAATTGAAATTGATAGACCGAGTCAGGCACTTATAAATTGGGTAGAAGATGATCTGATACTCGGAGAACCATGGCTCGTAAGAAATGGAGGAGTAAGACCACCTGATATACCTGGATTAGGGGTAGAGTTAGATCGAAAAGCTTTAGAAAAATACAAAATAAAATAACTAATGAAATGTTAACGCTATTTTCTCAAATAATTTATAATTTTATTTCGGCTATTAGTATCTTCAAATAATTTGCTTGTATTTATTATACCAAATGATATTTAAACAAACACATTGCCATTATTTTATCTATAATCCACATTGCTAACTCGGACCTTAATATTAGAAATAATTTTAAAACTGAGTTCACAGGCTCCAATAGCATCAAAAAAAGACACTTTAATTTTTCTTTATTTTCCAAATAGACAGCAATCTTGAGTAAAATCATATATTGCTGTGTTACGACTGAATTGATTTCTACAATATTTTTAATATAATTAAAAACAATAAATATAAATGACACTTACTCAAGTAGGGATTGATATTGGTGGAACATTTACTGATATCGTTGTTTCTAGTAATTCAAATATAAGTAAAATTAAGGTTCTATCTACACCATCAGATTATTCTGAAGGTGTAATTACAGCTCTTTCTGAGTGTATTAATAAGTTAAATATTTCAGCAGAAAAAATTTCTGAAATTGTTCATGCAACTACTTTAGCTACAAATGCAATAATAGAAAAGAAAGGAGCAAACTGTGCTTTAATTACTACCAAGGGATTTCGAGATGTACTAGACATAGGTCGGTTAAGAATTCCAAGACTATATGATCCTTTTTATGATAAAAAGGAATTACTTATACCAAGGTATAAAACCTTAGAAATTAATGGGAGGATTGGCAGTAAAGGAGAAATACTCGAAAAAATTTCAAAAGTTTCATTAAAAAAAATAATAGATTTTTTAAAATTAAATCAAATTGAATCAGTAGCTATTTGCCTAATAAATAGCTATAGAAATTCTCTCCATGAAAATCAAATTGTTAAGGAAATTAAATTAAAATTACCTAATATAGATTTTTCAATTTCTTCAGAAATTCTACCGCACATTGGAGAATATGAAAGAATGTCTTCAACCGTTATAGATGCTTATATAAAACCTGCAATTAGAACTTACCTTAATGATCTAAATAATAAAATAAAAAATAAAAATATTGATGCTCCAATTTTTATTATGAAAAGCAGTGGAGGGCTAACTACATTGGATCATGCAGAACAGACTCCTATCAATATGATTGAATCTGGACCAGCAGCAGGAGTTTTGGCAGCTAGAAATTGTTTAAACAAGAATATATTCCCAAATATAATTACTTTTGATATGGGAGGAACAACAGCAAAAGCTTCTATCATAGATGATGGTAAAATTTTAAGAACAAGAGATTATGAAGTTGGAGGACATATTTCTTCAACTAGTCGATTAACAGGAGGCGGGGGCTATCCTATAAATATTCCAGTAGTTGATATTGCTGAAGTTGGTGCCGGAGGAGGAAGCATTGGATGGATTGACACTGGGGGAGCACTTAGGATTGGGCCTCAAAGTTCTGGTGCAGATCCAGGACCTGCCTGTTATGACCTAGGAGGGAATCAGCCAACTGTCACAGATGCGAATGTACTTCTCGGATATTTGAATCCTGAAGGAATTGCGGGGGGTGAAATCTTAATAAATCATTCTTTGGCAGAAAGGGCTATTTTAGAAAATTTATCAATACCTTTAAAATTAGATTCATTATCAACAGCTTATGGAATGCATTTAATAGCAAACTCTCAAATGATTGGAGCAATAAGATCAGTTACAACGCAACGTGGCAGAGATGTTAGGGATTTTTCTTTAATAGCTTTTGGTGGTAGCGGTCCAATACATGCCGCAAATCTTGCAAAAGAAATCGGTATTCCAAGGGTAATTATTCCTAATTCACCAGGCGTATTTTCAGCATACGGTTTAACAAAAACTGATGTAACTCTAGAAAAGAATATAATATTTTATGAAGATTTGGACAAAATAGAACCGGAATTAATTTTTGATTCAATTAACAAATTAAAAAAAGAAATTTTAGGTATATTTTCAGATCAAAAGATTAAACCTAATGAAATAAATTTTGAAATAGAGGCTGATTTACATTATTTTGGACAAAGCCATGATTTAACTATATCAATTCCTGAAAAATTGTTAAAAATAAATATAATTAATGAAATTAAAATAATATTTAATAATGAACATGAAAAAACATATGGACAAAAAGCTGACAATGAAAAGGTAATACTTGTTGAAATGAGGGTTATATTCACAAAATTAAAAATTAATCGAAATAATAAAAAAATTGTATGGAAAAACAGGTTTGAAGTTCCAAAAAATAGGGAAGACAGAAATTGTTATTTTGAAAAAAATCAATCTTTTAAAACACCCATCATAAATAGGAATGACTTGAAAAATACAAAATCAAAAGGACCTTTATTAATTGAAGAATATGATTCAGTAACTGTTGTACCTCCTAATTGTAAAGTTAATTTAGATTATGACAAAAACATACATATTGATGTGAAGTAGTAGCTAAAAAACATGTATAAAAATAAACAAAATAAAGCAATAGAATTTTCTAAGAATGTTGATCCAATTAAATTTGAATTGATAAGAAATAGTTTATTTTCATTAGTTAATGAAATGGCACTATCTTTAGTCCGTTCATCTTATTCTGGAATACTTAGAGATAATATGGATTTTTCTACTGGAATTGCTGATGCATCTGGAGAAATGGTTGCTCAAGGTCTTTCATTACCACTGCAGTTTGGACCAATGCCGGATGCAATTTCTGCAGTATTTGGTCGTTGGTATAATAAAATGAATGAAGGTGATGTCTTTATACTAAATGATCCATTTGAGGGAGGGACTCATTTGCCAGATGTTTTTTTTATAAAGCCTATATTTGTAAAAATGAAATTATTCTGTTTTGTTTGTGCTTGTGGACATCAGATTGATGTCGGTGGCAGAGTTGCTGGTTCAAATGCGAGTGATTCTAAAGAAGTATTTGCAGAAGGTATCAGAATTCCTCCTCTTAAATTAATTGAAGCAGGACAACGCAATGAAACATTATTTTCAATAATTGAAAAGAATGTAAGATTGCCTGTTAATTTGTTTGGGGATTTTCGTGCTCATCTTACAGCTTTACAAACTGGTGAGAAAGGTATTTATGAATTGCTTCAAAAATATAATTCAACTGAATTAAAAAAATATTTTAAAGAATTATTGGATCATGCTGAAAGAATTACAAGAAATGCAATTACTAAAATTCCGGATGGTAATTATAAGTTTATAGATTATATGGATTGTGATGGAGTTGAAATTACTAAAGTTACAATAAAAGTAGAAGTTAGGATTAAAGGGGATTCTGTCACTGTTGATACTTCGGGAAGCTCTCCACAAGTTCAAGGTGCAATCAACTCGACTTATAGTATGACAAAAGCTGTATCATATTTTGCCATTAGGTCAATCATTCAAGAAGATATGCCTAACAATGGAGGATTCTTTAGGCCCATAAAAGTAATTTCTGAAGAAGGTAGCATAATGCAGAGTGTATTACCTGCTGCTTCTGGCGCAAGAGGAGTAACTTTATTGAGACTTGGCGATGCAGTTTTAGGAGCTCTTTCTAAGGCAGTTCCTGATAGAGTCAGTGCTGCAAATGAAGGCGGTCCTACATTGTACAGTTTTGGGGGCTATGATCATTTACAAAATCCATTTATATTTGTAGAAATATTTGGTGGTTCTTGGGGAGGAAGGCCAAACAAAGATGGTGTAGATGGTATTAGTCACCCATTATGTAATCAGAGGAATATTCCAATCGAATTTATAGAAATGGAATATCCTATAAGAGTTCTTGGATATGGATATGTCCCTGATTCAGGAGGTGCCGGTCAGTATAGAGGTGGGCTAGCTCTTTTTCGAGAGTTTCAATACATTGGAAAAACCCCATGTCAACTACAAATTCGTTCGGATAGATCAGTTACTCCTCCATATGGTCTCAATAAAGGAGAATCTGGTAGTTTATCAAAAAATATACTGAATCCTGGGACAACAATAGAAAAAATATTACCTCCAATGGTCACTTTTAAATTAGAGCCCAATCAAGTAGTTAAGTTTATTATACCAGGCGCAGGTGGATGGGGTAATCCTGAAAATAGAAAAATAGATAATATCCTCTATGATTTGAAAAATGGGTTGTTAACAAAGGATTACGTCAAAAGAAAATATAAAAATATTATTCCTCATTTAAAACAAATAAAATAACTTATATTAAAAAATAATATGAAAGAAAAATATAATGCAATTATTATTGGAGGTGGAATTTCTGGAGCTAGTACAGCATATCACTTAAAAAAGTTTGGGTTAGAAAATGTTTTACTCTTAGAAAGAGATTGGCCAGCATCAGGGGGTACAGGGAAAAGTGCTGCTATAGTCAGGCAACATTATTCAACAGAATTAATGTCTTACCTTGCCTTAAAAAGCGTAAAGTTATTTGAAAATATGACTAAAGATTTAAATATTAAAAATGCTTTTTATAAGACGGGTTATATTATGCTTGTTCCGGAAGAATTAATGGAAAAAGCAACAAAAAATTTGGAAATGCAAAAAAAAATTGGAATTGAAACAGACTGGTTACCAAAGTCTAAGTGGAATGAATTTGTGCCTTGGCTAAATACTAAAAATATTTCAGGAGTGATTTTTGAACCAAAAGGTGGAAGAGCAGATCCTATTCGTGTTACTGAAGGTTATATCAATACATTTAAAAAGTTGGGTGGTGAAGTAAAGACAAACACATTCTGTAGAGAACTTATCAAGGATTCAAATAAAGTTTCCGGAGTCATAGTTGATGAAGGGCCTGTATATACTGATTTAGTTGTTAACGCTGCAGGACCTTGGGCTAAACCTTTAGCAGATCAAGCAGAAATCAAACTCCATCTAAAGACTTTTCGAGAACAAGATACAATTTGGGAATCAAGAATTAGTGGTGACTTACCCAATCTATCTATATCTAACGCAGTAGATTCCATTTATTTTGTTCCACAAGGTAATAAAAGATTTATAATTGGAAAAGGGTTCCCAAAAAAATATTTTGAAGTAGACCCATATAATTATAAATTAACTGCTGACGATGAATTTATAGAAAACATTAAAATAATTACTGAAAAGAGATTCCCAATTCTTCAGGATATGAAACTAATTAACTCATATGCGGCGCTATACGATGTAACTCCTGATTGGTATCCATTTGTAGGACCTAGAAAAAATTTAAGTGGATATTTTGATGCCAATGGAGGGAGTGGGCATGGTTTCAAA
>Ga0310124_10001032_pt1 | contig 19670 bp, 22 predicted proteins | sample CB11b_AW_Bot5_MG_FD_203507 | JGI IMG/M metagenome (GOLD analysis project Ga0310124, IMG submission 203507) | Marine microbial communities from Western Arctic Ocean, Canada - CB11b_AW_Bot5 | ecosystem: Environmental > Aquatic > Marine > Oceanic | place: Canada: Western Arctic Ocean | collected... | reverse complement strand
ACCTTCGACTGGGTCGATGGTGGTTTCCTCATGGATCTGTCCGACGCAATGGCTGAGCCCAGGCCGGATGGCAGCCGTTGGCAGGATGATTTTCACCCCCTGTTCCGTCGTTCCATGACCTACAAGGGCCGGATCTACGCCGCCCCGGAGCAGGTGGTGCTGCATCTGCTGCATTACAATCAGGGCCTGTTCGATGCGTGGGGACTGCAGCCACCCACGACGTGGGAACAGTTGTTGCAGCTGTGTGAGGTGATCAAGGCCAAAGGTGTGGCGCCCATCGCCGTCAGTGGCCAGGTCAACTTCTACGTCGGCATGTGGTTCGATCATCTCCTCCAGCAGCAGGCTGGTGCCGATGCCGTCCATGACCACCTCTATGCGAATCCGTCCATACCGCTGGCCGAGGACCCTCGCGCCCTGCGTGCGGCGCAACAGATGCACGCCTTGCGGGAGAAGGGCTACCTGATCGACGGCTGGGAGGGGACGGACTTCACGACGACGCAGATCTACTTCTTTCAGGGGCGGGCAGCGATGATCCTCATGGGCAGCTGGCTTATGACCGAGATGAAGGATTCGATTCCGCCGGATTTTCACTTGGGCGTGGCGCCATTCCCGCAGGTCGAAGGCGCCGCGGAAGCAGCAGCCTACTTCGGCCGGGTCTTGAGCTGGAGCGTCTCCGCCCATACGCAGGAGCCGGCTCTTGCCGTGGAGTATGTGCGCCGTTTGACCAGCCGGCGAGCGGCTGAAATCCGCGCTCGCGACCTGGGTGCTATCAGCCCCGTTGCGGGGGCGCCCATGCCGGATGGCGTGCATGGCATCGAGCGCGTGCTGACAGGCGCTGACGACGCGGAATTCATCTACTACAACTACGGTGTTACCTCGGCTCGGTTCGGTCTGGCAGATGCCTGGTACAATCCTCTGGTGGAGATGTGGCTCGGTCGCCATACACCGGAGCAGGCATTACGCGAGATCGATGCCAATCTCGTGGCCGTGCGCGCCCAGCGGGGTGCCGGGAAGTGATCGAGCGTGCCCGTCGGCGGCTTGTGCTGCCCTTCCTGCTGCCGACACTGTGCATCTACAGCCTGTTGATCTTCGTGCCTCTGGCGCTGACCCTGGCCTACTCCTTCACGAATTGGCAGGGCCACACGCTGGCACGCCCTTTCTTCGGTCTTGGCAACTACCGCCTGCTGCTCATGGACCCGCAGGTGCGCACCGCTTTCGCCCACACGGTGGTGTTCGCGGCGGCGGGCGGTTTCGTCGTGTTCGGGCCCGCCCTGTTCTTCAGCTGGGCCCTGAGCTGCAGCATCCGTTTCAAGTCGGTATTCCGTTACCTGCTGATCGCCCCTCTCGTGTTGTCCGTCGTCGTCGTCGGTCTGCTGTGGAAACTGCTCTACAATCCCGTATTCGGGCCGTTCGACGTGGCACTTCGAGCGATCGGTCTCGACGCCTGGGCGCTGCCATGGCTGGGGGACTCACGCACGGCCCTGGCGGCGGTGATCCTGGCCACAGCCTGGCACCAGCTGGGCATGTGGGTACTGCTGCTGAGCGCCGGTCTCGAGCGGATTCCCAATGAACTGGGGGAGGCGGCTCGCATGGACGGCGCCAGCGAGTGGCAGGTATACCGCCATGTGACCCTGCCGCTGCTGTGGGGGGTTCTGCGGCTGCTCTTCGTGCTCTGGATCATTCTGTCATTGCAGGTATTCGCGCAGGTCTGGGTGATGGTCCCCCACGGGGGTGCCGCCGGCGCGGCGGAGGTCATGGCGACGTTGATCTACAAGCGCGCCTTTGCCAGTCACCAATGGGGGTTGGCCTGCGCTCTGGCGACGGCGTTGATGCTGGTGATCCTTGTTACCAGCCTCGTGATGGAGCGACTGACACGGCGGGACACGGTGGAGTATTGACAGGCATGTCCACGCAGCGGCAGCCGACATTCAGCCGCGGCCTGGTCTATCTGGCCCTGGCCTTGGCGGGCCTCAGTACGCTGTCCGCATTCGTCTGGGTCTTCCTGATTTCGCTGAAGACGACGACGGAATTCCTCACGACCAGTCCATTTTCGGTACCTCAGGCCCCATCATTCGACAACTATCGATCGGCGTGGGCGACGGCCCGGATGGGTTATTACTTCGGCAACAGCCTGCTGGCGGCGACAGTCGGAGCTGGTGTCTCGGTGTTGATTTCCGCCTTCGCCGCTTACGTGTTGGCGCGAGTCGTCTTTCCCCTGCGCGAGACCATCGCCCGCTACCTGCTGGTGGGCTATATGGTGCCGCTCATGTTGACCTTCGTGCCACTGTTTTTCATGATGAGCAAGATGGGGCTCGCCAGTGGCCTGCTGCCGCTGGTGCTGCTGTATGTGGCCTCCGGCATTCCCTTCAATACGTTCGTACTGCGTGGTTTTTTCGCCAGTCTCCCCGGGGAAATGGAGGAGTCCGCAGCCATCGACGGTGCTTCGCCACTGCGCACATTCTGGCAGATCATGATGCCCCTTGCCTGGCCGGGACTGGTCTCGGCGTTCCTGCTGAATTTCGTCAGCCTGTGGAACGAATTCTTCCTGGCCTTGCTGTTTCTACAGAAGGAGAGTGCTACCTTGCCACTCGGACTGTTCTACATGGCCCAACGTGCCGAGTACAGTGCCCAGTGGACGGAGCTCTTCGCCGGGATCCTGCTGGCCAGCGTGCCGCCGCTCGTCATATTCGCGCTGCTGCAGGACCACATCACCCGGGGGATCACGCAGGGAGCGGTGAAGGGATGACGAACCCGGCACAGGGCATAACGGTCAGTGCCTGGGTCGAGGCGACGGATGGCCGCGGCGAGGGGCTGCAGGCGCTGGTCTCGCAGTGGCGCCCTCCGGATCGGTGGCCCGGTTTTGCGGCGGTCGATGCCGGCCAGACCGATGGCCTGCCATCGAGGGGATATTTTGGCGCCGTCTGTGATGGCCGCTACGTCTACTTCGTGCCGGAAATGCACGGGGAAGCGGGTTGTCCCACACACGGCATCGTCCTACGCCTTGATACACATGCTGACTTCGATGATGCGGCTGCCTTTGTCGCGTACGATGCGGGACGTACCGATGGTATGGACACGCGCGGGTATTACGGCGGTGTGTTCGACGGACGGTATGTCTACTTCGTCCCCAGGCAGCTGGACATGGTGCAATACCACAGCCGCGTCCTGCGCCTGGATACAGAGGGCGTCTTCGACAACGCCGACAGTTGGGCGGCTTTCGACGTGGGCGAGGCGCATTCGCAGCAGGGCGCCGCCTTCGACGGGCGTTACATCTACTTCTGTCCAGGCTTTTCCGGCAACCCGGAGAAAGAGGACGAACACTGCGGGCGGGTGATCCGCTACGACACACGGGCCGACTTCAAGAATCAATCCAGTTACGTATCCATCGATGTGACGGGATTTCTTGGAACCGCGTCGGCCTGCTTTGATGGCGGTGCCTTCGACGGGCGGTATGTCTACTTCGTGCCACTGTACAGTGGCATGGCGGTGCGCTACGATACGGCAGCGGCCTTCGATGAGCCGCAGTCCTGGCAGGTGTACGACGTGCGCCCCCATGGCTACGAGTTGGCCGTAGGTGCCGTCTTCGATGGCACGTGGTTGTACTACTGTGCCTACGGCCACGCCAAGATCGTGCGCTTCGATACACGTGGCGACTTCACCGATCCCACGCGCTGGGAAGCGTACGACGCAGACCCTACTCAAAACCTGCGCACAACCGGCTTCGACGGTGGTTTCTTCGACGGCCGCTTCGTCTACTTCCAGCCATTCTTTCTGCATGTGGGCCCCGGTCCCAGAGACAATCAGTTCCACGCCCACTACCTGCGCTACGATGTGACCAGCCCCTTTGGCGAACCCACCAGCTGGCAGGCCCAGGATGCGTCGGCAACGGCTAGCTTGCACAGCGTCGGCTACAACGGTGGCGCTTTCGACGGACGTTTCTTCTACGCTGCCCCCTGGCAGCAGGGGAGAAAGCCGGACAACGAGTCTGAGTTCATCACCCACGGCATTGTGCTGCGCTGTGATACCCTTGGTGACAGCGGCACCTTCAGCCTGCGTTGGTGCGACTGCGGGCACAACGGTGGACTGAACGCTGCCGTCATCGGACCCAGCTTTCTCGTCAACACCGACCGTGGCTGCATCAGAGTCAGCAGCCAACGCCTGTTGGTTCCCGGCCGCCATCATCTGGCCGGCACCTACGATGGGGAGATGATCCGTCTGTATGTGGACGGGCACCTGGTTGCCCAACGATCCGGCGTTGGTCGCATGGTCGACTCAGATCTGCCGATCACGGTGGGGCGTATTCAGGATGGCGCCGGCAAATTTCGCGGGCGTGTATTGGCCACGGCCGTGATGACTGAGGCGGCAACGGCAGAAGAGGTCGCCGAGATGGCCCGCATGCCACCTGAGGATACCGGCCTTTCGACTTGATCGAAGCTCGTTCCAAGGCAGTCGTCCCGTGGGAGGTTGGTCGTACAGTTACGTGCCGGGGCCCCTCGAAGGCGGCGCCATGTTCGATCTACCGCTGGCCACCAGGCAGAGACTCGATCGCCTCGCGAAAGGGCGTATCGCATCCACATTCCTGACAGATCTGCTAGACGTCGCAGACGACTAATCGGGCAGTTTCTGGAAAACGGTATCGAGGCGGGTTGGGCGCCGGTGATGACGATGGACATGCACGATATCCGACTCGAAGTCGATCCCCGATCATCCTCAGCGCCGAGTCGCAGATACCACCGATACCGTCGCCTACGTGCAAGTGTCGACGACGGAGGGTGACGTCGCTCTGCGGCCTGTTACCCCAATAAGACATCGGTTCCGAATCTGGATGTTTTGGCAGAGATCGGGCGTCGCGGCAGCGTCTGAATCAGCAACCCGTTGGTTATCCCCGTCGCGGGCGCTCGACGCTGCCATCGTCGTTGATCAGCGGCCGGTTGTAGATGTAGGGTGGCTCGAGCACGGCCTGCTGTGCCTCCGTCAACTCGCTGACCCAATCCGGCTGGCTCACGTGATAGGTGCCACCGGCGAAGTGTAGTGTCCGGGGGCTGTACCGATAGAGCAGCGAGCGGCGTTCGTGCTCGGCGGTCCACGGTAGCGTGCCGTGCAGGGTGGCCTCGTTGAAGATGACGAGGTCACCCGCTTTGCATGGGACGTTGTAGACCACCTGCTGATCCTGCTCCCAACGACGAATCTGTTCGGTGGCGGGAAAATTCGCCTTGTGGCTACCAGGCACGACACACAGACCGCCATCCCCTTCATTCACATCCGTCAGCTGGAACTGGCAGACGATCATGCCACAGCGCATCTGGCCGTTGCGGTAGATGTAATACTGGGCGTCGTCGAAGTGGCGAGACGTCGACCCGTGAATGACGAGGCCCTCTGTGCCCCGGCCTCCGGTGAGCATGAAAGGGGCGTGGTCCATCTTCCAGCCACGGCCGAAGAGGGTGTTGAGGTAGGGGATCGACTTGGGGTGGGCGAGGAGGTCGCGAAATGGCTGACAATGAGGCTGATCCCAGGTCAACATGCCGGTGAACATGCCACGTCGTTTGGGGCCGTAGGTATTGCCCTCCGGGTGATGGTTCGGGTCGTCGACTCGGCTTTCAGAGTTGGCGTCAAAGGCATCGTTGAAGGCGCGGACCTCATCGGCGGAGAGAAAGCCCTCGACCTTCAGGAACCCCTGCAGGTCGAAGAGAAATTTCTCGCGGTCATTCATGAGACTGAAACTCCTGGTTGTCAGTTGCTTGATGGCAACACAGGAGTAGGTCGGAAATGCGCTCCTGTCCAACTCGGCAGCTGCTCGATGGCGTCGCCATGGGCGACACATTAATTTGTGGACATGTCCCTGGAACTGATCGACCCAAAGACTCACCGGCAGTTATTCCTCGATGATCACGCGGTGGAATCGAAGGAAGGAGTACGCAGGGTGTTGCACAAACCCGAACTGTGTGGTCCCATGATTCGTGGGGGAGTGCAAAGTCGGACGCCGCCGCTATGGAATCCAGAGAAGGGAGTTTGGGAGTGGTGGTACATGGGAGCCGACCGCCATGCCACTTCGGCAGATGGTGAGAGCTGGCAGGTCTCATCGGGGCTGGCTGACGGGCTCGCAACAATGCCGACACTCTATCACATCGTCAGAGACGAGGCGGAGCCGAATCCCGCCCGTCGCTACAAGGGACTGTTTGGCAGTACTGGCCGGCAGTTGGGGGTATCGGCAGACGGCTTCGATTGGGATATGACAGATGTCGTAATCCCCAGTCAGGACGAATCACAGTTCACCCACGATGTTGAGCAGGACCGTTTTCTGGGTTTCGTCAAACAGCCTACGGAGTGGGGGCGGTCCGTATGGATGTCGACCAGTGACGACTTCCGTCAGTTCAGCGAACCGGAACTGATCTTGCACGCCGATGAGGTCGATTGGGAAAACTGCCGACAGCGGGTCAAGAGAATCGTCGAGGATCCCGCGTACATCACACCGCCCATCGTCGATGACGTGGATTACAGGGCGGAAATCTACAACATGGCCGTGTTGCCCTATCAGGGCCTCTACATCGGTTTTCCAACGGTATTCAATCCCATCGGCGCCATCCCACCGCCGGCGACGAATCACACTCGTATCAATCAGATCGAACTCGCCGTGTCACACGATCTCAGGCACTGGGAGCGGGTTGCCAACCGTGAGGTGTTCATCGGCGTCGAGCCGTGGACGGGCGACAATTACGGAACCAGCCAACTGCTGCCGTCCGGAGCCCCGGTGGTACGCGACGACGGCGAGATCTGGTGTTATTACAACGCCCTGCGCATGCCGGGCAGTCGCCAGCAGTATCAGGAGTTTAATCGGAGCAAGGAACTCTTTCGCCTGGGTGTTTCAGCAGAGGCCTGGCAGGATCTGGGCGCACTCTCTCTGGCGAAACTGCCAGCCGATCGGTTTGCCGCGCTGGAGGCCGATGAAGCGGGACAAGTGCTGACCAAACCCTTCGAGTTGAAGGGTGAGGATGTGTATCTCAATGCCGATGCGAAGTGGGGGAAGGTGTATGTGGAGATCGTCGAGGGTGCGTCGTGCAAGGCCGTGGAGGGATTCTGGGTGCCCCTGGAGGAACCTGAGCCTTTTGTCGGTGACGAGGTGCGGTTCAAGGTGACGTGGAAAGCGCAGCACGATATGGTCTTCCACCAGCCGGTAAGGCTCAGATTCTATCTGCACCAGGCGCGGCTGTATTCATTCTGGATCGAGTAGGGCGGGTTCAGGCCCTGTGCCACGGCGCTGAGCAGTTCGTGTTGTTTGACAGGTTTGGACAGGACCGCCGTGGCACCGGGGAACTGGTCCAGGCGAACGCCCTGACCGGCGAATATGATCACAGGCAGGTCCGGAGTGAGACTCCTCAAGCGCTGCAGGACTTCGCCACCGGACATGGTCGGCATCGACAGGTCGAGTAGCACAAGGGCGAAGGTGGCGCCCTGTTCGCGCACGTGGCGCAAAGCCTGTTTCCCGTCACTGGCCTCGACGACGTCATACCCGCCATGTCGTAGAATCGCCCGCACGACACGACGAACACACGCCTCATCCTCAACGACCAGAATCGTTTCACCCGCTCCCGTTCGCGTCTCTGGTGTCCTCTCAGCCGCCGTGGTCACGGACGATGCCATAGACCGTCGTCAGACCGAGACCGCTGCCTTTGCCGACCCCCTTGGCGGTGAAAAATGGCTCAAAGACCCGTTGGCGGGTTGCCTCGGCCATACCGATACCATTGTCATGCACCCGCAGGCGGACGCACTGTTTGGGAGAAGGCTGGACAGAGGAGTTGTCGATCGAGACCTCGTCTAACTCGACTTCGATCGCGTGCATTGAGACAAAGATTGACGACGATCTGCTGCAACAGGCTTGGATTGGCCTGCTTGCGTTCTCAAATGTCCTGCAGCACGACCTGGATACTGTGTACCCGGCCGTCATCCCCACGAACCGGAAAGCACGCCGCCGAGGTCCAGCGATAAGAGCCATCTCGATGCAGAAGATGAAACTCCTGGTGCTCGGAGGGGAGTCCGAGCACCGCCCTTCTGTAGGCGCGCATACCCGCGGCGTGGTCATCCTGGTGGGTGATACGAAATCCGAAGCGCGGGGTCCCATATAGTTCTTCCGCCGTGTATCGCGTGAGTTGCTCGATTTTCGAGTTGATGTACAGACACTCGCCACTGCGCCCGAGGAGAAATACCCCAAAGCCGGGATTCTCGACGAGCGTGCGATACCGGGTCTCCGACTCAACCAGAAACTCATTCACCGAGAGATCTCTCCACATCGATGTCGTGACATTAACAGCGATACACAGAGGGGTGTGCCATGATAGATTGGTTTCGCCTGGCACTTCGCTCTACTCTATACGCATGAAAATCACCGATGTCACATGCGAGCGATTTCGTACCACCGCGTATACGGTAGCCGATGCCGACGGCCATGGCCACCCGGTGTCCGAACCTTATGAGACGACGATGTCCCTGACTCGGGTCCACACCGATGAGGGTTTCGATGGCATAAGTTTCGGCGGCAATGAGAGTGTCATCGGGGGGATCGTCAGGCCCCTCCTCGTGGGGCGAGATCCGTTCTTTCGTGAGGCGATCTGGCACTCGATGAACGAGCGTCAGCGGCTGCACAAGGGGAGCCTGTCCGACAAGGTGCTCTGCGCCGTCGATATGGCTCTCTGGGATTTGGCAGGCAAGGCTCTGGGCATACCGGTGTATAAACTGCTGGGGGCGACGCGGACGAAAGTACCAGCATACGCCTCGACGATGTGTGGCGACGAGTTGACGGGCGGGCTGTCGACACCCCAGGAATACGCAACCTTCGCCCTCGCCTGCAAAGAGCGCGGCTATCCTGGATTCAAACTACACACATGGCAGCCGCCCATCGACTGGGCACCGGATCCGAAGATGGACATCGCCGCCTGTGCTGCGGTTCGAGAGGCTGTCGGGCCTGAGATCAAGCTGATGCTCGATCCATTTCATTTCTACAGTCGTGATCAGGCACGCTGGATCGGCAAGGAGTTGGAGAAGCTCGACTATCACTGGATGGAAGAGCCCATGGACGAGCAGTCCATGTCCTCCTACAAGTGGCTCACCGACGAACTCGATCTCACCGTGGTGGGACCGGAAACCATGGAAGGTAAGATGTTCACGCGTGCGGAGTGGATCGTGCACGGCGCCTCCGATGTCAGCCGAGCCGGAGTAGGCGACGTCGGTGGTCTGACACCACTGATGAAGACGATCCATTTATGCGAGGCACACAATGTTGCCTGCGAGATCCACGGGGGAGGACCGGGCAACCTGGCGGCACTCTGCGCGATGAATATCCCCGGCGAATTCTACGAACGCGGTCTGCTGCATCCCTTCGTCGACTATGAGCAACCGCCACCGCACCTGAATTCGATCGCCGACCCGCTGGATGACGCGGGCAGTGTGACCGTGTCGGACGAACCTGGTCTGGGATGGGATGTGAACTGGGACTGGGTCGAGGCGAATCGAGTAGGGTAGTCAACCGATCTCGAGGAAAGGAAACAACCGCTGCCGAGCCTCGGTCGTCAGCGGCGCGCCATACTCGCAGGTCTCGAAGGCCTCGGCGTATTGCACCCGTGCGCCGCGATCGCTGCCATACAACTCAATCAAACGCTCACGGTGCCGGTCCGCGACATCGCTGAACTGCGGCAGTCGCCCATTCGCCAGATAGGCACGGCGTCCTGGCTCATCCGCCGGCACTCGATCGAGGTCGCCACGATTGTATGGCAACCACTCGTACATCTGCGATGGATGGCAATGCAGCATGTCGAGTTTTGCCTCCACAACCGAATCGATGTCCACAACGACATCCGGCTCCAGAGGGATCGGCTTCTGGAAGGTGTCCCCCAGATACATGATGATCGGCATGTGTTGCAGATGCGGTGTCAGCGGCGCCATGTTGGGCACGGTGAGAATGTAGGAGGCGTCCTGTACCAGCATGCCTGTATAACGGTGATCGGGATGGTAGTCCCAGGGTCGGTGGGTGAGTACAAGATCCGGATCGAATTTACGGATCAGGCGGATCACGTCTTTGCGGTTGGCCACCGATGGTTCCAACTCGCCCGTGTGATTGTCGAGGATGGTGTACTCCACTCCCGAGATGCCGGATAGGTTGGCGGCTTCCTGCTGACGTTGTCGCGCCAACTCGATACCCCCGATCTCGTGGTGACCGGTAGCGCCGTTGGTCAGAGAGACGAAACGCACGATGTGACCCGCTTGTCGGTAGAGCGTGGCCAGCCCGCCCGCCTTGACCTCGCAGTCGTCGGGATGGGCGCCGATGACGAGCAGCTTCAGACTCTTTCTGTCACTCATTCGAAGAAGGCCTCCCGGTGGGGTCGTACATCGACCTCAAAGGACCAGGCGCCTCGCCTTTGGGTAACAAGGTCCCAGTACACTTGGGCGATATCCTCTGGATCGAGGAGTGCTTCGTCCTCGGCGAGTTGGTAGTTCTGCCGCAACGAAGCCGTGTCGATCATGCCATCGACGATGATGTGGGCGACGTGGATGCCTTGGGGCCAGAGTTCGCGGGCCATGGAGTCAGCCAGACCCCGCATGCCGAACTTGGCGCTGGAGAAGTCGATGGCACCGGCGCGACCACGCACACCGGAGGTCGCGCCGGTAAACAGGATGGTGCCACCGTCCCCGGCAAGCATGTCCCGTGCCGCCTCGCGACTACAGAGGAAGGCACCGAGCACACTGACGCGCCAGGCCCGTTCCATCTCTTCCGCTGACACTTCGAGCAGTCCCTTCCAGGCCGACGCGGAGGCGTGATTGACGAGTACATCAACTGGTCCCAGTTGCTGGCGGATCTGTGCGAATGAGGTCGCGACGGCTGCCTCATCAGCGATATCGGTTGCCATCGCCAGCGTCGTGCTCCCCTGAGCACTCAGCTCGGCGGCGAGGCCCTCGGTGAAATCCATCGTTCGAGACAGCAGGCCGATGGTACAACCCTCGGCGGCCAGTCGGCGGGCCAGAGAAGCACCGAGTCCGGGGCCGACACCGGCAATCACAGCGGTTCGAGACATTGAGGTACCCTTTCTTTGCGCCAGATCGTAGTCATTGGCTGTGGTGGCAGCCAGCACTAGGATGCCGCCATTGATCCCCGGCAGGTCGTCATCATCCCCGTCGTCGTCGTGCACAGCGGTCGTCGGCGACGACTTGTGGAGGTGGTGCGGGCCGATCGTGCCTGGGATCGACGCATCATGCGACGGGCCCTGCGGGAGTTTGCGCCTGGGATCCATATGGATGAAGCCCACAACGATCCGGACCCTGCTGGTGGCGCTGCTGCCTGTTTCGCGTGCCCCGTAGATGGCGAGATGGTCAGCATAGGTCCCACGGCGGTGCCAGATCAGGCCGAATCTTTCAGCGCCCTTGATCGTTCAGACGCCAGTCGTATGGGATTGTCTGGACCACATACCCGGCTGCTTCGGCGCGGTCCACCTCCGCTCGCCTTCCGGCTGACAGGTATAACCGTGCGTAGTCGAGCAGATCCGGATCGGGTGTCTGCGCAAACGACGTAGCCATCCAGCCGAGGAAATCGTCGCGATACCAATCGAAGATGCTGGAAATCAGGATGACTTGCGTCGAGTTGTCGACACGCAGGTTGCGGGGCTCGTTGACGAAGTAGCGAGTCTCGCGGTCGAGTTCATCCTCCAGGTGCGCGACATGGAAAGCCTGGCGCGGCAGGCGTGGACAGCCAGCGGAAGCGCAGTTGATGGCAAAGTGAAGACGCGGATCCGGAAAGCGTTTACGGATGATCTCGTGTTCGAGGTCGTACAGGTTTATCTTGGCGCCGCCGAATACGAGTTTCTGGAAGTAAAAGAAACCGACCTGCTCTGAGACCAGACCGGACAGAGGCGGACCGGACACATCGCTGACACTGGTGATAGGGTAGTTGGCCAGCACCGCCTTGAGCACGGCAGCGTTGTAGGCGTTGATCCAATACACGAATCGGGCTGCTTCGTCGGCGAACAGGTCCGGATGCGAGTCGGGGCTGTAGGCAGCGACCAGGCTATAGTATCGATCGAGGGTTGCAGGCTCGGCCTGCAAGGCGGCGTAGTTGACCCGGCCTCGTTCATCGACATGTGTGCCAAGCACCTGGTCGAGCAGGTCGTGCGAAAACGTCGAGTCCGGTGCCGACGAGGCCAGATCTGAGGGCGAGATCGTCGTCGAGCAGGCGGACAACAACAGTGGCGTCAGGGCGAGGAACAGGCGCATTGGAGGAAAACCCGTTTTTTGAAGAGGGAGGGCTGGGTGCCGAAGAAAAGCAGCAAGAAATGCAAAAAAAAGAAGAAGGCCAAAGACAAACGGCAGCGTCTGCTGTATCTGCACGCGCGTTCTCCGAGCGTCTTTTCCGAGATTCTCGGCTACACACCGATCGAGCCACTTGCCGACTACCAGGTGGAGATCACGGCAGAGGAGCCGGACTGGCCGTATCGGACCGTGCATGGGGCTATCGTCGACGGCTGGCAGGTCGTTCAGTTTCCGCATCTGCAAGCACCCTTTGACGACAGTGACCTGGACGTGGTGGGCTACGAATTCATCCTGCAGAAGATGGAGGTCATAGAGGCATGAGCACCGTGACAGAATACCTGTTGGACGATTCCCAGGTGGCTGAGTTCGTCGTCAAGGGTTACCACTTGCTCGAGCCCGATCTACCCGTCGGGTTGAATGAGACGATCGCGCACAAGCTCGAGGGCCTGCAGAGCAATCCTGGGGATGCCATCACCGACGCCGTGCCGGAGTTGTGGCAGGTGCTCAAACACCCGGCCGTAGGGGGTGCTTTGACCAGTCTGCTGGGCCCGGACTACGAGGTGCAGGGACATCGCCACTGGCACTGCAAGCAGCCGGCCTCCGGTTTCATGCAGTGGCATCAGGACAGCACGAACAACCGCGACACGCGCCTGAATCGTTTTCTCGGACTTTACTATCCAACGGATGTCACACCCGACATGGGGCCGACCATCATCGTTCCCGGGACTCAGTATCGCAATGCGCCCACCGACCGCATGGCGACGTATACCAACATCCGTGGCCAGGTGCCCGTCGTCGTCAAAGCTGGTACCATCGCCTTCACCCACTACGATCTGTGGCACGGCACGGCGGCGAATCGGTCGGCCCGCAAGCGCCATATGATCAAGTTTCTTTTCCGTCGCACCAAAGACAACGAAACGCCCACCTGGAATCACGATCCTGCCGTCCTGGACAAGGCCACGGACTGGAACCATCGGGACGGCGCCGGTGACCCCCGCAACATTCTCACCTTCGGCAACCCGATCGGTGTGTCGCAGAGTGATCACTACAAGGAGCGTGGCATTCGCCGCCAGGTGTGGGACTACCTCATCGGACAGGGAACACTACAAGCGATCGATGCCTGAATGCCCGGGGCTACAATATCTTGCGGGAAGCGGCGCACAAACAGGAGGCCGAGTTGGGGCACGCGTGCCCGATCATTGCCGAGTACCCGACAATGCGCGCTGGTTGATGCGGGCTTATGGGCTAAGATACTCAGCGCTGGTGTGCAGAGGACCTGATCGATGGCTTGATGCTGAGCCCATTTCCTCTGACCCGCGAAGATTTGGACCTGCACGTCGATTACCATACACAGGTGGTACACCTATATGGCAAGTGGTGTATCGGCGGCTTGGGATCTAAGGGGTCAATCGAGAGCTTCGTCGAGGATAATACGAGTTTTTATCTGGCTCAGCCGGCGTATGAACTGGTGGCGCGGCTGTATGCGGCGGGAGTGGACGGAATGAGCCTCTACCAGAGTGAGACGCTGGTGCGGATGGGATACTTGAAGGAATTGTTGGCGGAATTAGGCCGGCCGGAGACTGTGGCAGGGCGGGCCGCCACAGTGCCCAAACCGATCGAGCCACGGTCGGAGATCGGTTTGGATTGGCACGCGCATATAGGATGGGGTGCACAGCTTGCGCACCGAAGTGGGGGATGCGGCGCTTTAATCCTCCCAGTCATCTACCGCGCGGAATTCGTCGGACCAGTCGCGCCACATATCTTCCTGCGGGGGGTCCTGCTGGGTTTGCTCTATATCGGTTTTGAGATAGTCGTAGAGCACGGCCTGGCGCAATTGGGATGAGGTATTGGGGCTGGCCATATGTCCGAGGCGTTGATGCCAGAAGACGATGTCGCCGGCCTTCCCGTGGGTGTCGATGGGGGTGCGTTTATTGAATTCCTCGCGAACTTTTTCGTATCCGTCCTCTTGCTGGTCGCGGAGGTATTGCGAGATAAAGGTTGGGTAGAAGGCGCGGTGACTTCCGGGCCAGACCATAAAGCTTCCGCCATTGGGGGGGACATCGTCGATATAGCCGACGACTCCGAGATGAAAGGGATGGCCGTCGGTGTGGCAACCCAATGCCGGTGGTGGGTGATCGCCGTAGGGCAGCGTGCAGTAGATGCCGCGGATACGTTCGGGTTGAACGAGTTGGTTCCGGCCGAGCATCTGCTCGGCGATGGCCCAGATCTTGGGCTCGGTGGCTAGGAGCCGAACTATCCAGTCCTCGCCGCCGGGTTCGCGAAAGTTCCAGCGGAAGCCACGGCGGTGATTGGAGCCGTCGTCGTTTTCTTCTTCTTTGGCGAAGGGACCGACCCAGGTCTCGGGTGCGGTGCGGATTCTGCCCGGGGGTGCGCCCTCCCACAGCCGGGTGCGGGCCCGTTCCATGAGTTCGGGATCGAGGATGCCTCGTTTTATCAGGTAGCCCTCCCGCTTGAAGAAACGCAATTCGTCTGTCGTTAGGGTCACTATATAGCCTGCAGGTTCAGCAACCTATCCGGTGTGGATGAGCGCCATGTCACTTAAAGTCAGTGATAGGCCGTTTCTTTGCCGTGAGCCTACTAAAAGTCGGCGATTCTGTCCACCAGATCTTGGAGCGGGCGGGCACTCTGCTTATTTTGAAATCCGGTGAGCTGACCAGGGAATGACGATCCGAGTGCGCGGCGTGTTTTCCGTGGTTTGGGGCCCACTTTTTGTCGACCTCTTCCAAATCCTGGCGCGCGATGCAACTTCTGGGGTAGAGTTTCACGACAGCGTCGAAGCGGAGACAGCGACACAGATCGCCATCCGCGAGATCGAGACCAAGTACGGATGGTCGACGACGTCCCAGGACTTTGTTGCCGCTGTCCACGGGTAACAACCCGATTGCGTGGTTCGGAAATGGGCCTCTACCAGGTGCGCTTCTTCAGCAACTCCTGAATCGCAGCCCTGGATATGGGTAGATCATGCTGGTGTTGGTCGAGCCAGGCGGAGAAATCGCGTTCGATTTCGTCCTCCCAGCGTCGGTCAATCTGCCCGGAGGTGTATTTGCCCTCCGCGATTCGTTGTTTGCCAAACCGATCGCGCAGGCGGATCAATTCTGATGTTTTGACGACCAACTCGGCCAGGTGCGGGGGCACAAAAACCACACCGTCGTGGCGACCGAGCACGACGTCACCCGGCATGCAGGTGGCACCACCGATACGCACCGGACAGTTGACACCGGCGAGCATGATGGTAGGAGAGGCGAAGGTGGGATGCGTGCCGCGCACGAAGCTGCAGAAACCTTCCAGTTCGCGGATCCCGTCGAGGTCGCGCACGGCGGCATCATGAACGACGCCATTGCCTGAATTGGTCAGGATCGCCACCGCCAGATTGTCGCCGATGACGGGCCCCTGGACGATCTTGCCATAGACGTCGGCAACATACACGTCTCCCGCTACCAGCATGTCGATGGGCCAGGAGATCTGGTCGCCCACGCACCCCGCCTCTTCTCCTTTGGCTTCCATCACCTTGCGCAGCACCGGTCGGCGGGGCATATACATCGCCGTCAGCGCCCGCCCGACGAGGACTTCGTCGGGGTGTGTACACATCCAATCGCCCTCAAAGGCCCATTCATATCCCTGGCCACGCAGCACACCCCAGGCCTGGGTCGTGGTCACCTCGCGCATACGCAGCAGCAGATCGTCGGACACTTTCGGCCGGCCGTCGTCGAATCGTTCACCCTCCCACTCCGGGGTGTAGTCGACGATCTCTTCAGAACTCATGTTCAGTGGGCAGAAACGGGTGGTCACTTGGGCTTTCCTTTCAAGCGTTCACTGCAGGATCAATTGCTGGGCGGGAGTGAAACAGCGGCGCCGCACGACCCAGGCGACGACGACGGCACCGATGGCGGTGGATGCGACGAGCATCAGCATGACGACGATCTGGTACTTCACCGCCGACACGGGCGCCACACCGGCGAGGATCTGTCCCGTCATCATGCCTGGCAAGGAGACCAGACCGACGGTCATCAGTGCGTTGATGGATGGGATCATGCCGGCGCGGATGGCGTCGGCGAGCAAGTCTGCCGTCGCCTCCCTGTAGTTGGCACCCAGAGACAGACTCTGCTCGATCCCCTCTCGCCGTTCCCGCAGGCCTGTGAGCAAACGCTCGAGGCAGAGGGAGATGGCGTTCATCGAATTGCCAGCAATCATGCCACCGAGGGGGATGAAGTACTGCGGCGACCACCACGGATCGACCTGCACGACGACGGCGGTGACGAGGATCGTGACCGCAAGGTAGCTGATGATCATCGACACGAAGGTCGGTACGAAGATGGTCACCTGAGGGTCCTTGACCCGCCCCCGAACGGCGTGGGCCGCCCAGAAGACCATAAAGGCGAAAACGAGCAACACCAGCAAGGGCTTGTCGATGGCGAAGACGGAGTCGAGTACGTAGCCCACGAGAAACAGCTGGGCGAAGGTGCGTAGCGTACCCCACAGAAGATCGCGTTCCAGCCGCAATCCCAGGGCCAAGGAAGCGCCGCCGGCGATGGCGACGAAGAGCAGACACAACAGCAGCTGGCCTGGGCCGATGGCGATGGGATTCACGCCGTCTCCTGGAGGCCGTGACGGTGTAGCCGGGTACGCCGAACCGTTGTCGAAAAGGTCGTAATATCCTGGTGCGTGACGACGACGACGCCGGCGCCCGCTGTGCAACGAGTTTCGAGTTGGGTCTCGACGGCGGCACGGGAGGCGCCGTCCAGGGACGCGGTCGGTTCGTCACACAGCAGGATCTCCGGTTCCAGCAGCAGGGCGCCCAGCAACGCCAGGCGTTGCCGTTGTCCGACGGACAGGGTCCGGGACTCGTCGTCGAGAGCGACCTCTTGCAGAAGCAGGCCATCGAGGCGCCGCCGCAGCATGTCATCCGTCGGTCTCGTCCACCGTCGGTTGACGCGAAATGTGAATGGCCAGCAAAGGTTGTCCCGCACGGTGCCTTGGCGGACCGTGGGGGTCTGCGCCACGAGGATGGCCCGCCGACGCAGGTTGACGGTATCGCTGTCGACGGCACTGGCGCCATCGATGAGCAGTTGCCCCGTCGTCGGTTCGTGCAGACGATTGAGCAGGCGTAGCAGGTTCGATTTGCCGCAGCCCGAGGGGCCCTCAATGATGACGAGATCTCCGCCCTCGACACTCAGATCCACGTCTTCAAACTGAGGCTCGTTGCTGCCGAAGCTCAGGCCGACACTCTGTAGCTCAAGGCGCATGGGGTCAGACGCCGGTGATACGTTGCGCCAGCTTGAAGAAAGCCTCCTTGCGCGGTGTGCTCAGCCCCCAGTTTACCGGTGGCGACTGATATCCGTCACAATAGTCGGACGCACCGGGGTCGAAGTAGCCCCAGGAGGCATACTCGGACATTGCCGCCAGCAGGTTGTTCCATGGCAGGTCAAAATCGAAGTGATCGTCCTCGTTGAACAGGACCGGCATGGGACGCCAGCTGGGCAGGGCGCGGGTTTGGCGGACCATCTCGGAGATACGATCGGGGTCGGTGACGCCATTGCCGTGCAGGAGCGCAAAATCGGAGACGGTGATGACCTCGTCGTCGGGCACCCGACCGCCACCATAACTGGTGCCAACCAGCAACCGGCCCCCACTTCGCTGACGCACACGAAGGATCAGCTCGTGGACTCGGTGTGGCTGCAGGATCTCGTGTTCGTACTTCCGCACATTGCACTCGTTGTTGACCTCTATGAGCACGTTTCCCCAGTTGCCCTCAAGGAGCCAGTCGATGGCCTCGTCGACAGCACGCAGGACCGCCGCTTCACGATTGAGGCGCTCATCCTGGCCGAAATAGAATAGTCCCAGAATCACCACCATGCCCAGTTCGTCCGCCCGTTGCAGGATCCGTCGGCACCGATCCAGCACATCGATGCGTAACGAACCGTCTGCGGCGAAGGCGGAATTGTGCCACGGCTGTTCCTTCGAATAACCCTCGGGACTACCGCCCTGCAGATTCAGCGTGAAGCATTTGACTCCGTGGCGGTGCCACTCGGGCATGGCGTCGATGAACTCCTCCGTATTGCGCTCAGCGTCCCAGGTGCCGGTATCGGGATAAGCCCAACGCTGTACCGTCGCGGGATTCATGTCATCGAAGGTGCCCTGCACCATTCGGGTATTGAACAACAGGCCTTCCACCCGGCGATTCTGCCAGATGCGGCCCTGGTAGGTGGGGCAACCGTTCACATGGAAGCGATCGCTGTCGATGGTTACTGTCGTGTTTGTCACGAGGGAAGAATACATGGGTCTTGACGGTCCGCCAACATGGACAGCAGATTCCCCCTACGATGGCGCGACACGACGCTCACCAAATGATGACATTCTGTGACATTCTGATAGAGAGGACCCGATGGCAGACAAGACAGCGTTGATGGTGTATGGTGGTTATGAACCCCACCAGCCAAAGCAGACGGTGGAAGTTTTCGCGCCATTGCTCGAGGCTGCGGGATTCGACGTCACCCTGTCCGATACGATGGACAGCTATCTCGACAGAGATCTCATGCATTCTCTCAGTCTCGTAGTTCCATGCTGGACGATGGGACAGATCGAGGGTGACCAGGAGAGAGGTCTGCGCGAGGCGGTGGAAAGCGGCGTCGGTCTGGGCGGTTGGCATGGCGGCATGTGCGACTCCTTCCGCAACGCCACCGGCTATCAGATGATGACTGGGGGACAGTTCGTCGGTCATCCAGATGGTATCAAGGAGTACACGGTACAGATCACCAGGAAGGACGACCCCATCGTCTCAGGGTTGTCCGATTTTCACATGCACTCCGAGCAGTACTACATGCATACCGATCCGGGCAATGAGGTGCTGGCGACGACGACCTTCGACGCGCAGAGTGCACCCTGGGTGAATGGTACGGTGATGCCCGTCGTCTGGAAGCGGGTGTGGGGTGAAGGCAAGGTGTTTTACTCCTCCCTTGGCCACGTGGCCACCGACTTTGAGGTCGAAGAAGCAAAGGAGATCCAGCGTCGCGGTTTGTTGTGGGCGGCGCGGTGACTCAGAGACATTGGCGGGAGCCGACGCCGACTGATTATCTGCTGCTGGCAGCAGACTCGATCAATGGAGACCGACCACGGTATGGCAGCGGCTGAAACAACGAATATGAATGATCAGGAATTGGCTCTGATCGTGCTGCAGCAGGGCAAACCGCAGCAAGTGCTGGCCAAGTTCCTGAACCTCACTGCTCAACTACCAATACGGGCTGTCCATCGTCGTCGCGCCGGATCTGGCCAAGGCAGGTTCACCGCTGAGTGAGCACAAAGGCAAGGTTCGTTGTGTCTGTGTCATCCAGGACGAAGAGATCTCCAGCCAGATTGCCCTCAAG
>Ga0310124_10001031_pt1 | contig 19681 bp, 16 predicted proteins | sample CB11b_AW_Bot5_MG_FD_203507 | JGI IMG/M metagenome (GOLD analysis project Ga0310124, IMG submission 203507) | Marine microbial communities from Western Arctic Ocean, Canada - CB11b_AW_Bot5 | ecosystem: Environmental > Aquatic > Marine > Oceanic | place: Canada: Western Arctic Ocean | collected... | reverse complement strand
GTTCGCGGTCATCGTTTGATCGCGGACGAGACGTATCGCAGACTGCGGCCACTCCTTCCGTACCGCCCCTGAACTGAGTCGGCGAGTGGGCCGCGTCGTGAGAATTCGATCGCGTAGACTTGTCATGGACAAACCCTTGAATGCCAAGCCCTTGAATCAGGGCAATCGTAGGACGTTTCTGAAGTTGCCCTTGGCGGCCGGCGCTTTGGCGCTCCCAACCGCGGCGCGCACCGCCATCGACGAGCATGACCCCTCGAACATCAAGCTCTGCCGACGGCTGCGGTCCGACATTGCCGACGACGATCTGCTGTTTCTCAAGCAACTCGGATTGCACTGGGCGCGCGTCAACTTTCAGGGTCGCGCCGACCTCGATTACCTAGCGGAAACACAGAAGCGCTACGAGAGTCACGGCATCAAGATCTTCTCGGGCGTTCACTATGCGTACCGTGAGGTTGAGTTGCAACTCGGCCAGCCGGGCCGCGACAAGCATATCGAGACGTACCAGGGTTTCCTACGTAACTTGGGCAAACTGGGCATCCCAGTTTCCTGCTACGACTTCCACCCCGCGAACACCTATACGACTGACATGATCGACACCCCGCGCGGCTACCGGGCGCGCGAGTTCAGCATCGAAGATTTTCGCAACAAAGTCGAGAAGCAGAAGTTTGACCGCGAATACTCGGCGGAGGAGATCTGGGACGCCTACACGTACATGATGAAGGCCATTCTTCCGACGGCGAAGGAAGCCGGTGTGAAGTTGGCGCTCCACCCCGATGATCCGCCGCTGGCGAAGATGAACGGCGTCGCGAAGGTGCTGGTGCACTACGACGGATACCGGCGCGCCGAAGAGATATCCGAGTCGATCGAGGGGCCAGGCAGCCCGCACTGGGGACTGACCTTCTGCGTCGGCACATGGTCGGAAGGCGGCGACCAGATGGGCAAGGACGTCTACGGGATGATCCGCGACTTCGGCCGCCGGGGAAAGATCCTCGGGATTCACTTCCGCAACGTCAACTCACCGCTTCCGCGTTTCTACGAGACGTTCCCTGACGAAGGGTACATGGATATGTACCAGGTGATGAAGGCGCTACGGGAAGTGGGGTACGAGAACACCGTTGTGCCGGACCACGTCCCTGGTCTCATGGGCGATGAGGGGATCCGCCGCGCCGGGACGGCCTATTGCATCGCGTATATGCGAGCGCTGCTTGAGCGGGCGAACCAGGAAGTGGGTTAGCGAATCAGCGTGGGTCGCTCGGCCTGAGAACTTCGCCGGCTAGCTCGCCTGTGGGGTGGCCGTTGGCTACGACGGCTTGTCCGTTGACGAAGACGTAGTCGACGCCTTCGGAATACTGGTGGGGCTCGAAGAACGTAGCTTTGTCGGCGAGGTTCGCGAGATCGAGCACGACCAGGTCGGCGTGGAAACCTTCACGGACCAGGCCTCTGTCGCGGAGCCCGAGAATCTGCGCCGGCAGCGATGTGGCGGAGCGCACCGCATCTTCGAGCGAGAGGACGCCTTCGTCGATCGCGTAGCGGCGTAGCTTCCGAGGATAGGATCCGTAGAAGCGCGCGTGCACCGGGCGGTCGCTGGTAAGCGTGATGCCCGCGTCGGTCGACGTAGCGACCCAGGGCAGTTTCATCAGTGTCTTGAGGTCCTCTTCCCAAACGGAGAAGCCACGCAGGCGCGCACCGCCGATGCGGTCACGGTAGCCCTCATATTGGAGTTCAAGCGCCATGCGGATGGGGTCGATGCCGCGGGCTTGCGCAAGTTGATCGAGGGTCTTTCCGACGAATGTCGAGTCGGGATGATCGAACACGACGATGTTCTCCGGTCCGCCGCGTCGTGACATCTCGTGCGTCATGTCACGGCGGACATCGGCGGCCTTTTCCAGGTCGTCCATGGTTTGGCGAAGCGCGGAGGCATAGTCTTTCTTACCTTCGGTCGCGGCCTCGTCAAGCACGTTCTCGCCGACGGCCCAGTCGGGGATCAGTACCATCGTGCCGTCGCCGCCAGTTGAGTGATACGGGTATTGATCGGCCCACACGTCAACGCCTCGCGAGCGAGCGCGAGCGATAAGGCGGATCGCCGCTGCCACCGAACCCCAATAGTGCGCGCCCATCGCCTTCAAGTGCGAGGACACGACGCGCGCGCCGGTGCGCTCACCGATCTCGATGGTTTCCTGGACCGCGTCGACCATCGAGGGCAGACCCTTGGGGTCCTGGCTCGCCAAGTACCAGTCGGGTTCGGTGGATTCACTGCGTTGATGCACGATGTAGACGCCGCCGAACGGAGCGATCTCTCCGACTAGCGAGACCAGTTCTTCGGTGTCACTCCAAATGCCGGGAACGTATTCGAGGCCGGCGGTCATGCCGAATGCGCCATGTCCCATGCCCTCGCGGACCATGGTTTTCATGCGTTGGATTTCTTGCTGAGTCGCGGTGCGCTTGTAGTCGTCTCCCAACGCGCGGCGGCGGATGGCGTTGTGGCCGACCATGAGAACCGCATTGAGGCCGATGCCGAGGCGGCTCAGTGTGGCGCGTTGCTCGTTAAGCGGCCAAGGGCCGCCGCCGTCGGAGTTCAGGACAACGGTTGTAATGCCTTGCGTGACGAGATTAGGTGCCGCCCGGCGTTGCGCTTTGTCCGAAGACAGCCCGCGCGCGGCGTGCGAGTGGAGATCGACGAAGCCGGGGACGATCAACTTACCATGGGCGTCGATTGTTTTTGCCGCAGCCGCGCCTCCTAACTGGCCGACGGCAACGATCTTGCCGTCACGGATAGCAACGTCTGCTGGGAAGGCAGGGTTTCCCGTGCCGTCCATGACATGCCCATTGGTGAGAACGAGGTCGTAGGTTTGCGCGAAGCCAACGGACACAACACAAAGCAGTAGGTACGCAAGTCGCCCGGGGAAACGCAGGCGCTTTCGACTGCGGGCTTGGGTCGGCCCTATTCGTGGATCCATTCGGTTCATCACTCCTATTTCACATCGCCCATGAGACGCTTGACAAAGGGGCTCACGATAGCAGCCACGACTCCGACACCGCCGGTAATGAGCGCCACGTTCCAGAACAGGTCCGTCGGCGTGAGTTGCTCCAGCCGACCGGCGACGAGACCAGCGATCAAGTTCCCTAGGGCAGCCGCAATGAACCAGACGCCCATCATTTGGCCGACACGACCTTTGGGCGCCAGCTTCGTCATCGAAGACAGTCCGACGGGGGAGAGGCACAGCTCGCCGACCGTGTGGAAGAAGTAGGTCATCACCAGCCAGACCATCGAAACCCGACTTGTCTCGGTCGCGTTAGCCGCACCCCACGCAAGGACGAAGAACCCGGCGGCCAGCCCGAAGAGTCCGATGGCAAACTTCATCGGAGTTGACGGATTCGCGCGTCTGATCGCCAACCAGGTCCACAGCCAACCAAAGATCGGCGCGAAGATCACAATGAAGCTCGGGTTTACGTTTTGTAGCCAACTCGCGGGCAACTCCCAACCGGCAACGTGGCGGTCAGTGAGGTCCCGCGCAAAAATGTTCATCGACGAACCAGCCTGCTCGAACCCCGACCAGAACATCGCGGCCAGGATATAGAGCCACACGATCACGACGAGCCGTTTCTTCTCAATCGGCGTCAGGCCGCCGGCCACAAAGAGGTACGCGAAGAAAAGGCCGCTCATGATGAGAATGCCGTAGCCAAGCCATTCCGCCGTTTGCTGGATGGTGACGTCGATCGCGCCGCTTGTCGCGAGAAACGTGAACAAGGTGAGCGCGGCACCGGCCGCCGCGATCGACTGGTAGAAATTGCGGCTTTTCCGGTTCTGGACCTCCGGCGGGTCATCGCTCTTGAGGCGGCCGGCGGTTCCGAGACGTTTCGCACCGAGCTTGTACTGGATCAACCCGGCAACCATGCCAATCCCGGCCAGAGAGAAGCCCCAGTGGAAGCTGTAGCCCTCGCCGATAAACCCGCAGAGGATCGTGCCGAGCAAGGCGCCCAGGTTGATGCCCATGTAAAAGACTGAGAAGCCGGCGTCCCGGCGGGCGCCACCTTCTGGATAGAGGTCCGCCACCATGGTGCTGACATTGGGCTTGAGCAACCCGGTGCCGAGAGCGATCAGCGTGAGGCCGGCGTAGAAGGTCGGGACCATCGGAATCGCCATCGAAAAGTGGCCGGCGGCGATGATGCAGCCACCGACGAACACCGCCTTACGCTGTCCCCAGAGGTTGTCAGCCAGCCAGCCGCCCGGCAGAGACAACAGGTAGACCATCGATGTATAGAGACCGTAGATCGCGGACGACTTCGCGACGTCGAATCCAAGTCCTGCGTTGTCCTGGGCTAGGGGCGCCGTCATGAACAGCACCAGCAGGGCCCGCATTCCGTAGTAGCTGAAGCGTTCCCACATCTCCGTGAAGAAGAGCGTGGTCAAGCCGCGCGGGTGGCCTCCGATGCCGCCTGTGTCGACGGGAATGTCAGCAGTTGTGTCAGTCGTCATGAAATGTCCTGATGGTGGGTTCGAGAGCCCTCCGATTATATCCCCGCTTGAAGCGGCGACCATCGCAAGCGCCTAAGAAATGTAGCCATCAAGGGCCGCATGACCCTGACCGATGGCGGCGGCCAATGTGCGAAGATGAATCTCCTTTTCGCGCCCAACCCGTTCGCGGGTAGGCGTTCCCCTTCAGCCAAAGCCCTGGATGGCCGACCCGTCTCCGAAAACTGCGTCTGCATCGGTGGAGCCCGCCGCGCCTCCGCCTGGAGTCCTGCGCCGCACTTTCCAGGCGTTTCACTACCCGAACTTCCGCTTGATGTGGTTCGGCGCTTTCACATCGACAACCGGATACTTTGTTCAGGAAGTCGCCCAGAGCTGGCTTGTCTTCGACATCACCAACAGCGAGTTCTACCTCGGGTTGACGGCGACGTTGAACGGAGCCCCGATCCTGTTCCTGTCGCTGTTCGGCGGTGTCGCGGCGGACCGCATGGACCGCCGCAAGCTGCTACTGGCGTCGCAGTACGTCCAGATGTCCAGCGCCTTCACCCTGGCAATCCTCGTCGGTCTCGACATGATTCAGGTCTGGCACATCATGGCGGCGGCGTTCGTTAATGGCGTGGGCCAAGCCTTCGGGGGACCGGCGTACCAGGCCTTGATTCCGTCGCTGGTCGACAAGAAGGACCTGCCGAACGCCATCGCGCTGTTGTCGATTCAGTTCACATTGGCGCGCGTTGTGGGCGCGATCATCGGGGGTGTTGCGTTCACAACGCTGGGAGGAACCGCCTGCTTTACCATCAACGGCTTTTCGTTCCTTGCCGTGATCGCGGCCCTGTACTTCGTCCACGTGAGCTTCGTGCCGAAGAAATCAGATGTCCATGTCCTCCACAGTTTAAAAGAAGGACTTGTCTCCGTTTATCGGCACCGGGTGATTCTGGCGCTCGTCTTTCTAGCGCCGACGGCGGCGTTTCTCGGGACGCCTCTTGTCACCCTGCTGCCGGCGTTTGCGCGCGAGACGTACATGCTTGGCCCCAAGGGCTACTCAATGATGATGGCTTTCTGGGGGACGGGAGCGGTGATCGGAGCTCTCAACGTTGCCTTCCAAGGCAATGCGCCGCATAAGGGGCGGCGTTCGCTGCTGATGCAGATTGCACTCGGTGGCACATTCATTGCGTTCGCCGCGAGCGCGAACGTTTGGGTTGCCAGTGTGATGCTCTTGTTCTCAGGCTGGGCGATTCTTGGTGTTTTCGCGCTCGTTAACTCTCTCGTGCAGCTCAACGCCGAAGAAGAGATGCGGGGCCGTATTATGAGCGTCTACAACACGGCGTTCCGTGGCGCCATGCCGCTAGGTAACTTCATGGCGGGATTCTTTGCGGACAAGTTCGGTGCGCCGATGATCGTGATGGTGAATGGCGTATTGCTGATCTTGGTAGCGCTCGCGTACTTCGTGCGCAAAGACGAAGTCACTCGCTTGTAACGCGGGCGCGATGGACTACGACGGCATCATCATCGGCACGGGGCACAACGCCCTTATCCTGCAAGCGTACTTGGGACAAGCCGGGCTCAAGACGCTCAGCATTGATCGACTTCCCGTAGCGGGCGGCGGGTTGGTCACCGTCGAAAACCCACGCCTGCCGGGGTTCCTGCACAACACCCATTCGTTCTTCCACCGCAACGTGACAGGGCTCCCCTGGTATCGCGACCTGCGGCTTGCCGAACGCGGTGCGGAGTACATCGAGCCTGACCTTAACGTCGCGATGGTGCTGAAGGATGGCCGGACGCTTGAGTGGTGGGCGGACATCGACAAGACGGTGGCGTCGTTCCGAGAGTTCAGCGCCAAGGACGCCGACTCCCTGCGAAGATGGCGGGACGCATTCGAGCCGATCCTTGAAACGATTCTGGGCCCCGAGAGCCAATCCGCGCCGATTCCGCCGGAACGGCGTCGCGAACTTCTCGAGAAGACCACCGAGGGCCGCTTCCTGTTGGAAGTCAGCACGCTGTCGCCGCTGGAGTTCGTGCAGCGCGAGTTTGAGAACCCAGCCATCCAAGGAGCATTGCTCTTCTTCAACGGCCTGCGCGAGGTGGACTTGCGCTGCCGCGGATTCGGTCATCACATCCCCGCCTTGCTGGCGGCCAAGGGCCGCGCGCAGATGTGCCGTGGTGGCTCGCAAGGTCTGGCGAAGGCCCTCGTTGCGGCCGTCACCGAGAGTGGCGGGGAGATTCGACTAGATACGACACCTCGGGAAATCGCCGTCGAGAACGGGCGTGTTTCGGGTGTCGTGATGAATGAAGGCGAGTTGATCCGCGCGAGGCATTTCGTCGCGTCCGGGCTGAATCCGCAGCAGACGTTTCTGGAGCTGTTTGATGAACGGCACGTGCCGAACGAGTGGCGAGACCGGGCAGCGGCTTTCGAGTACAATTTGCTAGCTCCGTTGTTCGCCGTGAATCTGGCCCTCAGTGAAGCGCCTGTCTACCGCGCGGCCGAACAGAACCCCCAACTTTCAGAAGCGCTGATGGTGATCTTGGGATTGGAGGATGTTTCAGCGTTTCCGGAGATCGTCCGGCACCATGAGGCTGGGACGATTCCGCCGACGGTCATGTGGGGCGCGACGCCGACCGTGTTCGATCCCACGCAAGCCCCGGAAGGCAGGCACACGGCGTTCATGTGGGAGAAACTGCCGTATCGTCTGCATGGCGACCCGCTCCACTGGGACCGCGAAAAGGATCAGCACGGCGAGCAAATGATCGACCTGTGGAACGAGTACGCGCCGAACGTAAGAGACTCGATTGAGGACTCGTTCGTCCGCAGCGCCCTCGATACGGAACGCACGTTCCCCAATATGTGTGAGGGCGATCTCCTGGTGGGAGCGTTTACGAATGGGCAAGTGGGCTACGACCGTCCGTTCACGGGCGCGGGGCATTACCGCGGACATTTGCCGGGGCTCTACCTCTGCGGGTCATGCTGCCATCCCGGAGGCAATGTCACGGGATTGCCGGGCTACAACTCGGCGCAGGTCATCCTCGCTGACCAGCACATCCGTGCCGATTGGATGCCGGAACCCGCCGAGCAGCGCTTGTCTCGGCTGTAAGGCACGCGCCCCTCGTTCTTTTCCCTGCCCTGTCATATAGGGCACCCCTCCCGACGACCAAGTGACTGACAATGGCGAGTGACGGGAATAGCGGCTGACGGTTGCCGCGCGATGGAAGACGAGGAACTTCGGTCGGAGTTGGAGAAGCACCATCCGGTGGCATACGGATGGGCTCTGCATTGTTGCGGCCGGAACCCTGGCGAAGCGGAAGATGTTCTCCAGACGGCCTATCTGCGAATACTCGGCGGCAAAGCCCGCCTCAACGGGAGTTCGTCATTTCGGACCTGGCTGTTCGCTGTTGTCCGTAATACGGTCGCCGATCGGCAGCGGTCATGGTGGCGGCGGCTTGTGCGCTAGTCCGGTTGGTCGGCCGAACAGCAGACTCGCTCGGGAGCACATCGTGCCGATGGTGGCGGTTCTGTCGAGTTGGAGAGCGCAATGACACAGTTGAGCGAGCGTCAACGCGAGGCCCTACACCTGACGTTCTACCAAGGCATGACCGTCGAAGAGGCAGCGGAAGTGATGTCGGTATCGGTTGGCTCGGCGCGAACGCACTACGAACACGGCAAGGCGCGTTTGCGGAGTCTGCTGAACGGAGTGTTGCGATGAACGACGACGAACGACTGCGCGATCTGTTCCGACACGCGCGGAGCAAGGATGCCACGCGACTACCCGACTTCGAGACGGTGGTAGCGCGCCGGCAAGGTCCGGGGCTGCCAGGTTCGAGTGCCACGGTGATTCTCCTGGCCCTGGGGGCGTTGGTGACGTTCTCGACGGCGGTGCCGCCGCAACCTGTGGTGTCCATTGCCGAGTGGCGCTCGCCGACCGCGTTCTTGCTTGAAACCACGGACGACACGCTTCTGCGTGACCTGCCGGATATCGGATTGAGTTACCGAGAGGACATTCCATGAAAAGACTACTGATAGTTTTGTTTTGCGCGTGCGTGATCGCACCGGCCCAGGATGATCCCGTGGCGGATCACTTTGTTCCGCCGGAACAGATCATGCGGCACCAGAGTGAGTTGCGTATCACGGCGACCCAGCGCGAGGAGATCAAGCAGCAAGTGCGGAATGCACAGATGCGGTTCACTGAGCTTCAGTGGAATTTGCAGGCCGACATGGAAGCGTTATCCAAGCTGCTTGAGAACCGAAACGTCAGCGAATCGGCGGTGATCGAGCAGCTCGACAATGTGCTTGCAGTCGAGGCTGACATCAAACGGACGCAGGTTTCGATGCTGATTGCTTTGCGCAAGGTGCTCACCGAAGAACAGCTTGAAGAGGCGCGGGCTTTGACCCATCGCGGTTACCCGGCGAGAAGACAGATGCGCGAGCTTGAGCGACAGATGGCTTTGGCAGCTAGGGAAAAAGCTAAGGCGATGGAGCGGAAGCTCCGAAGAGAGTTGGCTACACCGGCACCGTCACCCGCACCACCGGCGCCACCGACACCGCCCAGAAACTAGCCAGCGAGCCGTTCTAACGCCACGAGGTTCAGCATCAGCGCTCGGAGGCGGTGGTAGTTATCCTGCCGGGTGGAGGAGGCTGGTGCGGTAGCCGCGCGGTCGGCGAACAGAACGTACGTGGGCTGGCCCGCCTTGGCCTTCATCGAAAACTTCTCGTCAATGAGTTGCTGCGTTCGATCAAAGAAGTCGCGTGCCCACGGAGCGCCTGTCCGCTCATGGATGAGCAGCGTCGCGATGAGGATTTCGTCGAGGGCCCAAAGCGTTTTCGTGTGGTTGTACTCGCCTACCGCCCGAAACTCTAGATCCGTTTCCGGAACACCTTCGACGGGCCATTCGTAGCCGCCGTGGTCAACGTTAATCCACATCGCGAGACCACCGTAGATCCAATCCCAGCCGACGTTCAGGTGATGCTGAATACGCTCGGCGCAGGTTTCCCAAAGCCCGTCGTCGCCGCGCCGGCGGGCTTCTTCCATCACCATCCAGAGGGTCTCGATGCTGTGCCCGAAGTTGCACTTGGTTGCTTCCTCGGGAGGGCGGGTGAAATCGCGGTTGAGCCGTTCATTGTTTAACCCGAACTCGGGGTTGTAGTGCTTGTGAATGACCGCGTCAATAGCGCGATCGGTAATCTCGGTGATTTCCGGGTCGGACTCACGCTCGAGAATCTGCCGGGCGATGTTGACATTGACCATCCAGAAACCTTGGGTGATGACGCCTGATGCATCGGGTGCGGTTTCGCGGCGGAAGAGTTCTTTGAACATGCCGAGCGCGGTTTGGCGGGCCTGCTCGTCGCCGGCGGCCTGGCTGTATTCGAGTAAACCTTCGATGGCAAAGTAGCGGCCGTAGAAATCGGCCTCGGGCGCGAGCGGTGCACCCTCTCGCGATAGCTTCGACGCCCACGAGCCGTCGGGCTGGGGCGCGTGAGCGATCAGGAAATCCTTGGTGTTTCGGGCGACTTCCAGATATTCAGAAGAAGCATCCAGGTGGTTGTAGAGGTAGCTATAGACCCACAACCCGCGGCCCTGGAACCACGTGAACTTCTCGTTGTTGACACGCCGCCCGTCGTAGCCGAGCGAGCAGCAGAAGCCGCCGTACTCATGGTCAATCCCGAAACGGCGCCAGAAGGGAAGTTGCTCTTCGAAGAGCTCGCGGTGATGGCGATCCCGCAGTTGTTCAAACGAAGCCGGCGTTTTGGAGTTCGACATCAATCCAGGATAGCGGGATCAGGAGGTCGTTCCGCCGCAACTGGACCCGGCGCCGGCTGTACAGCCGTAGCAGTGCTGTCCGGTAACGATCCGGCGCGTGTCGAGGCGCTCGTGCACGAAGTCGCGAATGTGAAGGGGTGCGCCGAATGAGACGGGCAGGTCGAGCATCTGATTGAAATCGCAATCGTAGAGTGTTCCGTCCCAGCCGACGGACAGCGTATTGCGGCACATCACACCCGCTGCGGCCGACGGGTTATAGGCCTCGACAAGCTTCCGCATATAGCCATCGTAGTTGTTCGTTCTCAGCAGGAACTCAAGGAACCGGCTGATCGGCATGTTCGTGATCGCGTACAGCGAATTGAACACGACGTCGTGGCGAGCGAGGAGTTCGCGCTTGAAGTCCTTTTCGATCGAGGCTTGTGGCGGCGGCAGAAACGCGCCGACAGGATTGTAAACGAGATTCAGCTCCAGTCCGGAACCTTCCTGTCCGTAGCCCAGGCTGTTGAGCAGCCGCATCGCATCGATCGATTTGTCGAACACGCCTTCGCCGCGTTGCGCATCGGTATTCGCGGCCATGTAGTAGGGCAGGCTGGCGACAACCTCGACCTCGTGATGCGCGAGGAACTCGCCGAGATCTTTCTGGGAGGGGAGCAGCAGGACGCTGAGGTTGCAGCGGTCCATCACGTGCCGGCCGAGGCGTCTGGCCTCGGTGACGAGCCGGCGAAACTGCGGGTTCAGCTCGGGGGCACCTCCGGTAATATCCACAGTGGGGATCTCCGTCCGCCCCAGCGCCGAGATACAAAGGTCGGCGGTCTCACGCGTCATCACCTCGATGCGGTCCGGTCCGGCATCAACGTGGCAATGCTTGCACGTTTGGTTGCAGAGCTTGCCGACATTGACCTGGAGAATCTCGATGCCTGTCGAAGCGAGCGGGGGCAACCCGGAACTCGCGATCGCGTCGTCGAACGGGCGATGTGCGAGCGCGGGGTTATTGAGCACGCGAAGCTGCTCACCCGCGGAAGCGAGCGCATGTTGGCGACCGAGAAGACTTTGCGTCAAGCGGGCCTCACATACTCAGCTTTTCGGCCACATCGCGCATCTGTAATCCGTGGACGAGACTCGCCCCGCCGCGAATGGCGGACGCGACATGAACGGCCTCCGTCATTTGATCGAGATTCGATCCCTTCTGGAGGCAATCTTGCGTGTAGGCATCGATGCAGTAAGGGCATTGAACGGCGTGCGACACAGCCAACGCGATGAGGCTCTTTTCTCTTTGACTGAGCGCGCCTTCCTCGAAAACCGCGCCGTACCAGGCCTGGAACTTCTCCCAAAGCTCTGGGGCGTTCTTGCCCATATCCCCGAACCTGGCAAGATCGTCCTCATGATAGTAACTCGACATGCTTTCTCCTTCGACGTGAATCAGGGCTCGCTAGTGGGAGCCGCGTCACATTGTAGGGCGATCGCCACGCCGCGCGGAGGAATCCTGCAAGAGACTAGTTCGCGGCGGACTGTGAATCCGTTACGCCTTAGAGCAAGTTCATCGGGTCGACGTCGGTGACGAGGGCGGTGGCGGGCCAGCGGTTTTCTTGGGCGAACGACTTTGCGCGGCGCAAGGTCCGCGCGAGAGCCTTGCGATTCTGGGCCTTCAGCAGAAATAGGTAACGGAACTCCGACTTGAGCTTTGCCAGCGGCGCGGCGGCCGGCCCCTGGATGCGGACTCCGGACGATCTGTCTTTCAAGTGCTGCCCCAACCGGCCGCTCAGAGTCAGCGCTTCCTCCAGTTTGCGGCTGTGAATCGTAAGAGTCGCGGCGGCCACGAAGGGCGGATAGTGGAGCATGCGGCGAAAGTGCAGCTCCTTCTCATAAAACCCGTCGTAGTCCTGCGCGGCGGCAAACCGAATCGCATAGTGATCGGGATTCCAAGTTTGGACGAAGACTTCCCCGGCTCGATCCCCACGGCCGGCGCGACCCGCGACCTGTGTAAGGATCTGAAACGTCCGTTCCGCCGCCCGAAAGTCGGGCATGCCCAACCCGATGTCGGCCGAGACCACGCCGACGAGCGTTACGTTCGGGATATCGTGGCCCTTAGCGACCATCTGCGTACCGGTGAGGATGTCGTAGTCCCCTTCGCGGAAACCATTGAGAATCGCCTCGTACTGGCCGCGTCCGCGCACGCTGTCTCGGTCGAGCCGCGCGATGCGCGCCTTCGGGAAGCGTTCGCGCAAGTGGTCCTCGACCTTCTCCGAGCCACTGCCCACGAAGTAGAGATATTCGCTCTTGCAGTCCGGACATGCAGTTGGAATGGGCTGCGCGTAGTCGCAGTAGTGGCAAAGGAGTTTCCTGTGGCGGCGGTGATGGGTCAGCGTGACCGAGCAGTTTTGGCACTCGATCCGCTCGCCGCAACTACGGCAGGTCACGAATGACGAAAAGCCGCGCCGGTTCAGCAGCAAGATGACCTGTTCCCGCTTCTCCAAGCGTGTCTCGATCGCTTCCTCAAGGGCCCGGGAAAACAGATCCTGCCGGCGCGTCTCGAGAAATTCAGCGCGCATGTCGACGACCTGGACCTTCGGAAGGGGCCGCTTCTCGACGCGTTCGGGGAGTTGCAAGAGTTCGTACTTGCCGCGCTCGACGTTGTAGCGGGATTCGAGACTCGGCGTCGCTGAGCCCAGGACGACCGTCGCACCCGCCGCGCGTGCCCGCACGATCGCGACATCGCGTCCGTGGTAGCGGGGCACTTCGTCTTGCTTGTAGCCCCCTTCGTGCTCTTCATCGACAACGACGAGCGCCAAGTTGGCGACCGGGGCGAAGATGCTGGAGCGCGTCCCCACCACGACACGGGCCTTGCCTTCACGCACCCGCCGCCACTGTCCGGAGCGTTCGGGGTCGGTGAAGGCGCTGTGCAAGATCGCTACCTGCTCGCCAAAGCGCCCGAAAAACTCCGACGCCGCCGCCGGAGTGAGCGAAATTTCCGGCACGAGAAAGAGGCAGCTCTTGCCTTGACTCAGCACTGTCTCAATCGACCGGAGATAAACCTCTGTCTTGCCTGACCCGGTGATGCCATGCAGCAAGAGCGTGCGGAACTTGCCGGCGGCGAGCGACGCACTGATGGCGTCGACCGCGGTCTGTTGCGCCTCGGTGAGCTGGCGAGCCGACTTCGCCTCGGTCGGAAAGGGAGCGATGTTGAGCGCACCGTTGCCCGCACTCGTCGATTTCCGGTCAGCGATGACGTCGTCGACCACCAGCCAGCCCTTCTTGCGAAGTGTTTCGATCACAGTGCCCGAGCCCGGCAGCTTACGCTTGAGGTAGGCTTGGTTGAGCGGCTTCTTCGCGAGAGCCCGCAGCACTTGCACGGTTGGGTCGGTTGGTTTGGCTACGTTCGCGAACTGCTGGGCGCGCAGCAGCCCCTTCGGCGTCAGGCCCACCGTCTTGGTTTTGTGAGACTCGCCCGCAAGCGGGAGCATCGTCTTGAGCACTTCGCCGATCGGTGCGCAGTAGTAGTCGGCGAGCCAGCGGCCCAGGTCAAGAAGCTCGCGGCTGAGTGCGGGCTCATCATCCAGTAGCCTTGTGATGTCGCGGGTTTGCGGTCCCGGCTTGTCGGTGCTGTCACCGAGCACGATCCCGGTCAACTTGCGGGAACCGAGCGGTACCACGACCCGACAACCGGGGTCGATCCGGCCCTCGAGTTCCGGCGGGACGCGATAGGCGAAAGGCTGGTCGAGCGGTACGGGAAGGGCTACCTGGACGAGCGGGGAAGGGAAGGATGCCATCCGAGTTTCGATTCTAACGTTTAGCGCCACAGAGCCTTAGGGGGAAACTGCCAGATCGCCGATTACTACCTTGGTTTCTCTGACGCGTACTGGCGGAATGGAAACCCTGATACGCTCGAATCTTGATGGATCGAACACGATACCCCCTTTGGGCCGGTCTACTCTGTCTGCTTGGCGTCTTGTCGCCGGCGTTGGCTCAAGTCACGCTCGTTTCATCGGCCTCTTTCGCCGAGGAAGTAGCGCCGGGGTCGCTGGCGACAGTCTTTGTCGCCGGGGCGACTGACGAGGAAGTGCAGGCAACCCCTGGCCCCGCCGGGCGGCTGCCGACCGAACTCGGCGGTGTCACCGTGGACGTGGACGGGCGTCGCGCGGGGATCTGGTACGCTTCGCCCACGCAGATCAATCTGGTGGTTCCGCTGGAGACAGCGACTGGCGCGGTACCGGTGACTGTCTCGTCCGTTGCGAAGGGCGTAGCAGCCAGCGGGACGGCAACCGTGCGGATCGCCGCGCCGGGGCTGTTTTCGCTGGACGGAAGCGGCACCGGCCCGGGCGCGATCCTTAACGGTGTCACCTATCTCGGCGGGCCATTCTTTATTCTGACCGTCGAGAACGCCGACTGTGACAAGCGTACGCGCCTTGCCGCCTTCGCGACCGGAATTCGCAACGCCGGCACCGTTCAACTTACGATCGAGGACGCAGGCGGCGCGGTAACGAGCGTCGACGCTGAGTTCGCCGGTGGAACCGAAGCGTTCCTCGGTCTCGACCAAGTCAACTTTCCACTGGCCTCGGATCTCGACGGCGGCGGCATGGAGTCCAATGCCGTAGCTTTCACGGTAGGGACCTTCGATGGAGAACCGCCGATGTGCGTAAACGGTGGCCGGATGCTTTCCTACAACACGGTCGCTGACCTGCTCGCGGGCGATCTGTGGGACGTTGCCAGTCCGGCGCAAGTCGCGTCGGATCTGCTGACCGTGCCCGGTGACTGGTCGATCATGGGCGTCGGTACGACGGCGGAGATGGCGCACAACGGCGAAGTCATTGCCTTCGGCACTGCGATGGCTCCTGAGTTGGTATGGTCCGACCCGGCGTTCCCTCCGACGGTGCGGTTGCTGTCGTCGGAGGCGATTCCGTTTCTGGGGGTCGCCGCGGGCAATCCAGCGGAAGTAATCACCGCCGAGGCGGAAGCCGGATTACCCATCCATCAACAGGTCGTTGAGTTCGCTCAAGCCAGCGGATTGGCGTTCGCGGGTGTGCGCGTCTCGGGCCGTGTTTCCGACGTAAACTACAGCGTCGCGCACAACCTACTCAAGGAAGGCACGCCCCTTACCGACCCCACTGTCGACAAAGCGCCGTATCAGTTGTTCTTCACGGTTGATGACGACGTGATGTGGGAGCTATCGGGCTTCTATGCGGCGGCGGCGGCGGTCCAGGGCATCGTGTCCGTACCCGGCGCGCCGGTACACCTGCATGGGTTCCAACTCGATCGCTCCCGCGCGGGACACGTCGGATCCGCCATCGCCAAGCAAGTGGAAATTCGCCTCTACCCGCTCGGTGCGCCAGAAGTTAGGGGCTCCGACCTCACGCTGAGAAACGTCACGGCCAATACGGGAGCACTGGCTTTCGAGGTCGTCAACCAAGTGGCAAACACCGTCGCCTACGCCACGGTACAGGTGCTTACTGGAGAAGCGATCGTTGCACAGGCTCAGCTTTCTTCCTTACGCAGCGGCGAGCCTCAGTTCATCAGCACGTCAATGCCAACTTCGGTTGATGTTGACGCGCTGAAACTAGTCGTCGATCCGTTCAACGACGTCTTGGAGTTCGACGAGGCGAACAACACCGTGCTTTGCCCTTGCGGAACGGCCCCTTAACCGCGGACTATCAAGCCAACGCAAGTGACGGCCTAGCCATAATCTCATCCGACGCAAACTCACCCCGCCGAAATGCCGGATAAGCCGCCGCCGCGATCATCGCCGCGTTGTCCGTCGAAAGCGAAAGACTAGGGAAGTAGAGTGGCAGCGGAGTCCTCGCGAACGCCTTCCGCAAGCCGGAGTTAGCCGCCACGCCGCCGGAGACAATCAGCGAACAAACGTCATGTCCTTCGGTGGCTTTCAAGGCACGGCGGAGTAACTCCTCAATCACCGTCGCCTGAAAGGCCGCGATCAAATCACGAGTCGCCTGCGGTGTGACCTCAAGGATCGGATCGAGCGAAGCCGGGCGGCCTTCCACAAAGAGCTTACGCCGCTCTAAGATTTCGTCCTCCATGTCCGCCGCCCGCACGTGACGCAACACCGCTGTCTTCAATCCGCTGAAGCTGAGATCAAGTTGGTTGCCCTTCATCCGCGAGAGAGGCAACTTGACTTTCGAGGCGTCTCCGTAGGGCGCCAATTTATCGATCAGCGGCCCGCCGGGATAGCCGAACCCGAGCAGCTTCGCAACTTTGTCAAAAGCCTCACCCGCCGCGTCGTCGCGCGTCTTCCCCAGCAGCCGATAGCGATAGTCGTCTTCCTCCGGGCACTCCACCACGAACAGATGGCTGTGGCCGCCACTCACCACTAATGCCAGCGCGGGTAGTTCAATCTCACCGCCCCGTTGTTTCTCTTCCAGGAACACGGCGTGAATGTGACCTTCGATGTGGTTCACCGCAATGAGCGGAATGCCGAGCGAGAACGTGAGTCCCTTGGCGAAGGTCAAGCCTACGAGCAACGAACCGACGAGCCCCGGTCCTTGTGTGACGGCAACCGCGGTGAGGTCACGGTAATCCAGATCAGCATCTTCGAGAGCCTGGCGGACCACGGGAACAATCGCGCGCAGGTGCTCGCGCGAAGCCAACTCCGGAACGACGCCGCCGTACTTATAGTGCGTCTTCAACTGCGACGCGACGACGTTCGAGCGGAGATGCTCGCCGTCTTCAACAACAGCAGCGGCCGTTTCGTCGCAGGAACTTTCGATGCCGAGAATGTACATGGATCAAACGGGAACGCAAGGGGAGAAGAGCCTAAAGACAACACCCCCGGGAGGGTTCGCCTCCCGGGGGTGATCTTGCCGGCCGCGGGACAAGCGCCCGCTACATCGTAAATGTAAAGCCAATTTGTGAGGTGGCCGGTCCACAGGAATCACGACCCGATCACTGGGTCCGGGCATCTGCACGTTCGAGCAGTCGCTTCAGCTATCGACCACCTCGCAAAGACTACTACCTGGTTCACTCATAGAGCTCAATCACCTCCTTTCGCCAGTGTTACACCCATGCTAATGTCGAGGAATCGCGAAGTCAATGCTCCCTTCCTCAGCGACCAACGGTCAGCCCACAGACCCATCGTCCGAAGCAATCCGCATCGAGAGTCTCTCGAAACGGTTCGGCGAAACGGTCGCGCTCGACGGCCTTAGCTTGTCCGTGCCCAGCGGTAGCTTCTTCGGCTTTCTCGGCCCAAACGGCGCCGGCAAGACGACAACGATTCAGAATCTCACCGGCCTGCTGGAAGCGGACACGGGAAAGGTCGAAGTGTTCGGTCTCCCGATTCCAGAGCAGGCCCATGCCGTCAAGCAAGCGATCGGTGTTGTGCCCGACGAATCGGTCTTGTTCGACCGGCTCCGGGGCCTTGAGTTTCTTGAGTTCGTAGGCCGCATGTATGGGCTCGAAGGGGCGATGGCCCTCAGCAGGGGCCGCGAGTTGATGGAGCTGTTCGAGTTGGATACCGAAACCTCCACGCTCATTGCCGGTTACTCCAAGGGAATGCGAAAGCGATTGGCTCTCGCCGCGGCGCTGATTCACCGGCCGCAACTGTTCCTTCTCGATGAGCCGTTCGAAGGTGTCGACCCGGTGGGCGCCCGTTTGATGAAAGACATCCTCGTGCAGCAGGTCGAACGAGGGGCTACCGTCTTCCTGACCTCGCACGTGCTGGAAGTCGTTGAACGCCTTTGTGACCGGGTAGCGATCATCGACCACGGCCGCGTTGTCGTCGAGGGTTCCATCGCGGAACTGAGCACCGTCGAAGAAACGCTGGAAGACTTGTTTGTCCGACTGGTCGGGGGTGGCCGGGAGGCTCTTCAGTTGGACTGGCTGTGACGTCTGGACATCAAATCAAAGCCTTGGTGCAGGTGCAATTGCGCTCGGTGTGGCATTTGTTGCGCACATCGAAGGCGGGCGGCGGCGTGCGCGTCTCGGTGGCGCTCGCCCTGCTGTGGTATGGCTTTTGGGGGGCGATCGGCCTGTTATTCGCCGTGATACCTAACTTGATCGGAAGTGAAGACCTGGAAACGGCGCTTCCCGGTATGTTCCTGTTCATCATGGGCTACTGGCAGCTCACGCCCTTGCTGACTCTCTCGTTGGGTGTATCGCTCGACATGCGCCGCACCCGCGTCTACCCCGTATCGACCGCCACGCTGTTCACCGTGGAGTGCGGCCTGCGATTGGGAACGGGTGCCGAGATGCTGCTGATTCTGGCGGGCCTTTGGGCAGGCTTCGCTACCGCCGGATCGATGTCGCTATCGGCTCTGACAGCGGGATTTGCCCTGTTCATCCTATTCAACATGTTTATATCCGCGGCCATTCGGAACTTTGTCGAGCGGCTGTTCCGACAGCGACACCTCCGAGAAGTGGTTGTCGTCGTGATGGTGTGCTTCCTGCTCGCGCCGCAGGCGTTGATCTGGAGTCAGACTCTCCGCCAGATCGCGCGGGACGTGCTGTTGGCGAGCCGCGACATCCCTCACCGAGCGCTTCCCTCCGGGTTAGCGGCGCAAGTTGTCGTGGGAGAAGCCGGCGCTCAGCAGATGATCGCGCTCGTGGCGATGATCGGGATTGCCGCCCTGCTCGCGTACTGGCAGTTTCATTCTTCGATCACTCGTCTCGGTGGCCCGTCCGCGTCCCGGCGGAGTGCGGCCGGGACGATCGGAGACAAGGTGTTGCGGGCCGTTACGAGTTGGACGGGGGACCCAATCGCGGCTCTGGTCGAAAAGGAGATCCGTTCGCTGTGGCGGAGCCCTCGTTTCCGGTTGCCGTTCTTCATGGGATTTACATTCGGCGTTTTTGCATGGCTGCCGATCCTCGGCTTTCTGAACGAACCTGAATCGGCCCACTGGACGGCGAACCACGCCATCACCTTCATCAGTCTGTATTCGTTTCTATTGCTCGGCCCCGTGATGTTTCTCAATCGATTTGGCTTTGACCGCGCCGCGGCACAAGCTTACTTCTGGTACCCGGTCAGCTTGGAGCGGCTGCTGTTGGCAAAGAACCTGGCCGCTTGCTTCTACGCTCTGCTGCAGGTGCTGTTCATCGGCGTCATCAGCGGCTGGTTCGGGATGATCGGCACATCGCTGGCGATTGGCGAGGCTCTGATCATTGCGGGGATCGGAATGCTCTACTTGCTGTCGGTGGGGAACTACATTTCGGTGCGGTTCCCGATCGCGAGCAATCCGGACCGTATTTCGCGAGGTGGCACCGGCCATGGAATTCGTTCCGCGGCCCAGTTTCTGCTGTTTCCGCTGGCGTTGTCGCCGGTCTTGGCGGTTGTCGCCGCAGCGGAGTTGAGCGACAACCTAGCCGCGACGATGGGCGGAGTTTTCGTGGTCACGGCGGGGGGTATTCTCCTCTACATCGTCACGCTGACGAACGCGGCGCGCACGATGGGGCGGACCCGCGAGCACTTCGTCAGTCAGTTGGTACAGAGCGAAGGGCCGCTAGCGACGGAATGAGTTCAACG
>Ga0310124_10001030_pt1 | contig 19685 bp, 16 predicted proteins | sample CB11b_AW_Bot5_MG_FD_203507 | JGI IMG/M metagenome (GOLD analysis project Ga0310124, IMG submission 203507) | Marine microbial communities from Western Arctic Ocean, Canada - CB11b_AW_Bot5 | ecosystem: Environmental > Aquatic > Marine > Oceanic | place: Canada: Western Arctic Ocean | collected... | reverse complement strand
CCCGTAAGGATAACAAGCCCTACGTGGTCAAACTTGATAGCCGAATAGATGAGGATCTGCTTCGTATCGAGAGACTGAGAGCTTACGAAGATGAGAAGGGCGTCGACCTCGGTCGCTACCTGCCTCACAACCAGTCAGCTCAGAATTGAAGCCGTCTCTCAACGAACCACTTAAGTAAGGAGGAGGCCCCGGGATCCGGGTAGCCAGCTAAGGAGAAAGAATGAAGTCTTCCAGTTTGAAACAGAAAATAGGCTTGACCCTCGCCGCGGCGGTGGTCACCTGCTCGATCATCGGTTGTGCCTCCAGTGGCGATAGCGGCAAGCCCGCGGTAACTTTTCCATCCGCCTCAGCTGCCGCCGTTGACGCCAGGATTCCTGAGAGCGTTCTCAATGGCAAGGGGCTCGAGGAGGTCTGGTATCTCGGCGAGGTCGTCTCCGGAAAAGAGCGCGTCGGTGTCCAGAGAGCCTATCTCCTCGAGGAGGATCTCTTCTGTGTTACCGATCCGAACAGCTCTTCTCAGAGACACCTCGTTCGCTTCAGCAGGAATTCCGGCCATGCCGTCTGGTACGAGGATATCGAGGGCACCATGGTGCACCCTCCTTCCACCTACCACTATCCGGCAACGGTTCTCCGTGACCCCGAGTTTTATTACACCCAGTTGGACAAGGTTGTCTGTCTCGATCTCGATACCGGCCGCAAGAAGTGGGACAGGGAGCTGAGCTTTCCGGTCTCTACCACGGTGGTCGCCAATGAGAGCCACATCTTCCTCGGCTCCGACCTCAAGCGCGCCTACGCGGTTCCCAAGAAGATGAAGGTTGAGCAGTGGACCTACCTGACCAAGGGCAGGATCGAGGCGACCCCCCTGCTGGCCGGAGACAAGGTTGTCTTCGCTTCCCACGATGGTTCCGTTACGGGACTCATCCCGGGTGAGGGTTGGGACAAGGTTCGCTCCTGGAAGTTCAATACCGGTGACAGGATTCGTTCGGACCTGGCCTTCTACGACCGCGGTATCTTTGTCGCGTCGTCTGACTACAAGCTCTACTGCCTCAGGCTCGACGGAACGGTTCGCTGGAGCTTTGTGACCCAGGCGGAGATCAATGACTCTCCCTCCATCTACAAGACAGCCGGTGGAGCCCATGCGTTCGCGATCGCAGATGAGAACAAGATCAAGGGGTTGCCCCGGACGCTCTTTGCTCTTCCCCTGCCCAAGGGGGATGATGTCGCCGCCGTCTTCCACTCCTGGAAGCTGGAAAATGTTAAGAAGGTGGTTTCCATCGGCAAGGAGAACCTCTACGTTCTGATGGAACCCGGTGTTTCCGGTGAGAAGACCCTGCTGGCCGTGAATATAGCCACGGGCAAAGAGGCCTTCCGCCTCGATGTCGCCGGCTTCAATTTCATTCCGAATAATGCGGCAGATTTTGGCCACAGGAGTACGGAGCGCGGTCGCATCTATCTCATCAGCAAAACCGGGGCCATCCAGGTGCTCGGTGAAAAGAGTCTGTAAGCTGGCCCAGGGGGCCTCAGGCTCCAGCTGGTTGGGAGCTATGCAAGACTCGATACCAGCATGAACGGGAATACAGGCGTGGACGATCCGGGGCGTTTCTCCCGGGATTGCGAGGAGCGGGAGCTTTTCGATGGAGCCAGGCGGGTCCTGGTGGCCTGCTCCGGAGGAGCTGATTCTACAGCTCTCGCGATCCTGTTGTCCGAGCATTTCGCAGCTCTCGGGGACGGCGCGCCGGAACTCTATCTCGGCCATGTGAACCACGCTTTGCGCGGGGCTGACTCCGATGAGGATGAGGTCTTCGCCGGGGAGCTGGCACGGAAGCTGGGGGCAGAGTTTCTCAGTGTTCGTCTCCAGGGGACAGCCGGATACGAGCCTCCCGCCTCGTTGAGCGAGGGCCAGGCCAGGGAGCTTCGCTACGCGGTCTACCGGGACTGGGCGGGCGGGCACCAGCTGGACTGCATCGCCACGGGTCATCACAGGGATGATCAGCAGGAGACCCTCCTGCTGCGTCTTTGCAGGGGTACGGGCGTTGCCGGGCTGGCCGGGATTCCCGCCAGCAGGCCGCTGGGCGGCACGGAAGACGCCGTGAAGCTGGTGCGGCCGCTGCTGGGTTGGTCCAGGGCGGAGCTCCTGGATATTCTCGATGCCCGCGGACAGTCCTACCGAACCGACGACACCAACAGCAGCCTGGAGATTCCTCGCAACCGCGTGCGGCACGAGGTGCTGCCCCTGCTGGAAGAGCATGTACATCCGGGCGTTCGGTCTTCGCTCGGGCATCTTGCCGAACAGGCCGCCGGGCTCCAGGGCGATCTCGAGAGCCTGGGCGCCCGGGCGCTTGCCGCCGCTCGGCTCGCCTTCGCCGGGGAAGGGGTCTTCCTGTCCCTGGAGGAGCTGCAGGGCTGGCCACGAAGCGTTCGTCGCGAGGTCTACGCCGCTGTGGCCAGGGAGCTGGCGCCCGGGACGGAGGGCTTCTTTTCCCGGCAGCAGTTTGAATCCGCGGAGGACGTGCTGGACCCCGATGACAGCCTGGCGGCCGCCGACCTCGGTGGAGGGCTCCGGGTTGAGCGGGCCGGGGATTCGCTCCGCTTCAGCCCCGCAGCGGGAGAGCGCGCGCCGCCGCTGGTTTCCTGCGGCGATGTCTCGCTCCAGATCGATGGCGACCCGGTGGCCTGGGGGGACTGGTCTCTTTCCGCCCGCCGTGAGCCATGGGGTGGTCCGGGGGAGGACACGCTGGAAGAATGGGTAGATGAGTCCTCGCTCGATGGGCGCCTCCTGGTGAGGGGACGTCTTCCGGGGGACCGGGTCTGGCCCCTGGGTGCCCCCGGAAGCAAGAAGCTCAAAGAATTCCTGCGCGAGAGCGGCGTTCCGGCCGGCGGCCGGGATGGGATTCCGCTCGTCGTCAGCGGAGGAGAGATCGTCTGGGTAGTCGGTCAGCGTCTCTGCCAGCCCTTCAGCGTCTCTCCCGGCGGCGCTTCCGCGGTGCGGCTGCACGCCCGCCGTCTCGAGGATGCGTCCTGATGATCAGGGCGCATCTCCGTTTCGGGTCCGGGCTTATCCTGTAATCGGCTGGTGGGAAGTCTTGACTTGCGACTGCATACCGAATGAAAATACCGCTCATGTCAACCGAGAGCCAGAGCTATCAGAATCCCCTCGTCAAGCGCTATGCCAGCGCTGAGATGCTGCGGATTTTTTCCGACGACAGCCGCTATCGCATCTGGCGCAGGCTCTGGCTTGCGCTGGCGGAATCCGAGGCCGAGCTCGGACTCGGCATCAGCGAGGCCCAGTTGGATGAGCTGCGCGCCCATCTTGACGATATAGACTACGACCGGGTCGCGCAGCACGAGAGCGAGCTGCGCCACGACGTCATGGCGCACATCAAGACTTTTGGCGAGGCCTGCCCCTCGGCCGCGGGGATCATCCACCTCGGCGCCACGAGCTGCTACGTGACCGACAACGCCGACTGCATTCTCAACCGCCAGGCCCTCGAGCTGGTGCGGTCGAGACTCGCCCGTCTCCTGGGCGCCCTGGAACGGTTCGCGCTCGAGTACAAGGAGCTCCCAACGCTCGCCTATACGCATTTTCAGCCGGCCCAGCTGACATCCGTCGGCAAGCGCGCGGCGATCTGGGCGCAGGATCTCCTGCTCGACCTGAAGGAGGTGCAGTTCAGGCTCGACGGGCTGCGCTTTCGCGGCGTGAAGGGCACGACGGGAACCCAGGCGAGCTTCCTGCGCCTCTTTGACGGCGACACCGACAAGGTTGAGGCCCTCGATGAGATGGTGACGAAGAAGATGGGCTTCGAGGCGAGGTTTCGCGTCACCGGCCAGACCTACACCCGCAAGCAGGATGAGGCGACCCTGCACGCTCTCTCCGGCCTGGCCCAGTCGGCCCACAAGATCTCCAACGATGTGAGGCTTCTGCAGCGCCTCGGCGAGATGGAGGAGCCCTTCGAGACCAGGCAGGTCGGTTCCTCGGCGATGCCCTACAAGCGCAACCCCATGCGTATGGAGCGGGTCTCCTCCCTGGCGAAGTTCGTGATCTGCGAGGCGCAGAACGGCGCCTGGGTCCAATCCACGCAGTGGTTTGAGCGGACCCTGGATGATTCGGCCAACCGCCGGCTCTCGATTCCGCAGAGCTTCCTGGGGATCGATGCCATCCTGATTCTCATGGTCAACGTGGTGGAGGGACTGGTCGTCTATCCCGAGGTCATTCAGCAGATCCTCAAGCAGGAGTTTGACCTGATGGTGAGCGAGAACCTCATGATGCTGGCGGTGAAGGCGGGGGGCGATCGCCAGGAGCTGCACGAGAGCATTCGTGACCACGCCATGGTGGTGGTCCAGGCTCGCCGCGCCGGGGATGACGATGCTGATCTCCTCCTCCGGCTGGCTGAAGATCCTCTCTTCGAGAGCGTTCGCGAAAACATCTCCGGGGCTTCGAATCCGGCCGACTATATCGGCTGCTCCGCCGCGCAGGTCGAGCGCTTCTTTGCCGAGGAGGTTCGTCCAGCCATCGAGCTCTGCGGTTCCGGCGGGGATGATCCCGATGCGTCTTCCTGGGACGTCAGGGTTTGAGCGCCTCCGCGTTGGAAGGCTTCGTGATCCATAAGTCGAGCAGGAATGTCCGGGTCCGTGCCGGCTCCGAGGTGCTGCTGTGCACCTTGCGGGGACGCTTCCGGGATGAAAAGACGGGAAGATCTCCGGTGGTGGTGGGGGACCGGGTGACGGTCGAGCCCTGCGGCGAGGGGGAGGGAGTCCTCGAGGAGATCCTGCCGAGGAAGACGGAGATTCGCCGCGCCAGGGCGCTGCGCCGGGGGGGACGTCTGCGGCCGGGCAAGGCGCCCGCCGAGGAGCTGGTGGTCGCATCCAATGTTGACCAGGTTCTGATCGTGATGGCATCGTGTACGCCGCCGCCGCGCTGGGCTCTCATCGACAGGGTGTTGATCTCCACCGCCTGGGAAAAGGTCGAGGGTGCGATCTGTCTCAACAAATGGGACCAGGTCGAGGATGAAGATGAGGTGCGTGAAGACTTGGAGGATTGTCTTGGCGTATACGAGGATCTCGGCTATGGCTGCTTCCGCCTGAGCGCGCTGGGGCGCACCGGGATCGAAGCTCTCTCCACCTGGCTCAAGGACAAGGCGACCGTTTTTTCGGGCCACTCCGGCGTCGGTAAATCGACCCTCATCAATGCGCTCTGTCCCGACCTTGACATCCAGACCTCTCACGTCAACCGGGTCACGGGGAAGGGGCGTCACACCACCACCGCCGCGACCCTCTACGAGCTTCCCGGGGGAGGCTGCCTGATCGATACGCCAGGCTACCGGGAGTACGGGCTCGCCAATATCGAGAGCGCCCAGCTCAGCCGGTATTACTCGGAGTTCTCCGAGCACCTTTCCCTGTGCAGGTTTGGTAATTGCCTGCATCTGGATGAGCCGGGCTGCAAGGTCCTCGAGGCGGTTGAAAAAGGTAAAATATCTGATTTACGCTACCAGAATTACCTGCAGATATTGTCCGCCCAGTAACTCCAGGTCTGTGTAACATCATTTGCCCCTTGGAGTTACCGTGGTATCCTTGATGCAGAGCAGTTTCAGGAGGAGTTTTGCGCAAGGTTTAGGCCATTGTAAGCGTCTTAAGGGATATGGCGGCGCCTGTTGAGTCGCGGCCATATGAGTGTTCAGCGAAAATGCTTGCCGAGGACCGGGAATACATAGAGCGAGTGCTTGCCGGCGAGCCGGAAGTTTTCGAACAGCTGGTTCGAAAATACAATCGGCTGGGAGGCGCTATAGCCTACGGAGTTCTGTCCGATTTTCATCTCGCAGAGGATGTGGTCCAGGATGCTTTTATCCGCGCCTTCGAGGCTCTTGCGGGCCTCAAGGAGCCGGCCCGGTTCCGGTTCTGGTTCGCGGGAATCGTAAAGAGACGATCGATCGATGTACTGCGTCAGAGAAAAACACCAAGAATGCGGGCTGCCAGCCTCGAGGCTGGAGCGGCCGGCGATGGAGAGGGCCAGGCCCTGGGGTCGACGATCTCCAGCGACTCGAGGCGTCCGGAGCAGTCGCTCGATGATTCTCAACTCGATGCCGCCGTACATGCCGAGCGCCGCCGCCAGGTGCTCGAGTGCATCTCCGGGCTGGATGAGGATGACCGGATCGTCGTCTCCCTCAAGCACATGGAGGGCATGTCCTACAAGGAAATCGCCGAGTTCATGGAGCTCTCGGTTTCCGCTGTCGAGTCCCGACTGTTCAGGGCTCGCAAGGTTCTGCGTAAACAACTGGCCGCTGTGTTGAAATTGGATTCGCCGGAATCATGAAAGACCCTGATTGCAACTGTAGCTCTGAAGTCATCTGGCGCTACATCGATCGCGAGCTTTCCGCCCGCGAGATGGCAGTGGTCAGTGAGCAGATCAGGGGCTGCGACAATTGCCGCTCGATGTACGAGGGGCAGGCTCTCCTGGCCAGATCGCTCAGCGTCGGCTTTGTCGATTCTCCCTTTGGCGAAAGCTTCGTGGTTCGTTCACGGGAGCGCTTCGGTTCCGCCGGTCTAGGCGAGTCTTCCGGGGGCGGCCTCCGGACCATCAAGAGCGGCACGAAGCTTCTCCTTCGCTACAGGGCCTTCTCCCTGTTGCGATCCAGGAGGGCGCTGGGAATGGCCGCCATGCTTCTGCTGGTGCCGGCGATTATCTCCATTGCCCTGCTGGTCGGCTCGCGGCGCGAGCAGGCCCTCGGCGGGCTCAGGGTCACAGGGCAGGACGAGGTCGGGGTGCGCGTTGCCGGTTCCTCCGGCGAGGCTATCTTCATCCAGCCACAGCCCGGGAGCTTGGGATTCCAGGCAGGCAGGATCTACGATGTTCCCGCCGGAACGACGTTGTCGCTCACGCTGAGGGCGGGAGAGGGACGCCGCGACCCGGCCGCAAGGCTTGATGTCGCCGGTCCGGCGAGGTTCTCAACCGATCCTGGCTGCACCGTACGCAACTTTCACGGCAACCTGATCAGCGGTGATCTGCGAGCCAGGGTCTCTCCTCGCGGGGCGGGAGAGAGCTTTCGGATATCATCCGGCGGACTACACCAGGTTCTCGTCATCGGCACTGTATTCGTGCTTTCAGCGCGGGATGGCGCCACCAGCCTCACCGTGGAGGAGGGTCTCGTAGGCTTTGGGGTCCTGGGAGAAACAGGCGATTACGCCGAGAAAACGAAGGTGGGTCCGGGAGCCGGCACGGTTACTCTCGCTGCCCCCGGGATTTTCTCTGGCATCGCTCCTGCAGCCGGGTCAGCGGAGAGCGGCCGGGGAGAGCCGGCCTTTCCAGGTTCTTCCGCCGCGGCCAGTCCGACCGCTGACGCTCAGGCTGCCGGCGCCCCCGGCAAGGCCAGGCCTGCCGGCGGGGGCGGCAAGGTTTCGGAGACCCTTCGGGATCAACTTGACCGTCCGGCCAATCCGCGCAGGAAATAGCAGCGGCTCTCTCTCGCTGGAGTCGTCTTCGATTTAGAAGCCGCCGGCTTTGAGGACCAGTGCCAGCAGGGCGTAGGCTGCGAGGAGCCCTGAGAGGGCGAGGGTTATCCAGAGAATCAGGCGGATGGATCTCCTGGTCCTCTGCAGGACGGCGATCTCGGGCGCGGCCTCGAGCTTCTCCAGGATGCCGTTGAGGCGATCTGCTCCGATCTCTTCGATTCCCTCTTCGAGATCCAGGTAGCTCTTTCTGAGGAGGATGTCGAGCTCGGCGATGATCTTCACCTCCTCGTCAGTGAGGCTGCATTCTTCGAGGTGAAGCCTGAACTCTTTATCCAGGACAGAGCTGATGGAAGAACCATCGGGGCGGGAGTCGCTGTTTTGAAAGCTGCCCTGGCTGTTGCTGGTCATTGGATGCTTCCTGTGGGGTGTTCCCGAGCTGATTTTCCTTCAGCTTTCGGGGCCGGTGTTTTTCGCAGGAGATTTCTCAGCTTGTCGAGCGCGCGGAAGAGCCGATTGCGAATCGTTCCATCCGGTTCGGCAAGATTCATCGAGATCTCCTTATTGGAGAGGCCCTTGAGGTAACGGAGAACCAGGACGGTCTGGTAGCGCTCGGGAAGTTCGGTGATGGCGGCCATGACTTTTTCCATTTCATCTTCTGTCTCTACCCGCGTCTCGGCTTCGGTCTTCTTTCGATTAGCGGGGGGGCGGCCCTCGAGAAAATCAGGGCCCAGGCTGTCGAGCGAGCTGGTCTTACGGTGTTTTCTGAGTTGATCGGTTGCAAGGTTCTGGGTGATTCGAAGCAGCCAGCCGACAAAGGCCTTGGGATTCGTGAGCTTGCCGAGTGAGCGGAAGGCCCTGAGGAAGACCTCCTGGGCCAGGCTGTCGGTGTCGGACTCGGCTGGAAGGCGTGTTTTGAGTGTTACCACCACGAGCTTCCAGTAGCGTTCGACCAGGAGCTTGTAGGCCTCCTGTTTTTTTTCCGATTCTCCTTCGAGCAGGATTACGGAAATCAGGGTCGAATCGCTCTTTTTTGCCTCGGTTTCAGCCTCTCGGCTGTCCCGCGACCCGTCTGATTTCCTTTCACCTGTATTATCCACTTATCAAGCTTCTCACTCTAAAAGACGCAGGTCAGGGCTCCTCGTTGCCCTCTGGTGCCAATAAAGTCTCTGCTCTAATTATAAATACTTCAAAATTAATATGTTATGCCTTTTGGCCGGTTTGACGATGAGCCGATAGAAGAGTATTCTTTTACAGGAGTGTAGAGGAGCCGCTTTTGAGACCAGCTGCGGCTCAGTGTCGCAGAATTGAAGAGCAGGGCAGAGGAGCCCGTCATGGACCATCCGGTTGAAGCAGCAACCAGGGAGGGTGAGAAGACCAGGGAGAGCATCCCGCTTCAGGCTCTTGCCTGGCTGAAGAGTCAGCATCTTCGTTTCGGGATCTGGCTGCCCGTTGGCGCGGCCGGCGTTCTCGTCTTGACGCTGACGGTTCTCTACACCTCTCTGGCTACGGCCGAGCGCGGCAACGAGGCTGACTATGTTCCAGGAGGGAAGGCCGGCGAACCGGAGCTCGCACCGGGCGTCGAGGCTCATGGTCCGGCACGACAGCTTCGCGGGTCGCTGAAGGCTGCCCTGCGCCGGGGACTGCAGCCGGGGGCTCCCGTGGAAGGGGATAAGTGATATGTTTTCGACTTCGGCCCCCCGCTATCTCCTGCCGCTTGTTTTTGTCGGCCTCTATTGCCTTCTCTCCCCGGTTTTTGCCGGTACGGTCTATCTGAAGAATGGCCGGGTGATTCGCGGACCGATTATAGAAAAAGATGATGCCGGGGTTGTTGTTGGAATCGACGGCGGCAAGATGCGCATCTACAAGCGCTTTATTACCGCGGTCGTATATGACAAGGCCGACCCTGGACGGGAAGAAAAAACCGAGCCTCGCCGGGAGCCTGTCGCCAAGGCGGCTACGGCCGATTCGAATTCCTCCACCGAGGGGCTGCCAGCGGATCCGCGCGAGCTGCTCGACAGGCTGAAGCGCGCAAGCGGGACGCCTGTCCCCGGCCGCCATTCAGCCCCCGGGGCTCGAAAGGTCACGCGCCTCGCAGCCGCTGCAAACAAGACTGAAGCCGCCTCCGGTCCGTCTTCGGCCGCGGCTGGGCTCGCCGAACAGGCCGAGGGCCCCGTTCCGGGCTCCTCAATCCGTCCTCCGGCCGGCTGGAAGCTCTCGAGGAGCCCCGGGCTGGTTCGGTTCGTCGCTCCCGGCAAGGGCCCGTTGTCCGCCAGCCTTGAGCTGTCGCGGCTTGATGGGCCTGCGCTGGCGACAACGGCGTGTCTCCGGGTTCTGCGCGAGGAGCATCATTCGATGCTCGAGGGCTGCGAGGTACTGGATGAGAGCTTCAGCAGGAAGGCTCTCGGGCGGGAGGTCTTTGAGCTCACCTCGCGAGGGCGCTTCGACGGCCGGGAGGTGACGGTTCACCAGAGAATTATCTATACCGAGAGTAATGCCTGGCTGTTGTCGGCGTTCAGGGATTCCAGGGACAAGGGTGTTGGCCGGCTTCTCTCTGAGAGTATCGCCAGCCTGGGGCTGGCCGCGGCGAAAAACGTTTCGAGAAGGCCGTAGTCATTCCTTCTTGAGGCGGGCCGGGCCCGCCCTGGAACGGTCGCGGCTATCAAACGTGAGGAAGGGTGAGTGTATGATGCGAGTTTACGGTTTGCTGTTGCTGACCGGTCTGCTCTTGTCGGTTTCCGCCGGCTGTAGAAGTCTCGATGGCGTCCAGGGTCTTGATGTGTCCTCCGTTTCGTTTGCTCACGCGGTCTACCGTGACAGGGCCAGCCTGGTCAGCCTCCAGCATCCGAAGGGCGGCGACGAAGCTCAGCCGGAGGACTATGGTGCCGGCCGGCGCGGCTCAACGCTCGATGTGGTCGTCGCCGAGCTGATCGCGATCGGGCCGGGGATGTTCGTGCAGGGTCTCGGGCATCGTTACGCGGGTGACCACGTCACCTCTCGGCATCTGATGAGGGTTGGAGCCATTGGGGTCGGAGTTGGCGCGCTGGGTGTCGGCCTGGTTGCCGGTGGTAACTCGATCTCCGAAGATTGGGTCGGCAGCGCCGTTAGCGGGGCGGGCTATGGCATCGGAGTGATTGGAGTGGGCTATTATCTCTCGGCCTGGATCTACGATATCTACGATACTCCTCGTGCTGTTCGAAGCGGGGGAAGGCCGCCTCCCAACTCGCCATTCGTTGATTCGCTCGATTTTCTCGGGAGAGAATGACGGGACCCCTTCCCCTCCATCTCCAGGCCGTAACCCGTACAAAGCCTTAATCAGGGCTCTTTACGCCGTGACCTGCCCGTTTTCGCGGTCAGCAGCGGCGCCCAGCCTTTATTGTAAGGCCGCTCAAGCGCCTCCTGCGACTTGACTCGGGTTCTCCGTAGCGTACAATCGGGTTTCACAAAAGTCTTCCTGCGCTGTACTTTGCGTCGCCCTGGTGACATTGTAAACCGGGCAGAGGGGTATCGAGGGATGCACTTCCTGGTACAGGTGCGGGGGGCATTGGTTTTCACTTCACTCCAGGGTTTGAAGGTGAAGTGAAAGATCAGGATTCAGGCTCTTTGCTGCTGTCTTTTTCTCTGATTTTCAGAGAGTGACTGTACAAACGAGGAGTACAGGTTGACTGGTATTACCGGGAACGTCTCCATGCCGGGTCTCGCGGTTCGAGGCCTGACGGCTGCCTTGGCGCTGCTGTTCGCGGTTTGCTATGTACATGCTGATTTCAATGAAGCCGACCGGCGTACCGCTGGCAGCGGCGGCGCCGTGTCTTCGGCTATAGCCTACGATGTCGCAGGCAATGTTTACATTGTCAGCGAGGTCTCTGGCCGCCTGCAGGTCGATCTTTTTGGACCCGGCCTTCGCGCTGAAGCATCCATCTCAGGAGGGTCCGGACGACGCGGTGAACCCCGTGTGGTGACGGGCTCTCGGGGCGAGGCGGTCATCTGCTTCAGTGAACGTCGAGCAGATACATCCGACTCGCCGCGGGACATTTACCTCACCCACAATGCCGGAGGAATCTTCGTGGAACCGGTTCGGCTCTCCGAAGGTCCTGAAGACAACCACGAGCCGAAGCTGGTGCTCGACCATGTGGGAACTCCGCACGTGGTCTGGACATCCTGGCGGGACGGCGCGCCGGTCGTTCTCTACTACAATTCACAGGACGAGGAGGTCCAGGCGGCCGCTCCCGGCCTGCAGCCCTCGCTCTGTATCGATTCGACCGGAACGGTCCATCTTCTCTACCAGCGCGGTGACAGGCTCTACTGCAACAGCAACGCGGGCGGTGTCTTCGCCCACGAGTTCGAGATCAGCGGTACGCCCGCCACGATCGAGCCGGGGGCTTCCATAGCAGGTATCCGCGATGGCAGGCTGGTGGTCAGCTATGCCGCCTCAGGCTCTCTCTTCGTCATCGAGGGGACGAGCGAGGAAGATTTCGCTTCAGCTGTCGAGGTTGACTCAGGCGGCATTCGCCGGGCGAGTCTCGAGGCCGGCCGGGCCGGCGGGCTGAGTCTTGTCTACATCAAGGACGGCGACGTCTACCGTGTCAACGGGAATGACTTGACCGACCTGGTTTATGAGCGTGTCGGACCCGGAACCCAGGACCTTGAGCTCGAACCCCATCACACAACCGACACCTGCGGCATCACGCATGTCGTCTTCCTCAGGGATGGCGAGGTTTTCTATACCAACGATGCGCAGGATCCCGGGGCTGATTTCACCGCCGACAGGACTCATGGCGAGATGCCGCTGACGATCCAGTTTGAGGACACCTCGGCCGGCAAGGTCCAGGGCTGGCATTGGGACTTCGGCGATGGAGGGACCTCCCTCTCGGAGAACCCGGTATATACCTACAGGACGCCGGGTCGCTATACCGTCACCCTGACGGTTTACGTCGCCAACCGGGCGGCGCCGGTCACCCGCGAGGAGTACGTGGTGGTCGAGCCGCCCTCGAACACGCTGTCGATTCCCGACCAGCGCCTGAAATTCGGCCAGGGAGAGGCCTGGTTTCCGGTCTACGCCACCCATCGCGAGCCGATCATGGCCTACCAGCTCCACGGGGTCTTCGATCCCGACGTCCTCCTGATGCAGGACTGTTCGCTGCTGGGGACGCCCTCGGTACGCCTGCGTCCCGAGGTCTGGGAATGTAATATCTTCGAGCAGAGCTTCGAGATCGGCTGCCTGTATGACTTTACCCCGCCGATCGATGGCAGGGTTCTGCCCCCGGGTAACAACCAGATCCTCACCAACCTGCAGTTCACCGTAGCGCAGGAGGGAGACGAAGAGGTCATCACCCGGATTGACCTTGTGAACGACCGCGAGCTGAGTCCGATCCTGAACATCTTCACGGTCAACAACCAGTCGAGGCTGCCGGTCCTGGATGGGGCGTCGGTGACGGTCTATCCGGAGGGTCATCATGAGAGGCTGTTTGTTCGAGGCGATGTCAACTTCACCGGCAATGTCGACATCACCGATGCCATCTACCTGCTCGGCTTTCTGTTCATGGGCTACGATGATCCGGAGTGTCTCGATCCCGCCGACATCCTTGATGACGGCCGGGTCAACATCAGCTCGTCGATCTACCTGCTGAACTTTCTTTTCACCGGCGGCCCGGCTCCACGGGTTCCCTACCCGAGTCCGGGCCTCGATCCGACTCTCGACGACGCTTTCAGCTGCGAGAATTGAGCTCGTCGCGCCTTGGGCGGGGCGCATACAGAAACAGATTCTTTGAAGAAGGGCTTTGCTCTTGACGATGCGTCTCTCGGGACCACAATAGCCCGAAGGATAGCTGACGGAATTCATCGGGGTGTAGCTCAGCCTGGCTAGAGTGCCTGCTTTGGGAGCAGGAAGTCGTTGGTTCGAATCCAATCACCCCGACCAGTTCACTCCCCTCGTCACCAGCTGACGGGGGGAGTCTTCTTTTGACCCCGCCGCCACTTACGCCATCGGCCGTCGGCGCATCCAGGCCATCGCCGCCCCCTGCCGTTTTGTCAGGAGTGGTCTCGAATGGCCCCGAATCGCCGAGAGTTGGTGCAAGCATTGGTGCAAGCCCTTGGGTGGCGGGACTGCCATTTCCGCAGGGGCGTTTTGACACCTGAGCGATGCCCCGGGCGATAAGCAACCAGGGGGGGATTACTGGCGGAAGTGGACCTGGCACTTCGGCAATGCCTGTTGGAGTTCCTTGACGCCGGCGTCGGTGACCTTGGTGGCGTCGAGGTCCAGCATTTCAAGTTTCGTCAACCCTTTCAAATGCACCAGTCCAGCATCTGTGACCTTGGTGACGGTGAGGCTCAGGTTTGTAAGATTGTTCAGCCCCTTCAGATGCACCAGGCCGGCGTCGGTTATCTTTGTGCCCGCAAGGTTCAGCATTTGGAGTTTGGTCAGCCCTGTCAGGTGCTCCAGTCCAGCATCGGTGGTCTGGGTTATGAGGAGGTTCAGGGTTTGAAGATTTGTCAGCCCTTCCAGATGCTCCAGTTCGGCGTCGGTGACCTTGGTGCCGTAGAAATCCACGCTTACTACCGCCCCATTTTTATCAATCTTGACCACTCCCCCCAACTCCTTGATAGCGTCAATCACTGCGTCGGGTGTTGGAGTGGACGCTCTTGGTTTCTGTGGTAGCGGCGTTTCCTCGGGGTTCGCTTCCTCTGAAATCGACTTGAAGGGTTTCAATCGCTCCAGGGCCTGCTTGGCGTACTTCTGGACCGTGGCCGACGAATCGGTGAGCAGCTTCCCCACTTCAGGGATCGACCCCGCGGCCGCCTGTCCGATTTTCCCCAGGGCAAAAGCCGAGATCGCCCGTACCCGGTAACGCTCATCTTTGAGCAGGGCGGTGAAGAGAGGGACTTCAGCCGCAAAGGCCTTGTCGACAGAACGAAAGTAGTCGAGCGCCTCTTTCTTCAGGGCTTGATCTTCCGATGCAAGCTGGTCGAAGTTGGCGCGGACCTCTTTTGCTCGAGGAGTTTCTCCCCTCTCAGGCTCGGCACAGTAGACCAAACTGGAGACGAAACAAACCAGCGCCACACTAAGAACAGCTCTCATGCGTATGATCCTCCTGTAAACCACCCCAACCACCCTAAGCGATGCCCCGGGCGATAAGCAACCAGGGGGCACCCTCTCCTTGCCCCCGCCCATGGACTCGCATAGGCTGTTGGCTGGGTTCAAGTAATACCAGAGGCTGTAGATATGAACCTCATGCTGTTTCTTTTCGGGTTTCTCGTCAATCTCGCGGTGATCGTTGGAGGTTTGACGGCCGTCGCCTGGCTTGGCGGGAGCCTCGTGCTTTACGCTCTGCTGGACCGGCCGTTGTGGGAGGTGGTGATCGTAATCGGGGCGAGCCTCTTTGTTTTCACCAGGTTTTGCGTCTGGGTCGTCCGCAGGAGGCCGGTAGGGGGCAACTGGAGATACCATTGGCTTCCTTGGGAAGGCGGGGGTGGCGAGTCGGACGAGGAAATAAGGGTTTTGGAGGGGGAGATCGATGAGATCGAGGAAGAGCTGAGCGAAGCCCGGCGTGAGGATAATGAGGAAGAGTACGAGAGGCTCGAGGATATCAAGCTGGATTATTTGAGGCAGATCGAGGGGCACCAGCTGGAGAATAAGGTTGTGGTGCTTCGCCGCCTGAGGAAAAAAGCCAGAAAGGCCGACCGTAAGGATGAGGCTGAAGAGTATGCGAAACGAATTAAGAAGCACGAAGCCAAGCTGAAAAAGCGCGGCGACAGACTCCAGGATCTGCCCCTGTTCCCTAAAATCATCGCCTATGCGATGATCGGGAGCCTCATGTTGATCCCCGCTTTTATCGCCGGGATGATTCCGTTTGCTCTGCTGATGCAGACCTTGAAGTTCTGGAATCAGTGGACAGTTCGCTTTCCCGGAGTCAGAGGCGGCGAATGGATGCGCTCACCTGATGTGATGATCGCGGTGGTTCCCGGCTGCCTGGCCCTGGCGTGCGTGGGGGTCTGGGTTGTGTCATGGCATTTCAGCCAGCCTGCATCGGAAACCAAGAAGAAGAGTGCCGGGAAAAAGCGGGGGGGAAAGGCTGAGGAAGACACCCGGGATTCCCCCGAGAAGACCAAGACGGCTCCTTCGCCTCCTCCAGCCGATATGCTGGATGACTGACCTCACCCCACCCTCTCCTTGCCCCCGCATAGGCTATTTCCAGATACATTCAAGGCTGGAAGAAATCTGTAAAAACACTGCACTCTGGTGGGAGGTGGTTGCAGATCGAAAGGCACAGGGCTCCCGGCGCTCGCCGGGGCTTCTTTGATGGAGGAGAGGATAATCAGCCCTACGAACGCCTCCTCGAGGGAGTTAAAACCCGGCTCCGACGACCGCCCGCGGCAGACCCTAGCTTGCCCGCAGGTAAACTTCTGTGCGAAGATGGTCGCATGATCCGGCTCACTACCCTGCTCCTCATTGTTACGGGCGTTGAGGTTCATGCGGAAGAATCCGCCGCCCTCTGGTCTCTCGAACCCCTTTCCAGGCAGGCTCTCCCGAAGGTGCCTGATGGTAATTGGGCGAACAATCCTCTCGATCGGTTCATCTATGAAAGGCTGCAGAAGGTCGGGGTTGAGCCTGGGGGCGAAGCCTCGAAACGGAACCTTATCCGAAGGGTTACCTTCGACCTGACGGGCCTGCCTCCCACCCAGGTCGAGACCAGGAATTTCCTGGAGGACTCCTCGCCGGAAGCCTATGAAAAAGTAATTGACCGGCTGCTATCCTCTCCTCGCTACGGGGAGAGATGGGGCCGCCATTGGCTCGATGTGGCCCGCTACGCTGACTCCAACGGGCTCGATGAGAATATTGCCCACGGCAACGCCTGGCGCTACAGGGACTGGGTGGTCTCTTCTTTCAATGCCGACAAGCCCTTCGAGCGCTTCGTACTTGAACAACTCGCTGGCGACCTGCTTGGGCAGGACGCCAGTAAAAACGACCGCGACAGCATGCTGATCGCCACAGGCTTCCTCTCGCTCGGGACAAAATCACTTGCCGAGAGCGACCTGGGGAAATTAGAGATGGATATCATCGATGAGCAACTCGACACCATTGGCCGTACCTTCATGGGCCTCACCCTCGGATGCGCGAGATGTCACGACCATAAATACGACCCGATCAGCACGGCGGATTACTACGCCCTGGCCGGGATTTTCAAGAGCACCCGGACTATGGAGAGTTTGAAGCGCATCGCGAAGTGGAACGAAAACGCTCTCTCTCAAGCGCCACCGACGGCCCATCTTGAAGAAGTAGAGAAAATGGCCAAAGAAGTCGCGCGACTGGAGGCGGCTCTTGAAGCGGCACAGGGAGGGGGGGAGAAAGACCTCATCGTGCAGACGAAAAATACGCTCGAAAAAACTCGGAAGCAACTGGCTGAGCTGAAGGCCCGGGAGGTGACCGCCATGGGGGTCCGCGAAGGCAAACCTGTCGACCTGCGCATCCATCACCGGGGCAGCCATCTCGACCTTGGGAAGCTGGTGTCGCGCGGTATTCCCGCGGCCCTCGAGAGGGCCGGGCGGATTCGCGTTGCCGCGGGGGCCAGCGGACGCCTGGAGTTGGCACGTTGGCTCACTGGCCCCGAGCACCCCCTGACCGCCCGGGTAATTGCCAACAGGGTCTGGAGGTGGCATTTCGGCCGGGGGCTGGTCGATACGCCGGATAATTTCGGCATCCGCGGAGGCACTCCTGAGCATCGTGGCCTGCTGGACTGGCTCGCCTGCCGCATCCGAGATTCCGGCTGGTCTATCAAAGACCTCAACCGGCTTATCGTTTCCTCTCGCACCTACAGGAGCTCGAGCCGGGATGTTCCCCTCTCAGCCCAACGCGATCCGGGGAACCGGCTCCTGTGGAGATGGCCGGTCAGGAGGCTGGAGGCAGAGGCGCTTCGCGATGCGGTCCTCTCGGTAAGTGGAAAGCTCGATCTTTCGCTCGGAGGACCCGCCCTCAAACATGTAAAGAACCGGGAATTCCTCTTTGACCACACCTCGAAGGACAAGACCAGTTATGACAGCCCCAGGAGGACCCTCTACCTGCCGGTGATCCGCAATCATGTATACGATGCCCTGATGTTGTTTGATTTCCCGGACCCTGCTGTTCCCAATGGTAACCGGGCAACTACCACCGTGGCCTCCCAGGGCCTCTTCCTGATGAATTCCGAAATAACCCTGGCAGCCGGGGCGGCCCTCGCCGACCGGTTGCTTGGAAACACAAACCTGGAGAATGATGCCGAACGTAGCGCAGCGCTCTATAGCCTCATCCTGGGACGGAGGCCGCAGGATTTCGAGAGCCGTCGCTGCCTCGAATTCCTCCAATCAGCCGAGGTAAAAGCCCGGCCGCCTGTCCTGCGCTGGCAGGCCCTGGCCCATGTGCTGTTGCTTTCCAATGAATTTCTTCATCTGAGATAAGGCTGATGAAAAAGCCTGAAGAGCAAAGACTTTTCCCATCCAGGCGCCAAATGCTGAAGAGCCATGCGCTCGGTTTCGGCTACCTGGCGCTGGCTTCTCTCCTGGCAGATGAGGCCAGGGGGGAAAGTCCGCCCAGTGTTCTTTCCAAGGTGCCCCAATTCATTCCGCGAGCCAAACGCGTTGTCTTTCTTTTCATGAAAGGCGGACCTTCCCATGTCGACACCTTCGACTACAAGCCTCGCCTGCAGCGCGATCATGGAAAAGACCTTCCATTCGCCAAACCCCGGGTTCAATTCGCTAAAACAGAGAAGCTTCTCAAGTCCCCCTGGCCGTTTCATCCTGCAGGTGCCAGTGGCGTTCCCATCAGCGAGCTCTTTCCTCACGTGGCTCGCCATGCCGATGACATCTGCTTCCTGAACTCGGTTCATGGAACCAATTCGGCCCATGGGGGCGCCTGCCTGAAATTGCATACCGGCAGCGATAACTTCGTACGCCCGAGCCTCGGGTCCTGGATAACCTACGGACTCGGAACGGAAAACCGGAATCTTCCAGCCTTCATTACGATATGCCCGACACTCGCTCATGGCGGCGTCAACAATTGGGGTTCATCCTTTCTGCCTGCCCATTGCCAGGGAACTCCTCTCGGAGTGGCTAGCCAGCCGGCTACCGCGGCGAAACTTCGCTATGTGAGCAACCCGGTTTTCAGCCACAGTCTCCAGAGGCGCCAACTCGACCTGCTGGAGGAGATGAACCGTGAACACCTCGGGGGGCTGGGTTCGTCGCCGCTGCTGGAGGGACGAATCACTTCCTACGAACTCGCATTCCGCATGCAGCAGACCGTCCCTGAGGCCCAGGATCTCTCCGGCGAAACCGCCCTGACCCGCAAGCTCTACGGGCTCGATGAAAAAATCACCTCCGATTTCGGCCGTCAGTGTCTCCTGGCACGGCGCTTTCTCGAGCGCGGTGTTCGCTTTGTCCAGGTGACGCACAGTGACGGGAAGGTCCAGTGGGACCAGCATGCGGATCTCCTCAAGGGGCATAATAAGAACGCCAAAGAGGTCGATCTCCCCATCGCCGGGCTGCTTACGGACCTGAAATCCAGGGGGCTGCTCGATGACACATTGGTCATCTGGGGAGGTGAATTCGGTCGGACTCCGACCGCGCAGTCAAAAAACGGCCGGGACCACAATCCTGAGGGATTCACTGTCTGGATGGCGGGGGCAGGGTTACGCGGCGGCATGCGCTACGGGGCTACCGATGAATACGGCTATTACGCCACGGAAAACAAGCTCAGCGTCCACGACCTTCATGCCACGATTCTCCATCTTCTCGGAATGGACCACGAGCGCCTCACCTACCGTCACGCAGGTCGCAATTTCCGTCTCACGGACGTCGAAGGCGAGGTCGCCAGGGAGATCTTCAGTTGAAGCGAACACCCCTCCACCCTAAGCGATGCCCCGGGCGATAAGCAACCAGGGGGCACCCTCTCCTTGCCCCCACCCATGGCCTCGCATAGGCTATTGGCGAGAAATCTCTCTATCGAGGCATCCTCATGAGTGAGAAAAAATCCGGCAGGACCCCTGGTTCGCTACTGGTAGCCCTCTTGGCGGGAGGCACGCGCAAAAATACGATCCGGGTGCTTGGTGCCCTGGCGGTTTTACTTATCGTGGGTGGAGCTGTCGTGGCGGCTGGGGACGACCCCGGAGTGGGTATTCTCGGACTGGGATGGGCCGTCTTCGGGGGTTTCCTCCTGATCGGCATCCCCCTCACTAATTTCGGGAAATGGGATGGGTTCAACAGCAACTACAAGCCACCCA
>Ga0310124_10001028_pt1 | contig 19700 bp, 16 predicted proteins | sample CB11b_AW_Bot5_MG_FD_203507 | JGI IMG/M metagenome (GOLD analysis project Ga0310124, IMG submission 203507) | Marine microbial communities from Western Arctic Ocean, Canada - CB11b_AW_Bot5 | ecosystem: Environmental > Aquatic > Marine > Oceanic | place: Canada: Western Arctic Ocean | collected... | reverse complement strand
TGGTGCCCAGGAAGCTGAGTCCTTCATAGCCGGCCGCCGAGAACGGCTTGCGGAAGGCGTACATGCAGAAGTAGGTCGAGAACGACGCGAAGATCACGAACAGCGTGAACAGCGGGCCGGGCGCGCGCTCGAGCCAGCCCCTCAGCCGGCCGCGGTGTTGCGAGCGGGGCGTGATTGACTCCGGGCTGTCCATTCAGCCGGACTCCTCGAGCGATTCGACCAGCACTTCGGCGAGGTCGACGACTTTGACCGAGGCCGCCTGTGCCGCCTGTTCCGCCAAACCATCGCCGATCATTGTCCGGCAGAACGGGCACGACACAACCACGGTCTCGGCTCCCGCCTCGGTGATCTCATCGATCCGATCACGCCCCACTCGTTGATCGGGCCCGTCGTCGAGCCACATCCGTCCTCCGCCGCCGCCACAGCAGGCGGTCCGGCAGCCGTTGCGTGGGAGTTCGTCGATTGTCGCCCCGGACGCTCTGAGTACTTCGCGAGGTGCATCGACGATGCCGTTGACCCGGGCCAGGTAGCAGGGATCGTGGAAGGTGACGGCCTGGTCGTTGGGCTGATCGACCACGAGCCGTCCCTGGTCGACCAGTTCGGCGAGGAACTCGCTGTGGTGCACGACTTCGTAGTGCCCGCCGACGTCGGGGTAGTCGTGTCTGAGGCTGTTGAGGCAATGGGGGCAGTGGGTGACGATGCGGGTGACCTGGTGTCGGCTGAGTTCTGCGACGTTGGCGGCTGCCAGTTCCGCGAACACGAATTCCTCGCCCATCCGCCGAGCCGATTCTCCGGTGCAGCGTTCTCGTTCGCCCAGCACCGCGAATCGCACGTTCGCGGCGTGCAGCAGTCGGACCATGGCCCGCGCGGTGCGGCGTGAGTTGGGATCGTAGGCTGCAGCACATCCGACCCAGTAGAGCACGTCGAAGTCCGGCTGCTCATCGACCGTCGGCACCTCCAGGCCCACGGCCCAGTCCATCCTCTGATCCGCGGGCAGTCCCCAGGGGTTGCCCGAGCGACCGAGCTTTCCGAGCGTGCTGGCCGCGGATCCTCGGACCGCTGCGGTTCCGACCAGGTGCCGGCGCATGCCGACGATCAGCTCGAGCGGATCGACACCGAGGGGACAGACCTCGACGCAGGTCGAGCAGGCGGTGCAGGACCAGAGTGTCTCTTCGGAAATCACCTCACCGGCAAGAACCGGGGCGTTGTCCGAGAAGATCTCGGGCAATTGTGCGGCCAGGTCCTGGACGACGTTGCGTGGCGAGAGGGGTTTGCCGGCGGCGTGGGCGGGGCATTCGTCCTCGCAGCGTCCGCAGGAAACGCATGCCTCGAGGGAGACGAGTTGTCGGATGGCCAGGTGCGTGAGTTGTCCGGTTCCGTAGACCCCTCTCGCCTCGACCTCCTCGATCGTCACGCTGCTGAGCGTGCCGAGCGTCCGTTGCGGGTAGCTGCTCAGGAGCACTCCACCGGCGACGGCGTGCCAGAGCCTTGTCGAGGGCACCGCGGCGAGCAGTCCCAGTGCGACGACCGCGTGCAGCCACCAGTTGACCTGGTGCAGCAGGACGGCCCAGGTGCGGGTGACTCCGACCGCTTCCAGCAATCCGGCCACCGTGGCTCCGACAAACGAGACCCAGCGTCCCGGGCTGTCGGCCTCGATGATTCTCAGTCCTTCGACCAGGAACCCGCTGGCGGCCAGGAACAGCAGGGCACAAAGCACGAACCAGTCGGAGGTCCGATGTTCGATCGACGAGTCGGCCCGTCGTCGCCTGAGCAGGAACCAGCCGGTCCCCAGCAGCACGGCGAGTCCGGCCAGCTCCATCACCGGCTCGTAGATCGCGTAGTAGAGTCCCTTGTGAAACACCGGGTCGTCGGCCGCTTTTCCGGCGACCAGCGCTGCGACGTGTTCGACGGCGATCAGGATGGTGCCCAATGTCAGCACGGCGAAACCGACGAAGAGGCAGCGGTGTGCGGCGGATGCGGCCGGGCGGGTTTTGCCCAGGGTGGACTGTCCGAGCACCCCGACGGCGACGGCCCGCAGGACCTGGCCGAGCGAGTTCCGCGAATCGTCGGGGTGACCCAGTCTCCAGCGTCGGATCCGTTTCCAGGCGGTGGCGACGCCGATCAGCCCGGCGACGGTGGCGGTGGCATAGAAGAGGGCTTTCGGCACCGGGCCGATGTTGCCGAAGATTTCACGTGTGAGTGTCTCAATCGGCATCGAGTTGCTCGATCATCTCGGGCACGATGTCATACAGGTCGCCGACGATTCCGTAGTCGGCGACTTCGAAGATGGGAGCGTGGGGGTCGGAGTTGATTGCGACGATGGTGCGGGAGTTCTTCATTCCGGCGAGGTGCTGGACGGCTCCGGAGATCCCCACGGCGATGTAGAGTTCCGGGGCGACGACCTTGCCGGTCTGTCCGACCTGCAGGTCGTTGGGAGTCAGGCCGGCATCGACCAGGGCTCGTGAGCTTCCGGTGGCTCCTTCGAACACGTCGGCGAGTCCTCCCACCAGCCGTTCGAAGTCGTCGGTTGTCTTGAGACCTCGTCCTCCGGAGACGACCACCCGTGCTTCGGTGACATCGGGTCGGTGGCTCGGTCGGCTGTCGAGTCCCTGGTAGCCGGTCGAATCGGGCAGGCTCTCGGCGTCGATTTCAACGGGCGTGATCGAGCCGGGCTGGGGGCGGGGTGGGGGCGCTTCGGCAGCGGTGGGTCGAACGGTGACGACGAGCGGGCTGCCGCAGAGCACGACGCTGGCATTGACTGCTCCGGCGTACATCGGCCGCTGCCAGACCAATCGGCCCCCGTCTCGCCGAAACCCCGTCACGTCGCTGGCCATGGCGCCTCCGAGCAGTCCGCCCGCCCGCCCGAGGATGTCTCGGGAGAATGTCGAGGAGGCACCCAGCAGGATGTCGGCCGATGTGGATCTGACGACCCCGGCCGTCACTTTCGCCCACCGTTCCGCCAGCGGTTCGGCCAGGGCGGCGTGAGCACCCAGCAGCACCTCGCCGTAGCTGGCGGCATCGTTGGCGACGTCGTCGACATGCTCACCGAGCACCAGGCAGGTGACCGTGCCGCCGTCGTCTTCGACCAGGTCTCGAGCGAACCCCAGCGCCGCGGCCGTCCCGGCCCGCAACCGTGTTCCGTCGTGCTCGGCCAATACCAGCACATGCATCGCGGAGTTCTCGTTGGGTGGTACGAGCCAGAGTGAGAGAAGCGGTTGCTAGAACAGGTCGGTGTTTTCCCTGAGGCATTCCAGGAGCTGCGAGACGTTTTCGAGTCGCTGTCCGGCTCGACGCGAGGAGACCTGTTCGAGTCCGACCAGTTCGACTCGCGGCTCGATCTCGATCTCCAGTTCCTCGAGCGTCATCTCTTCGATCGGTTTCTTCCGTGCGGCGAGGATACCCGGCAGCGAGGCGTAGCGGGGTTCGTTGAGCCTGAGGTCGGTGGTGATGACGGCGGGGAATGTGATCGAGACGGTTTCGATTCCGTGGTCGGTTTCTCGAGCGACCCGGGCACCGTGTTGGCTGTCCTCGATTCGGGATGCGAAGGTGGCCTGGGGCCAGCCGAGTCGGGCGGCCAGGAACTGGCCGGCCTGGGCCGAGTCGTCGTCGACGGCCTGCTTGCCCATCAGGACCAGTTGCGGTTCGAGTCGTCGAGCCAGTTCGGCGAGGACACTCGAGACGTTCCAGGGGTCCAGCGGTTCGGGGGCGTCGACGCGGATCGCCCGGTCGGCTCCCATGGCCAGGGCCGTCCGCAGTTCGTCCTCGTACGCCTCGCCTCCGATCCCCACCACCACGACTTCGACATCGTCGCGTCGTTCCTGCAGCCGCAGTGCCTCCTCGACGGCGATCGCGTCGAAGGGGTTGATCACGAACGAGAGGTGCGAGGTATCGACTTCGAGTCCATCGGGGGCGACCCGAATCACCCCGTCGGTATCGGGGACTCGCTTGGTCGGAACCAGCACCAGGAAGCTCATGCCGTCGATCCGTCCTCGATCTGCCCGTAGTACCCCGCGTGCATCTGGTAGCAGGCCGTTTCGATTTCGGGACGCTCCTGCAGTTGCGGGTGTTCGAAGAACCGGTCGGCGTGGATCGCCTGGATGTCGTAGTCGGTGTGCCCGTCGAGGACGAGGTCGGCCATGATCACTCCGATCACCGGGCTCTGGACGATCCCGTGGCCGCAGAACCCCGAGCAGTGGAACAGACCTTCGAAGTCCGGTCGTTTGCCGCAGAGCGGTTTGCCGTCGGGAGTGAACGTCATGATGCCGCGGGTGATGGTCATCGGGGTGCGTTCGTCGATCCAGGGGAACCGCCGCTTGGTGGCATCGATCAGCAGGGCCACGTGGAGGTCGTCGGATCGTACGGTGAGCGCGGACATGTCGAAGTCGTCGGGCAGAGACTGCATGTCGTGCTGGGGTGTCTCGGCTCCGTACATGCCCACGATCAGGCCGCCGGATTCGGGTCTCGAGTAGATCCGCAGGTGGCGATTGCGGATGGCCGGGCTGAGTCGATCGACGGGGTGGTTGGCGTCGGGGCGGGTGGTCAGGTAGACGTGGCCCAGTGCTGAGGTTTGCAGAGTGGAATCGGCGAGGCCGGCGACCAGGTACGACCAGGGCCCCGCGGCATTGATCACCACGCCGGTGGAAATCGTGCCCTCGTCGGTGACGACTCCCGAGACACGGTCGCCGGAGAACTCGAGACCGCGAACCGGGCAGCCCGTTGTGTAGACGACGCCCCGTTCGCGGCCGACCTGCAGGTAGGCGGCAACCAGTTCGGCCGGTTGCAGGTGCCCGTCGCTGGGACAGTAGCAGGCGTCGAGAAGGTCGTCGGTCCGCATGTAGGGCAACAGGGGGGCCACTTCGTCGATCGGCAGGTGGTCGATGTCAAACCCGATAGAACGTCCCATCTCGACCAGGTCACGAATCTCACCGGCCCGCTCGTCGGTCTCGGCCACTCGCAACGAACCGGTCTGCACGAAGATCTCGACACCGGCCCGCTCTTCCAGGTCGGCGACGATCTCGACACCGTCCATCAGCATCCTGGTGGCTGCGGGGGTGCCTCGGAGTTGTCCGAGCAGCCCGGCGGCACGGCCGGTCGAGCCGTTTCCCAGCCGTTCTCGCTCGAGCAGAGTGACCGAGGCACCGCGTGAGGCCAGCTGCATCGCGGTACTCAGACCCGCCACGCCCCCACCGACCACCACGACGTCGCTCGTCTCGGGAAGCGTGTCGACCATCGGGAGCCCGAAAGAGAGCGGGGTCGGAAACTCGCAGCAGGTCGCAGTCTAGCGAGTTGCCTCGGGTTGGTGAAAGCGAGCCAATCCGGCAGGTTGTCGGCACCAGGAACCGGCACACACTACCAGGATTGCCCAAATTCTCGAGCGGGGCACGTGAGGAGTCCGGGCGAGGTGATCGGTTCATGTGATGGGCCCGAGGTTGACGAATCAAGACGTAGGGCGGTCTTGCAAGTAGGTGGTGTGCAGTGGGCCGTGCTGTTTCCTGTTTTGCAGTTCTGCAGTTGAAAATCCGTCCCATGGCCCGGGCAGTTGGGAACCAGTGTGCTGATGAAGAACCAGACTCAGACCGACGGAACAATTCTCAGCGGCTTGGAGATCCAGCGAGGTCGGACGGTTCAACCGTTCCGGCCGACGGTAGCGGGTCGGTTGGTGCTGGGTTCGGCTCCCGAGTGCGACCTGCGGCTGGGTGGTGCGGGCATGCCTGCGGTGCACAGCCAGGTTCACGTGGACGGAGGCAAGGCGTGGATCGAGGCGATTGCGGCCGATCCTCTGTTGCTGGTCAACGGTGAGCCATGCGACACGGTGGCGTTATCTGACGGCGACACGATCGTGGTCGGTCCGTTCACGTTCACATGGCGAGCGGTCGGCGAACCGGCCGTGGCGGTTTCGGACTCTGAGGAGTTGTCGTTATCAGAGCTACTGGATCGTCTCGAGCGAGACATGGCATTGGTGGCCGGGCGTGACGAGGCGTCTCGTCGGGCGGCGGCGACGGTGGTTGAGGCGGCGTTGGAGACGATTTACGGAGGCGGTGCCGGGTCACGGCCTGTGGGTGGTGACCGGGACGCCCTGTTGGCGAAGCTCGACGAATTGACTCAACGGATCGAAGCCAACGAGTCGGCTCATGCCGAGTCGGTTTCGGGCCTGTTGGACACTCAGGAGCGTCTGGTGTCCCAGGTCGAGTCGCTGGTGACTCGGCTGTTGGGCGAGCAATCCGGCGACGACGGCATGCGAGCCAGCGCCTAGCCCGCCTGCAGCCCGTTGAAGAACTCGGACCCTGAGGTCTGATCCGCCTGCGGCGGACCCACAACGGGGTTTGCTCCACCTGTCGCGTTTCACAGGCGGGGCCTGACCCCTTCTTCGAGTTGCAACGAGTGCTGGTTGAAAAGGGGTCAGGCCCCGCCTGCGTGCCGTTCTGGGTGGAGCGGGACTTTCTGTGGGCGGCGTCTGACCCCGTCCCATTCCCAAACTTGTGTTCTTCAGCCCGCCGCAGGCGGGCTAGCCTCCGGCCTCGCGGAACTTCAGCTGGGGTTTTTCGAGTGTCACCACGGTATTGGGTGGGACGCTCTGGGTCAGCGACACGCTGGCCCCGATGACCGAGTGGGCTCCGACGACGGTTTCTCCACCCAGCACGGTCGCATTGGCGTAGATCACAACGCCCTCTTCGATCGTCGGGTGTCGTTTCTGCCCGCGGAGGAGTTCACCGGTGTCATCCCTGGGAAACGAGAGTGCTCCGAGCGTGACGCCCTGGTAGAGCTTGACGTTCGAGGCGATCTCGGTGGTCTCACCGACCACGACACCGGTGCCGTGGTCGATGAAGAACGACTCTCCGATGGTGGCCCCGGGGTGGATATCGATCCCGGTCCGGCTATGAGACCACTCGGCCATCATCCTGGGTATGAAGGGGATATCGAGCTTGTGGAGTTCGTGAGCGAGTCGATGGACGGTGATGGCCTGCAGACCGGGGTAGCAGAGGATGATTTCATCGAGGCCCTGGGCGGCGGGGTCGCCTTCGTATGCGGCCTGGACGTCGGTGGCGAGCAGTTCGCGGACCTGCGGCAGCGACTCCAGCGCCACGAAGGTCTTGTGCCGGGCCTGCTTCTCGAACGCCTCAAGTGTTTCCGACGCCGATGCGTCCTTCTCGGCGAGGGCCTGCTCGTGATGCAGCGACCGTGCGATCTGTTGCGTGAGTTCGTCGTTGAGCCGTTCGAGCAGGTCACCGACGTGGTAGGCGACATTGCTCGAGTGCAGCTTCTGCCGTCGCTGGTAGCCGGGGTAGATCACCTCCATCAGGTCCAGCGTGATCCGGACCACCGCGTCGTTGTGCGGAAGGGGTGAGTGGTCGAGGTGGTTGATCGTGCCGATCCGGCTGTAGGTGTCCACGACCTGTTGGATCACGTCGGGCAGTTGGTCTTTGTCGGGAGTTTCTGAAGCCATGGCCTGGTGCCCTCGGGTGGTGAGTCGTCAGTGATGGTGGACGACTCGGCAATGCAGCGGGGAACCGCGACACGGCAGGGGCCGGAGAACACGGGGCCCCTCCGGGGTGTCGCGAGGAATCGGAGCGTGGTCGACGGACGGGTCCGTCGACCCCTCAACAGCCGCAGCTGATGGGAAGCTGCAGGGTGCAGAGCGAGGACTGCTGAACGACTCGCGACATCGTAGATCTCGTATATCATCCCGAAGACGGGCTTCAGCTGGCGGCCAGGCGGCCGATCCGAGCGTTTTCCTGTTAAGCCCTGTTGATTTGATTCTAGGAGTCGTTCGAGAGGCTGGTCAAGGGGCCGCGGTTCTCTGGAGGCCGAGCTGGGCGGGGAATTTCTTCTGGTTGAGCACCCAGCGTCGGATGATCAGGTAGCCGGGGTCCATCGGCTTGTAGCGTCGACCGCCCTGGTGCCCGTCTTCCTTGCCGTCCTGGACGTTGAGCGGTTTTCTGAGCAGCTTGCTCTTTTCGATATTCTCGAGGTCGACGCGTGCCTGCAGCAGGCGGTAGTTGGCCAGCATCTTGTCGACGGGCAAGTATCCGGCGTCGTCGGGCGGGTTGAGTGTCAGCGGGGGGACTCGACCGGGGACCCCGTGGCAGGCGAAGCAGCTGCGTTCGTCACCTCGCAGCACCTTGTGCATTTCGGGAGTGACGTAGTCGCGGAAGAACTGGAAGTCGGCGACGAATTCGGCATCGAGCTTACCGTTCTTGTCGGCGGGTTGCTTGCGGGGCTTCTCGCGGTTGACCGCATCGGAGAGTTGTTTGAGGAAGTTCTTGCGGTTGGTCGAGAGCACATTGCGAGCGGTCTTGACCACCTTCTTCCGTTTCTCGAACTTCAGCATCGCGTCCAGCGCGTTGAGTACCTCGGGGTTGCGTCTCAGCGCCGTCGCTTGGGCCATGGTCACGGCGACGGCTCGAGTCCTGGGATCGGCGGTTTCCTTGAGCTGATCGAGGAACAGCTGCAGGGCTCGGGTGCGGTGCGTGGCAAAGGGGTCGATGGGGGGCAGTTGTCCCTTCTTGACCTGGACCTCGGGCAGCTTGGTCTTGTGAGTCAGGATCCAGGTCACGCTGGGCAGCCAGAACTGGGCATCGAGCTGGTTCTGGAACTTCCTGGGGAGGAAGTCGAGTGCGGTGTCGATGTGCAGGTCGGGGTTTCGTCCCAGCGCGTCGCCGAGGCCGGTTGCCAGGTACCACCCCGCGTCCATCTGTTTTCCCAGTTCGGCTCGCTTGGCCGCATCGGGGTTCTTCTTGATGTCCTGGGCCGAGGCGTAGGGGGGGAACTTGGGCACGAAGTATCCGAACACCTCGTGCTGCTGGTCCTTGTTCTGTGGCATGACCCATCGGACTCGTCCGAAGAGCTTGAGCACGGGGTCCGAGAGTTGCGCCCGCCGGGGCGGTTCGTTGGCTCCGCGTTTGATCTGTCGCATCAGCGGTTCGACCAGTTCGGGGACGGCGACGAACTTGGCGGACCTGGGATCGGACACGCTGCTGGCGGCCACGGCCCTGAGTGCTTCGGGTCCTTCGAGCGAGTACTGGAGCAGCCGCTGCTGCAGCGGCTGGTGCGGGACGTTGGCGGCTCCTTCGAGTCCGATGCGGACCGTCAGCAGGCCGTTGCCGGCGAGGTCCTTGTTCCGCTTGGGATCGAAGATATCCAGGTAGGCGAGCACGGCGTGTCCGAAGAGGTCACCGGAGCTGGGGGTGATGTAACCCATCTGCCCCGGACCACCGTCGCCACCCGAGGTGTTGTAGAATGTGGCGGCGACGACGACGAGCCGTCGAGCCAGCCGCCGGGCGAGGACGGGGTTGTTCTTGAGAGCCTTTTCGAGTGTGGCATCGAGGTCGAGAAACAGCCTGTCGAGCTTGGTGTACTGGTGCTGTCGCGAGCCATTGGCCTTGTGGCCATTGGCGACAAACAGCGCGTGAGCCTGGTACCTCAGCCCGTTCTCTGCCAGGTGGTTGGGTTCGGGTCGGCTGAGTCGATGGATCCATGCCTGGTTGAGCGCGGTGCGGACCGGCGGGTTCCAGACCCACCAGTTCCAGCTGGCGCGGGTGGCCCAGGCTCTCACGGCGGGGTGGGGGTCTTCGAGCATCATCGAGCTGATCGTCCCGGTGAGTTGATCCCAGGGGATATCGATCCCGGGCATCACCCCGTCGACTCTCATCACCAGCGCGCGAGCCAGGGCGGCCCGGGTGCGATCGTCGCTCGACACGGCGGCCCGTGCGACCGCCTTCCAGCCCCGGTTGTCGATCAGCAGTTGCCTGAGTCCCCAGGCGGCGGCTTCGCGGACCGCCTTGACCGGGTCACCCAGTCCCCGGACCAGCGGTGCGACGCCCGAATCGGCGGGTGCGGCACCGAGTCCGATCAGCGCCCAGTAGCGAACCAGCGGGCTTTCGTGCTTGGCCAGTTCCAGCATCAGCGGTACCAGCGAGGGCTCCTCGGTCGTCGAGAGTCTCCGCGCCCGCTCGATCGTTTCGGCAAGCGTCTCGTTCTTCCCCGCCGCGAAGTCGTCGGCGTTGGTCTTTACCGGCTCGAGGGGGAACAGTCGAGAGAGTGCGTGGAGGGCGTAGCTGGTGGAGACGAACCCGGTTTGCGACTTGCCCTTCCAGAACCCGCTGGGGTGCTGCAGGCCCAGCAGGCCGGTGACGCCCTTCTTGACGGTGGCATCTTCGGAGCTGAACCCGGCGGCCTGGAATGCGATCAGGGCCAGTGCGGTGGGAGAGGGTTCGGGCTTGATGTCTCCATCGGCCTTCCAGGTCTTGCCTCCGTCGGGGCTCTTGCCCGGCCCAAATCCCCAGGTGCCGTCGGCGTTCTGGATTTGCCTGAGTCGCAGCAGGTCGGTGGCGACCTGCTTCTCGATTCGCTCGGCGAGCCGCGTGGCTTCTTCGGCGGTGGTCTTTTTCCCCTTGTAGGGTACTCGCGAGGTGGCCTTCGGCTGGGTCTGTTCCATCCGGGCCACCGCGGCGGCGACGGCGGGATAATCGGACGGGAAGTACCTCCTGAGCAGCTCAACCCGGTGGGCCAAGTCGTCGGTGTAGACCACTTTGACGCCGAGCACCTTGCGAGCCTTGTCTTCGAGGCCGCGGAAGTACTTGGGATCTCCGGTCGCCTTCCAGGCCTCGTAGAGCACTTCACCGGCATAGCTGAACACGACACTCTTGCCGACGTTGGCTCCGGGTCCCGCGGCGTTGATGCCACCGGGGTCACCGGACTGGAGGATGAAGTTGGCAGCGCGGATGGCCTGTTTGCTCTGCAGGGCTCGCGGGGCCCTGAAGCGTTCGACCGAGACAACCGAGTGTCCGGCGACGCGGGTGCCGGCGGGTCCGTCGCCGAGGTCCAGCGGAGCCAGGCTGGTGTTGTTGGCCGCATCGATCAGCTTGTTGGTTGGTCTCATCGACTGGTAACAGATGTTGACCAGGTGGCGGAACAGCTGGATGTTGCGGATGCGATAGCCCTGGGTGAGCGGGATCGCCGGCCCCCACACTCCGCTCTGCGTATGGCAACTCATGCACTGGGTCCCCAGCAGGTTGCCCGTATCGCGGATCCGCCGCTCGACGCTGGCCCCTCGTGGCCGGTTGGCCAACCAGCTGTCGACCTGTCCGACGTGGTCATAGAGACCGTGCCTTACGGCCTGCTGCGGATCGGTGAAGGGTGCGGGGCGGACGATTCGGAGGTCGAGTTCGTAGGCGGGCGAGTTGCTTTCGACGCGGAGGAAGTAGACCTGTCCGGGTTTCAGAAGTCGGTTGATCGCGATCCGGTGCTGTTCCTGCTGCTGGTGGACTCGTTCGTTGGAGTTCTTCCCCTCGGTGTATTCGTCACCCAGCGGCAGCAGCGATTCCCCCGCGGCGGTGGCCGTCTTGGCCGGCAGCGTGTAGCAGCGGATCCGGGCGGCGATCAGCTGGTCGGGGATCGACAGGCAGGCGGTCAACAGCCGAGGCTTGTCGCCGGGGAACTCGAGTCGGAACCAATCGTCTCCGCTTTGTCCGACCCGGCTGTTGTCGTAGTACTCGATGTCATCGGACCCACCGACGACTCTCAGCGAGTAGTCCTCGGGGGACTTCCTGAGCGGCAGTGGCTGAGCCTGTTCGGGTGTATCGTTGGGTTCGGCTTCGATGAACAGCCGGTTGCCGGCGGGCCGGGCGTCGATCCGGTGGATCTCGACGGTGACGTCGACGGTGTGGCCATTGATCCAGGCGACTTTCCGGGCGGCGGGCCGGCTGAACGGTGCCTGTCCTTTTTCGCGCCAGCGGCCCCCGTCGAACAGTTTGACCTCGCCCTGCTCGGTCGCGACCTGCAGCTGGTAGGTCCCTGAGATCGGCGCGCGGTAGACGGTGAAGACGTCGGGGTCGAGTGCGTGGAGGAGTTTTGTCCAGTTGGGCGTGGGGAGTGTGTAGATGCCCTGTGCGTCGGCCTTGCGGGCGGGCTTTGTCGTTTTCGGGCCGGAGAACTGCTTGGGATCGTCGGCTCGCAGGAGTGCCCAGGTGGCCCTGAGTCGACCGTTGTCGGGCAGGGCCGACGGCTTGTCGATCCGGGCGCTGATCGTGACGGCCTGGCCCTGATCGAGGTGCACGTCCTGGGACAGCGGCTTGGGGACGCGGGCCGTTTTCCGGATGTCCTGGGCCCCTGCGCCGGGCACGAGTGTCGCGACGAGGAGTGCGATCACGCAGCGAACAGGAGAGGACATGGTCGGCTCGGGAGGGTGTTGTCGTTGCAAGTCGCTCGATCACAGTGAGTTCGTGCTCGGCGGCGATGCGTGAGGCTGCATTGTCTCTGGTTTACCGGATCGAGTTCAAGTGGAGCCAACCGGCGGTTTCGCCTTTGGCTCCAAATTGCAGAGGGGTTGGTACACTGTGCCGATTCCGATGGAGGGACTGCGATGCGGACTGCACTGGGACCGGTGTTGGTGTGGGTGCTGGTGTGGGTGATGTCCGCCGGCGAGGCCGCTGCGGCGGATTGGTCTCAGTGGCGTGGCCCGGCTCGTGACGGCGTCGCCGATGCATCGGGTTTGCCGGCGAAGTGGCCAACAGCACTGGGCCGTTCGTGGAGCAAGCAGGTGGGCGTGGGGCATTCCTCCCCGGTGGTGCAGTCGGGACGCGTGTACCAGATGTCTCGTGAGGGCGACCGCGAGGTGGTCCGGGGATTCGATCTGGGCACGGGTCGCGAGTTGTGGAAGAGCGGATATCGGGCGCCCTACAAGGTGAATTCGGCCGCTCGGGATCATGGTCCCGGGCCCAAGGCGACCCCCGCGGTGTCGGGCAACCGGCTGGTCACCTTCGGCATCAGCGGGATTCTCTCGTGCTGGGACACCTCAAGCGGAGCCAGGGTGTGGTCGCACGAGTTCAGCCGTCAGCACAAAACGACCTCACCGCTGTACGGCCACGCCGCTTCGCCGATCATTGTCAAAGGCCGCGTGATCGTGCACGTGGGTGGCCACGACGACGGGGCGTTGTGCGGGTTTGACCTGGCCAGCGGAAAGGTTGTGTGGCGTTGGGCAAAGGACGGCCCGTCCTACACCTCGCCGGTGATGGTCAAGCTGGGTGGCAAGCCTCACCTGGTCGCCCAGTCCCAGAAGTTCCACCTGGGGGTCGATCCGGCCACCGGTCGCATCCTCTGGCGAGTGCCGTTTACCACTCAGTACGACCAGAACAGCATCACGCCGCTGGTCGCGGGAGGGCGATTGATCCTGGGCGGCTACAACCAGCCGACGGTGGCGTTGAAGGTGACGGCTCGAGGCAACCGGTTTCGGACCGAGGGGGCGTGGCAGAACCGTGAGATTTCGATGTACATGAGCAGTCCGGTGCTGGTTGGAGGCAAGGTGTTCGGCCTGAGTCACCGGCGTCGGGGGCAGCTGTTCTGTGTCGACCCGGCCACCGGCAAGCTGGCCTGGGTGACCCGGGGGCGGCTGGCCGAGAATGCGGCGATTGTGGCCGCCGGCGGCGTGTTGCTGGTGCTGACGACCGGCGGCGAGTTGCTGGTGGTGGCCGCCGAGGGGGGCGGGTACCGGGAACTGGCGAAGTACCGGGTGTCCGAATCGGCGACGTGGGCTCATCCGGCGCTGGTGGGCTCGAAGCTGCTGGTCAAGGACCGGGACGCGTTGTTGGTGTTTGATTTGAAGGGGTGAGGGTCAGGGACTGGCTCACCCGCCCGTGGCGGGGTGCCTGTCCCGGTGGCCAATAGCGAGTGAGAGAAAGGGACAGGCACCCCGCCCCAGGGGGTCCGCAGGCCGGGAGTGTCTGACCCCTGCTGCAGTCGCGCGGTCTTGAGTTGCGAGCAGCCGGGTGAGCTCGGGACAGGCACCCCGCCACGGGCGGGCGAGCCAGTCCCCGGGCTAGAGTTCGAACAGGGACTGGGTTTTGACGACCGCCCCGCTTTCGGGGAAGGTGTGAAACGCGTTGACCAGCAGGCTGTTTGGGGTGCTGTCGGTGGCGATCAGCGACAGCGGTGCCGGGTCGAAGCGGCCGACGGCCGGGAAGCTGAACGCGACCGCGGCAGTGCGGCTGTCCTCGAGCAGTTCCTGGTGCACGTGCAGGAAGACCTCGGGGTCGAGCTGTTCGAGCTGGTAGCAGGCGTGGTACCGCACCCCGTTGTCGAACTCGAGAGCCTCATGCCGACTGCCGCGGATGCGGTCTTTGAGCAGTTGGCAAGACTGGGGCAGAGGGTGCTCTTGTGCGGAGGTGACCTCGGTGACGGTTTCGCCCTTGATTCTCAGCGAGACCATGTGCCCGGCGTCGCAGAGTTTGAGCGAGGCCGAGTAGTTGTCGTGCCAGATATCGGCCTCGGCCCTCACGTCGAGCAGTTCGGGATGCACCGATCGTCCGAAGAGGTGAAACACCAGTTCGCGGGCGTCGGGTCGGACCGAGGAGAGTGACATGCGGCGGTGACCGTCGAGCGTCTCGGGAGGTGCCTGCGGGCTGAATTGTACCCCCGCACCGGGCCACTCGCTACCGGCCAATTCGAGCCTCGCGGTACGGCGCTCTACCCGGCCCCGGCCTCCTCGAGTGCCAGCAGCCGTTTCTTCAGCTCGGTGCCCTGGGGTGCTGAGAAGCCTCCGAGTCGACCCGAGGCGGCGACGACCCGGTGGCAGGGGACCAGGATCGGGACGGGGTTGTTGGCCATCACGGTGCCCACGGCTCGAGCGGCCCGGGGTCGCCCGATCCTCCGGGCCACCTCCCCGTAACTGAGCGTCTGACCGTAACCGATCCCGCGGACGTGGTTCATGACCTGGAACCTGAAGTCGGTCATGGCAGGCAGGACGAGTGCCACGTCGTCGAAGTCGGCCTCTTCTCCCGCCGCAAAGTCTTCCATCCGAGACCTCAGCTCCGGATCCCAGTCCGATTCCCGTGACGAGCGTGTCCCGACCCGTTTTCTCAGCGATGCGGCCGAGTTGTGTCCGATCTCGACTCCGTGAACCGATTCGCCGTCTCCCAGCAGCCCGAACCATCCCAGCGGGGTGGGGAAGACCGAGAGCAGCAGGTCACATCGAGCGTCGATCATGGGTGTCAGGCCGGGTGGATCTGGTGGTGTTCGGGGTCTTTGACCCTCTGCATGGCGCCCTATACAATAGGGGTCTCGCGACCGGCGATCACCTCCATTGGCGACGTACCCGGTGCCTTCGGTCGTGGCACAATCTTTCGAGGTGTCTGCGGATCATGCACGCCTACAGTTCGCTGGCCGACGAATTCTACAGCAACATGAACCTGAACACCGAGATGGCTCTCCCGAACAACCGGGAGACGGTGCTTGGGTTCCTGGAGCGGGTCCAGAAGTCGTACCCCTCGATGCGGAACTTCTACACTCGGGACAACGGCGACTTTGTGCTCGAGGAGGACAAGGACCAGGGCCAGCAGCGATGGCTTTCGATCGAGCCGCGTCGGATCAACAGCGGTCACGTGAACCCCGACGACCTCGACTCGTCGCTCGAGCAGCACCTGCTGGTGCTCCAGCAGGTGCCCTACATGCTCTCGGTCAGCCCGCTGGATTGCGAGGCTCTGGACTACATGCTGGGCTTCGAGTTTGCCTACAGCGGCAACCACGACGCGTTGGTGGCCGAGGCCTTGGGCACGGTTGTGGCGTTGGAGGGCCTGATGGACATTCCCGGTTCGGAGGTCCTCAACTACGAGCCGGCGATCACATTGAGCCTGGATGAGAGCTGCCGTCGGCAGGCTCGGTTGATGATCGAGACCCGCACCAACGCCTACCAGGTCCGCAAGGGGGACTTTCCCGACGAGTTGATCAGCGTGTATTTCACCGTTCGCCAGTACGGCAGCCTGGAGGCGGATGCGTCGTTCGAGGAGACCCTGGTGGAATTGCGGAGCCAGTGCGAGGAGCTGCTCGACGCGTTCGTGATCGAGCAGGTGCTGCGTCCTCTGGCGGAGGCGATTGCGACGAAGTAGTCCGCCGGGATGGTCCCGGGGGTGAATCGATCCCGAGTCAGGAGAACTCGACGTGGCCGTTGCGCTCAGCCAGTTTGCTCAGACCCTGTCCGTCGAGACGGCCTTCACCGTGTTGGCGGTGGCCAAGCAGCTGCAGGCCGCGGGGAAGGACGTCGTCGAACTCGAAATCGGCGACAGCCCGTTCGACAGCACCGCTTCGGCCAAGTCGGCCGGAGTGGTGGCGATCGAGGACAACCAGTCTCACTACTGTCCTTCGCCGGGGATCCCTCCGTTCCGCGAAGCGGCTGCGAAATTCGTTTCCGAAGAATTCCACATCCCGGCCAGCTCGGCCAACATCGTCGCCGGACCCGGGGCGAAGGTCTTCGAGCAGTTCTTCTGCGAGGCGTTCCTGGATCCCGGCGACGGGGTGCTGGTCTTCAGCCCGTTCTTCCCGACCTACATTCCCAACATCGAGCGGCGAGGTGCTCGAGCGGTGCTCACACCACTGCGGCAGTCGGGCGGGTTTCGGCCCGAGGTGTCTGCGATCGAAAGCTTCCTGGCCGAGGATCCTCAGCCCAAGGCCATCTTCCTCAATTCACCTCACAATCCCACCGGCGGGGTGACGACCGAAGAGGACCTGGTGGCGATTGCCGATTTGGTCCGTGGCACGCAGATCGCGGTGTTTTCCGACGAGCCGTACTGCCACATGGTCTGGGAGGGTCGGCACCACTCGCTGCTGGAACAGCCGGGCATGATGGACCAGTGCCTGGCGGCGTACACCTTCAGCAAGTCGTACAGCATGAGCGGATGGCGGCTGGGGTTTGCGGTGACGTCGGAACGCATCGCCGACTCGATCGGCAAGATGATCAACACCTCGCTTTCGTGTACGCCTCCCCTGGTCCAGCTCGCCGGAACCGCCGCACTGGGCAACGACCACGAGGAACGGGACCGGGTGATGGGTGAGTTTCGCGACAAGGTCGTGCTGCTGAGTGACGGTCTGAATGCCATCGACGGCATCCACTCGCTGGACCCCACCGCCACCTTCTACGTGTTCCCCAACGTGATGCCGGTCTGCAACCGGTTGGGGATCCGCAGCCACGGGTTGGCCATGTACCTGCTCGAGGGTGCTGACGATGAGTTCGGGATCGCCTGTCTGGGGGGTGAGTGTTTCGGCGAGGCGGGGGCGGGCTTCCTGAGGTTCAGTTGTGCCGAACCCAACGATCGCCTGCAGCAGGCTCTGGATTTTCTGCCCGAGGCTTTTTCGAGAGCGGATCGGATCGAGGCGTATCTCGAGAGTCATCCGGAGTTCCGTCTCGAGACGCCGTACGAGATCGAGGCATAGCCCGCCTGCGGCGGGCTGAAAAACATAAGTTCGGAGACGGCACGGGGTCAGACGCCGCCCACAGAAAGTCCCGCTCCACCCAGAACGGCACGCAGGCGGGGCCTGACCCCTTTTCAACCAGCACTCGTTGCAATTCGAAGAAGGGGTCAGGCCCCGCCTGTGAAACGCGACAGGTGGAGCAAACCCCGTTGTGGGCGGCGTCTGACCCCAGAGTCCAAGTTACTCAACAGCCTGCCAGCCCGCCGGCGGCGGATTGAACAACTCCAGGAGCCGGGCCCAGCCATGCCGATCGATTCTCGCCCCGGCCCACGCGGGGTGCTGGTCCCGCTGGTCCGGGTGGTCACGGCCGTGTACTGGGTGGCGATGTGCGTGGGGACTCACGTCCCCAACCCTCCGGATGTCGTTCCCACCAACGTCTCGGATACTTGGCTGCACCTGGGTGCCTACCTGGGGCTGGCGGTGTTGCTGGTCGGCTCGCTTGCGGTGAGTCGGCCGGTGAGTCGTCGCGACGCGATCCGTGTCTGGCTGGTTGCGGTCAGTTACGGGGCCCTGGACGAGCTGGCCCAGATGATCCCGGTGCTGCACCGCAGTGCGGAGTGGAAGGACCTGGGTGCGGATGCGGTCGGAGCCGCCGTTGGTGCAGCGGCCGGGCTGGTTGCTGCGAGGTGGATTCGAGCCCGCGGTGATGGTTGAAAGCTGGTGAGGCGGTCCACATAATGGCCGGTTCCCTCAGTCCGCGACTCGCACCGGGACCGTTTGGTTTCGGAGGGACGATTCGCGTCGGTTTCGATTTCGAAGCCGATCCACGGCTGGCAGGCAAGCAAGGACTTTAGACGAATGGCTCGACCCAAGACCCGTGCCGAGATTCGCAAGGCGCGAAAGCGCAAGGCACGCCAGCAGCGTCAGTTGAAGTGTCGTTTCTGTCCCGACGGTTGTGACAACTCGCCGCGGCCGATTTACGTCGACTACAAGGACGTGAAGATGTTGCGAACGATGGTCAACCGCAACGGCCACATGCTCTCGCGACGTCGCACCGGTTGCTGTGCGAAGTACCAGCGAGCGGTCCGCCGCGCGGTCCTGCGAGCCCGCTTCATGGGCCTGCTGCCCTACGTGCCCCAGGACTGATCCGCTTGGGCCGCGTGTTTGGCCACGTGTTTGGCTGCGGGGCCGATCGATCAGGAGAGTGGCTGGGGCGTCAATCCCCGGGGGACTCCGACCGGGAGCCGCCGGGTGGGAATGCGAAACCGCCACGGCGTGCTGCGGCCGGAATGGACGCCGCGGCCCTCGGAACTCAGTCGGCCCGTCATCGTGGTGTGGATCGGGAATCGGGATCCGGTGGATTCCGGCGGCCAGGCATGTCGCTGCCGCAGCAGCATCAGCCAGTCGGTCAATCGCATCTCGAAGGACTCCTGCTTCGTGTTGTGACTGCTTGACCCGGCGGCCGACGGCAGCATACCGTCGGCTGCTCGGCTGAGTCAAAAACCGATTCGGCCGGGCTGGGCATTTCCCGGGATTGGGCGAGTGCCCCCGGGGCGACCTCCGAGCATCCGAGACTTCCAGTATGACCGATTCGATCTCACCCGACCCGCTGTTCTCGATCTCCGACCGTGTCACGATCGTTTCGGGAGGCAGCCGGGGGATTGGCAAGGAGATGGCGGCCGAGTTTGCCCGGCGAGGTGCTCCGGTGGTGGTCACCGGTCGGACGGCCGAGACGCTCGAGGCGACGGTGTCGGAGATTTCCGATGAGACGTCCAGCCCGGTGCGGGGGATCGTCTGCGACGTGGCTCGGCCAACGGACATTTCGCGGATGGTCGAGGAGGTGATCGGGGAATTCGGTCGGATCGACGTACTGCTGAACGTGGCGGGTGTGAACCGTCGGAAGAAGGCCGAGACGGTGACCGAGGAGGACTACGACTATATCCTCGACATCAATCTCAAGGGCGCGTTCCTGGTCGCCCAGGCGGTAGGCCGCCAGATGATCGCCCAGGAGTCGGGCTCGATCATCAACGTCGATTCGCTGAACACCTACGCGCCTCTGAAGGGCGTGGCTCCGTACGCGATGAGCAAGGCGGGGCTGGTGATGATGACCCGATCGCTGGCGACGGAGTGGGGCGAGATGGGAGTGCGGGTCAACACGATTGCCCCGGGGTTCATCCTGACCGACCTGACTCGCAAGCTGTGGTCGGACCCGGTGATGCAGGAGTGGGGCCTGGGGAACACTCCGCTGGGTCGGCTGGGCGAGGTCGAGGACCTGGTGGGTGCAGCGGTGTTCCTGGCCGCCGATGCTTCGGCGTTCATGACCGGCCAGGTGGTCCGGGTCGACGGCGGGTTCACGGCGGGACTGATGTGGCCGATCCCGTTTGACGAGTAGTTCCCACAGGCGGGCTAGCCCGCCTTCGGCGGGTTGAAACACACAGGTTTGGGGATGGGACGGGGTCAGACGCCGCCCACAGAAAGTCCTGCTCCACCCAGAACGGCACGCAGGCGGGGCCTGACCCCTT
>Ga0310124_10001027_pt1 | contig 19707 bp, 11 predicted proteins | sample CB11b_AW_Bot5_MG_FD_203507 | JGI IMG/M metagenome (GOLD analysis project Ga0310124, IMG submission 203507) | Marine microbial communities from Western Arctic Ocean, Canada - CB11b_AW_Bot5 | ecosystem: Environmental > Aquatic > Marine > Oceanic | place: Canada: Western Arctic Ocean | collected... | reverse complement strand
AGTGAATGCTGTCAACGCGGACGAGGTTGCCGATGTCGAAGACTCTGATGCTGTCGGGATGGCTGCTGCTGCTGGGTGTCTCGGCCGCACCAGCCACCGCACCAGCCACCGCACCAGCCACCGCACCGGCACCCGCGGCCAAGCCCACCAGCGGTCCGCTCGTTACCAGGTGCTGCCGCGAGGGCAACGTGGCCTTCGGTCGGACGACCAGGGCCAGCAGCGAAGAGACCTCCAAGAAGAACTTCGCCCGGCACGCCGTCGACGGGGACCCCACGACCCGCTGGTGTGCGGCCGATGGCCAGAGTGGACAGACCTGGCAGGTCGAACTCGGCAAGGCTCAGCACGTCAAGTCGCTGAGAATCCACTGGGAACTGGCCGGCTCGGCCTACCGCTACCACGTCGAAAGCTCCGCCGAGGGAACCCGCTGGCAGAAGATCGTCGACCACTCGAAGAACAAGAAGGTCGCCCGCATCGTCACTCACACCGTCGATGCACCGGGAACCCGGTTCCTGAGAGTCCGCTTCCTGGGCTCGAGTACCGGCAAGTGGGCCAGCTTCTGGGAATTCGAAGCGGGCACCAAGACACTGCCGCCGCTGCCCAGGGCCCTGACCCATCCGGCCGCCGCAGGGAAATCGTCGCTCGCCGATGTCACCGCTCCGAAGGACGTTCAGGTCACGCTGTTTGCCAAGCCGCCGGAAGTCAATTACCCGGTCTGCCTGGCCGCCGCGGCCGACGGGACGGTTTTTGTCGGAGTCGACCGGCAAGGGTCACTCGGCAAGAAACCCGGAGAAGGCTTCGTGCTCAGGCTCCGCGATACCGATGGCGACGGGGCCGCCGACAAGATCAACCGCTTCGCCACGATGGATCACCCGCGTGGCCTGTTCTTCGACAACCACAAGCTGTGGGTGCTGCACCCACCGCTGTTGAGCGTCTTTCACGACGACGACCACGACGGCACGGCCGATCGCAGCGAGGTGCTGATCTCAGGAATCACCACCGACCAGTTGCACAAGCGAGGTGCCGACCACACCACCAACGGCATCCGCATGGGGATCGACGGCTGGATCTACATCGCCGTGGGAGACTTCGGATTCGTCAAGGCCACCGCCGCCGATGGACGCACGATGACCCGCCGCGGCGGCGGGGTGCTGAGAGTTCGACCCGACGGCAGTGAAATGGAAGTCTACTCGTGGGGCCTGAGGAACATCGTCGACGTGGCCGTCGATCCGTTCATGAACCTCTTCACCCGCGACAACACCAACGACGGAGGCGGCTGGGACATTCGACTCAGCCACCTGCACCAGTCGGGCCGATACGGCTACCCGTCGCTGTACCAGAAGTTCTCCGACGAGATCATGCCGCCGCTGGCCGACTACGGCGGAGGCAGCGGATGTGGCAGCCTGTTCGTGCACGACCTCCGCTGGCCAGGGAAATACGGCAATACGCTCTACACCTGCGACTGGGGCCGCAGCGAGGTCTACCTGCACAACCTACCCCGCAACGGAGCCAGCTTCACCACTCACCAGCAAACCTTCCTCAAGATCCCCCGCCCCACAGACCTCGACGTCGACGGCAGCGGACGGATGTATGTCGCCAGTTGGAAGAACGGAAAGTTCAACTACGGCGGACCCGACGTCGGCTTCGTGGTGCAGGTCACCCCCAGGGGCTTCGTGCCCCGGCCCTTCCCGGTACTGGCCACCCAGACCGACCAGCAACTCGTCAACCACCTCGCCTCACCCAGTGCCGTCTATCGCCTGCACAGCCAGTTGGAACTGCTGCGACGTGGGCCCGGCCAGGGACGCATCGAACGGGTCACGCGACTGGCCGCCGACAAGACGGCCAAGGTCCACTCGCGAGCCGCCGCGGTCTTCACGCTGGGACAGTTCGACCACCACAGCGTCGTGTCGCGGTTGCTGCAACTGGCCGAACCGGGCCAGGCTCGCGAATTCGCGCTTCGGGCACTCACCGACCGACGCGGACGACTCGAACACATTCCCACACCACCACTGGTCGCTGCACTCGAGGATCCCAACCCGCGGGTCCGAGCCCAGGCACTGATCAGCCTGGGCCGCCTGGGACGCAAGGAAACCGCCTCGGCCATCCTGCCTCTGACCCGCCGAGATACCAGCCGGAAAGCACCCTCGGGGACGCCCCCGCACAAGCAACCCGACCCGGGACGGGTGATCCCTCACCTGGCCGTCCGAGCACTGGTCGCCATCGGCAACGTCGAACTGCTGCTGGGGGCCGTCGAGGGACCCGACCATGCCGGTGCCCTGTGGGCCTTGAAATCGCTGCACCAAACTAAGACCGTCAAAGGCTTGGTCGCCAAGCTCAGCACGCTCAGGGATGACGAGCGGCGACAGGCCACTCTGACCACGCTGGTGAGGTTGTATCACCGCGAGGGCGACTACACCGGCGACTGGTGGGGCACCCGGCCCGATACCAGCGGCCCCTACTACGACCGAACACCCTGGGCCGCCAGCAAGGCCATCGCCGGAGTGATTCGTACCGTGATCGCCGACGGTGACCCGGTCGCCTCAAAACACCTGCTCGCCCAGTTGACTCGGCACAAGGTCCAGATCAAGGGACTGCCGCAGCCGAGCAAGGTGGCCAACACCATCGACGCCAAGCCGCTGGTCCTGAAAAAAGCAAACCCCAACGACAAGAACCAAATCGCCAACCGGGACCTGAAACAGGTCATCGCCGAAACACTGAAAACTCGCGGTAACGTGGCCCGAGGTGAAAAACTCTTTACCGCCCAATCGTGCATCCGTTGCCACACCACCGCCAATGGACAGAAACCCAAGGGGCCGCACCTGGTGGATATCGGCCGAAGATCCAAGCCGGCCGAACTGGTGCTCTCGATCCTCAAGCCCAGCGACAAGATCACACAGGGATTCGATACCTACGTCTTCGCCACGACCGAGGGCAAACTGGTCACAGGGTTCGTGTCGCGTGAGAGTGCCCGGGAGGTCGAGATTCGGCAACTGACCGGATTGCCCGTCACGCTGCCCAAGACGAACATCGAGGAACGCGTTCGTCAGAAGACATCGATGATGCCCGACGGCATGGTGGGCAATCTCACCGCCAGCCAAATGGCCGACCTGATGGCCTACCTGCAATCACTGAAATGAGACACACCGGGAATGCACCATGGCAGACGCACCACTGAGCCCCGATGACATGCTCGAGCCCGATGCGGCGAACGACTCGACACCGGCCGCCGGCAACAGGATCACGACCGGACGCATCATCACCTGGATCCTGATCGCCGCACTCGCCGCGGTGACCGGCCTCGAGGCTGTCGCCAAGTTCGGCTACGACGGCACACTGCAGGCCCTCGAAGCTCTCAATATCGATGCCTCCGACACCGGTGTCGAACTGGCCGAAGTCGACCGGGGCATCTCGGGATGGACCAGCCGCGAAGTCGCACCCAGCGGAGTGATCGTCATCCGCTGGGTCAGCCTGCTGAAGGACTACGAGGTGCGGTTGGTTCCCGAACCCCAACACAAGGGCCGCATCGCCGGCTTTGAAACTCCCGATGCCGCGGTCGCCGAAATCGAGGCCCCCTCGCTGCCCCCGGGATTCGTGCCCGGAGAACTCCCTCCCAATCCCTCCGCCGCACCCGCCGCTGGAGGCAAGGGACTCGGCGACGCACTCAAGATCCCACCACCGGCCGTCAAGAAACTGTCGGCTCCACCACGAAAGCCCGGCAAGAAGAACAAGGACACGAAGAACAAGGACACGAAGAACAAGGACACGAAGAACAAGGACACGAAGAACAAGGACACGAAGAACAAGGACACGAAGAACAAGGACACGAAGAACAAGGACACGAAGAACAAGAACAAGGTCAAGGACAAGAACGCCGCGGGCAACTAGCTCTCGGACAACAAACCCGTCCCAGCCGTTCGTCGCACGATGTCGATTCCGGCTAGGACGATCCCCGAAACGGGCCTAGAATGTGGCCATGCTCGCCAGTTCTCTCAATCGCCAATCTCGGGGTGTGACCCGCCGAGGGTGCCGGGCCGCGTCAGCCTGCGGCACACTCCTGCTGGCGACCGCCCTGCTGTGTGCCCCGGGATCGGCCGACGCTCAGCCCACCAACCGGCTCGAGCTGTTTCGTGCTCAGCACGACCAACTCCGCAAGGACCACCTGGCCGCTCTCGACAGGATCCGGGCATTCTGCGTCGCTCAGAAACTCGAAGAGGGAGTCCAGGCGGTCGAGACCGCAATCGGGCAGGCGACAAGCAGGCCGGCCACCAACCTGGAACTTCCCGATCAGGTCGCCGCTGATCTCTCACCCGACCTGCCCGCGGTCAAGCGACAATGGCAAAGCCAACTCCGCACACAACGACGCAAGTACGCCCAGGCCCTGTTCGTGCTCAGCCGACGCGTGCTCAAGGCCGGGTACACCAGCTTCGCCTACGACCTCGTCCGAGAAACCACCTCCAGCGACCCCGACTCACGACCCGCCCGGCTACTGCTCGGATTCGTTCGCTCGAGAAATCGCTGGGTCACTCCGTTTGCCGCAGCACAACTGAGGCGGCGGCATGTCTGGCACGACAAGTTCGGCTGGCTGCCGGCCTCGCATGTCGAGAAATACGAATCGGGACAACGCTTCTTCAAGCGACGCTGGGTCTCGGTCGAACGCGAAGCGGAACTCCGCCGCGATTTCCGAAACGCGTGGGAAGTCCGTACCGATCACTTCCTGGTCCGCACCAACCACAGCCTCGAAATAGGTGTCGAACTGGCCGAGAGCCTGGAGACCTTCTACCGGTTCTTCCATTCGACGTTTGCCGGCTTCTTCAAGACTCCCGAACAGATCCAGACCCTCTTCGATGGAACCAGCCGGGTGACCGGCAGCCGATCGCGCACACCGCCCCGACCCCACGTGGTCCACTTCTATCGAGATCGCGACCAATACCGCCGCACGCTCAAGCAGCGGATCCCCCAGATCGATATCACCAACGGGCTGTACATGCCCGAGGACCGTATCGCGTACTTCTTTCACGGTGAACCGGTCGATCGGATGTTCCCCCGAGCGACGCTGTTCCACGAGGCCACTCACCAACTGCTCTACGAGAGCCAGTCGCGACAACGGCCGATCGCCCACGATGCGAACTTCTGGATCATCGAGGGCTTTGCCTGCTACATGGAGTCGTTTCAGCCATCCCCAACCGGGTACCGCATCGGGAATCCGAACTACGTGAGATTCCATTGGGCGCGGCACCGGGTGCTCAAGCAACAGTACTACATCCCGCTGAAGACCTTTGCGTCGATGGGCATGCGGGCGTTTCAGACCGATCCCAATATCTCGAGGAACTACTCCCAGGCGTCGGGCCTGGCCCACTTCCTGCTGCATCACGACGACGGCCGCTATCGCGACGCACTGATCAGGCACCTCGCGGAGATCTACACCCCGGGTCGCCGCATTTCGATTTCATCGCTCGAGACGCTGACCCGAGTCGACACCGTTGAGCTCGATCGGCAGTACCGCCGCTACCTGGCCCGTCAGCAGTCGCGGCTCTCATCGACCCGCGAGCGGACCCCCCGCCAGTAGACGTCCTGCCCGACGCTGCGGGTCTCGAGACATTCCAGGTTGGCCGCCTCGGGGACCTGAGACAGGCCCTGGCCACCCACCGCCCCCAACGCCGCTCGACCACCCAGTAGCTTGGGAGCCAGGAACACGTGGGCCTCGTCGATGAGACCCCCGTCGGCCAGGCTTCCCAGGACCTCGCTGCCACCCTCCACCAGCACGTTGCTCCAACGCCTGATCCCGAATTCCCCCAACAGGCCGTGGAGATCGATCCGCCCCGACTCATCGCACGCCGCCGGGAACACGTCGACTCCAGCCGCCGCCAACGCCGCCACTCTCTGGGAATCGGCCGCCTCAGCACAGCAGACCATCACCGGCACCTCCCCGGCGGTGCGGACCAGTTGTGAGTCCAGAGGCAGACGGGCGTGGGAATCGAGTACCACGCGAGTGGCAATCCGCGGACCCGGCGGACGGGCCGTCAGTAACGGATCGTCGGCCAGGGCCGTGCCGATGCCGACCACCACCGCGTCAACCCGCCCACGCAACTGGTGGACCAGGCCTCGAGACTCCTCGCCCGAAATCCACTGAGACTCGCCGCCCGACGTGGCGATGCGTCCGTCGAGCGTCATCGCCCACTTGGCGTGAACCCACGGCCGCGACGTCGAAACCAGGTGCAGGAACGGAGCATTGAGACGCCTGACCGAATCGGCCGCCACGCCGACCTCAACCTCGAGACCCGCCTCGCGGAGCATCGTAAGCCCGCTGCCGTCGGCGTGCGACGAAGGGTCCTCGATCCCCACCACCACGCGGGCCACGCCCGATGCCAGTACGGCGTCGGTACACGGAGGAGTCTGGCCATGATGGCAGCACGGTTCCAGCGTCACGACCAGCGTCGCACCACGAGCTCGCGGTCCCGCGGCCGCCAGAGCCTCGACTTCGGCATGAGGGCCGCCAAAGACCCCGTGCCATCCCTCGCCCAGGACCCTCAAACCCGAGTCGATCACCACCGCTCCCACCGCCGGGTTCGGCTCGACATGACCCACGCCCCGGGCGGCCAGGCCCACCGCGTGTGCCATCACCTCTTCGAGGGTTTCGAACGACTCGGTCATGCCGGTGTGCCCGCGTCGAGACGGAAAGAGGCCCCGAACTCAGTCCTGGCCGGGGACCCAGAGTGTCTTGGCACCGTCGCCCTCACCACCGCCCTCGCCATCGCCTTCGGGGGCCGGGGTGGGATCGCCTGGAGTCCACAGACCCGAGGGGGTCACGCTGCCTCCGTCGGTGGACCAGGGAGGAGTGATGCCCACCGCCTCGACCAACGCCTGCAGTTCCTCACGCAACTGAGGCAGCTTGCTGCCGTAGTCGGTCCAGAGCCGAGAGAGCAAGTCCCGCAGGCCGGGATCCTCGGGGTCCTGCAGACGCAGGTTCAATTCCCGCATCTCCAGCTGAAGAGTCTGCTCGAATTCATTCTCCAGGCCCGCCGCCGCCTGCCGCGCCCGTGCCAGCCACTCCAGGGCCGAGGCCCGGTCGTGCCGTACCTCGCACAGATCCGCCAGCGTCAAGGCCGCACGCAGGAAGTCCTCGCCCTGCTGCAGAGACTCCCGGCCGGTGTACTCGGTCAACACCGCAAACATCAGGCCGCTGTGATGCACCAACAGCGAACGGTTCAACAACATCACCAGGTAGTCGTCGTCGAGTGACCCGGGGACAACCCGCAGCAGGTCGCCGGTCGAGAGCATCGCCAGCTGGTCGTCCGATTCGACGACGATCGATGTGGGGTCGGGCAACTGCATCGCCTGGCGGATGGACGCCAGGTCCACCGTCAACAGGTTCTGTTCGCAACGTGACTCGAGCACCCGCAACGCTCCGGCCAACGCAGAAACCAGGTCCGCATCTCCGGCCGACTCCGAGGGTGTCTTGCCACCCAGGGCCGCCAACGGGGTCGACGGCCAGATCTCGGTCACGAACTTGTCAACAAACTCCCGATGCAGCCGCCGTTTGACCCTTTCAGATGTCTTGGGAGCAAAGTGCCAGGTGGTGTAAAGGGCCTCGAACTCACGCGGGACCAGGTCGACAACCTGGTCGCGCCCGTCTGCATCACCGTCTGCATCACCGTCTGCATCACCGTCTGCATCACCGTCTGCATCACCGGCTTCGTCCCCGGCTGCATCCCCGTCTGCATCCCCGTCTGCATCCCCGGCATCATCACCGCCCTCGTCCTCGCCGGCACCCTCGTACGCACGCAGCTCGTCACTCACCTCCCGCAACGCCGCCTCGGCCGCATCTATGTCCTCGCCACCCCGGGCGACCAGGTCGATCGAGGCGGGGGCCTCGTCTTCAGCCGCCTGCAGCATCAGCCGAGCCGCGACCAGGGGCACGGTCTCAAGCGTCAGTGATTCGGCCTCCGACGCCTCGACAACATCTCCACGGACCAGGTGGTACATCCCCACCGGTGCCCCTTCCTCGCCGGGACCGTCTTCGTCCACGCGGATGAACTGCTCGGAGGCATCGAGATCAGTGAGCCACTTCGAGACGTTGTCGATCTGGAAGCGGCGATCGACCATCGGGACCGCGTCGTCGCGTTCGCCCAGCACCAGCAACTGAGCCAGCGCCTGGCACTCCTCGGCCCGGTCCGCGTCCCCGGCCAGTCCCGCCGCCGCCACCAGCGCTTCTGAAGCCGGTGTCGATTGGCCCGACCAGGCCAGACACAGGGCCTGGTTGTATCGCAACCCGAAGTCGTCGGGACTCTCCCCGGCCAACAACTCGTACCGCTTTGCCGCCTCACCCCAACACCCGCAACCGGCGACCGCCGCAGGATCCTCGCCACCAGCCTCATCCAGCGAATAGACGCTGCGGAACAGGTAGGGAATCTCGCGGGTGCCGTCGAATTCGGCCAGCCGACCGAAAATCGCCTGCTGCTGCTCGGACAAGACCGCCGACTGCAACGCCAGTACCAGATGCTGACGCGCTGCCATCAACTCGCCGTGCATCCGCATCCAGGCCGCCACGCCCAATGCCAGGTTGCCCGCCATGTCGGGCCGCACCGTCGCACAACGCCGGAACGCACGCTCGATCTCCTCGCGTGACTCCGCATAACCGATTTCCGAGAGCTGAATCATCGCCACCAATGCCAGGGCGAAACTGTGCTCCGGATCGTTGGCAATCACCACCGACAACTCGCGGTGTGCCCCCTCCAGATCCCCGGCGTCAAAGAGCAGCCCGCCTCGAGTCGTCCGCACCCAGGTGTTCTCGGGATGCTTGCGACCCAGCTCGTCCAGCGCGTTGAGTGCCATCCGCGGCTGGTTGTTTTCCTGGAACTTCAGTACCCGCTCCATGTCGTCAGAGAGATCCCGACAACAGAACTTCAACTTGCGGCCGCTGCCGCAGGGGCAGGGTGTGTAGAGGTCCAAGGGCATGTGCGTGGGAACTTCAGAGAGAGCGGGACGTGGGTGAGGGGCGAGAGAACTAGATCGTAGCAGCCGGGTCGACTTTTTTCAGTCGGCCGGCCAGTGACCGTACCGCTGCCCACGGATCGCCTCGACCACCGGACGCGATGACCCGTCTTCATCAAGCAGCCCGGCGGTGGGAAACCCCATCGGAGCGGAATCGTCGAGCTGAGCCCAGGTGATTCCCGCCACGCTCTGCTTGGCCAAGAGCAACGGCAGCACCGCTTCGGCCCACTCGGCCTGACGCACACCACTCCATTGCTCCGTCTCCAGATCCCCCTCGGATCCCGCGTCCAGGACACCCCCCAAAGATCCCTCGGGACCAATCCCCGGACGCACAAACCGGCCACCGGAATCCACGCCCCCCGAGGACGGCGCAGCCATCGTCACGTACAGCGGCAAGCCCAGCGTGCTCCAGATGTCCAGCAGCCTCGAGAGATCAATCAGGTCGCGGCGACCCGGCTCCCCGGGTGCAAACCCGGAAGTGATTTCCAGCGAGATGGCCGAGAGGCCCGGCGCACAGCGGATCAGGCCGTCGACAAACTGCAACGGACTCAACAGGTGATGACCCTCCGACTGGTAGCCACCCCAGGGCTGCTCGATCCGGACCATCAACTGCTCGATGTCGTCAACACCTCGAGCCACCTCGACCGCACGCGACAACAACGCCAGGCGGGCCTCCTCGGACAACTGCAACCCGCCACCGGTGTTGACCCGCGAAGCCAGTTCCCAGACCCGGATGCGGCCGACGTAACGCGACAGGGCCGTCTCGACAAAATCACACACGAAACTCTGCAGGTTCTCCACGTCACCGGACCACGCCCCCAACCACTCGGGAAAACCGTCCGCCCCGAAGTCCAGCAACGGGCCGCCGTGAAGCAGCAGCCGCTGATCGACCGCCCAGTCGATCAGCCCGTCCGGTTCCTTCCACTCGTACTCACCCTCGATCGCCTCGATCCGACCCCAGCACACCGGCAACCTGACCGAGTTGAAGACTCCAGCAGGCAGGTTGTCCCAGGCCGAAGGAGCCGTTCCCGAGAGTCCGCAACCCAGCGAGGCGGGGAACCGCTCGGATCGACGACAACGGACCGCCAGCCGCTGGACAATGTAGGCACCGGCCAGCATCTGGGCCGAGTTGTGAGCATGAACCAGGGCCGCCTCCGACAGACGACTCGCCTCGTCAGGATCCGACTGGGCGGCCGTGGCCCGAGCAAAGATGTGGTGCGCCTGGCGACTGGCTTCGTCGAAACCCGCCGGCACCGACATCCCCGCAATCTCCCACGCCGCCTGCTGGTTCCGCAACTGGCCGATCTTGCCTCGAGCCAACTCGAGAGGCAACAGGTAGACCGCCTCCTGCTCGCGGAGACTCGAGGTCGAAACCAGCGTGCGGCCAAAACCGGGTACCGGCCAGGCCACGTGCAACTTGCCACTGTCGGAACTCGGACGACGACACACCAACTCGTCACCGTCACGCTCGACACGAGTCGGAAACACGCGGCCGTCGAAACCGCTGATGTAGGCCTGCTCGGCCTCGGGCCAGCCGGCAAGGAACCCCGGCGGAGACACCCGGAATCGCATCTCGCCCATCGATGTCCCCAGACTCATACCGCGGATTCAAGCGACAGCGGAGGCCCGTCACCCGGCCCGAAACCACCCGTCCAGTCTATACCCCCACCCGGTGCGTTGTCCAAGAGAGGTTGCAGTGGTAGATTCTGGCCCGAGACAACACCTGATGCCTAACCCGTGAGGACGCGCAATGAGTGCCGCCGCTTTGCTCGAAAGCTCCGTCGAAGGGATTCCCGTTCGACGTGGAAAGGTCCGCGACATCTACGACTTCGGCGACCGACTGCTGTTTGTCGCCTCGGATCGAATTAGCGCCTTCGACTGGGTCCTGCCCACTGGGATCCCCGATAAAGGACGCGTGCTGACTCAACTCAGCCGCATGTGGTTCGATCGGCTCGATGTTGAACACCACCTGCTCAGCATGCAGCTCGATGACCTGCCGCTGCCCGACGACGCCGACCGCGAGGCACTCGAAGGACGCAGCATGGTCGTGACCAAGACCGATGTCGTGCCCGTGGAATGCGTCGTCCGTGGATACCTCTCGGGGTCAGGCTGGAAAGAATACCAACGCGACCAGGCAGTCTGCGGGATCGCTCTGCCCGAAGGACTCACCGAAAGCGATCGACTGCCCGATCTGATCTTCACCCCGGCCACCAAGGCCGAAGAAGGTCACGATATCAACATCTCGTTTGAACAGATGATCGAGATCGTCGGCGAAGAACTGTCGGTGCAACTGAGAGACCTCAGCCTGGATATCTACCGGCAAGGGGCCGAGTACGCTCTGACCAAAGGCATCATCATCGCCGATACCAAGTTCGAGTTCGGGATCAAGGACGGAGAAGTCCTGCTGATCGATGAAGTGCTGACGCCGGATAGCTCGAGATTCTGGCCGCAGGATCTCTACCAGCCCGGACACGGTCAACCCTCCTACGATAAACAGTTCGTCAGAGACTGGCTTGAAACCACCGACTGGGACAAGGAGAGTACCCCTCCGGGACTGCCCGAGGACATCGTGTCGCGGACCAGGGCCAAGTACGTCGAGGCGTTCGAATTGCTCGTGGGAGACACGTTTGCCTGGGCCTAGGCTACGCCCCGTTTGACCTTTGCAAGCGGAGGGGACCGGTCGCATAATGAGGGCGCAGGGATCGGACGGGATGCCGATCAGCACACCGCAGCACACCGCAGCACACCGCAGCACACCGCAGCACACCGCAGCACACCGCAGCACACCGCAGCACACCGCAGCACACCGCAGCACACCGCAGCACACCGTCGAGGGGAACCATGGATACCCCCGTGCCCGAACCACCGGTTTCCAAGACACCGTCCGACCAGGACGGTGATGCGCAGCGGCAGGGTCTTGAGGAGACCTACGTCCCGGGTGAGGCGGATACCGGTGACCTGGCCGAGATGGCTCGAGGCGATGCGGAGCCGTCGAGCACTTCGCAGGAGTCCTCGGGCAAGAGCAAGGCGTCGGAACTGGGCGACTTCAAGCTGCTGAAGAAACTCGGTGAGGGCGGGATGGGTGAGGTCTACCTCGCCCGCCAGCAGGGACTCGACCGCATGGTCGCACTCAAGGTCCTCTCGAAACAGCTCGGCAAGAAAGAGACCTTCGTCGCGAGGTTCTTCCGCGAGGCTCGGGCGATGGCCCGGCTCGATCACCCCAACGTGCTCAAGGTCTTTGCCGTCGAAACCGACAAGGGTCGACACTACGTGGCGATCGAATACGTCGACGGCCAGACCATGCAGGACTGGGTCAACCAGTTGGGCCGCCTCAGCGTCGCCGACGCTGTGCTGGTGACGATCCAGTGCGCCCAGGCACTGGTGCACGCACACGACGCCAGCCTGGTCCACCGAGACATCAAGCCGGATAACGTGCTGGTGACGCGTACCGGACACGTCAAGGTGGCCGACTTCGGGCTGGCCAAGGCCGCAGACGACGACATGTCGATGACCCAGAGCGGAACCGGGCTGGGGACCCCGCTGTACATGGCTCCCGAACAGGCCCGCAACGCCAAGGCGGTCGACCTGCGAGCCGACATCTACGCCCTGGGCTGCAGCTTCTACCACTTCCTCACCGGAGAACTCCCCTTTAAGGGCGAGACCGCCCTGGAACTCGTGATGGCCAAGGAGAAAGGCCTGTTCACCTCCGCACGCAAGCTCAACAACGAGATCCCCGATCGGCTCGATCTGCTCGTCGATCGCATGATCGCCAAGGACCCCGACCACCGCTACGCCGACTGCACCGAACTGCTCGCTGACCTCAACGCGATGAACCTCGCCGGTGAGACGTTGAGTTTCATCGAGGGCGCCGAAGCGGCCCCCACCTCCGCCCCCAACACCGCAGCCACCTCAAGCTCCAAGCGAGCCACCAGCACCAGGTCGGCTCCGGCCATCACCCTGCCGCCTCCCAACTCCTCCGAAGACGCCGCCGCACAGAGAGCCACCGCCGCCGACGACGAAGATTGGTTCATCCAGCACACCAACGCCAAGGGCCGGACCGTCGTCAGCCGGATGTCGACCGCCAGGATCCGACAGGCCATCGACGGCAAATTGATCGACCTCAAGGCCAAGGCCAAACAGAACCAGGGGGATTCGTTCATGCCCCTGGCCCAGTTCGCCGAGTTCGAACCCGCCATCAAGAAACGACTCTCGCAGGCCCGCTCGGGGACCGGCAGCGGACTGCAGGACATCTACCAGAAGCTCGACAAGCAACACCACCGAAGAAAGAAGTGGCGATCGCTGAGCTTCCTGTTCCGAAGTGCCATGGGCTGGGTCTGGCTGACCGTCTTCCTGGCCGTACTGGTCGGACTGGGACTGGGCGGCTGGTGGCTGTTCGATGAATACGGACAGAAGCTGAAGGACATGTTCAACTAGAGCCGACTGCCGGACCAGGCGTCACAATCGCACCGATCGCACCCCACAACACCACCACCGCGAATGGCCCACACTCGAACACCGCTGATGGTCGATAGCCCCTAAAGACACAACCGGCTCCCTCAACTCCGACCTGGCCCCCGCCGATCGAGCCCAAGTCATGCAGCGCCTGAGAGTCGTCGGGTTGATGGCGGTCGCGATGCTGGGCAGCCTGCTGCTGGGCACCGCTGCCATCGCCGGAGAAATCCGGCTCGCGGATGGGACCGTGCTGCGAGGCACCATCCGGCCCCAACAGTCCCTGGCACTCGCCTCGCAACGCAACGCCGGCGAATTGACCACCTACCCGATCGTGGCCGCCGTCACGCCGCTGAGACGCTACTTCGTACCCACTCGACACGTCGAAGAACTCAACAACGACTCGGACCTCGACCGCTTCGAAACCTTCGAACTCTCAAGACGCAAGGCCCGCTTCTCGACCCAGCTCCAGGCGCTGGGGATCCCGGCCGAGGTCGGACCGTGGGACGAGTTCGGACGCCGACGGATCGTGTTTCGCGTCAAGGACCGCCCTCTGAATATCTACCAGTGGGTCACCAAGCTGACTCCGCACCACGCCAGTGTCGTCGCTCAGGGCATCGGCTGGTCGCACGGCATCTCCACCAACGCCATTCCCCCCGATGTGCTCGATGGCTGGCTGAGACGGCTGACCGACGCCGATCGACTCGACGACCGACTCGCCATCGCTCGCTTCTACCTCCAGGCCGACATGTTCAAGCAGGCCCGCCGTGAACTGAAAGCCGTGAAGGCCAAGTTTCCGAAACAGAAAACCAAGATCGACAGCCTGCAGGCACGACTCGATCAACTCGTCGGACAGAAAATACTCGACGAACTCAAACGACGCAGAGACAACGGACAGCACAAGCTGTTTCGTACCGCTCTCGCCTCCTTCCCGCTCGATCAACTCAGCGCCGTCATCAGGCGGCAGGTACGCGAATTGATCGACCAGGACCGCACACAGACCGATCAACTCGCCACCGCCAAACAACTGCTGGCCGAAGCCCTCGCCGAGGTCACCGAAACCAGGACCCGAGAACAACTCGAACCGCTGGTCAATGAAATCGTCGCCGGAGTCGATCTCGAGTCGATCTCGAGACTCGGCGCGTTCCTCAAACTCTCCGGCGACGCGACACTGAAACCGACCGAAAAACTGGCCCTGGCCGGGTCGGGATGGCTGAGCGGATCGGGCAACTCTGTCACCGTGGTCAGTGATACCGTCTCACTCCACAAGGCCCGTGACCTGCTGCTCCAAGCCACTCGTGCCGATCTCGCCGAACTGCCCGGGCTGCTCTCGAGACTCGAGTCCCTCGAGGGAATCTCGCCCTCACGCATCGCGACACTGATCGCCCTGCTGCCGGCCATCCTCCCCTCACCGGAAATCCAGCCGGGGACCGTGACGCGGATCGAGTCCACCGCCGGCAGGCCGGGATACCAGGTGCTGCTGCCCCCCGAATACAACCCCAACCACCGCTACCCCACACTCGTCATCCTGCACGACGCCGGCAGTTCGCCCAGCAAGAGCATCCACTGGTGGGCCGGGACTCCCGACAAACCCCGGCCGGCCAGGCAAAGAGGCTACATCGTGCTGGCTCCCGAACTGCCCGACGTGGTCCGAGCCGCCTCCAGACCGACAGCAAACGACTCAAAGAGCCCGACACCGGTCACCGACCTGCAGATCGGGACCAGGCTGCACCAGGCCGTCCATGCGGTCGTGGTCGATGCCCGACGACGGTTTCGAATCGACTCGGATCGCATCTACCTCGCCGGACACGGACAGGGAGCCGATGCCGCGTTTGAAATCGGTATGAGTCACCCGGGCTGGTTCGCGGCTGTCGTGCCGATCGCCGGACGGATGACACCGTACTGCACCTTCTACTGGAACAACGCCAGGGAACTGGCCTGGTACGTGGTCAACGGAGAACTCGATCGCGCACGAGTCGAACACAACGCCTTCGGACTCAACCGCATGCTCCGACACAAGTTCTCGTTGATCTACTGTGAGTACTCCGGGCGGGGGTACGAATCCTACACCGAAGAACTCTTCGCGATCTTCGACTGGCTGCCGCGGCACACTCGAGGTGACCAGCCGCGTGAATTCGAGGCCGGGACTCTGAGGACCGGTGACAACCGGTTTCACTGGGTGCAGATGAGAGCCCTGCCGCTGACCGAGACGCGAGGACGCAGGACCCGACCTCTGAAACTGACCGCCAAGATCACCGTCGGTAACTCGATCCACGTCAACTCCGCAGCCCGATCCACCACGCTGTGGCTCTCGCCCAAATTGGTCGACTTCGAGAAACGTGTCCAGGTGACCGTCAACGGACGTCGAGGCAAAATCCAGTTCCTCAAGGCCAGCATCTCGGATATGGTCGACGACTTCAGGAACCGCGCCGACCGTGAGAGACTCTACTGGTCTCGGATCGATATCGAATGAGATCCCCGGGTCACGACGCGACCGAGGTGACCGAGGTCAGCGACCAGGAGGTGAGACGACCGATCGTCGCCGCCGCCATCCAGATGACCTCAACCGACGACGTCGAACAGAACCTCGACGACGCACATCGGCTGATCCGCGACGCCGCAAATCGAGGCGCCTCGCTGATCGTACTCCCCGAACTGTTCACGGTGCTCGGTGAACCCGAGGTGATCGCCGCGGAAGCTCAACAGGTGCCCGGTCCCGCCAGCCGGATGCTCGCCGGATGGGCCGAAGAACTCGACGTCACACTCGTCGCCGGAAGCCTCGCCGAACGACGCGAAGGACACCAGCGGATCTCCAATACCAGCCTGGTGTTCGGTCCCCGAGGTGAACAACTGGGGTGCTACCGCAAGATCCACCTCTTCGATATCGAACTGCCCGGAGAAGTCAGCTTCTGCGAGTCGGCGTTTGTTGAGCCCGGTGACGAGATCGTTGTCTGTGACACACCCGCCGGACGAATCGGACAGGCCACCTGCTATGACCTGAGGTTCCCCGAACTGTTCCGGGAACTGGTCGATCGAGGAGCCGAGATCATTGTCGTCCCCTCGGCGTTTACCCAGGCGACAGGGCGAGATCACTGGGAAGTGCTCTTGAGAGCCCGGGCGATCGAGAACCAGGTGTTCGTGGTTGCCCCCAACCAATTCGGACACCACGCACCGGGCATCACCACCTACGGCCGCTCGGTGATCATCGACCCCTGGGGCACCGTGCTGGCCACCGCACCCGACGGCGAAGCCGTGATCACCGCCCCACTCGACTTCCAACGCCAACACCACATCCGCAAAACACTCCCCGCACTCAAACACCGACGCCCATCAAACTAACCCCAGCCCACCCCGCTCCCCCTTCAATTCCCACGAGACGCCCAAAACGCCTCCCGCACCCCTTCGTCCCCCGCCCCCGCCCGAACCCCCGCCAGCTCACTCAACACCTCCTCCACCCGCTCGACCCACTCCTCGATCGTCGCAAACACGCCAGGCCGACCCTCAGGACGACGCAGCCACTCGAGATACGCCACCGTGTCGTCGTAGAGAAGCTCGATCAGGATCACCCGGGAATGACCCTCTCCACGGGCCAGGCGCCGCAAATTCTTGAGCAGCTTGGCCACCGCATCCACCGCATCCACCGCGTCCACCGCGTCCTCGATCGGCTGCATCGACCTGAACAGCTCGAGTGCCTCAAGAGACTTCTCGAGAACAGGCTGCCCTTGAAACACTGTGCTGGATTCAGGTGCAGGAGCCGCATAGTTGCACCGCAGTATGTCCCAATCTCCGGGAGACGACGGGGGTGACTCGTTACACCTCATGACGAAGTGACTTTGCATCGCCGAGGCCGTCCAGCCAGCCGCCATTTCAACCGGCTGGACAATTTCCTGCACAGGAGCCTGGATGTCGATCGTCTCGGCCTCGTCGACCGCCACAAACGCCGTGTAACGACTCAGCACCCCGCTCTCCAACGACACCAGCACGATCTCGCGCTGTAACTCTTCGACGTCGTCGTACCCCCCGGCCGCCACGCGGTCCTCAAGCTCGCGGACCCGATGACGACCCCAGGCACTGGCTAGAATCGACTCGTCACCCGCAGTTGCCTCCAGCCGCGACTCCCAACTCGTACCGTCAGGCCGCCGGGCCCGGATCACCACCGTCCCGCCACCACCACCGCCGCTGGTGTGACGAGCCAGGATCGTGACCGGGCGTCCGGCAAACAGGTCCGGCAATCGACCCGGCACCAGGCTCTCGGCGTCCCACTCGATGTCGTCGGATTCGATCGAGAGTTCCTCCAGCCGCGGAGGACACAGCCGGCGGGCGATGCGGTCCATCACCTCGTCGAGCCGATCCTCACTCTCGACCAACTCGCACAAACCACCCCCCAGCTCCGAAAGCCGATGAAGAAAACCGGCATTGACCGCCTGGTCGATGCCGACGGCGAAGACGCGAGGCACCCGCGGGCCCGATGCGTCTTTCAGCTGTCGCAGCAGCAGGTCCTCGCCGGCCACCTGCCCGTCGGTGACCAGCACGATGATCGGCTCACGGTCTTCACCTCCACTGACCTCCGACAACCAACGCGCCGCCATCTCCAACGCTTCCCCCATCTCGGTTCCACCACACGACTCGAGATGGGACATCCAGGAGACAGCACGAAAACGGTTCCGATCACTGGCCGATTGCAGGCCCTCGAACTCGGTCTCGATCTGGTGATCAAATGCGATGACTCCGAATCGGTCGTCATCACCCAGGCTGTCGATCAGGCGACCCGCCGCACGCCGGGCTGCGACCATCTTCCAGCCGTGCATGCTGCCGGAACGGTCCACCAGCACCACCACGTCCCGGGGCCGCGTTACCGACTCCGCTGCCAGGTCGTCGGGGATCAACGTCACCGCCAGTGTGCCCGCACCGGTCTCTGTCGCCGGGCTGAGCTGCAAAGTGCCCGTGGTTCGAGCAGACGTGACCGGGAACCGAAGCACGAAGTCGCGGTCCAATCGCTCGCCAGGACGCAGCTGGACCGTAAAGGGCGAACCCGATTCTGTGACAACCGAGTGCAACGTGCAGCGAAGCTGATCACGCCAGGTGCCCCCGGCAGGCTCCAGGCCGGCAGGATCGATCGTCACGCTCAGCGACAAGTCCACCGGGTTGGGGAAACCGGGCAAGAGCACCGGTGGAGTCACCCGCGAGGCGTCGGGGACCGAGTCGGTGTCAGACACCGTCCCCGGGCCGACCGAAAGACCCGCCAGCTTCAAGCCGGGCACGTAGCGAGGTGCCACGACCAGCGGAAAGCGAAACGTGGCCTCGCCACTGTCGATCTCCAATGGGCCCACCATCTCGAACTCCACCCGCACACGCTCGCCGGATGGAATGTTGCCGGCTCGCAGGCTGAAGACCCCGCTGCGGTCCTCCTCGGCAATCGCCGCACGATGACCACCCGCAATCGCCTCGTCGTACTCGGCACGTGCAGCGGCTCGCTCCTTCAACTCCGCTTCCACTCGACGCTCGCCAATCTGCAACACGCACGAATGCACAGCGGCTCGATCAGGCAACGGGAAGATGTATGTCGCCTCGATCGGACCGTCGGTCGTGTTGCTGTAGGTCTGAATGACCCGGGTCCGAGACCAGAGCCCCGAAACTTCGGAGGTGACGTCCATTGCCACAAGAGGCAAACAGCCGCGTGATGTCTCCAGGGCACCGAAGCCGGCTGTTGATTCCGAAGTCAGGGATGGGGACAGGTCCAATACGGGCAGTACTCGTTCCTGGATCATGATTCTCTCCGTTTTCTCTGTGATTTCTCTGTCTCAATGTTGCTTGGGATTGTCGTGAGCTGGCTGCCGGACCTATCAGGCCAATTCGTCTCCCGATTCCACCACGATGCGGGCCGCCTGAAAGGCCAGCGCCGATACCGCCCGACGCCAGTCGGGGTCCGCAGCAGCCCGGCCGGCCTGCGAAGCGTCGTCCCAGGTCACCCGGACGCCGGGGACCAGCTCCCACTGAAAAGCAAGCTGGCCCGAAGTCGATGAAGACCGAGGCGACTCGGGGGCGGCAGACCAGAACTTCGAGATCGACTCGGACTGAGAATCGATCGGGGCGGATTCCTCGACATCCAGGGCTCTCAGGAAAGACATCTGCATCGCCGGCTCGGGCGAATAGGACGCCGGGACCGGTGAGGACATCTCGGGAGACATCTCGGGAGACATCTCGGGAGACATCTCGGGAGACATCTCGGGAGACATCTCGGGAGACATCTCGGGAGACATCTCGGGAGAC
>Ga0310124_10001025_pt1 | contig 19723 bp, 14 predicted proteins | sample CB11b_AW_Bot5_MG_FD_203507 | JGI IMG/M metagenome (GOLD analysis project Ga0310124, IMG submission 203507) | Marine microbial communities from Western Arctic Ocean, Canada - CB11b_AW_Bot5 | ecosystem: Environmental > Aquatic > Marine > Oceanic | place: Canada: Western Arctic Ocean | collected... | reverse complement strand
TTTTATATCTGGGGTATTTGAGGCTTTGAGGGGGGCTGGTGAAGCGGATGGGGTATTGTTCTGTTCCTGTCGGTTCTCATTGTTCTGATCTTTCGGCCGATGTGGACGACCGATTTCTTTTCTGGCTTCGCCCTTGAGTCGTCCATGCTTGGCTTGATCGGCATCGGCTGTTCCTGCATATACCGTACCGTTATCGAGTACGAGCAACGCAGCAATCTCCGGTTCTGCCGCATCATAGAGGACATGGGGATCAGCATCCTGATCTGGGTTTAAGCGGTATACGAGACCATCGATGTCAGTTCCAGTGTAAATGTGGCCTTGGGTATCACGGCCGAGGCACAGAAGGTTTTTCTGAACCGTATCAAGCAGGACTTTGACTCGTGGATCACGGTGACCTTGGTCTGCTGAGGCTGGATGACTTAAATCAATCCGAAGTAACTTCCCATCGGTACCCGTGGCGACATATATGATTTGGTTATCCACGATGACATCCCAGATGTAGCGGATGCCTTCCAACTCGATCAGTATTTTCGTATTGTCTCCGTCCAACACGGCAAGTCGACTGGTTGAACCACTGATGGCCATCAGCAGTTGCCCCTGATAAACATCGAGCGCAAAGATCTGTTCTGATGCAAGTGTAAATACAGTCTCAAACGAATCATTTTGGCGGCGCAAGAGTTTCGCTTCCGGTCCAGCCGCGAGATAGATTTCCCCGTCGACGGTTTGCAGGTCATAGATGACGGTTGCCTCCCTGGGCACCCGCCCGATCGTTTTAACCTGTGGGGCCAACTTTAGATCGCCGAGGTTGGTGACCACGGTGTGGTCAAGTTCGCCGGTCGCGAAGTCCGCTTCAGTGGTATGAATCCATCGGGCGGGTTGGATGGCTGAGATTTCAGTGCCCCACCCAATGGTCAGTAGGCATGCGTATATGACCATTAATCGAAGCGACATGGTGGGATCGTCCGGTATGTGGTTCATGGACTAACCTTGTCTATTGAGTATCGTGTCACGTCGGCTGTCGGCAAGCTAGCGACGTTTAAGCGAACGATTGATCTGGACATTGAATTTCAGTTGTCCTGTGATTACGAGGTCCATCGGTACGGCCATTTCAATCCACTCCTTGTAGGCGGTGGTCAGTGTACTGGTATTGGTTGCGAGCATTGCCCGGCGGCTGGATGGTAAGCCGGGCAATTCTTGCCGGCCCACGGCCAGTTCACTATCTGGCATGTCAAGCAGTACATAGAGCATGTCATCACGTACCTCCACGATCCTTTTTGTCGTGGCAAATAGCTCGTCACCACTGGTTATCGAACGCAGGTGCGAGCGGTTGGCCAGCAATTTGCGGATGTAGGTCGGTCCGTCGGTGATGGTCAACTTCAGTTTCCCTTCTGGGACATCTGGAGGAATGGTCAGTTCCAACCGCTTGTCAATCGGCGGGCGGTTTACCTGTTGCAGTCGGATGGTCATTCCCAGGGTCTCGCCTGGGGCAAGTTCATCGTGATCGAGTCTGGCCCCAAGAATCACGGCAAGTTGCACGGTATCAGTAACCAAGGTCTCGAGTTCCACTGATTCGAGCATGATTTGTTCATGGGCGTTTTGTGTTAGCACCGCAATAGGGCCCATTAGGGCGAAGCCGACGGCGATGGGCGAACCATAGGGCATCTGTTGGTTGATCTCCAGGACTCGATCGCCGGCGAATCGTAATTTTCCATTTAGCCACACGGTATTGTCGCTTGGTAATCGCTGAACGGCCATCATGCTTTCGGCGGCACAGATTGCAGCGGCAAGAGCAGTGAATCTCTCATGTTTGACCAGTTGGAACTGGTAAGATTCTCGAGTTTGTTCGAGAATATCGGTGGAAATGGTCATGGAGGCGGTTTCATACTTGCCGTCGTGCCGACCCACGACGGCACTGTTCTCATCGCGTACAAGGCCACCCATTAAGTCAATTGAACCGCCGACTTTAAAGCTGCCTGATTGGGCTGGCATCACGAAATGGACATATCCGCTGGCGATGGGAAGTGTTTGTGGTCCTTGGCCTTCCATCGCATGGCCAAAGGCAAGAATGTCACCTGTGTCTGTGATGGTTGTGACAGTACCCGATGCAGACAGTTCCATATCACCATAGGCCAACGGGATACTCAATACGCTTCCGGGTTGAAAGTGTGCCGACTTGCGATCAATCCATGCAGGTGGCGTTCCGGCAAGTGTGCTGGCGGCGACGAGTTTCACCGATGATCGGTTCAAGAGCGGTTGTAGTGCATCAGCCAGGTCTGGTGAGCGTAATGCCAGCGGTAGGAGCATGGGCACCACCTTGCCCTCGGTTAAACCAATAAGGGTGGTGGGGGCTGCGGTTTGTTGGTGTGATTCGTATTTGGATCCGGTAGCTGTCACAAGTTGTGCAAGAGCCGCATTGCGCCAGGTATTGTGGCGGGGTAAACCTTGTGAATCGCAGATGTTTATGATGGTCTGCAGTGTGGATGCTGCAGACTGTGAGGTGGTCTTATCTTGTTCAGAATCGGCGCGGCTGGCGACGTCGATCATCTGTTCGATGGGTTGGACGCCGACGTAGCACTGTTTGGACCCAAGAAACCCAAAAGCGAAGGCGCCGATCAGATCTCCGCCGCGGCCCAACTCGTGTATTTCGTCATCGCGCCATAGGTAAATTGGCGAACCACTCATCCCCTGGACCGGTCCCAACTGGCTCATTCGTTCGTCCGGACAGCGAATCCATATCGCGCCACGCTTGACTCCGCCCGACCCAAGACCGAGAAAAAAGTTCCTGGTAACGGACACTACCTCGACGGCAAACGGTTCAATGCGTGTTCCTTGAAACACACTGAGGCCATAGCCTTTCATCCCGACACGCACTTCATCAATCGGCATGATTTGCGGTGCGGCTTGTGCCATGGCGACCATGAAGGGCGCTAAGCTTAAGACGCAGATCCATCGTGGAGTATGCGGCATGCCTCAAGCCTAGTGAAGCATCAGATCGATGACAAGGTGGGTGATATACTGGACATGGTCAACGGGCAACCCCTATCATCGCCTGTAGAGAGGATCTGGTGCGTCAGATTATGGTAACCCCAATACCCGGTTGTGACTTATTGGTTTGTGCTGGGTGCCATCATTCGTGAGGGCATTGTTAATAAGTGAATACTGACAACAATCTCGGATACAAATTCCGTAATCAGCAATTGCTAAACGAGGCGCTGACCCATGCCTCCAGTGCGGGCCATCGCCTCGAGAGCAACGAGCGAATGGAATTTTTTGGGGATGCCGTACTTGGCTACGTCGTCTGTGAATACCTGTTTGCCAGCTATCCCGAGATGCTCGAAGGGGAAATGACAAAAATCAAGAGTGCGGTGGTAAGTCGTCGTGTCTGTGCGCAGATCAGTCAGGAGTTGGATCTGTGTTCGTTGCTTAATCTGGGTAAGGGTATGGCCTCGAGCGCCGCCCTGCCGCCCAGTGTGGCCGCAGCCGTATTCGAGTCGGTGATTGCTGCAATCTGCCTTGATAGTGATATTGAGACAGCTCGCGCCTTCATCCTCAAGCATATCCGACCCTACATCGACGAAGCTGCCTCTTCAACCCACCAGAGCAATTTCAAGAGTGTATTGCAGCAATATGCTCAAAAACAACTGCCAAGGATTCCGGTTTACACGTTGCTCGACGAAAAAGGCCCCGACCACTCCAAGGCGTTTGAAGTGTGTGTTTATTTAGATGGCCGAAAATTTCCTTCGGCCTGGGCTCATTCCAAGAAAGAGGCGGAGCAGAGAGCGGCTTTCGAGGCGTTGCGTGAGATGGGGTTGGTGACCATCGATGAGGGGGGACAGGTGACCGTGCGAGATCTAACCGGCCCGCCTGGTTAGCTGAGTTCTGCGATTTTTTCCAGGACCTCCGCATCGTGCTTCGGCACTTTCACCTTCTCCCACCGGTGCACGATTTTTCCCGCCGGATTGATAAGGTAAGTCGTACGGACGACTCCCATGTAACTGCGTCCGTACATGCTCTTGCGTTGCCACACACCGTATTTGGTACAGATGGCCTTTTGCTCATCAGCTAAGAGCGTAAAGGTCAAATTGTATTTGTCTGCAAATTTGAGATGTGACTCAGGGGGATCCGGGCTCACGCCAAGGATGACGGCACTGGTATTTCCGAACTGTGGTAACTCGTCTTGAAACTGGCATGCTTGCTTGGTGCATCCTGATGTGTCATCTTTTGGGTAAAAATAAAGTACAACCCACTTGCCGCGATAATCCCGAAGGCGGTGAGTTTTGCCTAACTGATCCGGAAGGGAAAAATCAGGTGCTGACTTGGAGACCTCCAAGAGCGGTGTATCAGTTGTTTTGGCAGCCATAATGCGTTCTCATTGAACTCGCGTGCGGTTAGTTGCCGACTATCATACAACACCTGCTCCGGCGAATCGAAGTTGTAGTCGTTGTGGTGCCGGATCTTCATGGCCGGTCTGCCCGGTGACACTTGGATCTAATACGTCATGCCAGATAACGCAAAACGGGCTTTGATTACGGGAATTACCGGCCAAGACGGATCATATCTTGCGGAATTCCTACTCGCTAAGGGCTATGATGTTCACGGATTGATCCGGCGATCCAGCAATTTCAATACGGCTCGGATCGATCATATCTATCGTGATCCACACGCAACCGATGGGCGGCTTTTGCTTCATTATGCTGATCTGACAGACGCAAATGGTATGACCAAGATTTTGCGCCAGATCGAACCAACTGAGATTTACAATTTGGCAGCTCAAAGTCATGTCCGCGTCAGTTTCGACCAACCGACATATACCGCGGATGTAACCGCAGTTGGTGCACTGAAACTTCTTGAAGCGGTTCGGGATTTCCGGGATCAGACGCGGGGCCAGCCTCGTTACTACCAGGCGTCAAGTTCAGAGATGTTTGGCAAGGTCGTTGAAACACCGCAGCGGGAGACCACTCCCTTTTATCCTCGCAGTCCTTACGGTGTCGCGAAGGTCTACGCACATTGGATCACCGTCAATTACCGTGAAAGTTATGGTGTTCACGCCTCTTGCGGAATCCTGTTTAATCATGAAAGTCCACGACGTGGCGAGACCTTCGTGACCCGAAAGATCACCCGGGCAGTTGGGCGAATCAAACACGGGTTGCAGGATAAGATCTACCTGGGCAATTTAGATGCCAAACGCGATTGGGGTTTTGCCGGCGACTATGTCGAAGCCATGTGGCAGATGTTGCAGCAAGATGAACCGGATGACTACGTCGTGGCAACCGGTGAAACGCATTCCGTGCGTGATTTTTGCGACCGAGCGTTTGCTCATGTTGGTTTGGACTATCAGGATTTTGTTGACAGTGATTTGCGTTACCTACGACCGGCGGAAGTGGATGTGCTGCTTGGTGACCCAGCCAAGGTACGCCAGAAACTTGGTTGGAAACCCAAAGTTTGTTTTGAACAGTTGGTCGACATGATGGTGGATGCTGATCTGGAGTTGGCCAAACGCGAGAAGATGCTTGTTGATGCCGGTCACGAGGTGATCATACCTTCGGAGTAAACAGGATGATCGATTTGTCGCAGTTTCGTATTTGCGTGACCGGTGGCGGTGGATTTCTTGGTCAGGTTGTATGTCAAAAATTGCGTGAACGGGGGGTAAGTGACGGGAACCTGACCATCCCCCGCAGCAGCCAGTACGATCTGACACAACAACGAGAATGCGAACGGCTGTACAAGCTGACCGAGCCGGAGGTGGTGATTCATCTTGCTGCTGATGTGGGAGGCATCGGAGCTAACCGCACGCATCCTGGGCGGTTCTTCTATGCGAATATGGCCATGGGGTTACACCTGATTGAATTGGCGCGGATCAACAACATTCGAAAATTCGTTCAGGTAGGTACGGTATGTGCTTACCCCAAGTTTGCTGCGGTGCCATTTGTCGAGGACGATATGTGGAATGGTTATCCTGAGGAAACCAATGCCCCCTATGGAATCGCAAAAAAGAGCCTGTTCGTCATGCTGGACGCCTATGAACGGGAGTATGGTCTTTCCAGCGCCGTGGTCGTTCCCGTTAATCTTTATGGTCCCGGCGATAATTTTGACCCGCGGTCGTCCCACGTTGTGCCGGCACTAATCCGAAAATGTGTCGAAGCCTGTAACCGTGACGACCACGGTGTGACCTGTTGGGGTAGTGGTACGGCTTCCCGTGAGTTTTTGTATGTGGATGATGCTGCAGAAGGAATCGTATGTGCTGCTGAGCGACTCGATAAGCCCGAGCCAGTTAATCTGGGGACTGGGCAGGAGATCTCGATCAAAGCGCTGGCGGACATGATCGCTGATCTATGCGGGTTTAAAGGTCGAATCGAGTGGGATGCAAGTAAGCCTGATGGTCAGCCACGGCGGTGTTTGGATATTACACGTGCCCGGCAACTTCTTGGCTGGCAGGCCCGGACCCCTTTCGAGCAAGGTCTACGGCAGACCATTCAATGGTGGCAAGAGGTTGTGTTAGCTTGAGTTTTAGTGTGCACCGATGGCTAGACAGAAAAGTGTAATCACAATAGGGAACTTTGATGGCGTGCATGTCGGTCATGCGGCAATTCTCAGATGCAGTCGGGCTTTGGCCGATCAGCACAACCTGTTACTGAAAGTACTGACCTTTGAACCGCATCCGGCTACGGTTTTGCGTCCCGGTCAGGTTCCACTGAGGCTTTACGATGAGGCCCAAAAGGTCGAATTGTTGCAGGCCTTTGGCGTAGACGAAGTGGTATGCTTGAAACCTGATCGTATGCTGCTGGATCGTTCGCCAAAATCCTTTGTCGAACAGGTGGTGGCTGATCATCGACCAATGGCGATTATAGAGGGTCCGGATTTTAAATTCGGTCATGCTAGGGTTGGTGATGTTCAGGTTCTTGCCGGGTTGGGCAAGCAACTTGGATTTAAAACCCAGGTTGTGGATCGAACGCATGTTGTTCTGGCAGATCAGTTGATGACAGCGGTGAGTAGCACGATGATACGCTGGTTGATCAAATGCGGTCGAGTAGCTGACGCAAGTTGCTGTTTGGGGCGGGCGTTTGAATTGGTTGGACCGGTTTGTCGTGGGGAGCAACGAGGTCAAGGGTTAGGTGTGCCGACAGCCAATCTCGATTCGGAGGTGATGTCGGGTCGGGTGATTCCAGCTGATGGTGTCTATGCTGGGCGTGTCCAGTTGGCAGATGATGGCGAGGATCACTTGGCAGTCATTAGTGTGGGTATTAAACCAACATGGAATCAGCGTATTCGAACCATTGAGGCGCATTTGCTCGATTTTGACGGAGACCTTTATGACCGTGTCATTGCAGTTCGGTTTGTTCGGTGGCTGCGTGACCAGTGTGCCTTTCCAGGCGTCAAAGAACTTCAGCGGCAGCTAACACGGGACATTCATTACACCCGTTCACTGGAGGATCATGGTTTGCTTGAGGTCGGGCCGGTCCGTGACAATCTCCAGGCAACAGGTTGACAAGCATTGTTTACATATCAATCCAATATCAATCTCGGTGACGCGGCAGAAATTGTTCGCCGGTCAGAGCATGTGATCGTGGTGACGCACGCCAAGCCGGACGGTGACGCATTCGGGTCTGTTGTGGCCTTGTCGACGGCCTTGCGCCAGATGGACAAGCAAGTGAATGCATGGTTTGTTCCACCAGTACCACAGAATTTTTGTCAGTTGCATGGTGGCGAGTTGGTTGGTCTGTTTAAAAAGGAAACGGTACTGGACGAATCGGACCTTGTCATGGTGCTTGACACCGGTGCCGAATCCCAGCTTGTCCCAATGGGTGAGCAGTTGAAGGCCATGTTGCCCCAGACGATGATCATTGACCACCATTTGAGTGGTGGTCTAAAAGCACGGTGGCGTTACGTGGATCAACAGGCTGCGGCGTGCTGTGAAATCGTTACTGAACTTTTAGATCACCTGGCCGTGGACTTTGAGCCTGTCATTAGCGACGCGTTATATGTAGGAATTGCTGCAGACACGGGTTGGTTTCGGTTTTCCAACACGCGCCCGCAGACATTTGAATTGGCTGCACGGCTATTGCGGTGTGGCGTAGATCATGCAGATCTTTTCGCCAAGGTCGAGCAGTATGAGCGACCGCAGAAACTGGCGCTTATGGTTCGTGCTTTGGATAGCTTGAAGCTGATGGATCAAAACCGGTTTGCCATGATGCAGTTGTGTGCCAATGACTTTCGCGAGACCCACTGTGACATGTCAGATACCGAACGTTTTATTGATATTCCACAGATCGTGGCCAGTGTAAACACAGTGGTTTTAATCACAGAGCCTCCCGCGAATAAAAACGAACCCCAGCCTGCAATCCGTGTCAGTTTCCGCAGTAAACCTGGGCAATCAGCGGTGAACGTAGCGGAATTGGCCGGACTATTTGGCGGTGGTGGTCACGCCCGTGCTGCAGGTGCCAAGATTGATCTTCCGTTGGGAAGGGTTGTGGAGCAGGTGACGGCCGCCGTGGCCCGCATTTCCCCTTAAAAGGCTTGTCAGTTAGCAGTTGAAATGTCAATAATCCGCTGCAGTGAAGTTCCGGCAGGCAGTAGTTATTTTTAAACAATTCATGATGAAAATGTTATAGAAATTCAACCGTTTTCATTTCGGGTTATCTGTTGGAATTAGGGGATCCCGGTGTGTTTATCAAATCAATTTTCGGCTTTTTTTTTGTTTTCTAAAGCTTGAATTAGACCTTGTTTAGAAGTTCGGGTGAGTCCCAAGCACTAGATTTGGTGAAGTTTATAGTTGTGTCCACAATATGTGGGGGGTAAAATGGGTCCCTATGATTTGGCTGGCCTTTTTCAGTGGTGTCAGTCAGGGTGTTCGTCCGTTTGATTGGGGTGACCGCGAACCAAGGTCAAGTGGCTTCAACTAGGTGGGATCTAAACCTGTCGGTTGCAGCTTTACCAACAGGGCCTCAGGGGCGTTCTGGATAGGGTTCTGTTCGGCATTATTGCCGAGGTTCATGTGGGGTGCACGCTATGCCAGTTTTGTGTGATACACAAATCCGGGAATTGATCGGCATTGAGCCGTTTGCGGATAACGAGAAGCGTGGTGGTCGCATTTCCTACGGCGTATCCAGTTATGGTTACGACGTGCGTGTCGGTTCGCTTTTCAAGGTGTTTACCAACGTGGCACCACATGGCGGTCAGGCAATTGTGGATCCGAAAAATTTTGGCGAAGACATGTTTGTCACGATCGATACGCACCAAACGGGTCGTGATTTTGTCATGATTCCCCCCAACAGTTTTGCTCTCGCTGAGACCATCGAGACTTTCTCTATTCCGCGTGATGTATTGGCAATGTGTGTAGGCAAGAGCACATATGCTCGCTGCGGCATCATTGTCAATGTAACCCCCTTGGAGCCAGAGTGGCGTGGCAAGGTGACGTTGGAAATTAGTAACACGACACCATTGGCGGCCAAGATCTACGCCAACGAAGGGATTGCGCAGATGGTTTTCCTCAAGGCAGATCGTGTTTGCGCTACGAGTTATTCGGATAAAAACGGTAAATATCAAGACCAGGTCGGCTTGGTGCTGCCAAGGGTTGATTGATTTGTATTGCTGGTAGAGGTTTGCAATGAAGATCGATCGTAGATTTACAAAGCTGAACGAGGACATCTTCGATAGCGTTGAATGGACAAAACGCTCAAGCAGGATTTCGAACCTTGATGGTTCAACTGTTTTCGAGATGCACGATGCCGAGGTGCCAGCATCCTGGTCTCAACTGGCAACTGATATTGTCGTTAGTAAATATTTCCGAAAATCGGGTGTGCCACAACATGACGAGAAGGGACAGCCGCTTAAGGACGACAGCGGAGCTCCGGTGACCGGGGCGGAGAAGTCGGTGCGCCAGGTTGTCCACCGGCTTGCCGCCTGTTGGCAATCGTGGGGAAGTAAGTACGGCTACTTTGATTCAAAAAAAGATGCCGATGCGTTTTACGACGAAGTTGGTCACATGCTGTTACATCAGATGTGTGCGCCTAACAGTCCTCAGTGGTTTAATACAGGGTTGAATTTCGCATATGGCATTTCCGGCCCTGCGCAAGGCCATTGGGTGGTGGATCCCAAGACGCGTGATACGAAACTTGCAGACGATGCATATACCCACCCGCAACCACATGCCTGTTTTATTCAGTCGATCGAGGATGATTTGGTCAATGCCGGCGGGATTATGGATCTTTGGGTTCGTGAGGCCCGCCTGTTTAAGTATGGGTCCGGGACTGGAACGAACTTCTCCAAGCTCCGCGGAGAGGAAGAACCACTTTCGGGTGGTGGTCGAAGCTCGGGTCTGATGAGTTGGCTGAAAATTGGGGATCGTGCTGCTGGCGCCATCAAGTCCGGTGGTACAACCCGCCGGGCTGCCAAGATGGTGTGTCTGGATTTGGATCATCCAGATATTGAGTCCTTTATCAATTGGAAGGTTCGCGAGGAACTTAAAGTGGCTGCTATGGCGGAGGGGTTCAGTCAAATGGGGGTTACGGAGCAGGAGATCGCGTCTTCGCTTGGGTTGGAACTTGACTATGACTTCAATGGCGAAGGGTACCAGACGATTAGCGGTCAGAATTCGAACAATTCTGTTCGGATTACCAATGATTTCTTCAAACAGATCGAGGAGGATAGCGAGTGGCAATTGATTCGCCGTACGGACGGTAAAGTTGCCAAGACGCTCAGTGCTAGAAAGCTATGGGATCAAATTTCATATGCTGCATGGCGTTGCGCCGATCCTGGGGTGCAATTTGATACAACCATCAATGAGTGGCACACATGTCCCGAATCGGGACGTATCAATGCTTCGAATCCCTGTTCTGAGTACATGTTTCTGGACAACACGGCGTGTAATCTGGCGTCACTGAACTTGCTTGCATTCTACGATTCCAAGACCGGGGTGTTTGACATTGAGGGTTTTGAGCACGGTGTTCGCCTATGGACCATCGTGCTTGAGATAAGCGTGCTCATGGCTTCATTTCCCAGTCGACAGATTGCGCAACTCAGTTATGAGTACCGAACGCTTGGTTTGGGCTACGCCAATATCGGCGCCATGCTGATGCAGGCAGGAGTCGCCTACAATTCGCCGCAAGCCAGGGCGATCTGTGGGGCAATCACAAGCATTTTGACTGGGCGGTCCTATGCCACCAGTGCCGAGATGGCCCGTCAACTGGGGCCATTTCCGGGATACTTTGAGAATCGCGAGCATATGCTCCGTGTGATTCGTAATCACCGCCGCGCTGCACATGGTGTGTCTCGAATGCCAAACGAAGCAGTTCAGCATGAACTGGGTGATTATGAGTTGCTTGATATCAAGCCGGTGCCAATTGACGAGGCTTGCTTGGAGCAGGATCAAGCTTCAGATGGGTGTTTGGCCAATAGCCAGCAGTTGTTAGATCGGGCCCGGATGGCTTGGGACGAGGCTTTCGTTCTTGGCGGGAAGCATGGATATCGCAACGCACAGGTATCGGTCATTGCGCCCACCGGCACGATCGGATTACTGATGGATTGCGACACGACTGGCGTGGAGCCCGATTTTGCCTTGGTGAAATTCAAGAAATTGGCCGGCGGCGGTTACTTCAAGATTGCCAATCAGTCATTGAAGCCGGCGCTGCAGAACTTGGGGTACAGCGAACAACAGATCAAAGACATTCTGACCTATGTGATGGGGCGTTTGAGTTTGGACGTTCCCATGCCCAGACCGGATGGAAGTGATGAAAATCTTGAGCACGATTTATTTATAGATTTCCTGCAAGACAAGGGATTGAATGAAGCGGATCTGGAAAAGATTAGCGAGTCATTGCCCGCTATTTTTGATCTTTGCCAGGTCTTCAATGAGCAATTGCTTGGCGCGGAAATGATTGAGCGTTTGGGGCTAAGTGAGTTAGCCGGGGAAAGGGATTTTGATGTACTCGGCGCCCTTGGGCTAGGCACGCAGCAGGTCCAGTGGCTTAATACGACAATCTGTGGAACACAGACCGTTGAAGGTGCGCCGCATTTGGTGGATGAACACTTGTCCATATTTGATTGTGCCAGCACATGTGGTCCCACAGGTACTCGGTTTATTCCGGTTGAGGGCCATATCCGAATGATGGCTGCAGCGCAACCATTTATTTCCGGTGCGATCAGCAAGACAATCAATTTGCCCAACAAGGCCACCGTTGACGATATCCAGTCGGCTTACCAACTTAGTTGGGAGTTAGGACTTAAGGCCAATGCCCTGTACCGGGATGGGTGCAAATTAAGCCAGCCACTTAACGCCACTTCAGGTGAAAATAGTGAGAGAACCACGGTTACGGCCGCATCTTCAGATTCGATGCAGCGAGAAGAGGGTCTTGCCGGACAAGATGAGCCGGAGCATGTCGGGATTTCGGCGCAAGAGGAAGTGGCTACACAGGTGGCCCAGGTTGCCAGTCAGATCAGTGATCCCGGTCACAAGCCGGACTATGTCGAAAAGGTGGTTGAGCGTGTCGTTGAGCGTGTCGTTGAGCGGCCAATGCGTCGGCGTTTGCCCGATACGCGTGCCAGCTTGACGCATAAATTTAGTGTCGCCGGTCATGAGGGTTATTTGACCGTAGGCCTCTACGAGGATGGCGCACCGGGGGAATTGTTCATCACGATGGCTAAAGAAGGGTCGACCATCGGCGGGCTGATGGATTCATTGGGTACGGCAATCAGTGTTGCATTGCAGTATGGCGTGCCCGTCGAACAGTTGGTTGTCAAGTTTACGCATCAACGATTTGAACCGGCTGGCATGACCCACAATCCGGATATCCCCTTCGCCAAGAGCCTGGTGGACTACATCTTCCGTTGGATGGGGATGCAGTTTATTCCTGGGTATAGAGCGGCCAATGCGCCTCGGCGTAGTACGACAACTGAGGCTGATTTGACATCAGAAAAGGGAAATAGGCCGGAACAGGGACAGGATAGGGCCGCTTTGCGTGCCACTGCGAGTGCTGATGATCGTGTTAAGCAGGAGGATGATCCGAGCACCTCGGAATCTGGATCCCAAGCATCAGCGCCGTTGCCAGGAACCCCGCAGCACAAGGCGGCTACGGGGATGACCTTGGATGAACGGGGTGGCATTTCGATTGTTGGTGCCAATACAGATGAGGGGCCTTCCAGCAGCAGGAATTCCGAGGCAGGGTCAGCCATGGCTGCGATTCTCAAAGAGGTTCAAGCCGATGCGCCGCCTTGTGATGTGTGCGGCACGATCACGGTGCGTAATGGTACCTGTTACAAGTGTCTGAACTGTGGTAACTCAATGGGTTGCAGTTAATCAACCGGTTTGATGACTGTTGATTAGGGAACGAAATGGTTCAGATCAAAAGAAATATGCAATCATTCGACTCATCGCCTCTCCTCGACCATCATCACCCAATCAGGATCGATGAGAGTCGGAGTGGGCAAGGACGATGTGAATGTTATGGATGACAGTAATGGATTTTGATTGGGGTAACGTTTAGGCAGTACTCCAATCCGGCCATGGTTGGCCGATTTACTACCGCTTCCTTCTCCCTCCTCCGCCCCTGCGGGATCCCACCACCCGCAGGGGTTTTTCTTTACCTACACTATTCCGTCATGGCACCTGTCCCGCCCCAACATCCGGAGGTCTCCAACTCGTCCGTGGGATTCCGGGATGGCGCATCGCGTTTGGGAATACCGGCAGCGACGGTGGGTCTGCTGGTATGCGTACTGATTCATTGCCTAGTTGGATCGGCACCTGTTGATATTGGAGATGCTGACCCGAGGTATAACCCCTTCGGCGGCGTAACCATTGCTCTGGGACCTTTTGGTCTGGCTCTGTTACAGATTATTTCGTTATGTATTGCAGGTTTGGGTGTAACGGCATACCTAATTGCCGGTGGTCGTATCAGGTGGGTTTGGACAATACTTGTGCTAGGTGGTGTGGCCGCATGTCTTTACCATAGAGCAACTCACTTTGAAAATCTTGTACGCACAAGTGGTTGGCTTACGGCAGCAATCATGGCCCTTGTAGCGGTTCACTTGGCAGAACATGGACGGGCCAGAAAATTAATGGTTGCGGCCATGATTGCCATGACGGTGCCGTTGGCATTGGACGCGGTCTTTTATGTTTGGAGCTTGCATCCTACTCAGCTTGAACTGCACCGGGAACATTTAGGCCGGTTTTTACAATCTAAGGGTTGGCGTCCCGGTTCGCCGCATCATTTGGCTTATGAGCACCGCATCGAGCAGAATGACGCTGTAGGGACATTTGGGCTTTCTAATCTCCTGGGGTCGGTTGCAGCGTGCTTCACGGTTTTGGTTGTGCCGTTGGTTTTGGGACGAATCAAGACGATGGGCTGGCGGTCAAGTCTTATCCCGCTATGCACAGTACTCTGCGGATTGACCTTGGTTACTCTAACACGGTCCAAGGGTGCTGTTGGCGCATTGGCGATTGGATTATTGCTGTTGGCTGCGGCGTGGCATATTCGTGTTAAGGGCAATACTTGGGTACGACGCCTTCTGGGGCCTATGGCAATTGCGGTTCTATTCGTTGTGATTGGGATTGTGGTCATCCGTGGAATGATAGGGCCCCCGCAAACACTCGACGGCGAACGCAGCCTATTGTTCCGTTATTACTACTGGCAGGCGGCTGTATCCATGATGTCCGAGCAGCCATGGTCGGTAGATCTGGTGGGTATGGGACCAGCAAGGTTCAGGGATCTATATGTCTTTCACAAGAATCCACTCAATCCAGAACAGGTCAGTAGTGCCCACAATGGACTGGTTGATAGTTGGGTCATGTTGGGCAGCGGCGGTTTGATGTGGGGCTGGTTGATGCTCATGGGTCTTTGGTATTCTGCGCGGCATACACAAGGTCCTAGCTTGGAGTCTGTTGAAATTGAGGATTCGGCACAAGCTGCGCGGATTCGGTTTGTTGATTTCGGTTGGTCATTGCTTTTGACCCTTGGACTATTCGCAACACAGATGGCAATTACCCACCAAGGCATGGCCTATCTGGAGCGGATCATCGTGTGGGCGGTGGGGGCCGGTGGTTTCCTGTTGGTTACGGCTTGGCTCATGTACCCATCACGATTCTGCCAGTCATGGCTGCGTCTGGGGCTATTGGGGGCAGGGGGTACACTACTGGCACACGCTCAGATCGAGATGTCTTTCTTTCATCAGGGTACGGCGACAATAGGTTGGTTTGTGATTGCCATCGTTAGCGCCAAAGACTGGCCAAGTTCCCAAGATGGGAGGGTACGGATTTCGAAGAGCGGTTTTATACTACCAGTTCTCATTGCCGCGCTCGTTGGATGGTTTTTGATACCCAGTGCAATGGCGATGGCCATTCGTCAGAAGGCACTGGCTGCTACTGCGGCTGAACTCATTGACCAGAATCCGATTCAAGCCATTTACACCCTGGATCATGCGATCGATGCCATTCCGAATGATCCGACCCTGTACCTTCGCCAGGTGAAGTTGCGGATGGAGACTGCTTTGCGGTTGCAACGTCAAGCCAATTTGGCAGAAGCTGCCCGTCATATCGAGCTCGCGTTGGCCGCATTGGATCAGGCCAACCGTGCGGGGCTTGATGATATTGCCTTGGTTTATATACGTGTTCGTCTTCTAGGGCAGGCGGCTCGGTTGTTGAACCAGCCTGGATTGGCTCAGCATGGGATTCAATGGGCACAAGAGTTGCTTGAGCGGGATCCTTATGGAATAAATTCAAGGCTTTTAGTGGCTGGACTATTGTGGGAAGTGGGTCGCTTGGATGCAGCTTCCGGTATTTACCGTCGGTGCTTGGAACTAAATGATCAGACCTATCTAGCGGATGTACCGCGATTATCTAAGGATGATCTTGTGTTGGTTAAAAGCCGGGCCGGCCGGCCGTAGAGGCATCGATCAGGGTGTCTGCGATGACGGTTTTAAGTCCAGTCATCTGGGTGATCTTTTGTGATAAGTCAACTGCTTCAACGTGGTCGTCGGCCATAGTAAAGAGCGTGGATCCGGATCCAGTGAGGTGAATTGGTCGATCCATCTGATCCTGTAGATCCTGCTGAATATGGCGTAGGGCGGGTGTAAAAGTGAAAGCAGGTTCAGACAAGTCGTTGAATAATGCTGTTGGATTGGCTGGATATTGCTGTGTAAGTTGCCTGACGGCATGCTCATCGGCCCGTTTTGTCCGGCTGGTCAGATCGTCGAATATTTGGTAGACCTTTGGTGTGGGGCAGTGCAACGACGGAAAAATGAGAACTAGAGTGTGGCAAGTGGTTGTAGTAATGGATGCAAGCTTGTTGCCGAAGCCGGTTACAATTGCGGATGGTTGGCCGAGTAATGCGGCTGTCTGAAACGTCACATCGCAACCAAGGCGGCCAGCCAACGTGAGTAGCATGGATTGTTTGAGGTCCAGGTTGAAGAGTTGATTGAGACCAACAAGTGTGCCTGCTGCATTACTCGACCCGCCACCAAGGCCAGTTCCGGTGGGAATGGATTTGGTGATCGACAGGTTGATGGCCAGTGGTCTATGTACGTGCTTTGAAACCAGTTGATGTGCTTGGTAGGCAAGGTCTTTTTCTAGCGGCCAGTCGACCTGTCCGCCGGGCCAAGGTTCGTCAAACCGGATGTAAAAAGCACTCTTATCATAATCAGCTACGGACAGTGTCAGTTTATCAGCAAAGTTCAATGCCACTATCCAACTGGCAATTGGATGCATTGCCCTATGTGCGATATCGGCAGCACCTACTGATAATGCCAGGTTAAGTTTAGCCGGGCAGTGGAGTTCAACCGTTTTATCCGTCATTGCCGTGACAGGTTAAGCCGAAGTGGTGCGTTCTGCGAGGCTACTGGTTCCCGAACGTCCGTCCCCATGGGGGGACAAGGTGTTCTGATTGGGGCCGATCTGTTCACAATTGGGCTGCCAGGCCCAACATGGCAGGATTGTACGGGGTGTTTGGGCTGCAGCCCTGAATCTCCACCGATGCTCTACTTACTTGCAGGACCAGAGGATACCGATAAAATGCGCCGCTCGTTATCTAAGTTGATCATGGGGCTTTGAAGCCCTTAAACGCTAGGGTTCGATTTGTCATGCCTAAGAACAAACCGCACAAAGGGTTGCTCAAACGTGTCAAAATCACTGGGACCGGCAAGATCAAGTGGAAACGCACAAGGTCCAGCCATCTTAATGGCCATATGTCCGGCAAACAGATTATGGATCTGCGAAAGAGACGGCTGGCCAAGGCTGCTGATGTGAAACGCCTGGAAAAGATGTTGCATCGAGACCTTACAGCTGGCTAGCCTGTGACAAACGGCGAACTATGGAGATAGAAGATGCCCCGTAGTCAAAAAGGTGCCGCGAGACGACAATCTAAAGTCCGCTGGTTTAAACAGACCAAGGGCAATCGCGGTTCGCGTCGCAATTGTTGGCGGCGTGTCAAGGAATCTGTGCTCCGTGCCGGTTCGTACGCCTATCGCGACCGAAGGCAGGTGAAGCGGGATTATCGTCGGTTATGGATCACGCGGATTAGTGCCGCCACGCGAATGCGGGGATTGTCCTATAGCAGATTCATTACGGGATTAGGTGCTGGAAATATTGCGCTGAACCGTAAAATGCTTAGCGAGATCGCCATTGCCGACCCGCAAGGCTTTGACCTGCTTGTCGAGCAGGCTACCGCTGCATGTCCCCCGGTAGGTTCCGCTGACAAATCGTAGGAAATATCTTCGCTCGGTTTCCCAACGTATCTGAAGTATCTTGTGTCACTCAACGATGAGCTCGCCATTGTGGCGCAATGCCTTGACCGCATTTCGGTTGATGGTCCATTGCAAGAATCAATTACTACCCGGCGCGACTGGCCGCACGAAAGTATCATGATCTGATGATTGAGTCAGGGGTTCGCTACCATTGGCATTTGGACGACGTGGACGCACGGGTCGAAGAGGAACTTGCCCAACTTCTGGATCTGCCATCATTGGTCAGTCGCCTATTGTGCCAGCGCGGTCTTGCTGATCCAGATGATGCCCGGTCATTTTTACAGCCGAAATTGACGGATTTACATGACCCCGCCCTTTTGCCGGGGGTCGATCGTGCAGCTCACCGGATCCTTCAGGCTGTACGTGATCGGCATCCTATTGTGATCTATGGTGACTACGATGTCGATGGAATCACTGCCAGTGCGATTATCTGGCATATGCTTGAGGTGTTGGAGGCGGATGTACGGTGTTATGTGCCTCACCGTATCAATGAGGGCTATGGTCTGCATATTGACGCCATCAAAAAAATAGCATCAATGCCAGGCCCCACACCCTTGCTCGTCTCTGTTGATTGTGGCATTACAGCCATTAAAGAAGCTGAAGCAGCGAGCCAACTTGGGGTAGATCTGATCATTACTGATCATCATGACCTGCCAACAGACCAGTTGCCAGCCGCACACACATTGGTTCATCCACGTCTTGCCGGGACTCCGGGAGATCATGGCGAACCGGTATCCAGGTATCCATTCGCAGATTTATGCGGTGCAGGCGTCGCCTTCAAACTCGCCTGGCAGATTGCCAGGGTGGTCTGTGGTTCTCAGCGTGTGTCTGAAAGAATGCGCCAGCTGTTGCTTGACCTGATGAGTTTGGCCGCACTGGGAACAGTTGCAGATGTGGTGCCGTTGGTGGGTGAGAACCGCGTGTTGACTTCCTTCGGTCTGGGCCAGATGAAGCGAACGCGGTTTGTTGGTTTAAATGCGCTCATCGATGCGACGCGGTTACGTGACGAACGGATCGATGCCTTTCATGTCGGATTTGTGCTTGGTCCACGATTGAATGCATGTGGTCGAATGGGGCATGCTGAAAAGACCCTGCGATTACTAACGGACATTGATCCATCACAGGCGCCGAGCATGGCGAAATTTTTGACGCAGGAGAACACCCGTCGGCGTTCCGTCGAGCGGCAGATGCTGGCCGATGCCAAACAGATGGTGATCGATGCCGGTTTTGACCAGCCGATGTGTCGGGCTATTGTCTTATGCCATGAGGATTGGCATTTGGGTGTGGTTGGAATTGTTGCTGCACGACTGGTCGAGAAATTTTCCCGGCCTGTAGTATTGCTTAGCAGGAACAAGGAGATCGTTTCCGGCTCCGCTCGCAGCGTGCCGGGCTTGCATATCAATGATGCAATTGGCCATTGCGCTGAGTGGCTCGATAGTTACGGCGGCCATGCCATGGCTGCAGGTTTGCGTCTAAGTGCCGACAACGTTGATGCATTTCGACAAGACTTTGTTGCGTATGTAAATAAAAACCTACAGCTGGATGATTTGGTGGCCACGATAAACATCAACAGTTTTTGCATGCTCGACCAAATGAATATCGATTTGATTATGCAGATTCAACGATTGGCGCCATTTGGCCGTAGTAATCCGGCCCCGGTTTTCTGTCTTCGGAATGTACAGCTTGCCGGGCAACCACAATGCGTGGGTGATGGCGGTCAACACCTGCGGTTGCCGATCAGGCAGAACGGCGTGACCGTGCAGGCGATTGGTTTTGGTTTGGGTAACCTGGAGGACCGGCTCGTGGTCAATGATCGGATTGATATTGCATTTGAGCCAAAGATATCAATGTGGCAGGGCCGGCGCAGATGTGAAGTTCATATCAAGGATTTTCGGCTCGCCGAAGTTTAATCTGCAGTTTGATAGTAAACCAGCCATGGCAATGTGCGATTACAGCACTTTATGTGCGGTCGGGAATGAGCCCAGAACGGACATCA
>Ga0310124_10001023_pt1 | contig 19741 bp, 14 predicted proteins | sample CB11b_AW_Bot5_MG_FD_203507 | JGI IMG/M metagenome (GOLD analysis project Ga0310124, IMG submission 203507) | Marine microbial communities from Western Arctic Ocean, Canada - CB11b_AW_Bot5 | ecosystem: Environmental > Aquatic > Marine > Oceanic | place: Canada: Western Arctic Ocean | collected... | reverse complement strand
ACATCCGCAAGGAGACCGACGACCCCACCCGCAACACGCTGATGGCCATGCTCCGGAGTCTCGACACGGGTGTTGGAAAGATCGTCGACACCCTCAAGTCCGAGGGCGTCTATGACAACACCCTGCTCTTCTTTCTCACCGACAATGGCGGCTCCAAGGTCATGCACGCCAACAACTCGCCGCTGCGCGGCTACAAGCAGAATGACTACGAGGGCGGGGTGCGGGTCCCTTTCATCGTCTCCTGGCCGGCGAAGCTCAAGGGCGGCACGACCTGCTCTGCCCCCCTGATGTCGATCGACATCCTCCCCACAGCCCTGGCGGCGGCCGGAACCGGCCGGGTAGGAAGCCGCCCCTTTGACGGCAGAAACATCCTGCCGGCGCTGGAGGGAAAGACCGACCTGGTCCACGAGCAGCTCTACTGGAGCTCGGCGGCGGGAAAGGGAGCCTGGGCCATCCGATCGGGAAAATGGAAGCTGGTCGGCCTCAAGGAGAGATTGGAGCTCTTTGACCTCGAGAGCGATATCGGTGAATCAAAAGACCTCTCTGGAAAGCATCCCGAGCAGGTCAAAAAGCTCAAGCGGCTCTACGATGCCTGGCTCGATGAGATGGCGGAGCCCGCCAATGGGGCGGCGAAACGATGGAGCGCGAACACCCCCGCCTCCGGCAAGAAGAACAAAAAGAAGGCGCGGGAAGAGCAGCGTAAACTGCGCGATGCACGCCGGGCGAAACGTAAGACGGAAAAGAAGAAGCCCGGAGAATAGGCCAGGGTTCTATTTCAACGGGCTCTCGTACCAGACGATATTGGCGCTGTTGTGCCCTGCGATCAGTATGTCGAGATCGCCGTCGCCATCGAGATCGACCGTCCTGAGATCATAGGAGCCCTGGTCCTTTCCAATGAGGTGCCGGCGAAACTCCCCCTTCCCATCATTCTCGTACCAGACGACGATCCCGTCATTCAGCCTTCCGCAGGTCGCGGCATCGATGTCCCCATCCCCATCGAGATCGACGGTGGCCAGCGAGTGCGGCCCCTCGATCTCCGGGTCGATCTCGATCGCCTTGAAATCCGGGCCCCGGAACCAGAGGACCCCCCGGGCATGGCCGCGGGTAGCGAAAAAGTCCATCTTCCCATCGGCGTTGAGATCCACCGGGTGAATATTGGTGGCGCCAGGCTGGCTGGCGGAGAGCAGGTGCTTCTTCCAGGGCTTGCGAGGGTCCTCCGGCTGCCTCCACCAGGCAAACCACTCCCCGCCGGGAAATTTCTCGCCGCCCTTGGCCGCGCAGGAGATGTCCGGACGGCCATCTCCATCGACATCTCCGAAGCCGGTATAGTGCGAGCCGCCCGGGGCGTCACGAACGGCGAAGACATTTCGAATCCAGCTCTTCGCCTTGAGCGGCTCGGCTGGTATTTTCTGCCAGGTGATCGACTCAGGCACCGGCGCCTGGGCTCCCCCCCTGCCCGAGTTGGCGATGAGATCGAGCTTCCCATCCCGGTCGACGTCTCCGGTGATGAGACAATGCGTCCCCTGGATCTCCTGGTCCACCTCGCGACGCGTCCAGTCGGCGGAGAAGGGCTTGTCCGGACACTCGAGCCAGAACACCCCCTGATGGGATCCGCAGAAATCCTGGTCGCCATCTCCGTCGACATCCAGCAGGGCGCTGTGAATGCAGCCTCCAGCCTGACGCCCCGGCCTTTTCGAGGGGATTCGATGCACCGTGACGCTTCGCTTCCAGTCGGGTCCCTTCAGGAGCACGACCTTGCCGGCAAAGCTCGAGATGATATCGGGCTTGCCATCTCCATCGAAATCGTTGGCCAGGACCGTATTGACCCCGCCCCCGGTCGCGGTAGAGGGCAGGACAATGTGCTTCTTCCAGGGCTCGCTCGCACCGGCGTCCAGCGTTGCAAGACAGAAAAGCGGGACCAGCAGCCAGCGGAAGGCTCCGCTCTTTCGCCTAGGCCGTGATGACTTCATCAGGAATAGATCTCCCTTATCGGTGTTCCATCGCTCAGGTGGACCTTCCGGTCAAGACGGTCGGTAATTTCCATGCCGGAATCGAGGCCCATGAGATCGTAGATCGTAGCCGCTATGTCTTCAGGAGTCACCGGGTTCGACTCGGGAAAAGCGGCATGGCGGTCGCTTTTTCCGTAGACCGCGCCTCCGGAGATGCCGGCTCCGGCGAGGAGAACGGAATAACAATGCGGCCAGTGATCACGCCCTCCCTTATCCGCCCCGGCATTGCTCGTCACCTGCCCGATCTTCGGAGTCCGGCCGAATTCTCCCATCACCACCACCAGCGTCTCATCAAGAAGCCCCCGCTCAGCGAGGTCTTCGAGCAGGGCTGAAAGAGCCCTGTCGGTCAAGGGCAGCAGGGAGCGCTTCATGAGCGGGAAATGCTGCCGATGAGTATCCCAGGCCTGGCAATATCGTCTCCCCGCGCAGACCGTCACCAGCCTGGAGCCTGCCTCCACCAGGCGGCGGGCAAGCAGCATGCTCTGGCCGAGATGGGGCACTCCGCCGAACTGCCGAGCCTGCTTGGCCCTGTTTGATTTGCGATCGAAGCCATAGCGCTCACGCACCTTCGCGGGCTCGCGGCTGAGGTCAAAGGCGTCCCGCACCTTTGATGAGCTGAGCAGCTCGAAGGCCTTGCGGTAGTGAGGCTCCGTTTTCCCGAGGACCTTGTCGCCCCCGGGCGTGGAGCCGATGGATTCAACCAGCTTTTCACGCAGGAGCCTCCGGCGCAGGAAACGCTCCTGGGTAACATCAGCGGAGAGCTCAAACCGCCTGGCGTTGAACGCCGGAAGGCTGGGGTCACCGGTAACATAGGGGTCGTGCTGACGACCGAAGAAGCCCGCGAACTGCCCCGGGAGATCGTAGCTGTTGTTGGAAAGAACCTCTGGGATATGGATAAAGTCCGGCAGCTCGCTTCCGGTTGGACGGAGCCTCGAAAGAGCCGCTCCGTAGGATGGAAAGAGACTGGGGCCGGGAGAGATGATCAGCTTGTTTCCGACCCGCGGCGAATGACCGGTGAGACAATAGTAGGCACCCGCGTTGTGGTCGTTGACGTCGTGGTGAACCGAGCGCACCTGGGCAAAATGGTGCATCTGCCGCGCCAGGAGCGGCAGGTGCTCACAGACCTGGACCCCCGGAGTCCGCGTTCGTATCGGCCTGAACTCACCCCTGTATTCAAGGGGCGCCTCCGGCTTGAGATCCCAGAGATCCTGGTGGGCCGGACCACCCTCCATGAAGAACAGGATACAGGACTTCGCCTTCGCCCGGGGCCGGCCAGCGGCCTCCTCCGCCGCCAGGAGACCGGGCAGGTTCAGCCCGACGAGATCCAGTCCGCCCAGGCCCAGCGCTCCGCCGAGCAGCCATTCTCGACGACTGGGATGGGGGTTATTTTTTCGCGTCATGGGTCCTCCAGGTAGCTTCACCACATGATAAAGCCCACACGACATCCCCTTCAACTTATCTCCCCGGAGCACAAGCTATATTCAGACCGCAGGGAGCCGTACAATCTTTCCGCGGCCGGGATGCAGCGCAGGGGCCGCGCGCTTGCCGTAAAAAAACGGCCCTCTATAAGAAAGATCGCGAAGGCACCCATGAAAGGCCGTGTTCTCCACACACTCTCCCAGCGCCCATTCCTCACGGGAAGCGGCGTCACCCTCGATGCTCTCGCAAGGGAAGCGGCGGCCCGCTGGAACCAGCGCGCGCTGATCGGGGTGCCGGCGGGAGACCCCGGCGAAGCAGGGGAGCTCCCAGGCGAGAAGATCTACCGCCTGGAATTCGGCGGAGAAAATAAGACGGGCGAAACGGCGCTCGGATTTCCGGTCCCTGGGATGAGTGACGTCATGCCGTATCAGAGCACCCGGTTTTCACAGATGACGAACGAAGAGCTCGGCAGCTACCGCTCGGCCTGGAGCGACATACTTGCCCGCGCTCTCGACGAGTTCAGGCCGGACATCATCCACGCCCACCACGCCTGGCTTCTCTCTTCCCTGGTGAAGGAACGGGCCGGAGACACGCCCGTTGTCGTCCACGGACATGGAACCGACCTCAGGCAGCTCAGCCTGTGTCCTCACCTCGCCGATGAGGTCCGTGAGGGCTGCGGACGCAGCGACCTCTTCGTCGTCCTGCACGAGGAGCACGCCGGGCTCTACCGGGCAGAATACGGGCTCGCGGAACACCAGGTCGCTGTGGTCGGAGCCGGCTATAGAGAAGAGCTCTTTCACTGCGGGAACGCGCCGCGAGAGCGCGGCGACTCCATCCTCTACGCCGGAAAGCTCAGCGAGAGCAAGGGGGTCGGAGCGCTGCTCGACGCCTTTGAGCTGCTGCGCGCAAGACGGCCCGGGGCGCGGCTGCAGATCGCCGGAGGCGGCACGGGCGAAGAAACCGAACGCCTCATGGAGCGCATGAAAACCTTTGGAGAAGACCTCGTCTACCACGGCCGGGTCGATCAGCCGCGGCTTGCGGAACTCATGCGAAGCTGCAGTGTCTTTGTCCTGCCGTCCTTCTTCGAGGGTCTCCCGCTGGTGCTGGTCGAGGCTCTGGCCTGCGGCTGCCGACCGGTCTGTACGGACCTCCCTGGTGTGCGCTCAGGCATCCTCCCCCATCTTCCAGGCGGCCTCGATACCGTGGCAATGCCGGCCATGAAAACGGTGGACCAGCCCGACCCGGACGCGCTGCCAGGGTTCTCGAAAGATCTCTCGGACACTCTCGAGCGAGCCCTCGACGAGCCCCCGCCCCATTCGGGAGAGGACCCCGCCAGGCTCCTCTCTCCATTCACCTGGCAGGCCGTCTTCGACAGGATCGAAACGGCCTGGCTGCGGTTGACAAGCTGACAGCTCTCCACGTCTCCATGCGGCAGATGCCCCATCCTGCCCTGGAGAAAATCGGCGCAAAAAAAAGAGCCCCTCGTGCGCTTTGCGCATGAGGGGCTCTTTTAAAGAAACCGTTAGGGAAGATTATAGCTGAATCTTACGAATTGTCAGCCTCTTCTTTCTTCTTGCCCTTTTTTTCACCCTTGGCCTTCTTCTTCTTGCCGCCCTTTCCCTTCTTCTTGGTGGGAGCATTCTTGATCGCTTCCTTCTGCGCGCCGCTCAGGAGGGCGTTTACCTTTTCGGTAATTGAAGCGGCCAATTTGCCCTGCATCTCCTTCTGGAGGGTCGCTCGGGCTTCCTTATCCTTCCTGGCCTCCTTCATCTTGTCCTTGTACTCGGCCCGAAGCTCTTTCTGGGTGGAGGAAACAACCCCGTTAACCTTGGAGACCAGGGTCGCATTATCAGCACCAATAATCTCCTTCAGCTTGCCGGCGAGACCTTCCTTCGCGGCCTTGATAACGGCGAAAGCGCTCTTGCGATCATCCTTGGCCGCGGCCTTGTCCTTGATGGTCTTGGTCGCGTTGGCGTAACCCTCTGAAGAGACCATCGCCTTGTGCAGTCCGGCGTACTTCTCTTTCTGTTCGGCCGAGAGACTAACGACAGCTTCAATACCCGGCACGGCCTTCTTGACCTGGGCGGAGAACAGGCTGGGCGCCTTGGCCTTCTTCTGGGCCAGGAGTGAGCTGCTAAAGAGTCCGACAAGAGCCAATACGGTCAAAAAACGAATCGTTACCTTCATGAGAATTCCTCCTTAATGGAAATTTCGAAATTGAAGACTGTTTGCAAACGCGGGGGAAAGCTCCCCCCCTCGAATAAAATCAACCCGGCCGCAAGGACCCGATTGTACTGACATTTGAAATTCTTAGATGTTTCCTTCCAGACAGTTATTCCCCGTCCTCTACCAGGACCCTGATCTGGTCGACCTGATCGCCTGAGACCCGCAGATCGAGAACCAGCGTCTTGCGATCCTCGCTGAGGGTCACGATATCGATCTGCTTTCCGGTGCCGATCTCCAGCCCGCGCCCGCGCACCACCAGCTTGTCGGAATGACCGCCGAGCGTTTGATCGGTCGCCCTCAGGAGCCCCGTACTGGTGATCACTCCGGCGATGGGCCTCTCAAAAGTAGCCACTCCGACCAGACGGCGATTCTTCTTCCCGCGCTTTTCCTTGCCGACATCGACCGGGTTGAATTGAACGAGATAGCTTGCCAGCACGCGGCCTGCCTCGATACGGCCATTCTCCAGGCTGCCGCGCTTGCTGTACTTTCCGGGTACGGTAATGTTCGCGCGCACCCTGAGATTCTTCGATACCGTGAAATTACTGCGCTCGGGAAGGATCACCAGGTGCTCGTCGTCTTCATGCTCCAGGAGCGAAGAGATCGGCCCCGGAGAAGCGAACTTGACCATGCCGGCAGTTCGCACCACCCCCGCCGTCACCGGCCAGGATTTCTCGAACATGCTGGTGTCGTAGAGAGTGTCGCGAATCTCTTCGCCCCCCGCCTCTGTCCTGACCGCCTTGCCATGGGTGATCAACCGCTTGCCATCCGCGCTGGGAGTGTTTTCCGGCAGCTCGACCTCTACCTCTCCCTCGAAAACGGTAACCTCGGTAGAGCCGTCTTCCTCGACATCGACGCCGAAGGCCGTGCCGAGGTCCAGCACACGCGCGGTGGGAGTCTCCACCTTGAAGCCGATCGCACTCTTGGGAATCTTAGCTGAGAGCCGGCCGGAAATCAGCCGGGTAAGATCATCGTCAATGATCTCGAATTCAGCCGGGCCCTCGAGGGTCACCCTCGCGCCTGAAGAAAAACGCAGCTTGGCCAGTCCGGACTCAAGGCGAATCGTCCCCTCGGAGAGCCGGGTCCCTTTCTTCAGCTCAATGCCATCCTCGCCCCACTTAGCCTTGACCAGCTGCACCATCCGGGCGATCTGGTTTTTCCCGCCCCCATGCATGGCCGGCTCCTCTGCGGGGCTGCCAGCCGGGCCAGTCGGCTGGAGACGTGCGGCAAGCCAGATCAAACCGGCGCAGAATACCGCCATGGCGGCTACGCGCAAGACAGGGCCAACCGTCCATTTCCGGGCCCCGCCGCCAGCCGCCTCGCGGGCAAGCTTGAGCTGGGATACGACTCCAGTGGAACTGTCGGTGGTATGAATCTCGGCCTGGCGCTGAGGCTCACCAATTTCGCGCACCATCCGACTTCGAACGCACAGTGCAGCGAAGACTTCACGCAATTCCGGCCGTGCGCGCAGCAGCTCGTTGAACTCCCCGAGCTCAGCAGGGTCCAGCTCTCCATCGAAATAGCGATGGGCCAGGTCGTAGAAGCTGTCGGAAATCTCAGGCATTGCCATGCTCCGCTCTCAATCGCCGCTTCTGGATACAGGATTCGAGATTACGATGGGCCCTGGTGAGGGAGACATAGACGCTGTGAACCTTGCTGCCGACGAGCTCGGCGATCTGGACGCCGCTGAGTCCCTCGACGTACTTCAGGTTCACGACCCGCTGGGCCCTGGGGCTGAGTTTCTGGAGGCAGCCTCTCAGGTAATCGACCTCCAGGTCGCTGTCGGTCCTGTCAATCTCAAGCCAGGCTCCGTCAAGGAGCTCGATCACGTCATCGGCCAGGGTCAGGGGCGTGTACTTTCTCTTCCTGAGAGCCTCGAGCGATTTGTTTCGGGCGGCCTTGCGCGCCCAGAGCAGCAGGTGGTCGGAATCGACAATCCTGTCATGTTTTTCGATCGTCAGGGCGGATATGTCCTGGAAGATGTCCTCGGCCAGGTGCCAGTCACGAACGATGGCATAGATGTAGGCAATCAACCGGGCCCGGTCCTTCATGAGACCTTTTACCGCTGTTGCCTGGTCGATACTCATCGCGATCGTTCACCCGTAATAATCAAAAGGTTAGATTGAGGCCTTCTCTCCATGACGTCAGAGCGCCCTACAGGCGTTTATTGATCCCAACCGGCTGATGTACACAGGAAATCAGTCCGAAACCCGTGCCATCCATCCAGAAGCCTGCTTTGCTCACCCAAGACATTCCGAGAGAATAGTTTATACCATTCCAATAAACGCGGGGTTGGATAAGAATACCTGTAGTTTAAGCCCGAACCTAATATTCACAGAGTCTTACCGGGTTGCCCGGATTCCCCGCAGGAGAGGATTAAATCTACCCATGAGCCATCTGAGCTTGAAGAGATCTGATTACAGAATACTCGCCTTCCTCGCAATCATTGCAGCCTCTGGAGTATCGAACTCGAGCGGACAGGAAAAACTGAAGCACCCCAACCTGGTCATCTTCGTCGCAGATGACCTCGGCTGGAACGATGTCGGCTACCACGACAGCGTGATCAAAACTCCCAACATCGACAGCCTCACCAGGCAGGGAGTCGAGCTGAACCGCTTCTACGTCTACCCCTTCTGCAGTCCGACCCGCACAGCCCTCTTGACCGGACGCTCCCCCCTGACTCTCGGAATTACCCGGCCCATCGGAGGCGATGCCGTCCTCCCCCTGGATGAACACCTGTTGCCGCAGACCCTCAAGAGCTCCGGCTACCAGACCCTGATGAGCGGCAAGTGGCATCTCGGCAGCCGTGATGAAACCGCCCTGCCGCACAAGCGCGGCTTTGACAGCTTCTACGGACATGCGGGCGGCTTCATCGACTACTACACACACCAGCGCGGCGGCGGCCTGAGAAGACGCCCGGGCGGAAGCCAGCAGGGAGAGACGCCGCCGCCGGACTGGCAACGCGACGGCAAGACCCTGGTCGAAGAGGGCTACTCAACACAGCTCATCGGAAAAGAGGCGATTCGCCTCTTGCGGCAGCGGGACAAGAAGAAGCCGACCTTCCTCTACGTGACCTTCAACGCGCCGCACACTCCGCTGCAGGCACCGCAGAAATTTATCGATCGCTACAAGAACGTCGAAAACGAGGACCGGCGCGTCTTCGCCGCGATGGTCGATGCCATGGACGAGGAGATCGGCAAGATCCTCAAGGTCATCGATGAAGAAAAGATGAGAGAGAACACCATCGTCCTGTTCATGAGCGACAATGGCGGCGCTTCCCGCGGCGGCGCCAGCAACGCACCGCTCAACAGCGGCAAGGGAAGCGTCTACGAGGGCGGGATCCGGGTGCCCGCCGTCATCCGCTGGCCCGGAGTCCTGCCGGCGGGAAAGAAGCTCGACCAGCTGACCACCGCCCACGACCTCTTCCCCACGCTTGCCACAGCCCTCGGAGTCAAGCCTCTCAACAAGAAGCCCTTCTACGGACAGGATCTCTGGAAGAGCTTCCGAACCGGCAAGATCGTCCCCCACAAGGATGTGCTCATCGCTTCGCAGGCGATCGCGCTCTTCCACGGAGAGTGGAAGCTGATCCAGGGACAGAGCGTCAACGGCAGGCCGGGTTACAGGGAGCTCTTCCTGATCGATGCCGACCCGCAGGAGCGCTTCGACCTGTCGAAGATCTACCCCGAGCTTACCGAGGCGCTCGGAGCCATCATCGACCGTTTCCCCAAGGGTGAGCCCCTCTCCAGCAGGCGAGGAGGACAGGGACGGCGGCAGCGTGGGCCGGGAAGCGGTCAGCAGCGTCCCCGACAGCAGCAACCCTGAGCTTGCCAGGACGCTGAGACGGGCCTATCATCCCGTCCATGCGAAAAACAATCATAGCCCTGACCGTCTGTCTTCTTGCCTACAGCCCTTCCCTCAACGCAGATGCCCCGCTCGTCTACGAAGGCGACAGCGGCCCCGGCAAGGGCAAGCACCTCGTCTTCGTCGCCAGTGACCATGAGTACCGCTCCGAGGAGACCCTGCCCGCCCTCGCCCGGATCCTGGCAAAGCGGCATGGATTCAAGTGCTCCGTCGTTTTCGGCGTCAATGCCCGGGGAGAGATCCAGCCGGGAGCCAACAACGTTCCCGGAATCGAGGAGCTCGCCAAGGCCGACCTGCTGGTGCTCTTCACCCGCTTCCAGAACTGGCCACAGGAGCAGATGAACCACTTCATTGCCTACCTTGACCGGGCAGGGCCCATCGTCGGCCTGCGCACCGCCACCCACGGGTTCAAGATCCCCGGCAACAGCCCCTTCGCAAAATATTCCAACGGCTACGGCGGCAAGGACTACAAGGACGGCTTCGGCCGCCAGGTGCTGGGCGAAAAATGGGCCGGTCATTACGGCGGCAACCATCGCTCCAGCACAAGGCTGGATATCGTTCCCGAGAAGGCCGCCCACCCGATCCTTCGCGGGGTGAAGGATATGTGGGCTCAATGCGGCGGCTACTTCGCCAACCCTTTAGAGCCCTACGAGACGCTGGCGATGGCCCAGCCTCTCGATGGCATGAAGCCAGACTCCCCCGCACACCCGAAGCACAAGCCCGTACCCGGCGCCTGGACCCGCCACTACGAGGGCAAGGACGGAAAGAAGGGCCGCGTCTTCACCAGCACCTACGGCGCCTCCAACGACATCGAGAACGAGGGCTACCGCCGCCTGCTCATCAACGCCTGCTTCTGGGCCGCGGGAATGGAGAAGGACATCAGGGCCGATGCCGACGTCAGCTTCGTCGGTCCCTTCAATGGAACCTGGGCCCGCGGCAAAGGGCGTCGCAAGCCGGGGACGAAGCCGGCTGACCTTGCCGGCTGGGACTCGCCGATCGTCCCGCTGCGGGAGCAGGGGAAAAAGAAGAGAGAATAGCCCTCAGCCTCTCTCAGAACAGGAAATAGCGCTGCGCCAGGGGCAGCTCGGTGGCCGGCTCGCAGGTCAGCTTGTCTCCGTCGGCGGTGACCTCGTAGGTCTCCGGATCGACAGTGATCGCCGGCAGCGCGTCGTTGAGCACCATGTCCTTCTTGCCGAGGCCACGGCAATTTCGAACCGCCGCGATCTGCTTGCTGAGGCCATAGCCCTCAGCTATACCCGATTCGACGCAGCTCTGACTGACGTAGGCGATCGAGGTCGGTCCGGTCGCCTTCCCGAAGCTACCGAACATCGGCCGCATGAAGACCGGCTGCGGAGTGGGGATCGAGGCGTTCGGATCGCCCATCTGGCTCCAGGCGATGACGCCGCCCTTGATCACCAGCTCGGGCTTGGCACCGAACATGGCCGGCCTCCAGAGCACCAGGTCGGCGAGCTTGCCGCTCTCGACCGAACCGGTCTGCTCGCTCATGCCGTGGGCGATCGCGGGGTTGATCGTGTACTTGGCGACGTAGCGCCGAATTCGGAAGTTGTCGTTTTCGCCAGTTTCCTCCGGCAAACGCCCGCGCTGCTTGCGCATCTTGTCGGCGGTCTGCCAGGTTCGCGTCACCACCTCCCCCACCCGTCCCATGGCCTGGGAGTCCGAGCCCATGATGCTGATGGCTCCCATGTCGTGAAGGATGTCCTCGGCGGCGATCGTCTCGCCGCGGATCCGGCTCTCGGCGAAGGCCACGTCCTCCGGCAGGTTCTTGTCGAGATGGTGGCAGACCATGAGCATGTCGAGATGCTCATCGATGGTATTGACCGTATAGGGGCGCGTCGGGTTGGTCGAGCTGGGCAGCACGTTCGGCTCCCCGCAGACCCGCAGGATGTCGGGGGCGTGTCCGCCGCCGGCGCCTTCTGAGTGGTAGGTGTGAATCGTCCGGTTACCGAAGGCCTCGATGGAGGCCTCGACGAAGCCCGACTCGTTCAGGGTGTCGGTGTGGATCGCGACCTGGACATCGAGCTTCTCGGCCTCCGACAGGCAGCAGTCGATGGCCGCCGGGGTCGTTCCCCAGTCCTCGTGGAGCTTGAGTCCGACCGCTCCTCCAGCAACCTGCTCGGCGATACCCTCGGGCTTGGCGGTATTGCCCTTGCCGAGGAAACCGAAGTTCATCGGAAACTCGTCACTCGCCTGGAGCATCATGCGGATGTAGTTGCTGCCGGGGGTGCAGGTCGTGGCGCAGGTGCCGGTGGCCGGCCCGGTGCCGCCGCCGATCATGCCGGTGAGCCCGCTGGCGATGGCCTCGTCCACCAGCTGGGGACAGATGAAGTGAACATGGGAGTCGATGCCGCCGGCGGTGAGAATGAGCCCCTCTCCCGCGATGGCCTCTGTCGTCACGCCGACCACCATTCCCTCGCTGACTCCGTCCATCACATCGGGGTTGCCGGCCTTGCCGATCCCGGCGATCTGGCCATCTTTGATCCCGACATCGGCCTTGTAGATCCCTGTGTGATCAACGATGAGGGCATTGGTGATGACGCAATCAAGCGCGCCATCCTGCCCGACACCGGCGGCCTGCCCCATGCCCTCGCGCAGCACCTTGCCGCCGCCGAACTTGCACTCGTCGCCATAAACCGTCAGGTCCTTCTCCACCTCGAGCCAGAGCGAGGTATCGCCGAGGCGAACCTTGTCGCCGGTCGTGGGGCCATAGATCTCCGCGTAATTCGATCTGCGTATTTTATATCCCATCGATTCAACCTTCCTTGCTCGAGAAGCCCCTGTCGGCGACCTGTCCGAGGGCCGCGTCCCGGCCCTCATCACTCACGGCTCCGTCGGCGAGATTATTGCCGCCGCGAATCACCCTGTTCCCTCCGATCGCCACCAGCTCGACCGTCTTGGTGTCGCCGGGCTCGAAGCGAACCGCCGTCCCTGCCGGAATATCGAGCCGCATGCCGTAGGCTGCCGACCTGTCGAACTGGAGTCCCTTGTTGGTCTCGACGAAGTGGTAGTGGCTGCCGACCTGCACCGGCCTGTCCCCGAGGTTGGTCACCTCCAGGGTCACGCCCTCGCGTCCCTCGTTGAGCTCGAGCTCCCCCTCGGCGGCCTCGCAGGCGCCGGGCTGCTCTGGAACCTCAGCGGCGGAGCCGAAGATCTCGAGGTCGGGAACGTCGAGAAAGCTTCCGTAGAGGGCCAGCTCGAGGTTGCCATCCTCCCCGACGATCGGATGGTGAACGGTGACCAGCTTGGTCCCGTCCGGGAAGGTCCCCTCCACCTGCACCTCGTGGATCATCCCGGGGACGCCATCCTGCACCTGGCGGCGGCCGAGGAATTGCCGCCCGAGGTCCATGAGCTCGGCGACCGTCCGGCCATCCCTGATAAACTCGAGGATCTGGGTCGCGATCAGCGCGATGCTCTCGGGGTAGTTCAGCCGGACTCCGCGAGCCAGCCTCTTCTGCGCGAGGAAGCCCGCATTGTGAAGCATGAGCTTCTCTATTTCACGTGGTGCCAGGTGCATTGGCGACCTCTCTTTCTTACCATTTTCGCGACCAGGGGGTGTCGCCGAGATGCTCGGCAAGGAAACCCAGTTTTTCTTCCAGGTACCGTCCCACCAGCTCCGGGGTAGGACCCAGGACCCGGAGAACCGCGCCTCCGTGGACCGGGCTGACGGCTTCGAGAAGCTCCTGCCCGGGTTCGTAAGACTGACCCGCTATCATATCCAAAAGATCCCCGACCGCATCAACAAGCTTCTCGCCAAAGAGAGCCACCATGGCGATGCAGTCAAAGCCTCCCGTCTTGAACTGGCCTCCGACCGGACCGTGAGACGAGTCCAGCAGGAGCGACTCGCAGAGCACATGCTGGCCTGCCACATGGATATCGAAGCGGCTGAGGTAGCGGCGGAAGGCCCAGCGCTCGCCCCGCTGGCGGCGGCCGCTGGAGAGCCAGTCGAGCACGACGAGCGAGCCCCCGGACTCGACATCGACCCGCTGGCGCTGTTCGAAGGCGGCATCTGCATAGCAGATAACCGGGTCGGGCGCCAGCACCAGGAAGCCATCTCGAGCGACGGTCGCCCGCAGGTCCTGCCGACAGACCTTGTCCTCCGGGCACCGGTAGACCTTGGTGGACGACTGGGTGGTCAGAACACAGGACGCTCCGGGGCCGACCTTCACGTCGAGAGCCACCTCGTCGCCGGCGACCAGGCCGCCGCCGAAGCTCGATGTGTAGACCCAGGCGGCGCGCTCCCTCGGCCTGGGAAGGAGCAGCTTCTGCGGGTTCCCCGCACGGGCGCGCGTGACGACAGTCCGCCCGGCGACCAACGCCAGCTCGAGGATTCCGTGACTGGCGCTCTTGTCGGTCATCGTGCTCTCAAACGCTGAGGTGCTTGCTGATAATGTCGTCACTGAGCTCGGAGGTTTCGCCCTCGGCGACAACTCTCCCACGATTCAGAACATAGAAGTTATGGCCGAACTCCTTGACGAAATCGAGGTACTGCTCGACCAGCACGACCGTCATGCCGCGCTCCTCGACCAGCTGCCTGAGGATCTCGCCGATCTGCTGGATGATGTTGGGCTGGATTCCCTCGGTCGGCTCGTCGAGCACCAGGATCTCCGGATCCCCGCACAGGGCGCGGGCGATCGCCAGCTGCTGCTGCTGTCCACCGGAGAGATCGCCTCCCATCCTCCCCCCCATCTCCTTGAGAACGGGAAAGAGGTCATAGACAAAACCCGGGATGATCCGGCCGCGGTCCCTGCGACCCTGCAGGGCGACCTTGAGGTTCTCCTCAACGGTAATCCGGGGAAAAATCTGCCTTCCCTGCGGAACGTAACCCAGGCCCAGCTTGGCCCTGAGATGAGGCGCCATGGGTGAGCGCCTCCTTGTAAACCTGGACACCGTGGTGAGCTCTATCTCATCGATCTGGATGACCGATTCCGAGGATGGCTTCAGGATCCCCATGATGTTTTTCAGCAAGGTCGTCTTGCCAACCCCGTTGCGGCCGAGGATGCAGGTCACCTTGCCCGTCTCCATCTCCATATCTACGGAGTTCAGGGTCTGGATCGAGCCGTATGAGAATGAGAGGTTCTTGATCTTCAGCATAATTCGCGATCAGCGTCCGAGATACGCCTCCTTGACCTCCTCGTTGGCCGACACCTCATCGATGGTTCCCTCGGCCATGATCTTGCCCTCGTTCAGCACCGTCACGTGGGAATTGAGCAGACGGACAAATTCCATGTCGTGCTCGATGACGATGATGCTGTGCTCCTCGCGCGATTCGAGCAGCAGCTCGGCGGTCAGCACGGTCTCTTCATCCGTCAGGCCGGCCGCCGGCTCATCCACCAGCAGCAGCTTCGGACCGGTGAGAATCAGCATGCTGATCTCCAGCCATTGGCGCTGGCCATGGCTGAGATATTCCACCTCGCGATGCTCGTCATCGAGCAGGCGAACGCGCTCGAGCTGCGAACGAATGGAGTCCCTCTCATAATCAGAGATCCTGCTGCCAAGCGAGATGCCCTGGCGGCCCGGAAGCGCGAGGGTCATGTTTTCGTAGACCGTCAGGCTGTCGTAGACGGTCGGCGTCTGGAATTTACGTCCAACGCCCAGCTGGGCGATGTCAGCCTCCGGCTCGTGGGTAATGTCCGCCCCCTCGAAGAAGACCTGCCCGGTCGTCGGGCGGGTCTTGCCGCTGATGACATCGCAGAGCGTGGTCTTGCCGGCGCCGTTGGGGCCGATGATGACCTTGAGCTCGCGGTGGCCGACGACGAACTCCTTCACATCGAGCGCCTTGAAACCATCGAAGAGAACGGTGATGTCCTTGACATCGAGCAGGTTCCTGCCGACATCGACCTCCTGCTTGACCGAGCTGAGCAGGTTGATTCTCTCGAGGCGTTTGCGCATCTCTTCCTCGGCGACCTCGGCGGCACGGCCTCCGGGCTCGTCCTCGACCTTGCCTGTTTCGGAAGCCCGTTTTTTAGGCACAAGACGAGGGCGAAGCCCTCCACCCATCGCCTTCTTCAGGATGTCGGCAATCCCTCCGGGAAGAACCAATACGATGAGAAGAAAGACCGCGGCGAGAACAAACATCCAAGAGTCGGGATATCGACTGGTGAGGAAATTGTAGCCGTAGTTCACCGCCAGGGCGCCGACCACCGCTCCCCAGAGCGTGCCTCGGCCGCCTACGGCCACCCAGACCACCACCAGGATGGATTCGATCGACAGCATGTTGTGAGGCGTGAAGATACCCATCTGCGGAGCGTAGAGCATGCCTCCGAGGCCGGCGATCCCGGCCGCGAGGGAGTAGACGAAGACCTTGAACTTATAGGGCTTGAAGCCTGAGAACCGAAGACGGTCTTCATTGTCCCGAATGGCGACCAGGACGCGCCCCATCCGGGAGCTGACGACGTAGCGGCACAGGAGATAGACCAGGATCAGCAAGGTCAGGGTGACCAGGTAGAGTCCGAACTTGACTGAATCCTCATCGAGATGGTAGCCGCGGTATCTGAGCTCGGCGACATCCTTCAGGGTGATCTTTTTTCCGTCAACCTCCGAGACGACGAGCTCCTTATAGTCCTTGTTGATGTTCACCCCGGTCGCCGGAGTGCTCAGAAGGGTTTTCCCCGATGTCCCTGAAGGAAGAGAGCTGCTCGGCTTCTCGACAAGACTCCCCCCCGGAGCGGGGATCTCACCTTCCCTGCGCTCCGCGGTCCGCTTTTTCTCGAGCACCGCCTTGATGTCATCAAACGTCAGGGATGCCCTGGCAAGCTCATCTTCCTTGAGCACAACCTCGATCTTCTCTCTGCCTCCGAAGACAATGCGGTCAAAGCGAGTGACGCCATTAGTCCCGCCAAGCTTCATGTCGTTGACCATGAAGACGGAGGCGGCCATGACCGTCAACGCCTGGGTGAGGATCGCGAAGAAGACACCCTTCACGCGGCTTCGGAAAACGAAAAAACCGACGAAAAAAGCCACCAGAGATGGAACGAGAATACCGAGAACCACTGTCCAGCTGAGCCACCAGAAGGGCTTCCAGAACCAGGGGACCAGCCAGTCCGCCTCGGTCTCCCCCACCTTGCCCGGATAGACGACGAAGAGGCAGGCCGGCATCTTCCAGCCGGAGGCGTCTACACTGCCTTCGGGACCGCCGTGATGAGCCAGGTACATTCCCATGGCGTAGCCGCCGAAGGAGAAGAAGAGTGCCTGGCAGAGGCTCAGCATGCCGGTATAGCCCCAGACGAGGTCCAGGCCGACGGCGATCATGGCGAAGCACATATAGCGCCCCCACATGTTCACGGATTCTATTCCGTAGCTGCCGTTCAAGTAGAGCAGGGGAATCACCACGGCGTACACCAGGATCAGGAAGAGAGGAAATCTCCACTCCAGCCGTCCGAGTAATCCGCTCCTTGGCGCGGTCGTGTTCAGCTTGGGATCAGACATCGGCGAGTCTCCCCTTGGGCGGGAAGATACCGGCCGGGCGCCACTGGATAAAGGCGATGACGAGAACCAGGATCACCACCTTGCCCCAGGTAACCGAGGCGGTCGACTCGGGGAAGAGCCAGCCGAGGAAGGGCTCAAAAGCCTTATTCAACACTCCGATTCCAAGTCCTGCCGCGACCACGCCGGCGAGCTCGCCCACGCCGCCCACCACGACCACGAGGAAGGAGTCGACAATGTAGTTCTGTCCCATATCCGGTGTCACCCCGGCGATCAGGGTCAGGGCGCAGCCGGCGAGGCCGGCGAGGCCCGAGCCGAAGGCGAAGGTCATGCTGTCGATGAACCGGCTGTTCACTCCAAGACTTCGGGCCGTGGCGCGATTCTGGGTGGTCGCCCTGATCAGGAGGCCCATGCGGGTCTTGCCCATCAGGAGATAGATCAGCAATACGCAGAAGCCGCAGAAGAAGATGATGAAGATCCGGGCCCTGGCAAGATTGAAGTCCTGGAACAACTCGAAGCTGCCCACGAGCTGAATCGGAGCGTTCACGCCGATATTGTCGCCGAAGATCAGACGTGCCCCCTGGATCATGCCCAGGCCGCAGGCATAGGTCGCCAGCAGCGTATCGAGCGGCCGACCGTAGAGATGACGCACGACGAAAAACTCGATGAGAATACCGAAGCAGGCCGCCGAGAGAAAGGCCGCCGGGATCGCGAAAATATAGTAGTAGTTTGCCGGAGTGCTCTCGGTATGACCGAAGAGATGCATGACCACGTAGGTCATGTAGGCCCCGACCATCATCAGCTCGCCATGTGCCATGTTGATCACGCCCATCAGGCCGAAGATGATTGACAATCCCAGGGCCATGAGGATCAGGACGGAGCCGGCCGAGATGCCGTTGAAAACGTGGCTGAGATTGCGCACCTTGCCCTGGTAGCTCTCGATCGAAGCGATGCTGGAGGCGCATTCAGCCGCCAGGGCCGGGGATATGTCCTCCTTGGAAGAGAGCTTCTTCAGAGTTGTCACGCCCGCCTCGCTGCAAAGCTCTCCCAACTCCCTGACGGCATCGAGAACCTCCTGCTCAGGAAGCCCGGAAACGTTGCCGCTGATCTTGATCAGGCAGACGCCTGTGCGCGCGACCCGGCGGGTCTTCCCGTTACGGGCGGGATCGGCTCCAAGAGCTTCAAGCGGAAGCAGGAATTCAGCCCGCCGGCTGTTGCCGCATTTCTGGGCCGCCTGCTGACAGGTTTTTTCATCTCTTGAGCCGAGCTTGAGCGTGTCCTCTGCGGCAAGCACAGGCCTTCGCAGACTGCGGGAGGCACTCACCTCCTTCAGCTCGCTCTTGGCGGCGGCGACCTGCTTCCCATCGTCTCCTTTGAGTTCTGTTCTCAGAATGTGATCGAAGAGCCTGGCGGAGCTGTTGCCTTCGTCGTCTGAATCGAATTTCTCGACAAGAACGAGGCGGTCTTTCCACCTGTAGATGCTCTGGCCTTCACGAAAAGACTTCAGGAAAGCGATGCCGCGAAGATCACCGGCCTTGACAAAATCTGCAACAGCCTCGAGCCGGGCATCCGCATCGGAATCGTCGCTGCTCAGGCGGGATATGGCATCCTGAAGGTCCTGCCCGACAGGCCCGGTATCGAGAGCTGCCTGGCCGCCATCCCCGCCGCCACAGCCCCAGATGGGCAAAAGCGCAAGAAGAACGCAGCTGGAAAAGAAGAGCTTGTTCAAACCTGGCATCGTTTCAAGACGGGCAATCCATGCAGGAGGCTGCTATTAACGAAAAAAGAACCAGCCTGTAAGAACAGGTCTGATCCACCGCACCACCGGAAAAAGAGATGCCGGTCCCGCGCCACGTGTGCAAGCGCGAGACCGGTCCAGGGGCACACAGAAAGTCTGCCAGCTGTCGCGTCCGGCTTGCGGACGCGACAGCCGACAAATGCCACTTTACTTTTTCTTGGGACCTCCGGTCGGAGCCGGGATATTCCCATCAGGGTGAAGATACGAGCTGTAGGAATCCGGCGACACGAGGCCTTCGGACTGATAGACGATCTTGAACTGACCATCTTTCAGGATCTCGCCGATGTAGACCGGCTTCAGCGTGTGCTGGTTGTTCGGATGCATCGACTTCTTGCCGCCAGGGGCGTCGAACTCGAGACCGTAAACAGCCTGGCGAACCTTGTCGACATCGAAGCTTCCGGCCTTCTCGACCGCGGCCTTCCAGACATAGACGCCAAAGTAGGCCGCCTCGATCGGGTCATCCGTAACTCTCTGGGTCCCGCCGGGCAGATTGTTGTTGGCGCAATAAGCCTTGAAGCTCTGGACGAACTTTGCGTTCGAGGGCGAATCGATGCTCTGGAAGTAGTTCCAGGCGGCGAGGTGGCCCACCAGCGGCGGCACGTCCATGGCACGCAGTTCGTCTTCAGCGACGGAGAAGGCCATGATCGGGCAGTCCGCGGAGGTCAGACCCTGGTTAGCGAACTCCTTGTAGAAGGGTACGTTGCTGTCGCCATTGATCGTCGAGAGGATACAGGCACCGCCGCCGGCGGCGAACTCTTTCACCTTACCGATGATGGTCTGGTAGTCCTGATGATGGAAGGGAGTGTACTCCTCCATGACGTTCTCATCCGGAACACCCTTGGCCTTGAGGAAGGCCTTCAGCACCTTGTTCGCCGTCCTGGGAAAGACATAGTCGGTCCCGAGGAGATAGAACTTCGTACACTTTCCGCCAGCCTCGGACATCATGTACTCAGCGGCGGGAACGAGCTGCTGGTTGGGACTCGCGGCGGTG
>Ga0310124_10001020_pt1 | contig 19766 bp, 21 predicted proteins | sample CB11b_AW_Bot5_MG_FD_203507 | JGI IMG/M metagenome (GOLD analysis project Ga0310124, IMG submission 203507) | Marine microbial communities from Western Arctic Ocean, Canada - CB11b_AW_Bot5 | ecosystem: Environmental > Aquatic > Marine > Oceanic | place: Canada: Western Arctic Ocean | collected... | reverse complement strand
TCGCAGAGACCGATGGCAACACCCACATCGACGGAGAGAACACCCGCATCTTCCGGTTGGCAGCACGGCCGCCGTGGAACAGGGGTTTCATATGATCGGCAGGCGGGGAACGGAGGTGCTGGTCGGGATGCCGGAGGCGGGTGCGAATTTCAGTCTGCCGCCGGGCAACCTTGCTCTCAGTGAGAAGAAGGTGATTGGAAGTTGTATGGGGTCGACACGATTGAGCTATGACATTCCCAAGCACTGAGGAATGTTGTCATGTTTGGGTGAACCTGTGCAGGACCTCAGTCGATGTTGCTGCGATGCGACCGGCCTAACCACCGATCAGAAGGGAAGACCCATGACTGCAACATCCCAGATTCTTGGCGAGACGGAGAAGGGGCGCCAGAAGATCCGCGACATCAAAACCATGATGCTTCAAGGATCGCGCAGTTACACGCTGGTGAAGGTTATCGCCGAAGACGGCCTCTACGGCATCGGCGAGGCGTACGGCAGTCCGGGTGTGGGAGTGAAGGAGCAGATCGAGGCAATCAAGCCCTCTCTCATCGGACGGGACCCGTTGGAGATCGATGTGCTCTACACGTTGATGGGGCAGAATCGCAATCCGGGAACTGGTTGGGCGGGCGCCAGTCGCACGGACGGCTCCGCCCACGCTCTGATGCGGGCCGCCAGCGGGATCGAAATGGCGTTGTGGGACTTGGCGGGAAAGATTCTGGGCGTTCCGTCGACCGTGCTGTTGGGCGGGAGATTCCGCGACAAAGTGCGAGTCTACGATCACGCACGGCCACATGACATTCTCGACCGAGCTTCGTGTGAGGAGTGGGCCCAGCAGGTAAAGGAAGACGCCTCTGGCATCACGTGTCACAAGTTTGGCTTTCCACACACGACGCCGGAGACCGATGCCGGCCGTGATCTTGCGAATCGAGTGCTCACCGTTCGGGAGTTACGGCAGATTGAGGAGGGCTTCGCCAACTGCCGCGAGGCGATTGGTTGGGACCACGACATCATGGTCCACTGCCACTGGGAATACGACGTGCGCACCGCGATCCAGATTGCCGAGGCTGTGGCGCCGATCAAGCCGGTGTGGCTAGAGGACGCCATGATCGTGAACAATTCGGAGAGCTGGAAACGGCTTACAGCCAGCTCTCCGGTGCCGATCTGCACGGGTGAGAATCTGTGGCGGCGGCATGAGTTCGCGGACTTCATCGTCCATCAGGGATGCGATATCCTGCACCCGGACCTGCGCAACAGCGGCGGCTTCCTGGAGAACAAGCGAATTGCCGACATGGCAGAAGTGTGGGGGCTGCCGATGGCGACGCATAACACGGGCAGTCAGCTCAACACGTGGGCGACGTGCCAGTGGGCGGGATCGATTCGCGACTTTATCGCATGCGAGACGGTCACCGGGAAGGGCGACTGGATGGATGAGTTGCTGATCCTCGACGGGCCCTATATCGAGAAGGGGTATCTGAGGATCACGGACAAACCGGGTTTCGGTGTCGATCTGAATCCGGACGTAACCCAGGCCCACCTGGCGGAAGGGGAGACCTGGTGGGCCTGATGTGTGGATACCGTCTGAAGATGTCATACGGTCAAAAAACGCGCAGGTATCTCAGCGAGCGATTCGGTGCTGCCAAGGTTCACTGCAATGTGGTCACATACGCCGGTGACACAGAGAATACCGTGAAGGAAGGGACACACGATTGGTGCATAGAAGTCGTCTATCGGGGCGACAAGTCGACGGCGAGTGCTATGTCCGAGACCGGACTAAAGGTTGCCGAGATCGTCCGCTTCAGCGACATCTCTCTTATCGGCAGGCTAGAGACGCGGGTAGATGCCGGACTCGGTGGCCTAGCTACTTACCCCGCTGGTCGCGCTTGCGGTGTCGGTCCTTCTTGCGCTTGGGCTTCTTCTTCTCTGGTTTGTTGCTCTTAAAGCTCTTCTTGCCTTTATGCTTCCTGATCTCGTCATCCATCGTCGACAGGCGCAGACGCTGGCCACGCACCCGGACCTTTTTCAGCACCTCGAAGAGTTCGCGGCGCATACCAGCCGGAAGGTCGACCGTGCTGTAGTTTTCGTGTACGGCGATGTGACCGATGTCGCCGCCGCTGAGAGCTGTTTCGTTGCTGATGGCGCCAACGAGATTGCCGGGTTCGACGCCGTGTAGCAGGCCCACTGCGACACGGAAACGCTCCATGCCCTCCGGCGCCTCGGCAGGTCCCTGCGCCCGACTCGGTCTACCGCCCTGGCCCCGTTCGTCGGACCCGCCTTCGCGCAGGCCGCGGTCGTAACTCGGCGCCACCGTCGCTGGCTTCGGACCGCGGCGATCCTCCCCTGCTCGTGGGGAGCTACGCCGGCCGTGGTCGACATTCGCCTCCAGCAGCAGCGGTTCGTCCCCCTGGACCATTTTCGCCAGCGCTGCGGCGACCTCCAGCGCGGCGACGTTGTGTTCCTGCCGATATTGTTCCAGGATCATGCGGAACAGGCCCAGGTCCTCTGATGACAACACATCTGTGAGGGTTTGTTTGAAACGGGCGATGCGTTGGTCGTTGATCATCTCCGTCGAAGGCAACTCCAGCAGCGCAATCTTCTGCCGTGTGGCGCGTTCGATGGCGTGGAGCAGGCGCCGCTCTCGTGGTGTGACAAAAAGGATGGCCTTGCCGCTGCGGCCGGCGCGCCCGGTGCGTCCGATGCGATGGATATACGCTTCGGTATCGGCGGGGATATCGAAATTGATCACGTGACTGATGCGGTCGATGTCCAGACCACGAGCTGCCACATCCGTGGCGACAAGGATGTCCAGCTTGCCCTTCTTTAACTCGTTTACCGTCTTCTCCCGTCGGTTTTGTGGCATATCGCCGCTCAGTGCGGCGCTGGCGTAGCCTCGTGCTTCCAGCTTCTCAGCCAGTTCCACAGTCATGATTCGTGTGCGTACGAAGACGAGTACGCCATCGAATGTCTCCGCCTCCAGAATTCGTGTCAGGGCGTCGATCTTGTGCTCTTTGCCGCTGACCATCCAGTGATACTGACCGATGGTGGCAGCCACCGTGGTGCGCTCTTTGATGGCGATGTGTTCAGGGTCGCGCAGATATTTGCCGGCGATACGTCGGATGGGCTCCGGTATGGTCGCCGAGAACAGCGCCGTCTGCCGCTGCGCCGGGGTCTGCTCCAGGATCCATTCGACGTCGTCGATGAAACCCATACGCAGCATTTCATCCGCCTCGTCCAGCACCAGGCAATTCAGTGTCTCAAGGCGGAGCGTCTTGCGGCGCATGTGATCCATCACCCGCCCTGGGGTGCCAACCACTACGTGCACACCGCGTCTGAGCGAACGCAATTGACCATCGTAGGCCTGCCCACCATAGATGGGCAGTACGTGGAACCCACGCAGGTGTACGGCGTAGCGCTGGAAAGCTTCGGCAACCTGGATCGCCAGTTCACGCGTCGGTGTCAGTACCAGGACTTGCACGTGTCGCGCCTCGAGGTCGATGCGCGACAGCAATGGCAGGGCAAAGGCCGCCGTTTTGCCGGTACCGGTCTGCGCCTGACCCAGCACGTCTCGACCAGCCAATACCAGGGGTATCGTCTGCGCCTGGATCGGCGTGGGTATTTCGTATCCCACCTCGGCCAGTCCCTTGTGCACCGGCGCTGACAGCGACAGATCCTGAAATGTCACACCTTGTTCATCGGTCATGGTAGAAGGTCTCGGCATCATGGGTCGGTTCGTAGCCGATTTCACGGCGGGGGATTTCGAGGTCAAAGATATTGTAGGTGTTGTTGGAAACGACAAAATAGTGGGCACCAGAGGGCAAATCCCCGTCCTTGTGCGTCGAATGACAAGCATGGACGAAACGGGCGGCGTCCTCCTGGTGGCACCACAGGGCGAAGTAGCCCCGTTCCTGGATCATCTGATTGCTGGCATTGATGCCACCCCACCGCGCGGCGATGGCACCGTGCCCGGCATCGGCGACCTGGCGGCACCACTGCTCGACGTAGGCTTTTTCCGCGCCGTAGTCGTTCACGGGGCAGGCGTCGATGGAGGAGCGAATCTGTTCTGGTTGCGGTTTGAGGTCCTCGAATCGACGCTCCGCCCAGATCGACCAGGGTTCTTCGTGTACACTATAGGCGCCGTCGCAGGCATGGACGGAGCTGGAGGCGATCATCAACGGTACCGAGTCCTGCTGCAGCAAGGCGGTAAAGACCAGATCGGTCATGGCATTCATCACGCTCAGCGAGCCTTTGCGGGCGAGGTAGACGACGACATCGCGGCCTTCCATGAGCGCACTCAACTCGTCGGGGTGGTCGCTGATGTCTAGATCGACGAAGTCGCACTGGGCGTCAGCCTCGGTTGCCAAGTCGACCGAACCCGACAGGTCGACGGAGGTGATCTGATAGTCGTCATCGAGGCGTGGCAGAAAGGTGCGCAGCCCGGAGCCGATGTTGCCGCGGCCGCCAATGAGCAGGACGTTGATCAAAAGAACTCCCATGCAGGGTGACTTCGGTAAAGGACGAGAAGTATGAATATCACTGATATACGCGTAGCGTGCCCGACACCCCCGGGAATGCCCACAGATTGGCGGGGCACGATGGGTCAGATTATCGTCGCCATCGACACGGACAGCGGGCTGTCCGGTTATGGGATCGGAGGAGGTGGTGCCGCTGCCCGGCACGTGATCGAAGAGGCCCTGCGACCGCTGCTACTCGGCGCCGATGCAGACCAGATCGAGGAGTTGTGGGAACGCCAGTATCGTGCCACCCTCGCCTATGGTCGCAAGGGCCTGGCAATCATGGCCCTGAGTGGCGTCGATCTGGCACTGTGGGATCTGCGTGGCAAGGCGGCGGATGTTTCGGTTGCCAGACTGCTGTCCCCCACTCCCACGGCGGACACGCCGGCCTACTTCACGGTAGGCATGGCAGGCGATGATCCCGATGCCGGCATCGGCGTCGCCCTCGACGCGGGGTATGAGACGATCAAACTCGGACTGGGGCGTTTCTCATTGCCAGCGGACGCCGACGTTCTCGTGCAAGGCGTGCGCAAGGTACGCCAGCGAGTCGGTCCCGATATCGCATTGATGGCGGATGCCGCCATGGCCTGGTCAGATCGCGAGGCGGTGCTCGAGATCAGTCAGGCCCTGGCCGAATTCGACCTGGGCTGGCTGGAGGAACCACTGCCGGCGGACGATCTCGAAGGCTACGCCTGGCTCGCCGGGCGTTCCCCGGTGCCCATCGCCGGCGGCGAGCACGAGTTCACGGCACGTGGCTTTTCCGAACTGCTTGCCCGCGGCTGTCATCAGGTGTATCAGCCCGATATCTGCTGGTGTGGCGGTCTGACCCAGTTACGCCAGATCTACGCACTGGGGCGGACACACAACGTGCGTGTCGTGCCTCACCGCGGTTCCGAGGTCTTCGGCCTACACGCCATCCTCGCCCTCGAGGCGGGCGCACCGCTGGCCGAAAGTGGACGGCCGTGGATGGAATGGGTCGGCGGTCGTGAACTCAGTGGTGGCCGGGCGCGCCTGCAGGGGGAGGGAGCCGGCTTTGGTGTCGATCTGTCCGCTTGTTTCTGAAAGCTAGAACGGTTTGTGCACGCCGAGGTAAGCGGCGACGAGGAACAGGCCCCAGGCGCCCCACCAGAACGGTGTTCCGAGATGGGGCATGCGTTTCAGCAGAGCGATACTGCCACCGAAGATCAGCCATAACACGATTTTGGCGATCACCCAACCGGGCCACGGCCAGGGGATAGCATACCGGGCCAACAAGCCGAAGCCGGCCACGAGAGCCAACAACAAGCCGACGCCGTGGGCGATGGACAGTAGTTTGCGTGTCGGGTCATGGCCCTGGGCGAGACCGCCGATGGCGAGCAGGGCAAGGCCGATGCCGCCCAGATGCAGCCACTTGTAAAATTCAATCGACATTGCAACAGCGTCCTGGTCTATGGGGTGACTGGGTCGAGGAGGGTGGCGATGTGCATCGCCTGAAAGAGCGTCGCCGGTTCGAGTTGTGTGCGCAAGGCCCGCTTCCGCGGTAGCAGGGTCGTCTCCCCGGGTACCGGGGGCGAGATGAATACTTCGACGTGGCCTGGGCTCACGTCGAGGTTGTTGCGTGGCGACTTGGGCCACAACGAATGGATTCCCCGGAAGGCGACGGGGATGAACACCGTATCCTGTGGCAGATGGGCGAACAACGCATGCTGCATGGGCAGCACTTGCAGATCGAAGGCGGAGGTCGTGCCCCCCCCATACACGACACCGGGACGGTCGTTGAGAATCTGCGCAAAGCGTTTGATCGGCGAACCTGTGTCGTCATGGGCGAGAATGACGTAGCCATCGACCTCCTCCTGCAGGCGGTCAATTTCGTCAGGGGACAGGCCGATGAGGGAGATCTCGCGCCCGCCGATCTTGATCGCCGTCGCCTGCATGAGACGAGGCCGAGACAACAGGCAGCAGGGCACAGATGCGGACCAACCCATGGCCTGCAGCAACTCCGGCGACTGCAACACTCGATACATGACCGGGTGATCGAGCAGGCTCTGATGGGTCGGGAAAAATACCACCTTACGCCCCGACCCCGGGCGCAGGTCCAGTTCACGAGCGACATCGGCAAATGCGGGATCGATGGTGACACTCAGGTCGATATCGAAATTCTGCAGCGTCTTCTCCGCCCATTTGAGATTGACCTGCCAGGCGGCGGCGCGGCGTTCGGCATCGGACAACTTTGAGCGGTGTAGTTTCTTCTTCTGCTTCGCCGTGGTGCGGAAGGTGCCCACCCATTTGAGCAGTCGATGGCGACGGGTCCAGGGCGATGGCGTGCTCCGTGGGCCGACGTGTTCGTATTCGTGGAAGGCGCCCACGGAGGCGCCACGTAATAATGGTGGCAACTCGACGACGGGCAGCTCCGGTGCGTATCGTCCCCGCAGGCGCTCGCCGTTGCGCACCAACTCACGCGTGAGGTCGATCATGTCGCGCGTGAGATAGCTGTATTGCTGGCCATACCAATAGTCGGTGGGTCGGATCTGTGCGGGGTCTTCCAGGTGGGCCTGCAAAAATCTGAGCAGCATGCCCTGCGCCAGGCGCACATAGCGCTCCAGCTTGTCGACCCAGCCCTGCCGCGCACGGCCTTGCAGGCGGCTGACGAGCAGTTCGAGTTCGGTCACCGCCTTCCACACCGAAATGCCGAACCAGATGAAGTTGCTGAACGTGTTATAGCGAATTGCCAGGTGCTCGCCAGCAGCGAGAAAGTCGACGACGGACTCAGATACCTGTGTCAACACCTGACGCAGGTCGGCTTTGCCACGCTCACCATCCAGGTCCCATTCATAGAGCACCTGCCAGCGCGGATCGTCGGCGCCAGGACCGGGGCGAATCTTCTCGACCACCGAAGCGGCGTGGGCCAACGGCGTGCGTGCGACCTTGAATTCGACCAGGGCCGCCTCCCCATCGTCCAGAGGCACCGGGTTTTCCCGCGCCAGCGCCTCCAGGTAGACGGCGCTGTAGAGTTCGGAGAAATCGCGCTCATCACCGGCTTCACGCTCGAGAAACTGTCGCTGCACCTGCAAAAACAAGCGCGTCGCATGGAGGTAGGCGGGACGGTGGGTCTGATACCGATCGTGGGCCTCTACCAGGCGACGGTTGCGTCGCGGCGGGATGCCGTCGTGGATCTCAGCGATGAGTTCGGCCCGTCGTTTCAGACCCTCGCTGCCGACGGCACGCCCCTCTTCATCGTGACTTGTGGGCCAGAGCAGTTCGGCCTCGTCACGACCGGCAAAGTGGCCATCGAGCCGGGCGATCCGGATGAGTTCTACAGCCGCCTCATCGTAACGACGGAAGATCTCATCGAGATTGTCCAGCGCTTCGGCGAGGGCCTTGTCGAGGTCGGAGGGCAAATTTCTCGTGTCGTCGTGGCGGGGAAGGGTCGGGCTACCGTAGGTTAGCCGCAGTCAATCAACAATAGTAATACCAAAGGCGAGAACGAACATGGAACATAAGATCGGACTCATCGGTTGTGGCAACATCGCCGGCACGTGGATCAAGGCGGTTGAAGCCCAGCCCGACAGTCGTATCACCGTGGCATTCGATCTGAATGGGGAGGCCGCCGAGACGCGAGCGGCTGAGGCGGGTGCCACAGCGGTGACGGATCTGGACGAACTGCTCGGTGCCGACATTGACATCGTCGTCATCGGCACGCCGACGCCGAGCCATCCGGAGCTTGTGCGTCGCGCCGCCGAAGCAGGCAAACATGTGATGTGCGAAAAACCGATGGCGCTGAACCTGCAACAGTGCCAGGAGATGATCGACGTCTGTGCGACGGCGGCGGTCAAGCTCGCCATCGGCCACACGATCCGGTTCTTCGGCACCTTCCGCACGGTACGACGTTTGGTCGCTGAAGGGGTGATCGGGACCCCCGTGTCGGGGAGCTTTGACCGCACAAATGCCGCCAAACCCCGACGTGCCGGCGAGGACGCGCGCTGGACGGGACATTGGCGCGAGGACCCGCGCAACTCCGGTGGCAGTGTGCTCGAGGGGTTTATCCACGAACTCGACTGCACACGCTCCGTATTCGGCACCGTCGCCGGTGTCAGTGCCGACATCGCGGGTGGTCGGGAGTACGACGGGTATCTGTCGCCACAGACGGTACAGGGCCTGATTCGTTTCGAGTCAGGGGCACTGGTGACGGCGCGCACAGGCAGCGCTGTGGGCGTACCATCACGGGGGTATTGGGTCGGCGGTACCGAGGCAGGCCTGCGTTTCGACCGCTGGGGCCAACCTGTGCTGCTCTACCGGCCCGAGCAGGAGGGACCAGAGGAGGTCGCCGCCGAGGTCAACAACCCGTATACCGTCGAACTGGAGGACCTGTTGGCGGCGGTCCACGGCGATATCGATGAACCGGAGAACAGTGGTCGCAATGGCCTCGAGAATGTCGGTCTGGGGTTGGCGTTCTATCGCAGTTGCGAGACGGGAACACGTGTGCCTTTTACCGATGGCTTACCCGATCTGCCGATGTCCTATCAGAACACCGAGTTCAACTTTTGATCCCGCGAAGACGGCTGCCTCCGCGCTTGAAGGTCCGTCACAGGCAATCGTATCTTTGATCTACCAACCATGAAATTCAATAAGTACCACTTCGTCGTCGCCATCGTGATGAGTCTCTACATGAAGCCCGGAGTTCTGTTGGCACAGACAGCTACTGAGGCGAAGACGGGTGCGATCGCCGGGGTCATCGAGTTGCCGCCTTCACAAACCTGAAAGCGCTCCTTTCGTGGCAGCGTATATCGCAACCGGTTGGCACCGGATCGCAGCGATCCCGCCGCAAAAGTGTCACCACGCTCTCGTTCCGACGACGTCGTCATTAGCGCTCACCCCCCTCGATTTTTCCGCATCCATGGCGACGACGCCGACACGCATGGACCAGCAATCAGCGCAGTTTCAGCCACGTGTATTGCCCCTCAGGGTGGGGCCAATGTGGAGTTCGTCAATCGCGACCGATTTTATCACACTGTCTTCAGCTTGTCGAAGGACAATAAGTTCGACATCGGGCGCAAACCGACGGGGGTCGTGGTTGAACAGATGTTCGAAACGACAGGGGAGGTGGAATTATTCTGCGACATCCACCCGCAGATGAGGGCGACGGTTCTCGTACTCGATACCCCGTGGTTCACCCAGCCGGACTCCACAGGTAATTTTCGTCTCGACGAGCTGCCCGTAGGTCGTTATGACCTGCGTGCCTACCACCCCGAGCACGGACAACTGGAGCGAACCGTTGAAGTCGGCGGGGGTGTGCCGGTGACACAGGAATTCCTCTTCGGTCGCTGATCGAAAAAACTCTTAGTCCTGCTCGCTGGCCTCACGGCGGTGGTGCTCACCGGCGTGCTCACATCTGTGACCTCCTTGTTGGGTCGCGAAATTCTGGAGAAGGTGCGCTTCGACTTCGGGCAGACGGAAAGCATATTCCAGCGCGCCCAGAGCTTGCGCTACGACAGCTTGCTGGATGCCGCCTCCCTGATTGGCGGAAATCCCTCCTTCAAGGCCAATGTCAGTCTCGACGACCCCGCCACCGTCTATCAGGCAATAAGTGACATTGCCCTGCTGACACGGGCTGACAAACTGATCGTCACCGACGCGCATGGTCGGTTGCTGGCATGGTATGGGGACGAGCAACGTTTCGGCGAAGAGCGTCCACACACAGGGATACCCGAACTGTGGAACACCGACGGGTGGAAAGCGTACGCTGCAATTGTTGCGCACCCCCGGACACAGCATCGATGGCATCAGCGTCATGGTAGAGGACTGTCGTGTGCTGGTCGCCGGCGACTGTGCGCGAATTGGACAGATGGCCTGGACACAGTGAAAGGGATGGGGGCTGCAGATGCTGACCGCGTCGATATCGGGATCGGCGAGCGCGTCGCCAGAAACTCCACGCGACACGGATGATCGCTGCTTGCCTCGTCGATCCAGAGGCCAGCGGGATCTGTCTGTATGTCGCCGCCAGTGCCACCTATCAGCCCATCGTCTCCTTCCTGCGCGATGTCGTGCACAGCGGTCGTTGGATCGGCGACCTGACATCGGCGTCGGTGCGAACGTCGTGTGCTTTCCTAAGCAAGGACCGTTCCAGCGGCTATATCATATTATGATAGGTACCATTTGTTGGTCATCGACCTTTGCACCCCTCGATCTGACGCGTCCGTGCAGAACGAAACAGACCGAAGTGCAAACTTTGCACCCTTATATCGAGAAAACTTCTTCATGAACGTGTGCTATGACTGAAAGACTTCGCCACTTTGCCAGTGACAATGAGTCCGGTATTCACCCCCGAATTCTGGCTGCCATCACCGAAGCCAACAGCGGCCACGCCCCCTCCTATGGGGTGGATGCGTGGACACTGAAGTTGGAGGCCCGATTCGGCGAACTCTTCGGTAGCGAGACCCGCGCCTTTCCCGTGTTCAACGGCACTGCCGCCAATGTGTTGAGTGTCGCCGGTGTGATCGAACCACATCAGGCCGTGATCTGCGCCAGCACCTCGCACATTCACTTTGACGAGTGCGGCGCCATCGAGCGTTTCGTCGGCTGTCGTGTGCTCACCATCGGCGTGCCCCACGGCAAGATCGAACCTGCCTCGTTGCAGCAGGTGCCGGATGGCCATGGCCCACCCCACCAGTCGCAGCCACGTGTGTTGTCCATCACGCAGTCAAGCGAGCTGGGCACGGTCTATACTTCTGAGGAGGTGCAGCGCCTCGCCGACACCGCCCACGATCGTGGTTGGCTGCTGCATATGGATGGCGCACGTCTGGCCAACGCGGCGGCAGCTCTCGACTTGCCCTTGCGAGCCATAACCCGTGACGTCGGCGTTGATCTGCTGAGTTTTGGTGGGACCAAGTGCGGCCTGTTGGGTGGCGAGGTCGTGCTGGTGTTGACCCCCGGTCTGGCACCAAGCATGCCGTATGCCCGCAAGCAGGGACTGCAGTTGGCGTCGAAGATGCGATTCCTCAGCGCCCAATTCCTGGCACTGCTGACGGATGAGCTGTGGCGAGAGATGGCGCAGCATGCCAACAATATGGCACGACGTCTGCATGACGAGGTGCGGGACGTCCCGGGACTGGTGATCACTCATCCGCAGGAATCGAATGCAGTCTTCGCACGTCTGCCCGCCGGCGCCCTGGCACGCTTGCGGCAGGACTGGCGCATGGCGATCTGGGATGCCGATACCAGCGAGGTCCGGTGGATGGCCTCGTGGGACACAACCCCAGCGGATGTCGATGACTTCGCCCTGGCGATTCGCGTCGCCCTCACAACGACGGACTGACAGGGGGTACACACCGATTCAGCTGGGCAGGCGCCGCGAACTGTTGCTCGATGATTCTTCATCGATAGTTGCGATGTCTGGTCGCCTTCCCATACTATGGCGGCCATGCCCGCAAGCAAACGTAGCTCTCTCTGCTCCAGGGATAGCAGTCTGTGGCCAACTCAACAAATCGAGAGCCGAACCGGGACTGAGCGTATAGCCAAGGGAGGTTGCCCGTAGGGCCAAGCCGCGTATGCGGCGCAGCGTAAAGGCGATGTTAATCGACGTGAAATCCTCTTAAAACCTCTTTAACGACAATCTAAAAAACTATTGAGCTATACTCGCGTGTGAATTTATTTCAACTGTACGACCAGCTTGCCCAAGTTGGCCCCATAGATGAAGGAGAGGCTCGCATGGAATACTTCTTCGAAACTATCGCCGGTTTTCTGGCCATCATTGTGATGGCCGTCGCGCTGACGGCAAAGGTTGTCCCCGTGCGCTTGGTGCAGCGTGTGCACCGTGGGATCGCACGTGCCACACAGGTGCAGCAGGAACTGCTCAATCGTGCTGGGGGAATGCAGTCGAAACGCAACCTGCAGAAGCAGATCGTCAAATCACTCGATCTGCAACGGCTCGACATGCAGGGCCGGCGCAGTCGCCTCCGTAGCGAACTCGACACCCTCGTCGAGGGGCACGAGAAACAGGAGCGTCTCACGGAGCTCCGTCGTAACTCCCTGCTGCGGCAACATGGATTTCACGCTCCAAAATGCCACCATCCTCCAGCGCTTGAGACAACGCCTCAAGACGCTTTCGATCGGCCCCCTGCCAACGTAGCTCCGCAAGGCTCTCGGTCACGGGAGCATCCAGGCGTTTGATGCCCTGATCGCGGTAGCCGATGGCTTCGGTACGCCGTTCGATGAAGGTTGTCGCCAGTTTCGCTTTGCCGCGTACATCGAGCTGCTCCCACGCCGCAGCCTCCAGGGGAATATCCTCCATGCGACCAAAGCGTCGCAGCACCGTTGCGGTCGCTTTGGGTCCGAACCCCGGTATGCCGGGGATGCCGTCCGATTTATCCCCCACCAGGGCCAGCCACGACGGGATAAGTTCTGGTGGCACTCCGAACTTCTCCAGCACACCCGCTTCGTTCATCATCAGGCGCTTGATTCGGTTGTAGAGCAGGATACGCTCCCCGCGCACGCACTGGGCGAAATCGTTGTCGCTGGAACAGATGACGATGTGATCCAGTGACGGTTCGGAGTCGAAGCGGTGCGCGGACGTCGCCAGCGCGTCGTCAGCGGAAAACCCGGACATCGTCCACACCGTCACGCCGAGGGCGGCGAAGACATCGCGCGCCAGATCGTACTGAGCGTGGATGAGCTCCGTGTCCTCCGGCTCCCGTGCCTCCAGCAGATCAACATCATCGAAGGCGACGGCCACATGGGTCAATGCCTCCTCGCGCAACAGGGTCAGTGTTGTGCCAAAGAGGGTGCGTACCGCACCAACCTCGGCGCCGTCGGAACGCTGGGCTCGTGGGGCACCGAAGAAACAGCGGAACAGTTCGAAGCTGCCATCGATCAGATAAAGGGAGGCCATGGCGTTAACTAGTCACGGGGTACCAGCTGCGGTCAAGGCGGCTAGTTACAAAACCTTTCAGCGCAGAGAGGTACCGTAATCGAAGTCGAGGCGGGCACGGTAGCGACGACCGTGCTCGTCTCGCATGTCGGTGATGCCCTCGTAGGCAAGCACGCGACGTTTACTGGCATCGTAGGTGATGCCGATGCGGGAGACGATCCAGCGCAGCCACCAGTTGGCCGGCTCGATGCGCAACTTCAAAATTTCATCTGACTGGCTGAGGTGTCGGATGCGGAAGTGGAAGGCTCGCAGCCGATCGGGCACGGCAAAATCGAATTCGCGCTTGAACCAGCGGCGAGCAGATCCCAATAACGGCGAATGGCGTGGTCGAAACCGACGTTGATCGCTAACAGACGCTCAGGTCGAATGGAACTATGATCCTGCGCGGCACCATGATGTTGGCGTCGAAACATGTCGATGGAGTCACCGCGAACAATGGCCCCCTCGCGATAGCCAGTGCGACGATCTTCGGTCAAGACATCCGGTTTCATCAGGTGCCGGGAGAAGTCGAGAGACTTTGTCGCCACGGTGTCACCGTCGACACCGAGGTAGGTGACCACCGTATGGAACGGGATCCCCTCACAGATCGTGTCTCGATGGTGCTCCTGATACAGCGGCAGACCGGTGCTCTGATCCACCGCTCTGGCGGTGTATGTCTGTTCGACACAAGCATCGACAACACCCGGCAGTAAGCGGACGAGCATCAACAGCGCGGCAATCGGCAGAGGGGAAATCAGACGGGGCATCGACATGAGATGGGAATCTACATCGGGACCGATGGCATGTCCCCGTCATGTCAGCACGGGCCGATCGAGACCGCGATACTGCACCGCCTCGGCGACATGACTGTCGTCGATGGTGTCGGCGTTGGCGAGATCGGCGATGGTCAGCGCCACCTTCAGGATGCGGTCATGGGCGCGGGCGGACAGGCCGAGTCGATCGAGGGCGGTACGCAACAACTGGCCCGCTTTGGGCGGCAGGGGATGGCAGTATCGGCGCACGTGACGACCATCCATGTGCGCGTTGCACAGCAGATCCGGGTCGCCCTCGTGTGCGAAGCGCTGCAATTGACGCTGGCGAGCCCCACTGACCCGGATCCGAACGGCCGAGGAGGACTCACCCGGGGGGCCCAGCTGCAGCTCGTCGAAGCCAATGGCGGGTACGGACACGTGCAGGTCGATGCGGTCGAGGAGGGGACCGGACAGACGAGCCCGGTAGCGTTCGATCACCTGTGGTGGACAGATACACTGTTGGCGACTGTGGCCGAGATACCCGCAGGGACAGGGATTCATCGAGGCGACGAGCATAAATCGCGACGGGAAACTCAACGTCGCCGCCGCCCGTGCGATGGTGACGCGTGACTCCTCCAACGGTTGGCGCAAGGCTTCGACGACGCGCCGATGAAATTCGGGCAGTTCATCGAGGAACAACACGCCGTGATGGGCGAGTGACACCTCTCCGGGTCGTGGCACCCGACCACCGCCGATGAGACCGGCGTCTGATATTGTGTGATGGGGGGCGCGAAAGGGCCGGCGCGTGATCAGCGCCTGACCTGGTCGCAACAGGCCCGCCACGGAATGAATGCGCGTCACCGCAAGTGCCTCCGCCACCGTCGGCGGCGACAAAATCGACGGCAGTCGACGGGCGAGCATGGTCTTTCCTGACCCGGGGGGGCCGACAAGCACGGCATTGTGACCGCCTGCGGCAGCCACCTCCAGGGCGCGCTTGGCATGCTCCTGACCGCGCACGTCGGCGAAGTCATACCCGTCGCTGCCGGCCTCAGCCTGCAACGCCTGACCGGCGTCGACGACACAAGGGCGGATGCGCACGCCGCCCTCGAGGATCTCGACGGCCTCGGCAAGTGTCGCCACCGGATAGATGACGGGTCCACCCGCCATGGCAGCCTCACGCGCATTCTGCCGGGGGACGATGATGGCGTAGACGTCGTGCTCGCCGAGGCCGGTGGCCATGGGCAACAGGCCGCGTACCGGTCGCAGACTGCCATCCAGCGACAACTCACCGAGCAGGGCGAAGTCCTGCAGCGTTGGTGCACGGATCTGTTCGGCGGCGACGAGGACGCCAATGGCGATGGCCAGGTCGAAGGCGGAGCCCTCCTTGCGCAGATCCGCCGGGGCGAGATTGACGGTTACCCGGCGTCGTGGCCACTGGAAGCCGGCATTGCGGATGGCGGCCATGACGCGCTCGCGACTCTCGCGTACGGCGGAGTCGGGCAAGCCGACGAGGGTGAAGGAGGGCAGTTTACGGTCGGTGTCGACTTCGACGTGGACGAGTCGAGCCTCTACACCGACGGTGGTGGCGGAGATCACGGTGGCAGTCATGCCCCACTACCTGCAACCGGCGTGCCGCCGTCGAGCTCAGAGTGGAGCTGGGACGACCTGGCGAAAACTGTGGTCTCAGCAGGGCAGCACTGTCACCTATAGCACACGCTGCCCGAACACGAATCAGGTGGTCTCAGCTGACGAACCAGCGAGTGCCACAGCGATAGCTGCGATCGTCCATGACCAGCGAATATGGATCACAACGACGGTAGACGATGGCACCGTCGGAACGGATGACGAGCCAGCCTGAGTCCCAACCACCACTGCGATACATCAATGGCACCGCGGGGGCGACACGGATCACGGGATGCGACCCGGCGATGAACAGCTGCTGATCGGTGTAGTAATATCCGGAGCCGATCTCGACAAAGAGTTCGTGATCGGGTGTATCGCCGTCGGCCAGGTCGGCGCAGAGTCCAGAGAGGGCGACCTTTACTGCACAACCGTCAGCGAAAGCATCGGCGAGCTGCTCGATGGAGCCGGAGTGGATGTTGCCGCTGGCATCGTGGGCGCAGACTTGCTCCCAACGGTCGTTGACGCAATAACGAAAGAGATCGAAGTCGTAGACAAAGTTGCTGCTCGGGGCGTTGGTAGCGTCGTCCCAACTGTCATGGCAGTGATATTTCGCCATGCCGCCGATGTCGGTATTTGCCGCCGGCCCTGGAACGCCGACCGCCGGGGCACCGTCCAGATGCAGCCGCGCAATCGCCTGAGTTCCGTCCTCGTTGTAGAGGAAGTACGACATGGAGGGGCGTGGGCCGAAACCGGAGGGTAGTTCCACAGGTTGGCGCAGACTCATGATGCCAGCACTCCAACAGTCGTCGATCAGATAGGTGACGGCGAACTGAGCGACCTCCCGCACCAACTCGTGGCTGGGTGAGTCGAGGTCGATGTGTTCGTTGTGGCGGAACTCGGTGAGGATCCGCAAGTCGGCACCGCGGCGGATGGCAGCGGCAAGTTGTTGCGGGCTGCCGGCGGTGACGTGGCGCTCACCATCCAACTCAAGGGCGCAGGACCAGTCGGGGCGGCTCATCGGATCCGGCCTCGGCCCCGGGTGGCATCGCTCATCAATTCTCCGGACGTATGGGTCGTTGGGGGCGTCGAAGGTAGCGACGGACTCGCCGCGCGGACAGTGGCGCCCGCTGCGGCAGCCACCCATCTTCCCATCCATAATTCAACACCCCACTCAAGGAGTAAAGTGTGAGTCCACGTCCTGCAGCCAGCCCCGAGCTGAATCTCGCCATCGATACCGCCCGCAACGCGGGAGCCCTCATCGCCGAACGTTTTGCCAAGGGTGGCGTGGCGGAGCGCAAGTCGGGTGGCAAGGGCGAGGTGACGGCGACGGACCGGGACGCGGAGACGATCATACTCGATGCGCTACGGGCGGGGTCGTCGTACGACATCCTCAGCGAAGAGGCAGGGGGTAGTCGCGCCAGCGGCGCCGGACTGTGGGTCGTCGATCCACTTGATGGCACGACCAATTTTTCACGTGGCATCCCGCTGTTTGCCGTGTCCATCGCCCTCATGCAGGGGCGGCGGGTCGAGTTGGGCGTCATCTACCACCCGCTGACGGGCGATTGTTACAGCGCCGAACGGGGTGCCGGTACCTGGCGCAACGACGAACGGTTGTCGGTGTCACAGGTTGCCGATTCGGAACTGGCGGTGTTGTATTTCACCCATGGTTATCCACCCCCCGATCGGGCCCGTTATGGCGAGGCCCTGTCCCGTTTTGCGCCACGCAGTTATCCGCGCAGTTTTGGTTCCACCGCAGCTGAACTCAGCTTCGTTGCTGCTGGTATGGGTGACGGTTGGATCTGCTCCGGAGACGAACTGTGGGACTTCACGGCGGGCATGGTGCTGGTCGAAGAGGCAGGTGGGCGGGTGAGCGACTGGCGGGGTGACGGTTGGGATGGCGAAAGTCTGTACACGGTGATCACCAACGGCGCCATGCACGAATACGTGATCGACATGATCAGCGACATGCAACAGGATTGAGGAGAAGTATGGAGCGACCCAACGTCGTCTTCATTATCTGCGACGATCTGGCCTGGGGGGACCTGGCCTGCCACGGCAATCCGGTGCCGACACAGACGCCCCATCTCGACGCCATGCACGCTGCCAGCACGCGGTTGACCCGGTACTGCTCCGGACCGCTGTGCACGCCCGCACGGGCGGGCATCTTAACAGGACGCTGGCATCTGCGCACGCGTGCATTTGACACGTATTGCGGTCGTGCCACACTCGACCCTGGCGAACCGACGATCGCACAGACTCTGGGATCAGCTGGTTACGCCAGCGGATGTTTTGGTAAGTGGCATCTCGGTGACAACTTTCCATCCCGTCCGATGGACTTGGGATTTGATGAAAGTGTCGTGCACCTGGCCGGCGGCATCGGTCAACCAGGCGATCGCTACGAGAATCACGAGCGGGAAACCGAGTCCTACTTCGACCCCGTCGTCGTGCGCTACGGTGTGCCTGAACCGAGCTCAGGTTACTGCAGCGATGTGTTCACCGATGAGTGTCTCGACTTCATCGACAAACATCAGCAGACGCCGTTCTTCGCTTACCTCGCCTTCAATGCACCACACTCCCCCTTTCAGATCGCTGACGAATGGGCGGATCCCTATCGTCAGGCAGGGGTCAACGAAACCCACGCGAAGATCTACGGCATGGTGAGCAATATCGATCACAATGTGGGGCGCGTGCTGGCGAGACTGGATGAGCTCGAGTTGAAGGAACGAACCCTCGTGGTCTTCACCTCCGATCACGGTCCCTGTGGGTCGGCCCAGAATCGGGACGGGTCGCCCGGAGAACGCCAGCGGTGGAATGCCGGTCTGCGCGATATCAAGGGAAGTATGTATCAGGGCGGTGTGCAGGTGCCAAGCTTCTGGCGTTGGCCGGGGCATGTGCCCGCCGGTCGGGATGTGGACGATCTGGCGGCAACGGTGGATGTGCTACCGACACTGGCACAACTCTGTGGTGCGGCCTTGCCTGAGGTTGGGGTGGACGGGATCAGTCTGGCGCCATTGCTGACGGGGTCTGGCGACGAGTCGTCGCAGCGCACCGTGTTCATGCAGTGGCACCGTGGCGACGCCCCGGTGCGTTATCGCAACTATGCCGCCATCACACAACGATGGAAGGTGACACGCCCCCACGAAAAGGCCACCGACGAGTTATATGACCTGCAACGTGATCCGCATGAAACCGCCGATATCGCCGTCGCCCATCCCGACGTGGTCGAGCAACTGCGCACCGAATACGACAACTGGTTCGACGATGTGGGCGCCACTCGCGGTGGGCGTACCTTCGATCCACCTACCGTGCATCTGGGTACCCCCCACGAGAATCCCGTGCTGCTGACACAGAACGACTGGCGCACCCTCGATGGACACGAGGGCTGGCGTAGTGACGGTTTACGTGGATACTGGCGGGTGCAGGTGGAACAGGGTACAGGACCGTACACGGTGCGAGTCCGTATGCGCCATGGGATCGGGACAGGTATGGTGCACCTGGCTCTGGACGAAACCGAATGGCAGGCGCCACTGCCGGCGGGAGAACATGTGGTTGAGTTGTGTGGTCTCGACCTGCCCCCGGGCACGTCTCGTCTCGAGGCCTGGTTACATACCGATACGCCGACACCGGGTGCCCGACACGGGCGCTTCATTCCCGCTCTTTATGTGGAGGCGGAGTATACCGGGTAGCTGACCCAACCCTGTTGGATTTTAGTCAGCCCATTCCATCTGTGACCAGAAATCGGCGCCGTGGCCGGCAAGCGTGTCGTCCCAATCATTCCGCCAACTCGTCAGTTCATCGCGTAACAGCAGCACCCTCTCAGCATGAATTGGGTCGTCGGCCAGGTTGCGCTGTTCCCAGGGGTCACGGGACAATTCGAAAAGCTGCGTGTGACACTGTCCGGCAGCGGCGGTTTCAATCAGCTTGTTGCCCGCACCATCGCGCACGCCACGCATGAAGTGGCGATAGGCGAACAGGAAGGTGTCACGCACGGATGCCTCGACGTCG
>Ga0310124_10001019_pt1 | contig 19766 bp, 15 predicted proteins | sample CB11b_AW_Bot5_MG_FD_203507 | JGI IMG/M metagenome (GOLD analysis project Ga0310124, IMG submission 203507) | Marine microbial communities from Western Arctic Ocean, Canada - CB11b_AW_Bot5 | ecosystem: Environmental > Aquatic > Marine > Oceanic | place: Canada: Western Arctic Ocean | collected... | reverse complement strand
GGCGACATCGTTACCATCCGTCCGTCGGTCAACGCCCGATACGGTGAAACCCTCAACCTGTCGCTGAGCTTCAGCCGAAACGACATCAACCTGCCCAGCGGCAGCGTCATCACCAACCTGACCAGCCTCAGCGCCGCCTACAACTTCACCCCGCGGCTCTACGTGCAGTCGTTGCTCCAACACAACGACAGCGCCGACCTGTACGCCGTGAACTTCCGTGTCGGTTGGCTGCAAGACGCCAACACCGGGCTCTTCTTCGTCTACAACGAAACGGAGGGCATTGGCGACTTCATCCCGACCGGCGCCGGGCGCAGCGTCATCGTGAAATACAGCTACCTGTTCGACGTGCTTGATTAGCGGAACCTGAGGCCCAGGGTCTTCACTGCCGGTGGTGCCGCGGATGCCCTCGATCTACAGCCGGATCCGTCGACGCGCGGCTCTCGCGCAACTCGCCAGGGTCTTCGAACGTTCGGAGGCGTCGAGCCGGCGCGCGCTGCCGATCCGGAAAACCGGCCGCGGTATCCATGTCGCCACGCCGGTTCGGGTCATCGCGGAGGCGGTCGAGACGCTACACGGGCTCGGCCTTCTCGGTGAAGGGCGGCGGCCGGGCCACGTGATCGATGCGGGCACGGGCGACGGTCGGATTCCAGCCGTTCTGGCCGCGGTTGACCCGTCACGGCGTGTCTACGGCATTGAGGCGGACCCGGCGCTCTACGCCGAAGCCGTGACGAACTTGCACACGCTCAACGCCAGGGGTCTCCTCGACTCGTCTGAGGTGCATCTGCTCGAGGCCGACTACCGTGACGCCACGACCTACGAGACCCGTGGAATCTCCCTTCACGAGACCGGTCTCATCTTCAACTACCCCGATGGCAACGAGCATCACCTGGCGCGGTTCGTGGCGGACCACTGTGGACATGACACGGTCCTGTGTCTACTCACGCACAACCGCACGCTCGAGCTCGACGAGCTGGAGCGGTGGGCGTCCCACGACGTGAGTGACCTCGCGGGTCTCCGGTGGCGGCTCTCACTGTACAGCCGGACGTCGGGGCAGAATCAGAGACAACTCCAGGAATCTCAAGACCGGTAGCCGGGAGCGTGGCGCACCGGCAGCTCCTGCGGGACGTACTAGCAGCCCGTGGTAGAAGTCGCGCGTTGCACCGAGAGCGGCGCTGGACCGGCCGGCAAGGCGAGAAGAGGGAAAATGCCGGCAGTATTTGACCGATGAACAACGCAGATCGGCCGGATTCAGCGTCGGTCGCATGCAGCGGGACTTCTACCACGGGCTGCTAGGGTTTCCGACGGGGCACCCGTGTGGCGCAGGCCTTCAGGCCTGTGAGGTAAGGCTGAAGCCTTGCCCCACGACTGTCGACTCAACCCAGGCCGCCTGCCTGCTCCCTCGTCGCGCCTAGCCAGCTGGGCGCCGCGCTCCGAAACCCGCTCGACATCGTTCTTCAGCACCCTCCTAGGCACTCGTGCCGGACCGAGACGTGGTGACCGGCTCGGCCCACGAGGCTCCGCCCTGCGCAAGACCGGCGCGACGGTCGATTCGAGGCATCGAGCCCTCCGAATCGGCGGCCTCTGTGGCCTTGACGATATTGACGACATAGAAGGGCTTGCCGTCGTCGGTCTCCGCGAAGGCGCGAACACGCGCTGGAAATCCGCTCTCCGCGGGGGCGACCGCAGCAATCGCCGAGACGATGTCGTCCACTTCGTCGGAGGTGAGCGGGTCACCTCCGCCTCGGTACCATCCAAGAAAAAGGACGAAGACGAGGACCAGCCCCGCCCACAGAAATCCACGGCTGTTGATGAGGTGCGTGAGACGACCCCCTTCCATCCACTACGGATTGGCCGTCAGCCACGTTCCGACGTCAACGCGAGACCGTCTGCGTCAGTACGCCTTCTTGAGGTGGACCGGCTGCCGGTGCCGAATCCGCTGATTGATCAGTTCCACGAAGACCGAGAACGCCATCGCGAAGTACAGATAGCCTTTCGCAATCTCCTGATGGAAGGCCTCAGCGACCAGCGAGAACCCCACCAGCAGCAGGAAGCTCAGCGCGAGAATCTTGACGGTGGGGCGCTCATTGACGAACGCGCTGATCGCCTCGGCCGAGAGCAGCATCACCGCGACCGCGATGATGATCGCGGCAATCATCACGCCAATCTGCTCCACCATACCGACGGCCGTGATGACCGAGTCCAACGAGAAGACGACATCCAGAACCAGGATCTGAAAGATGACGCTGGCGAAAGAGGCGGCGACCTTGTCCGACTTGTGGCCCTCCTCGCCTTCGAGACTCTCGTGAATCTCGAAGGTGGACTTGGCAAGCAGGAACAGGCCCCCGACGAGGAGCGTGAGATCGCGGCCTGAGAAGTCGTGCCCGGCCACGGCGAACAACGGCTCCGTCAGGCGGATGATCCAGCTGATGGACAGCAGCAGCCCTACCCGCGCGACCATCGCCAGAACCAGACCGAGACGTCGCGCCGAGCGCTGTTGCGACCGCGGCAACTTGGCGGACAAGATCGAGATAAAGATGACGTTGTCCACCCCGAGCACGACCTCGAGGACGGTTAACGTGACCAGGGCAATCCAAATTTCCGGGTTGGACAACCACTCCATAATCGGCCTCCGACGAACTCAAGAATGCAGCGGGACTAGCGGCGGTCGACGCGCACCGCCAGATCCGGCCAGCAGGACTCGCCGGCGTGGGTCAGACCCTCCGACCACGGGTCGGGCAATCCGGCCACGAGGTCGAGGTCGTACGCTTGGACAAGATCGGTCTGTTCGGACGACGAGTTGGGCCCGGTCGGTGGCCGCAGGGTCCGCGCAATCTGGTCGCGAGCATCTTCCAAGTGCAGGGTCGTGGCGCGGTCGGCGGCTCGAGTCAGCGCGGCGTCGATGGTCCGGTCCAGTGCGCGCAACTCACCCCGGAGGAACGGTCGGGCATCACCGTCGGCTGGTGAGCGCCCGTTGAGCTGGGTGTCGATGACCTCCAGATACACCCGTTGCACGCCACGACGGTAGGCATCGGTGCGCACCTGCGCGTCGTCGAGCTCCCGCCAGAGTCCGGCCCGCACGTCGGCGAGAAAATCGGTCGGCGCGTAGGCAGTAGGGCCGTCGACCGCCTCCTGCTCGACCAGTCGCTCGATCCGGTCCGCGCTCAGCAGCGCTCGGAGCACGCGGGTCTGGCCGGTCCGAATGCGATCCAGCACGCCGACCGGCTCGATGCGGCGGAGTATCTCCGGGTCCACGAGAAACATCGGAGTGACGAACGCGTTGTCGTTCAGAAAGGCCACCGCGTCCGCCTGGACGTCGCGGGGAATCACCGTGAACCGGACGCCGTCCTGCCCGAAGTGCTTCTGCTGCGAATTGAAACCTCCCACGACGGCGGCCACGTGGTTCATCTCGGTCGCCCACTGTCCCACCAGCCGCCCATACAACTCGTCCAGGTCGTCATACGGGTCGCCGGGCGCGTTGGTCGCGTCCAACAACATCGCGGCCACTCGTTCGAGATTCTTCAACCCCAACGTGGTCGCCTGCACCGCGTCCGCGTCTCCTACGGATTCGGTCAATTGGCCCGGGTCTGCGCCTCCGGTCCCCGGGGTCGAGAACCGATACCAGGGCGTGTCATCCTGCTCACGCGCCCACTCGTCCAGGGTTGATCGTTCGTCGTCGGCGCTGGTCGCACCTGGAATCGGCTTGTAGCCCCACATGGTGGCCCAGGTGTCATAGGGACCGATTTTCGGAATCAGATCCTCCGGCGGAATCCCATCCTCAGGCTGCGCGACATAGTTGAACCGGGCATAGTCCATCAACGTCGGCGTGTGGCTCATGGTGGCGACCCATCCCGGGTCCCGTAGCTTCTCGACCGGATACAGGGAGCTGGCCTTCATATTGTGCTGGAAACCCAGCGTGTGACCCACCTCGTGCGTCACCACGTAGGCCAGCAGCTCACCCATCAGGTCGTCGGGCAGCGGCAGCGACTGCGCCCGCGAATCCAGCGGCGCCACCTGCACGAAATACCAGTCACGCACAAGGTTCATCACGTTGTGATGAAACTGGATGTCCGTCTCGAGGATTTCGCCGGTTCGCGGGTCGTGCACGTGCGGTCCCGAGGCGTTCTCCGTGGTCGATGGTAGCCAGCGGATGACGGAGTACCGCGCGTCCTCCGGGTTCCACTCCGGATCGTCGTCGGGGGACGGCGCTTCGCGGGCGATCACCGCATTCGAGAACCCGGCGGCTTCGAAGGCGGGCTGCCAGGCCTCGACGCCCTGCTTCATGTACTCCACCCACTTCGTCGGCGTGGCCGGATCGATCCAGTACGTGATGGGCGTGACCGGGTCCGAGACGGCCGCATCAGGGTCCTGCTTCTCCAGTCGCCACCGGGTCACGTAACGACGGTTTGGCGACCGATGCTCGTCCCGACCGTAGTCGACTTGCCGCACCGAAAAGTATCCGACGCGTTCGTCGAACAATCTGGGCTGCATCGGCACGTCCGGCAGCTTCACCATGCTGTAGTGCAGCAGTACCGTGGCGCTGCCGGGACGCATGCCACCTCGGCGGGTCTGTCGCTGTCGCCCCGTCGGCGGAGTGGAAGGCGGGGGGAGCGTGTAGGTGTGTGTCGTCCGTACCTCGATGTTGCGGGGGAAGGCGAGTACTTCCTCGACGAAGGACCGATCGCGTGCGAACCCGCGGGCCTGCAAGCGCGACCGGGCGCTGAATTCGGGCACCTCTGACTCGAACAGCGCGGTCACATCGATGACCGGTGCCTCCTGGTCGGACAGCGCTTCGATGTCGAACGCCTTGACGATCGTGTCGTTGTTCGACGAGGCGACCGCCGCGGCAATCGGTGCGTCCTCGTCAGCCACAATCGCATACGACACGCTCTTCAGCAGCACCTGGTCGCCGCGACGTTCCCACTTCACCACGCGGTTCCCGAGGGCCTGCCCGCCGTACCCCACCCCTTCGGTCGTTCGCGCAATCCGGCTGACCCACAGAAACTCTCGCCCCAGCTCAGACGGCGGAATCTCATAGAACACCTTGTCGTCGAGCCGATGCACGGTGAAGACCCCTTCGTCGGACTCGGCCTCGTCGGTAATCACCTCGTCATAGGGTTTGGGCCCGTCGTCGTCCCGATCCTGTCGGCCAGGTCGGTCTTCGTCTGCGTCGTCCTCGTCATCCGCATTCGCGGCCGTTTCCGGGTCGTCGGGTGGTTGATTCTGGGCGGGCTCCCCGGGCACGGCCACACCGAGCACAAGCAGCAGGATGACGAGCGCGCGCGAGGCGAATCGAGGACAGACGCTAGGCGACATGAGGGGCCTCCACCTGAATGACCGGCTTGAGAACACCACGATACCCCACGCCTCGCCCTGATGGGACGCGGCGCGGGGCCATGTGATCGTAGACGTGCGGGTCGGGATCAGTGTCCGAGGGCGGCGACGCGGTCAGGCCGCGGATTTCTCGGCGGCCTGCGGCTGCGGGGTCACCGGCACCGGCAGGTGCGGCATGGGTGGTGCCGCGAACATCTTCTGCAGCAACGAGAACCCGATCCCGCCCAGCTTGGTCGCGCGGGACGCGCGGGCGCTGTCGGTCGACAGACCGGTGTTCCCAAACGCGTTCAGCATCACTTTGGAGGCCACGACGAACGCGACACGGTTCCTGAACGACTTCAAGATATCGGACCGTCTCCAGCTCGCCTTCAGGCTGTAGAAATTATTCCAGACATTCTGGGTGCCCTGGCGGATCTGTTCGCCCGACATCACGGGGTGCGGCGTCAACAGCTTGGGTCGCTTCGCCTGCGGGATTAGCCAGTGGCGCGAGACGGGGATGCCGTCAACTTTCGCCATGTTGTCACCCTCTTCGCGTTCCCACTGTTCGAAGTCCAGGGTTCCCGGGAACGGGGTCAGGGTGACGAACTGCGCGAAGGTGATGTCGGCCCGCTTGGCCAACTCGGCCGTCGCGTCGAAGGTGTCGGGACGGTCGCTCGGTAGACCGAAAATAAAGGAGCCGAGAATGTAGACACCGTGTTTCCGGAACATCTGCAGACGTTCCACCAGGTCTTCACCCGCAAGGTTGAAGTCCTTGTAGACGTCCTTCAATCCTTCCGGAGTGACCGCCTCGATACCGACCAGGGCGCCTCTGATGTGCGCCCTGTTCATGGCGTGGAGAAACTCTGGGTCCTCGGCGGACTCCATCGTGATCTGGGTGAAAAAATTCAAATCACTCGGGAGCTGCGCCATCAGTTCCATTAACTCGAACCGCTCGTCACGTAGCGCCTTGAGTTCGTTGTATCGGGTCTTGTCCTCCCGCCGGCCGGCCATCCTGAGGTCCTCAAGCGTGACCGGATAGAAATTGTCGTCGGCCAGCGCGATGAACTTGAAACCCATCCGCCGCAGTTCGACAATTTCCTCAATGACTGGATTGACCTCGCGCTGACGGGGCTCCTGGCCGTCGGTGCGCCAGACCGAGCAGAATGAACAGTGCTTGGGACAGCCGCGCACGGTCTGCACTGACGCCCACACATAGCTCTCGCGCTTCATCAGATCCCAGCGCGCTTTCCGAAACTTGCCCGCGTCCACGCGCCCACCGTCGTAGATCCGCTGCGGTGTGCCGTTGACGCAATCCTCGATCGCCTGGCTCCAGGTGACATCGCCGTCCCCCTTGACCACGGCGTGCGCGCCTCCGCGCTCGTGTGCCTCTTCCGGGAACAACGTGGGGTGACTGCCGCCGTAGACCACCCACGCCCCGCGCGCTCGGGCACGTGCCCCCAGTTGGTACCCGACCAGGGCGTTGCCGGTGTGCAGACCGATTCCGATGACGTCACCCTTCTCGAGCCGGTCAGTATCGAACTGCTCGAGCGACTCGTCGCTCAGGATGGGATCACCCCATTTGGCCGGTGTGGCGGCCGCGAGCACAAACATCCAACGCGGGGTGATGAACCCCGTGCCGTAGGAAAAGTGACTCGGATTGACGATATGTACGCGCACGGAATCTCCCCCTCGACAGCGCCGGACGCTAGGTTGTTCGCGGAAGCTGACCTATCCGCGCCCAGCTTGTTCGCAACCTGACTGCAACCTGGTTGGCACCGAGTTGGAGCCTAGTTTCAGCCTGGTGGCAAAATTTGGTCAACCGATGGGTCGGACACTGTCGAAGCTCGTTATTTTAGCCGCTCGGGCGGTGCAATCACAACTGCCCATCGGTACACTCGGGCGATTGCGATACGCTTCGAGCCCGCTCGGACTCCAGGCGTCTTGCAATCGGAACCCGTTCAGAATGCGCGGTCTGCTCGAGTGATGGCATCACGAAGCGGGGACACCGGACGAGACGTCGTAGCGGAGTCGGCGCAATACCGGCAACGCCATGCTGAGCCGGAATCGAGCGTGGCGTCACTGTGCCCCGGAACATTCGACTTCGTGTTCGTCGTGCCGGTGTATGGGGAGTCGCCGGACTTCGTCGACGGCTTCCGAGCCGCCGCGAGACAGGCGGGACGCCTGCTGTTGGTGGCGGTGCTCAATGGCCGCGACGGGGCGACGGCGACCGTGCACTCGTCGAACGACGGCTGCTTTCGCGCACTCAGCCGACGGTTTTCCCTGCGTGCGCTCGGCCCTGGTAGCTGGCTCGGCCACGAAACCGACCCGACGGGCACTGCTGGTGCGCCCGAGTCCAAGCTGAGCGTACTCGTCGTCGACCGTTTCACACCCGGTCGTCGGCTCCCGGCGCGCCAGGGCGTGGGGCTGGCTCGCAAGATCGGTGCGGACGTGGCCCTCGAACTAATCGTGGCGGGCCGGGTGCGCCACCCGTACATCGCGATGACGGATGCTGACGCACGTCTACCAGAGGACTACTTTACGCGTATCGCGGCGATCGAGCCCGGGTGTTCCGGGGCGATGTTTCCGTTCTGGCACGAGCCAGGCGGTGAGCCACAGATGGATCGCGCCACGGCCCTGTACGAAATACGACTCCGCTACTTCCAGCGCGGGCTCCGGTGGGCACGCTCGCCCTACGCGTTTCACACCGTGGGCAGCACGATGGTGGTGGATGCACTCTCATACGCTCTGGTCCGGGGGGTGCCCAGACGCCGGGCCGGGGAAGACTTCTACCTGCTCAACAAGCTGAGTAAGTTGCGCCCACTCGCACATCTGCAGGGGGCGCCGATTCGGCTGCGCAGTCGATGGTCCGAACGGGTGCCCTTCGGAACCGGTTCGGAAAGCGCCAAGTTGGTTCGTGGAGCCGAACTCGAGCTGTACCATCCCGACTGTTTCACGGCCGTTCGGCAGCTCATCCAGGCCCTGCGGCGCCTCTCCGGGGCCGGAGCGGCGCCGGGTCCTTCGGTGTCCCACCCGGTCGTGTCCGACCTGATCGCGGCGATGAACCCGACCGCGCGGCGCTTCCTGGAACGCCAGGGCGCTCTCGACGCCTGGCCGGGAATCATCGCCCAGGCGCCGAGTCCCGCCGCCAGACTCCGCCGTTTACACGACTGGTTCGATGGATTCCGCACGCTGAAGCTGATCCACCATCTGCGAGACGGTGGGTCGCCGTCGTTGCCGTGGAAAGAGGCGGTCCGGCGCGCACCGTTCATGGACGACGTCGATCTCGATGACGACGGGACGACTCTGATGACGACTCGAACCGGGTTGCTACGCCTCGAACTGGATCTGCCTCAGCTGATCGGGCCTAGTGTCCCGTCTCAGAAGTTCGAGGAATGATTCACGGCGCGGGATCCACGATGACCGCGACCCGGTTGCTCCCTTCGCGCTCGCCGTCGCTCGCCCACAGCTCGAGCTCGTAGGCGCCTGGCGCATCGAACGAGGCCAGCGTGCGTGGCTCATCCGGCGCACTAAAGGAGACGGTGCCCGGGCCGCTCAGCATCCGCCAGGTGGTGACGAGCGCGCCCGCTCTCGGTAGCCCTTCGTCGCGGACACTGCCAAACAACTTCAACTCGGCGCCAACGGTGGTGGCGACCTCGGCCGGTGCCCCCTCGGGCCCGTTCCGCAAGCCGAGAAAACGCACCGTTGGAGACCGGTTCAGGCAGACGCCGTGAGGCGCCTCACTCGGCTCAACATCGCGCAGGGCGTTGCGCACCGAGCTCGCTTCGAACTCCCAGTTGTACTGCAGCATGTCGTCGCTGGTCGTGGTGGTGACCCCGGCGTGGTCCAACGTCCAGCGCAGACCGCCGTCGAACTCCGACCCCATCACCATGATGCACTGGAAGCGGTGATGCCCCGGAAGAAACGTCGTGGTCTGCTGGCGATCGCCGGGGGCGGTGCCAAAGCTGTTCAGCGGACCGACCGGTATCGTCACCGTCTCGAAGTTGTGGCTGAAGTAAGCAAACGCCAGAACGTGGAGTCCCTCATCGGTGACCATGAAGCCGTCATACACCGCATAGACCGGCTCCTGCTGCGCGGCGGCGGGCGCCGTGAAAGGCCCGGCCAGCGAGGCAACGGAAGCGAGCGCCGGCAGGACGCGCCAATCGATCATAGTGCTCTCCAGGTGTCGGCCAGCCCCGCGGAGCCAACCAGTCGCGACACGATCTATCACGAGGTGGCGTGTCACCACAACCGGTTGTGCCGCCGAAGCAAGACGGGCGCGACGCGAGATCCGCCCGGGAATCCTGTTGCCATCTCCCGAGCCGGACCACTACACTGACTCCGTAGCGAACCCATTTGGTATCACCCTGGAGGATTGCTCATGCGCGCTGTCTCGACAGCCGTCGCCGTTGTCGCTCTTTTCGCCATCGCCGCCTCGCCATCTCCGGCCACGGCGAAACAGGCCAGCCAAGCGAGCGACGGTGCGACGTTCACGCGCGACGTGCTCCCGGTACTGCAGCGCTCGTGTCAGCAGTGCCACCGCCCCGGCACGGGGGCGCCGATGTCACTGCTGACCTACGAGGAGGCCCGACCCTGGGCCCGCGCCATTCGGGATCGCGTCGTTGCGCGGCAGATGCCACCCTGGCATCTCGATCGCAGTATTGGCGAATACGTCGCGGACCCCTCACTGAGTGACGACGAGATCGCGACGATCGTCTCCTGGGTCTCGGCGGGCGCGCCGCGCGGCAACCCCAGCGACGCGCCAGAGCCGCTCGAATTCGCCAACCTGAATGAATGGACCTACGGCGAGCCAGACTTGATCGTGCAGATGGAAGAAGGTTTCAAAATTCCGGCCGAAGGCGAGGACTTCTATCCGTCCGAAACCGTCGATCCGGGACTCACTGAAGACCGCTACGTGAAATGGGTGCAGATCATTCCTGAGGCGTACTGCTGCGTCCATCACTCCCATGTGTATGTGAGCGTGCCCGAGGATGTCGAGAACCGGGAGGAATTCCGGCTGGGCATAGGGTCGAACACGCGTGAGATCGACCTCATCGAGTACGCGATGGGCAGCACCGGCCAGTTCTATCCAGACGGCACGGGGCGCAAGCTGCCGGCCGGCGGGCAATTCCGCTTCGCGCCGCACTATCACCCGTGGGGCGAGGAGACGGTCGACCGCCAAAAGGTGGGTATCAAGTTCTACCCCAAGGGCGAGGTGCCCGAACTCATCGTCACGGCCCACCGCATCCGCACCGGAATCGGGCATGACTGGAAGCTCAACCGCGAGGCGGTCGAGGACCGCCTGTTACGGGCCGGAGTCGACCTCGACCTGCATGCGGACCGGATGCCGACCGGGGCACTGATCGACGACAACACACTGAACGGCGTCGCGTTGATGAGCATCCCACCCGGTTCGGTCGCGCGACACGAGCGGTTCTGGCCGCTGCCGCAGGCAGGGCTCGTGCTCAGTTTCCAGCCGCACATGCACTTCCGAGGCAAACGGATGCTGCTCGAGGCGATTCATGTCGACGGCCGTCGCGAGGTGCTGACAGACGTGACGGACTACGAGCAATCCTGGCAGATCGTCTATGCGTTCAAGGAACCTCATCTGTTCCCGAAGGGCACGGTCCTGCACACCGTCTCGTGGCACGACAACACCGCCAACAACCGCCATAACCCGGACCCGACGGCTTGGGTGGGCTGGGGCTCGCGCACCATGGACGAGATGGGGCACGGCTGGACAGATATCGCCTTCATGTCCGACGAGCAGTACGAGGCCTATCTCGCGGGCAAACCGTTGCGTGGGGTCTCGACCGAAAACAACGAGTAGTGCACCTCCGGCCTGATCCCGAAAACGAGATCACGCCGACACTTTTGCGCTGTCGATCCCGCTGGATACAGATCCAACCGACCGATTCTGGTCGCTCCCTCCACCACCCAGACCACCCCAAGCCCAGCGAATTGGCGGGTCGTCCCAGGTCTGACCACGCCTCGGCGTGAAAATTGCCCTGCACCCCACTGGGGAATAGCACGTCCTCCGCTGGCGGCCCGTCGTTGGGCGGACCGCCCGTGACGATCTGGGCTTGAGACGCCCCGCCGCCGTGCGGGCGTTTGCCGGACACGCGTTGCGGTGCGCCGGGTACCACGTGCTGGACGCCGAGTTACCCGAGGCGGCTCTGCGGGTGGCGGCCGAGACGGACAGTGCGATCGACGGCGTGCTGACCGACGTGATCATACCGGGGATGAACGGGAAGCAGATGGTGACCCGGCTGGAGCGGATCTGCCCCGATGCGAAAGTGCTCTACATGTCGGGCTACAGCGGCACGACATACTTCGACCCGAGCATCGTGGACCCCGCGCGAGAACGCCTGCTCAAGAAGCCGTTCCCCAGGGACACGTTGCTCCAAACGATGCGAGACGTGCTCGAAGGGACTGTTATGATCAGCCCCGGTGACCGCCTCGCCTGAGTGGTTCCGACAGCGTCCAGCGCGGCCATGGTCGGGAGACATCGGCGACCGAGCGCGGCCGTATTCATGACCGGGACCACGCCCTCCCCCACCATTCGCGTTCTTGACCAGCACGCCCGCCTGAGCCTCGGCTCCAGCCATGAGGCGATCTACCGCTGGTCGCCACCGCTTTGGCTAGCCGGAACATCTCCGGGCATCGACTCATCGATATCGGGTGTGGCGGCGGTGCGCTCCGCCGTTTCGTGGAGGATCGGTTTCAGGAGTATGTCGGAATGGACGGCGTGCGGTATGACGCCTTCCCCGCCGACGCCCAGTTTCACCAAGTGGATCTCGACGGCGACGAGCCCCTCCCGGCCAGCGCGGTTGGCGCCGACGTGGTGACCGCAGTCGAGACCATCGAGCATCTGGAAAACCCGCGCGCGCTCGTCCGGCAGCTCGTTCGGCTGGCCAAGCCCGGCGGCTGGATCCTCCTGACGACCCCAAATCAACGCAGTGCCCTGAGCCTCGTGACGTTGCTTGTGAAAGGGCAGTTCTCGGCGTTCCAGGACACGGATTATCCAGCCCACATCACGGCGCTGCTAGAGAGCGACCTGCGCCGTATCGGCGGCGAACTTGGCCTCACGGACGCCGCAATCGAGTACACGGGGCGGGGTCGACTCCCGCTCACGGCGTGGCACTATCCGCGAGCCCTGACGGCGCTCCTGCCACGCGCGTTTTCTGACAATCTGCTGTATATTGCCCGAACACCAGCCTAGGTTTCCTGCCGAGGTGCCCCGGATCGTTTTTTCGCACTAGACGGGTGCTGAAGAACCCCGTGAGGCGGCTAGGGACCGGCGCCGGCGCCTACCAGCGCTAGCAATGTGAGGGCGAGGACCTGGGTGGCCAGCTTGATGTCGTCGACGCCGCACCATTCATCCGGCTGGTGGGCCTGCTCCAGGGCGCCCGGACCATACGCCACACACTGCTCGATACCCGCGATGCGGGCCACGTGCTTGTGGTCATAGGTCCCTGGACTGGCCACCAGCGTCACTGAGCCGGCGAGGCTCTCGACCGACGACGAGAGCGCCCGCACGAGCGGCGAGTCGGCTGGCGTGCGCAGCGGATGCACCAACATCCGATCTCGCAACGCGCATCGTAGGCCCGGATGCTCCTCGGAGAGTTCGGCCAACAGCTGCTCGATCTCGGCCTTGACGGCGTCGAATTCTTCCTCTGGCAGAAAGCGCCGATCGAACGTAGCCACGCACCGATCCGGCACGCAGGGTGTCTGGGCCCCCGTCCCGGTCTGCCCGCCAGTGATGCTGTTCAGATTCAACGTGGCCTGCCGCGCCAGCGTGGGCACGACCGGCAACACGGTCGTGCGTAGCGCGAGCGTGGGCGCAAGGCGGGTCCGGATCGCTACCAGTACGGTCGTCATGTGGTCGATCGCATTCACACCCAGGAAGGGCATGCTGCCATGGGCCGTGTGTCCGGTGGTCACGAGGTCGAACCAATACACGCCGCGGTGCCCGACGCAGATGCGATCGGGCCCGAACGGTTCCGGAATGATGACGTAGTCCGTGTGTGCGGCAGACAAGTGCCCCTGCTCGGCCAGCCAGGCGACCCCGGCATGGCCCCCGCTCTCTTCGTCGACGGTGCCGCTGATTTCGATCCCACCGGCGAGCGGGATGTCGGCTCGACGCAACGCCTCGGCGGCGTAGACGGCAGCCGCAATGCCTGCCTTCATGTCGCTACTGCCCCGGCCATACAGGCGACCGTCGCGGACGACGCCGCCGAAGGGGTCGCACGTCCACCCCTCACCCGGAGGCACGACGTCGAGATGCCCGTTCAGATGTACGACCGGGCCGCTCGCATCACCCGCGCGCCGCCCGAGCACATTGACCCGTGGATAGCGCGACGAGTGCTCGACACGGTCCTCCGGCACCAGATCGCGAACCGTGAAACCACACGTGCGTAGCCGGTCACCGAGCAGACGAGCGCACGCCTCATAGGCTTCACCGGGGGGATTGACGGTGGGAACCCGAACGAGGTCGGCCGCGAAATCGACGACCTCGTCAGTGGCCTGCTCGACCTCGTTCAGGACACGTTCGATCGCGCGCCCGCCGCTTTCCGCTATCATCGGAAGGACCGATGCCGACCGACGCCCCGCCCCGATCGCGCCACGCCGCTGCCCGTCGCGTCAGTGCGAAACATGTGCGGGAACATTGGTTGGGTCGCCTCGTCATCACCACCGCGTGCATCGCGGGAGGCCTCATGGTTCAGCCGAGCACCTTCGCACAGTCCGGGCGGGGCCTGACCGCGGTTGACGGCATCAAGGTCGGCCATCATACCTTGGCCGAGCGGCCGACCGGCTGCACGGTCATACTGACTGAAGCCGGGGCGGTGGCCGGGGTCGATGTGCGAGGCGGCGCGCCGGGCACGCGTGAAACCGCCCTCCTGGATCCCGCGAAGTCGGTGCAAGAGGTACATGGCATCGTGCTGGCCGGCGGGAGCGCGTTCGGGCTCGACGCGGCGAGCGGCGTCATGCGCTATCTCGCGGAGCGGGACATCGGCTACGACACGCGTGTCGCGAAGGTGCCGATCGTACCGGCCGCCATCCTCTTTGATTTGAGCATCGGCGAGGACCCGACCATCAGACCGACGGCCGACTGTGGCTACCGGGCCGCCGAGGCGGCGACCTCCGACCCGGTGCCCGAGGGCAACGTTGGCGCCGGCGCCGGCGCGACCGTCGGCAAAATGGGCGGCCCCGGCCGCGCCATGAAGGGGGGCATCGGGTCAGCCTCCATCTCCATGCCGGGCGGGCTGGTCGTGTCCGCGCTAGTGGCCGTTAATGCGGTCGGCGATGTCATTGACCCGGCCACCGGACAGGTGGTGGCGGGCGTACGCGGCGAAGACGGCCGCACGCTCGCCGACGCACGGGTACTCCTGCGAGCGGGACGAAGCAATCGGAGCCGACCGGGAGAAAACACCACCATCGGCGTCGTAGCCACCAATGCCCGTCTCACGCAGGCGCAAGCCACCGTCATGGCGCAGATGGCCCACGATGGATTCGCGCGCGCCATCTCGCCGTCGCACACCCCGAATGACGGCGATGCCATTTTCGCGCTCGCTACCGGCGTCTATGACGGACCGACTGGCCTGGGCACCATCGGTGCGCTGGCCGCCGATGTGATGGCGGAGGCGATCGTCCGGGCGGTGCGGGCGGCAACCAGTATCCCAGGATATCCGGCCGCCCGAGACCTACAGGCGGGCCGGTGAACCTGCCGCTCGTCATCCTCCTGCTCTACGCGGCCGTACTGATGGCGGTCGGCCTGTGGATCGGTCGCCGGGTCCAGACCTCCAGCGACTTCTTCGTGGCCGGCCGCCGGCTCGGCCCCGGCCTGATTTTCACGACGCTGCTCGCCGCCAACATCGGCGCCGGTTCAACGATGGGCGCTGCCCAACTTGGCTACAGCGATGGTCTGAGCGCCTGGTGGTGGGTTGGGTCGGCCGGGTTTGGATCGCTGGTCCTGGCGTTCTGGGTCGGTCCGAAACTGCGCGCCGTGGCGGCGCGTCACGACCTGCGCACCGTCGGCGACTATCTGGAACTCCGATACGGCCCCCAAGTGCGAGTTACCGTCGCGGTCCTCCTCTGGGCCGGTGGGCTGTCCCTCCTCGCCGCACAGCTGAAGGCGATGGGCTACGTGCTCAATGCCGTCACCGGGATCGACCCACGACTCGGTTCCGCCATCGGCGGACTGGTCGTCACCGTGTATTTCACGGCCGGCGGGCTCCTCGCCTCCGTCTGGGTCAACGCCGTACAGCTCGGAGTCTTGTTGGTCGGCTTCGTCATCGCGTTCCCGGTCATTTTGGGATCAGTCGGCGGTCTGGCCCCCGTCGTCGAGGCCACACGCGACATCGATGACTTTTGGAACTTCTGGCGCGGCGGCAACTCCGGTTGGATCTATCTCGCCAGCCTGGGCCCATCGTTCATCGTGTCACCCGGCATTCTGCAGCGGGTCTACGGCGCCCGCGACGACCGCGCGGTGCGAATCGGGGTCGGCCTGAACGCTGTGGCGCTCCTGATCTTCGCCGCCGCGCCAGCGTTGCTCGGCATGATCGCGCGCATGGTGGCACCTGACTTGGCCGACCCGGACCTGGCGCTCCCAATGCTCCTGCTCGAGACACTGCCCGTGTTGTTGGGGGCCGTCGCGCTGGCCGCGATCTTCTCGGCGGAAGTGAGCTCGGCCGACGCGATGTTGTTCTGGTTGGCCACCTCGTTGTCCAAGGACCTCTATGCGCGATTCGTCCGACCGGATGCGGGTGACGCCGAGATTCTTCGTGTCGCCAGGAGGGCGGCGATGGCGGGAGGGGTGGCCGGAATCGCCATCGCGATGATCTCGAGATCCATAGTCGACGCGATACTCATCTTTTACATGCTCCTCGCGGTCAGCCTGTTCGTGCCAGTGATCGTCGGGCTCTACTCCGGACGGGTGCGCACCCGCGAGGCGATGGCCTCGATGGTCGTGGGGGTGCCAATCGCGGCGGTCGTCCAGCTCACCGACCTCGGTGGCCTCGGCCAGTTCGCGGCGCTACTCGGCATTGGAGCGGCCCTGACCGCGGCACTCGCCGCAGCCTTGACAGGACGGCACACATCGGCGGAGGTGTCATGATGGAAACGCAGTTGTTCGGGCTCGAAGACAAAGTGGCGGCCGTCATCGGGGCTGGGTCCGGAATCGGGGAAGCGGTAGCCATGGGATGCGCGCGGCAGGGCGCTACAGTCCGCTGCCTCGATGTCGATACGGAGGCCGCGTCGCGGACCGCGGAGGCCATTGTTAGTGAAGGCGGCGCGTCCGACGCGGCTCGGCTCGATATCACTGACGGAACCGCGGTCGATCAGGCATGCGACGACGTCGTCGAGCGACACGGGTCGCTGGACGTCGTTGTCTGCACCCCAGGCGTGAACGTGCGCAAACGGCTGGTCGACTACACAGGCGACGAGTTCGACCGGGTCGTCGGGCTGAACCTCAAGGGCAGTTTTCACGTCCTACGCGCGGCCGGCCGGATCATGATGGCCCAAGGCAGTGGCAGCATCATCTTGTTCTCATCGATTCGGGCCACGGTCGTCGAACCGGGCCAGTCGGTCTACGCCTCGACCAAGGCCGGCATCGTCCAGCTCGTCCGCACCGCCGCGGCCGAGTTCGGCCCGTCCGGCGTGCGGGTGAACGCCGTCGGCCCCGGCGTGGTGACCACACCGTTGACCGCGCAGATCCAGAACGACCCGGACTGGCACGGCGCCTACGCGGCCAAGAGCGTGTTCAACCGGTGGGCCACGGCGGAGGAGATGGTCGGCCCCACCGTGTTTCTGGCGTCTGACGCCGCCAGCTTCGTGACCGGCTCCCTGCTGATGGCCGATGGCGGATGGACCGCGACGGATGGACGGTTCGCCCCACCTGGGATGTAACCTCGCCCAAGGCGTCGCCTGGCGGGCCGAGCTGGGACCGCTGCCGTAGGCCACGACCGAGGCGGTCCACTACTGCCAGGTTGCCACGCGCGACCACCACGACCACCGTGCTTGCCACCGATCCCTCAACCCACTGCGGTCGACTTTCTGTCCACGCAGATAGACCATGTTGATCCGTCTTGTGTTCGCGATGTCCTCCAAGGGATTCGCGTCCAGAACGATGAAATCCGCGCTCCGACCAGCCTCGATCATCCCAATGTCATCGCGCCCCAAGGCTCTCGCTCCGTTGGACGTCGCGAAGACTATCGCCTGGCGTGGTGTGAAACCCATCGTCACCCAGTTCTCAAACTTCAGCTGCCCTTACCACCCGAACCCGCGACCGGCCGATCCGTTGTCACTCCCATAAACCATGGTCATGCCCGCATCGATGAGCTGCCTCGCAACGTCTCCCGTGCTCATGGAGCTCAAGCGGGCACTCCTGATGGCCTCAGGCGTCCGTTCTCTCCCCCCAAATACAGCCCGGGCCTGCAGAACGCGGACTCGGGCCGGAGCGAGCATCTCGGACAGCACAGGATCCTCCCACGCCTCGTTGCCCAAGGCATCAATGGCACCTGGGTCCGAGAACCAGATCGGCCGGTCGCTGCTGGCCACCAGGTCCCGCACGATCCCAAGCAGTTCCTGGTCCGGCACGTCCCCGCCCCGAACCGGAAGGTGAACTGCCCCCACCATGCCCGCCCCATACGCTCCTTCGCATCCGCCAGCGTGACGGTATGGGCCGCAACCGAAACCCCCAGCTGAGTTGCGTCATCGATCACTGCTCGGTAAAGGGGCGGCGACAGTGTCTCCACACGGTCGCCTCGATCATCCACCCATATCTTGATGAACGGGAGCTCGAGATTCCTCGACGTAAACGAGCTGACATAGTCCCGAACAGCCCTTCGAGCCTCTGCCTCCGTCCCGACTGGGTACATGACGTCGTTCCGGGCCTGGTGGCCGCCGGCTCCCCCGCCCGGAAAGGCGACCGCCGGACCAGTCGTGAAGAACTGCGCTGCATTGGGGATGATGTCTCCGTGGAGCTGCAACGGTACATCCCCCCACGGTTGGCGCTCACCCACCGCTGGCACGTTGATGCCGGAGCGGGGAGTCTGATAAACGTCGAGATGATCCCCGGGGAAAACTTCCCGCTCCATCAGGTCGGCGATGCTGACTACCGTGCTAAACCCCATGTATGCGAGTCGCTCCAACTGCTCGATGCAGTTCTCGCGCGTGACGTTCGCTTTGGCGGTCGTTCCCTCGACCACGTCCTCATAGCAGAGGTGCCCGTGGAGATCGATCTTGGCTGGCATCACGGTCTTCCCGTTCAAATCCACATGCGTCGCCCCCTCCGGGACCTGCACGTCACCCTGCTGACCTACGAGCATGAACCGGCCATTCTCCACGACGAACACGGAATTCTCGATGGCAGCGTTGCCGTCACCTGGGATGAGCCGGGCCCCCTCGAAGACCATCGCCCCGGCTCCTGTTTCGCCCCCCAAGACTGCGGGCCCGCTCCCGCGCTCTGAATTACACGACGCAGCCAATAGCGTCCATGGCGCAAGGAGCACAACCGCACCACGGACTGCTAGCGTGAGCCGCATGAGTCCCTCCCTAGAAAGACCGGGCCAAGTCGGCCTGTTCGCACGCGGGTTGTACCACACGAAGAACACATCCACGACAAGTTCAAACTGGCAAAGGACACGTCGAAGCGTGCGTGCCAACGCCGCCGTCGGCACGCGGTTCGTCGCGCCGCGCGCACCGCAACGGTCGTTCGCGGTGTGGCGGTCGGCTTCAACCCGGCGCTTGCGCGACAAGCGCGATTGGCGCTAGTCACCCATTTGTGAAAAGGTTGCGGCCGTACGGACGAGTAGCACCTACCCGTGACCATGCCTCGAGACCAAGATCGCGGGTTGTACTACTTCGTCGCCGCCGCGGCGCTCCTGGCGGTGGTCCATCTACTGCCGACGCCGGCGCCGCTCGAGCGGAGCGGTGAGCTGATCGCACTGACGGTCGAGGGTAAGACCTGCCTGGCGATTCTCCTGTTCGCCGTCACGCTCTGGGTCACCGAGGCGATGCCGTTCCCGGCCACCTCGCTGCTGGTCCTCATTCTGATTCCGGCGTTTGGCATCACCGATTTCGCCTCGGCGGTGCGAGCGGGATTCGGCAATCCGCTGGTGGTCTTCTTCATCGGGGTGCTGTTCCTCTCGACCGGCTTCACGATCTCCGGTCTTGGCACCCGGATGGTGTTGCACGTGCTGCGACTGTCCGGCACCCGACCGGACCGCGTCCTGCTCGGATTCATCACGTCCGGCGCGCTGCTCTCGATGTGGATCACCGACATGGCGGTGGCCGCCGTCATGCTGCCGCTCGGCGTCGGCGTCCTCAAGGATGCGGGGTTGAAGCCGCTCGCGAGCAACTTCGGCCGTGCGCTGATGATCTCGTGCGCCTACGGTCCACTGATCGGCGGCATCGCCACGCCAGCCGGCACCGCCGCGAACTTGATCGCACTGAGCTAT
>Ga0310124_10001018_pt1 | contig 19769 bp, 15 predicted proteins | sample CB11b_AW_Bot5_MG_FD_203507 | JGI IMG/M metagenome (GOLD analysis project Ga0310124, IMG submission 203507) | Marine microbial communities from Western Arctic Ocean, Canada - CB11b_AW_Bot5 | ecosystem: Environmental > Aquatic > Marine > Oceanic | place: Canada: Western Arctic Ocean | collected... | reverse complement strand
TGGGGACGACTACCCCGGCTACTATCCGGTCGGCGACGACAAGGCCCTCGCGAGCCTGCTGCTACAAGCCGAGTCCGAGCCCTCCTACCTGGCGAAGCTCGAGGATCACTGTGTGCGGTTGCGGCCGAATTTTACTCCGGAAGGAGAACGGGAGGCGTGGCGAGAGCTTCTGGACAGCGCTTGGGGTTGAGAACTATCGGCTTATGATATATCCTACCTTCCGAAGTATCAGATCATGATATTTACACTTTGGGGAGGTTGCATGGCCACGCGGAGAGAAGCTCTTTCAAGGTCGGCTTTTTTGGTCTTGCTTTCACTCGCGGATCGAGCGAGACACGGACTCGGAATCATGGATGAGGTCGAGGCTCGCACCTCCGGTGAGGTTCGCCTGGGTCCAGGCACTCTCTACGGGACGCTCAAGCGGCTCGAGGAGGAGGGCTTGATCTCCGAGACAGATGATCGGCCCGACCTGGATGACGATCCTCGACGCCGGTACTACGGCGTGACAGCAACCGGTGCCGCAGCTCTTACAGATGAAGCGGAGCACCTGCGTGCGCTCGTCGCGATCGCAGAAGGCAAGAACATCCTGAAGGTTCGATGATGAACGGCCAGGTATCGTGGGGCCAGCGGAGCAGTCGTCTCCTCGCTCGCGGGTTGTTGCTTCTCTACCCCCGGGCGGTCTGCGTAGATGCGGCTATGGGCGTGGCCAGAACGGCCAGGCAGAACATCCCGAGCCCTGCCAAAATGTGGACGCGCCCAGCATCGATCATGGATGACTCCGACTGACGGAAAGAGCCCTTCTGAGGAACGCCAATATGAGGCGTTCACAGGCTCGTGGCGAGGACGGGCATGGGTGAACCGTCACGGAGCTCCGGCACGCGGTGGGGAGCGAAAGGACTACGAGCGCGACGACCGGCGGAGGAGGGAACCGCACCAGAGGAGATCGACGACAATGGCGTGACAGGGCCGACCTTCGGGCCGCGGGCCGCACGACGCAAGAGCGGACGCCCTTCGGCGTGTCCGTGAGCGCAGGAAACATTTGTCTTGCTTCTCGGTGTCCCTGCTGCAAAACGTGAAGTATGCGATCAAGTGCCTCCTTAGGGTTCCTGTGAGGATATGATGAACGAGCGATCTGCCACCGGAACGATTCTGTTCGAGGTGGCCCTACTGACCGTTATCGTGATCCTTGTCGACGAGACGCTGGTCCGTGGCGCGCTGGCCTTCATCCCGGCCTTGCTCCTGGCCCAACGGGCGATGGGTGCCCGCGGCAGAACGGAACTCGGCGCATGGTCACCGGCCAACGATCGGCGAATGGATGAGCACGTCCGTAGACACATCACGAAGCTGCTCGATCATTTTCGGGACTTCTACGCCATGTGTCATCTCGTAGGCTCGGGCGGGATCAACTCCGACGAGGCCCTCTTGCGGGCGAACAATCTCGAGAAGGAGTTGAACCGACTCTTAGACGAGGTCACGAGCGGAGCTCGTTCAGAGGCGGGCATAGCTCCCACGGAGGTGGGCATCGCACGCGCTGAGGTTGCCGTGCCCTAGCGAGGCCTGAGCCCAGCCCGTGTTCTCCTCGGGCACCCCAGCCCCTAAGTTGCCACGTCCCTTCGTTCCACGTGCACAAAGGCTGGGCCATGTTTACCCAACGACTCTCCCTGTCCATGGCGGCGCCGTTATGCGTCGGCACCCTTCTGCTGGTGGCCCCGCCGGCCCTCACCGCCCAGGAGGTCCAATCCGGGCCTGTGGTCCTCGATTCAGCGTTTCTCGCCGGCTATTCGTGGCGTAACCTTGGCCCGGATCGGGGAGGTCGGTCCATCGCTGTGACCGGCGTGATAGGTCGTCCGGACGAGGGGTACTTTGGGGCCGTGGGCGGTGGCCTCTGGAAGACGACCGACGGCGGCGATAATTGGGCCTCCGTGACCGATTTCCAGATCACGTCCGCATCGGTCGGCGCGGTGGCTGTAAGCGAGACCAACCCGGACCTGGTCTTTATCGGAACGGGCGAGACCTGTATTCGGGGCAACATCATGCCGGGCGACGGCGTATATCGGAGCCGGGACGCCGGCGGGACGTGGGAGCATGTGGGCTTCGGACAGTCCCACGGGATCTCCAAGATCCGCATCCATCCGACTAATCCCGACATCGTCTACGTCGCTTCCTTCGGCAAGTACAGCGCACCCAGCGAGGAGCGAGGTGTCTTTAAGAGCACGGACGGCGGGGATTCCTGGCGCCGCGTCCTGTACAGGAACGATGAGACGGGCGCTATCGATATCGTCATCGATCGCAACAACCCGGATGTGCTGTACGCATCGCTGTGGGAGGCGTACCGGAAGGAATATCAGATGTCCTCCGGCGGCCCCGGCAGCGGGATGTTCAAGAGCACCGACGCCGGTGAGACGTGGACGGAGATCACCCGGAACCCCGGGATGCCCCAGGAGGGGCTGGTGGGCCGCATCGGCTTGGCGGTGTCCACTGCAAACTCGGACCGTGTGTACTCCCTATTCGAGAACGACGACGGTGGGCTTTTCCGGAGCGACGACGCGGGTGCCACCTGGGAGTTGGTCAACGACAACCGAGCCATCCGACAACGCGCCTTCTACTACACCCACGTCTTCGCCGATCACCAGGACGAGGACGTGGTCTACATGCAGAACACGTCGCTCTTCCGCTCGACGGACGGCGGGGAGACCTACGAGACCATCAACAATGGGACCCACGGCGACTTCCACGACTTCTGGATCGACCCGGACGATCCGTCTCATCTGTTGGTGGGGAACGATGGCGGTGGGGCTGTGAGTACCAACAGCGGGGACGACTGGACCGACCAGGAGTTCTCCACCTCGCAGTTCTACCACGCCGTCACCACGGCCCATGTCCCATTCCACGTGTGCGGCTCCCAGCAGGACAACAGCACGCTGTGCCTTCCTTCGGACTGGAACGCCGGTGATTTCGATTTCGGGCGGGCCGACCTAGAGGGAAGCATCACGGAGGGATCCATGGACGTGGCGTACCGTGCGGGCGGTGGCGAGCCGGGATACATCGCGCCGGACCCGACGGACCTCAACATCTTCTACTCGGGCACGAACAACGGGCGCTATGTCGATAAGTTCAACCGTACCCTCGGCACGTCCCGCGAGGTGAACCCGTATCCGTGGTTCTACTCGGGGGAGCCGGCTGCCGCTCTCGTGGAGCGCTGGCAGTGGACCTTCCCGATTCTATTTTCGCCCCTGGATCCGAACACGCTGTATACGTCGTCGCAGCGCCTCTGGCGGACCACCGACGGTGGGCGGAGTTGGGACCGTTTGAGCGACGATCTGACCCGAGCCGATCCCATGACGCTGCAACACTCGGGTGGGCCCATCACGGGCGACATGAATGGGCCTGAGGTCTACGCGACCATCTTTGCGGTCGGCCCAGGCAAGGTGGACATCGACGTCATCTGGACGGGGTCCGACGACGGACTGGTCCACGTGACCGGCAATGGTGGTGCGACCTGGACGAACGTCACGCCGACCGGGATGCCCGACTTCGGCCGCGTGAGCCAGATCGATGCGTCGCCTTTTGACGCCGCCGGGGCCTACGTGTCCGTGCGCCGGCCTCTGCTGGACGACTTCGCGCCGTACATCTGGAAGACCGATGACTATGGCCAGACGTGGATGAAGATCGTGGACGGGATCCGTCCAGACGCATACGTGCATGCTGTGCGTGCGGACCCGAACCGCGAAGGACTGCTGTACGCGGGTACGCAGCACGGCGTCTACATCTCGTACGACGACGGTGGGCACTGGCAGGAGTTCAACCCGAACCTGCCAGACATCCCCGTTGTCGATGTCATCGCAGAACACGATGAGCTTGTCATCGGGACCCACGGGAGGGGGTTTTGGGTGCTCGACAATGCCGGTCCCCTGAGGCAGGCTACGCCGAACTTGACCTCGGAGCGGCTGACGCTGTTCGAGCCGGCCGTCACGTACCGCTCGGCGAATGGCGCGACGCTGAGTTGGTGGTTCGCCGACACGCCTGAGAACGCGATGCTGGAAGTCCTGGACGCGAGCGGTGAAGTCGTGCGGACCTACGAACCTGCGGAGGAGCCCGCCGACACGACGGAGGAAAGAGACCGATGGGCCAGCCCGACGATGCCTGTCGAGCCAGGCCTGAACGTCGTGCAGTGGAATCTCCAGACCATTCCGGCGGCGACGTTCCCTGGCATGATCCTATGGGGCGTTCGGACCATGGCCCCCGTCGTGCCTCCGGGACAGTACACGGTCCGTCTCACGGCCGACGGCCAGACCCGGACCGCACCGCTGACGGTCGAGCGAAACCCTTGGATCACCGACGTCACCGACGCGGACCTGCAAGCGCAGTACCAGTTCGGCCGTCGCATTCGGGAAAAAGTGAACGAGGCCAACGCTGCGGTCATCGCCATCCGGCGAGTGAAGGCACAGCTCGAGGATCGATTGGAGGAGTCCGACGACGCGCGCCTGGCGGAGGTGGGCGAGGTGCTCACGACCAACGCCTCCGAGGTGGAAGCGAACGTCTACCAAGTGCGCAACCGGAGTGGGCAGGACCCCCTGAACTTCCCCATCAAGGTGAACAACCGACTCGCGAACCTACTGTCCATGTCCGAGCGCGGTGATGGGCGACCCATGAACAACATGGAGGAGATCTTCCAGATCATGGTGGATGAGCTGCGGGGCTATACGGACCGCTTGGAAGAGGTTTGGACCACGGACTTGGAGGCGGTTAATCGGGAGTTGGAGCGTCTAGGACTGGAGCGATTGGATCCGCTGGACGAGAGGACGCCGCTTATTTCGCAGTAGCGAGCTGCCTGCCGCGTCGTACCCCATCAGGAGATCCACCCATGCCTCTGAGTGAATCCGTCCCATTGAGCCCGACCCGGCGTGCGACTCGCCGGGAATTCCTCGGTACCGGAGCGGCCGCCGGTCTAGCGGGTGTCCTCGGCACGACGGGTTGCGCCGACCACGAGAGGGAATCGGCCTCGGCCCTCGGATACGGCGGGCACGCGAACACCGCCGCGGGCCTCGAGGACAACATCTACACCCGTCTCCTGGGAGTACGCCCCCACATCGGCGCGCATGAACACATCACCACCATGGGCGGATCGAGGATGCCTCCCGAGGTCCTCCAGGCCATGGTGGAGGCGAACGAATATTTCGTGGATATGCACGAGCTGATCGAGGCAGCCGGAGCTCGGGTGGCCGAACTGATGGGGGCGGAGGCCGCAATCGTCACGTCCGGTGGCTCTGCCTCGCTGCTTCTGGGTGCTGCCGCGTGTCTCACGGGGTCCGATCGCGACCGGATGCGGGCCCTGCCTGCTGTTACTTGGGATCCGAGCGTATGTCTGATTCAGACGGCGCACCGCTTCAGCTACGATCACGCGTATCGAGCCGCGGGCATGACCAACGTCTACGTGGATACGCGCGAAGCATTCCTCGACCGGATCGACGATACCGTGGCGATGCTCCCGGCGATCTCCGCTGTGGAACGTGGATTTCCCATCGCGCCCCCCAGACCGACCGGTCGCACCACGCCCACGCCCGACACGGTGATCCTACCCGACGAGATGATCCGAATAGGACGGGAGGCCGGCGTGCCCGTGATGATCGACATGGCTTCAGACCTGCCCCCGTGGGACAACCTGCAACGCTACATCGCTCTCGGCGCCGATCTCGTAGTCATCAGCGGGGGCAAGGGAATGCTCGGCCCTCAGTCCACGGGAATTCTGGCTGGTCGGCGTGATCTCATCGAGGCCGCGCGTCTGCAGAACGCTCCCAACGACTATATCGGAAGGGGCCTGAAGGTGGGCAAGGAAGAGATCATCGCGCTGATCGTGGCCCTGGAGCGTGCCGTCGCCATCGACCAGGAAGCCGAGGTCGCAGGCTGGAACGAGCGGGCCCGGTGGGTCTCGCAGCAACTCCAGGACGTCCCGGGGGTCGAGGCCCGCTGGGAGATGAACAATAGCGGGTACGCCGACGTGGATCTGTCTTGGGATGAATCGGTGATTCCGATGGACGTTGCTGAGTTCAAGCGCAGGCTCCGCGAGGGGTCGCCTAGGATCGTGTACGACGGCACTACGGTCAGGACACGACAGCTCCGGACGGGGGAGGAGCGTCTCGTGGTGCAGAGGCTCCGCGAGGTGTTCGCCGGGGCCCAGTAGGATTAGACTGAACGCCGGCCTTCGGTCACGAGACCCGTCGGGCCGGCTGCCGCGACTCATTCGATGGAGAACCATTATGCGAGCTGGAATCCTCTGCGTCCTATCGGCCCTGACCGTCATCGTCATCCCCGCCGCAGCGCAGGACGCGCGCCGGCCCATGACCGTGGACGACGCGATGGACATGGTGCAGGTCGGCAGCCCCCTCATGTCACCCGACGGGAGTTGGGTGCTCTATTCCCAGCGTAAGCTCAATTGGGACGACAACGAGTACGAGACCGAATACTGGCGGGTGCCCGCCGACGGCGGCGAGGCGTTCCGTTACATCGGCGAAGATGGGGGGAGCTCGTTCCAGTTCTCACCGGATGGGGCCTACCTCACATTCCGTCGGCCCGTGGGTGGCGGATCATCGGGCGGCGGGTCCGGGGGTAGCGAATCCGGAGCTGGCGCCGGAGGCAACAGTCGCCTCCAACAGATCTTCCTCATGCGCACCGTCGGGGGCGAGGCCGTGCAGCTCACCAAGCACGAGACCAGCGTCGCCCAGTACCGTTGGGCGAAGGATGGCTCCGCCATCTTCTTCGCGGCCCCCGATAAGAAGCCGGAGGACGTCGAAGAGGAGGAGAAGAAAGGCGCCGACGCCATCTTCGTCGATGAGGGGCCCAATGGGCAGACTGCGAGCAATTGGAGCAACCTCTGGGTCTTCGACATGGCGACCAAGGAGGAGCGTCAGATTACCCATGAAGAGCTCATCATCGGCAGTTGGGATATTTCCGCTGACGGCCGACGCCTCGCGCTTACCGCCCGCACGCAGAATCGGCGAAACGACTCGTACCTGAACGAGATCTATTTTGCCGATGTGGGCACGGGCCAGCTCACGAAGCTGAGTGACAATCGAGCGCCCGAGGGTGGGCTCGTGTGGGCCCCGGACGGCTCCAGCATCCTGTTTACGGCGGCCGACGATCAGGAATGGATGAATCGCAACACCAAGCTGTGGTTGCTCGACCCCTCGTCCGGGAATCATCGGCTGTTGTCCGCGGCCTTCGAGGGCACCCCGAGGAACCCGACGTGGAGCACGGACTCGAAGACCATCTACTTCAGCGGGCAGCAGGGCACGAATTCGAATCTGTTCGCGGTCGATGTCGCGTCCGGCGATGTGTCGCAGCTCACGGACGTGGAGGGGACTCTACAGGTGGCTTCCTACTCCGCCGACCGCTTAACCTATGTGTACTCGTTCACGGACTACCGCACACCATCGGATCTGTGGGTCGGGGGCGGCTCGGAGGCGGTTCGGCTCACCAAAGCGAACCCGCAGGTCGAAGAGTGGCAGCTCGCCGACATGTGCGTCATCGACTGGAAGAGTAAAGACGACTTCACCATCGAGGGCCTGTTCCACCTACCCGCTGGATACGAGGAAGGCGACCGCGTGCCTCTCGTCCTCAACATCCATGGAGGACCCGCGGGATCGTTCTCCAATAGCTGGAGGCCGAGCTATCACATTTATGCAGGCCTCGGGTACGCGTCGCTCTCTCCCAACGTGCGGGGGAGCAGCGGTTACACGGACCACCTTCGCGAGGGCAATACGTTCGCTCAGGGTGACGGCATCGGGTTCGGCGACTACTGGGATCTGATGAACGGTGTCGATCAGCTCATCGAGAGCGGCGTCGTGGATCCTGACCGGATGGGCGTGAAGGGATGGAGCTACGGCGGCATTCTCGGTGGGTGGACCATTACGCAGACTGAGCGCTTCAAAGCGGCATCGATCGGCGCGGGCGTCTACGACTGGACGTCCGAGTACGGGCCGGGCTTCAACAACGACGTACGTCTCTGGCACATCGGCGGCACGCCCTGGGACAACGCGGAGGCGTGGCGCAACCAGAGCGCACTCACCCATGTGGCGAACATCTCTACGGCCACGCTGCTCATCCACGGGATGAACGACCGGACAGATACGGAGCAGCAGAGCATGATGTTCTTTACGGCGATCAAGGACATCGGTAGGGCGCCAGTGCGCTACATGAAGTTCCCCCGTGAGCCGCACGGCTTCCGCGAGCCGAGGCATCAGCGTACGCGGGATATCGAGGAGCTACGCTGGATGCAGAAATACGTCCTGGATATCGAGTGGACGCCCTGGGAGCGTCCTGAAAAGGACGACGAGAAGAAAGACGCGAAGATCACCGACGGAGAGTCGGGCTCTCCATGACATGAAGCGCGTGACCTTGCTCGATACCGCAGCGATGCCGGGCGGTGGCGAGCTCGCTCTCTACCAGCACGGCCAGGACTTCATTATCAAGGTCCCGGGCGGCCAGGATCTGATGAGTACGCGAACCTACGGGTCCGCGGAGGCGCTGGCTGAGATCGCGTGTGCGGAGTTGGCCGGTCGAGAGCGGCCCCGTGTGCTGATCGGCGGCCTTGGCGTGGGCTTCACCCTGGCTTCGGCGCTACATCATCTCGGGCAGGACGCCGAGGTGGTCGTGGCTGAGCTCGTGCCGGGCGTGGTCGAGTGGAACCGAGGCCCCCTTGGGGAGCATGCCGGCCATCCGCTCCGCGATGGCCGGGTCGTCGTTCGCGAAGTCGATGTGGCCATCATTCTGAGGGAGGAGGGGCGAGCCTTCGACGCCATCTTGTTGGACGTCGACAACGGTCCGGAGGGATTGACCCAGAAGGGGAACGATTGGCTCTACTCGCGCGCCGGGTTGAACGTGATCCAAAGGACGCTCCGACCAAAGGGCGTGTTGGCGGTGTGGTCGGCCGGCACGGACCCCGCGTTCAGTAAGCGCCTGCGCAAGGCTGGTTTCGAGGTCGACGAGATCCCGGTACGGGCGCACCGCGGGAAAGGTGCTCGCCACCTCATCTGGGTTGCGCGAACGCCGGAGCGATAGCGCACGGCCTCCGGACCGGCCCCTACCCCTTCTTCATCGAGAGTCCGATGCGCTTCCGTTCCAAGTCGACCTGGAGGACGCGCACCTCGACCTGCTGACGCACCCGCACGACCTCGTTCGGGTCTTTCACGAAGCGATCCGCTAGTTGACTCACGTGGACGAGACCGTCTTGGTGGACGCCGATGTCCACGAATGCGCCGAACGCGGTGACGTTGGTGACGAGCCCGGGCAGGACCATGCCGGGCTGCAGGTCGCCGATGGCGTGAACGTCGGCGAAGGAAAAGGCTTCAAATGCGGGGCGGGGGTCCCGTCCTGGCCGGGCGAGCTCGTCCAGGATGTCGTCCAGCGTGGGGCGGCCCACACCCTCGCCCACGTAGCGATCCGGGACGATCCGGCCCCGCATCCCCTCGTCGGTGAGTAGCTCGCCCACTGAGCATCCCTGGTCCTTGGCCATGCGTTCCACCAGGGTGTACCGCTCAGGGTGCACGCCGCTCGCGTCCAGCGGGTGTGACCCGTCGGGAATGCGCAGGAACCCCGCTGCCTGTTCGAAAGCCTTGCCGCCCAACCGCGGTACCTTCAGCACGTCCCGCCGTGTCCGAAAGGCGCCATTGTCCTCACGCCAGCGCACGATGTTTTTCGCCAACACGGGACCTAGTCCGGCCACGTATGTGAGAAGGGACACGCTGGCGGAGTTGAGGTCCGCGCCTACGGCGTTGACGCAGCTCACCACCGTGTCGTCCAGCGCGAACTTGAGTGCGCCCTGATCCACGTCGTGCTGGTACTGTCCTACGCCGATGGATTTGGCGTCGATCTTTACCAACTCGGCCAGGGGATCCTGGAGGCGACGCCCGATAGAGACCGCACCGCGTACGGTCAGGTCGTGATCGGGTAGCTCCTCCCGAGCCACGGCGCTGGCGCTGTAGATAGACGCGCCGCTTTCGTCCACCATGATCACAGGGAGTCCGAGGTCTAAATTGCGGACGAAGGTCTCGGTCTCTCGCCCCGCTGTGCCGTTACCGACCGCGACGGCCTCCGGCGAGAAGCGTTGGACGAGGTCCCGGACGAGGCGCTCCGCCTCCACACGGCCACCCTGGCTCTGAGTGGGGAATATGGTGTTGTTGTGCAGGAGCGCTCCCTGGCCGTCGAGCGCCACGATCTTGCATCCGGTCCGAAAGCCGGGGTCCACCGCGAGCAGCCGCTTGTTCCGCAAGGGCGACGCCATGAGGAGCTCTCGGAGATTCGTGACGAATATCTGGATGGCATCCTCGTCGGCCCGGGCTTTTGCCCCCTTCAGTGCCTCACGCTCGAGGCTTGGGAGGAGCAGACGCTTGTACGCGTCCTCGAGGGCACGACCTACCTCCTCGGCGGTGAAGCCGCGTCTGAAGCCGTGCCCGTGCAGGTAGCGCCGCCTCAACCGCAACAGGGCGTCCGCCTCGTCGGGTCTGGCCTGGACCCGGAGGAAGCCTTCATTGCTTCCCCGCAAGATCGCGAGGATTCGGTGGGAGGGGGCCCGGCGAAGAGGCTCGGACCAATCGAAGTAGTCTCGGAACTTCGCCGCCTCGGTCTGTTTCTTTTTGACCCCCGTCGAGGCGAGGAGCGCTCGCTCGGCGAAGAGATGTCGCAAGTCGTGCCGGACATCGGGGGCCTCGCTGACGTTTTCGGCGATGATGTCGCGGGCCCCGGCGAGGGCGGCGTCGCGGTCCTCGACATCGCGCTCGGGATCCACAAAGGCTGCCACGTCGATTCGCTCGCCGGTCTGCTCCATGAGGAGCTTCGCCAAAGGCTCCAGGCCTCGCTCCTTCGCCACCATCGCTCGCGTGCGTCGCTTTGGCCGGTGAGGCAAGTATACGTCCTCCAGGGCCGGCAGAGTCTCGGCGCCCGTGACGCGGCGGCGCAGCTCGTCATCGAGGAGACCTCTTTCCGAGAGCGACGCCAGGATCGAGTCTCGGCGCTTGTCGAGCTCGGCGAGTTGCGCCATGCGGTCCCGGATGGCGGACACCGCCACCTCGTCCAGAGAGCCGGTGGCCTCCTTCCGGTAGCGGGCGATGAAAGGCACGGTGGCCCCGCTGCTTAGAAGCTCGGAGGTCGCCTGGACTTGCTGGACGGTCTCTCCGAGCTCTCGTGCGACCAACGAAAGATGATCAGACATGACGCTACCTAGAAAGAAAACGGGCCGCCCCGAGTGGTCGGGGCGGCCCGCAGGCCTCTATTGGTTTCAACAACCGTCTAGAGTGCGATGACGTTCTCCGCCGCGGGGCCTTTTTGGCCCTCCACCACGTCGAACTCCACCTGGGCTCCCTCGGCGAGGGTCTTGAAGCCCTCCGCCTGAATCGAGGTGTGGTGGACGAAGCAATCCTTGCTGCCGTCCTCCGGGGTGATGAAACCAAAGCCCTTCTGGTCGTTAAACCACTTTACTGATCCCCTGGTACGCATCTACGCGCTCCTTGGTTGTGCAAGTCGGAGCTACGATGATACGCACTTACCGACTGCTTGCTTGCGCGGAATGTCCGCGCTGATGTGTGGCCGTTGTGGCCACAAGAAAAAGGGTCGCGATGTCCAAAAACGACGACGACGCCCTCATCCAGAATGCACACCCCGTCAGGGGTGACGCGTAAATGCTCGCGAAGTCGGAGGGCAGTGTCAACGGGCAAAAGGGTTAGCACCGGGTTCTTGCCGGTGTTCGGCTCACTCGCCTCTCTTCTCGCCCCCCGCATTGGTGTACCTTGGGGCACCCTCGGTATCCGCTCGCGCCACACCGCGTCGCGACACGCTCGCTGCCCAGACATGGAGTCTCCGATCCCCCTCGACCCTGCCCTCAGCCCCCTCGACGTTCTGCGCGATGTATTCGGTTACGAGGACTTCCGCCCCGGCCAGCTAAAGGTCATCGAAGCGGTGGTCGCGGGTCGCGACTGCATTGCGCTCATGCCTACGGGAGCCGGCAAGTCCCTCACGTTTCAGGTGCCGGCCCGCATGATGGATGGCACGGTGCTCGTGGTGTCTCCGCTGATCTCCCTCATGAAGGACCAGGTCGATGCGCTCTCGGATCTGGGTTTTCGGGCGGCTGCGATCAACTCGTCGCTGGAGCCGGGCGAGCGAGAGCGCAGGCTCCAGGCGCTAAGGGCCGGGGAGTACGAGCTTGTCTATCTCGCGCCGGAGGGGCTCGACGGTCGCTTGAGCAGGGAGGCCGGGAATTGGCCTCTGTCGTTGCTCGTCGTGGACGAGGCCCACTGCATCAGCCAGTGGGGCCACGACTTCCGCCCGTCGTACCGGCGGCTGCAGCGGCTTCGGGAGGGGTTACCCAACGTGCCGGTGCTAGCGCTCACCGCGACCGCCACGAATGCGGTAGCTCGCGACATCATCCGGCAACTCGACATGAACGAGCCTGCAGGCTTCAAGGGCTCTTTCTTCCGCTCCAACCTGCATATCTACTGCAGGAAGAAGGGCACCGGTCCGACCCGCCAGGAGATTGCTGGACTGATCGCAGCACGGTCGGGTCAAAGCGGGATTCTGTACTGCTCGTCGCGGAAGGCGGTTGATCAGATGGCCGGCTTCCTATGCGATCAGGGAGTGCGCGCATTGCCGTATCACGCCGGGATGGAGGACGTCGATCGGGCGGCGAACCAAGACGCGTTCGCGAGGGACGATGTCGACGTGATCGTCGCGACCATCGCCTTCGGCATGGGTATCGACAAGTCGAATGTGCGTTTCGTCATCCATCGGGACATGCCCAAGGACGTGGAGTCCTGGTATCAGGAGATGGGACGCGCGGGTCGGGACGGCCTCGATAGCGACTGTATCCTGTTCTATTCATGGGCCGACGTGAAACAGATCGAACGGTTCCTGAGCGACATCGACGATCCCGATCTCTACTGGGCCAAGGCCGAGGCTACCAAGTCCCTCTTCCGCTTGGTGGAAAACGGTGGGTGCCGGCACCAGAAGATCCTCCACCACTTCGGCGAGGAGATCGACGGGTGCGGGACGTCCTGCGACTGGTGCACGGGTGTGAAGGCGGAAGACATGGCTGCGGAGGGAATGATGGCCGGGAAGGCACGGGCGGCGGTGGCCGGCGCGGCAATGACCCGCCCGACCCCGGGCCCGCGACGGCGATCACGCACATCCTACGACAGTGTTTCGGAGCCTGAGCCCCTTTCGGATGAAGGAAAGGCTCTGTTTCAGTGCCTGCGTGACCTTCGCAAGTCCTTGGCGGACGAGCAGGGTGTGCCCGCTTACATCGTATTCAGCGACAAGACCCTTCGTGCGATGGCCGAGACACGCCCATCTACTCCCGGGGAGCTGCTGGCGGTCTCCGGCGTCGGACCGCTGAAGCTCGAGCGCTACGGCGAGGCGTTCCTGGAGGTCTTTATCACAGCAACGCGTCCAGATACAGGTCGATCCTGAACTGCTTGGCTGGGCCGTTGAGACCGTGGGACAGGTCCAGACGGATCAGACCGTCGAGAACACTTCCGCCCAGTCCGACACCGTAGAGCAGGTCGCCGCCGCTGAACTCAATCAGGTCTGGACCAACGTCATAGACAACGCGATCGACGCGATGGATGAGGGTGGCGAGCTGATTCTCAAGACCAGGCTCAACGATATTTGGGTCGAGATCGAGATCGTCGATGACGGGTCCGGTATTCCGGAAGAGATCCTATCCCATGTCTCCGAGCCGTTCTTTACGACCAAGGATGTCGGCGTCGGGACGGGACTCGGCCTCGGGATCGCGATGCGAATCGTCGAGACGCACCAGGGTCACATCGAGGTTCGGTCGAAACCAGGCCGGACCGGGTCGAGATCGGTCTCGAGGATGGGCAGGGTGGAGCCGCCTGATCACGAGACCACCGGACCACCGGATCCCTGGCGACCGCGGTGGCTTCTACCCCACGCTCCTCGCGATCTCCAAAATCCGGTCGACGTCCTCTTCGTTGTTGTAGGCGTGGAGCGAGAACCGTAGCACGCCCTTCCGGATGGAGAGGTGCACGCCCTCCCGCGTGAGGGCCTCGTGAAGCGCGTTCATGGCGGGGTCATCCGCGGTGTAATGCCGGCCTCCACCGCTCGCTCCCAGGGCCACGATGTGGCCGAGATGGGGGCCCGGTGCTCCTCCACAAACGGGCAGTCCCGCCTCGAGGAACCCTTCGGCCATACGTATGGTCAGATCTCGCACATACGTATGGACTGCTTGGGTCCCGAGCCCGTCCAATAGGTCCAGAGCCGCCTTCACTGCCGTCACGGCCAGGTAGTTGTAATTGCCCCCGTCGAAGCGCCGAGCCGCCGGAGCGTACGTGAAGTTTACCCCAGTGAACGCCGTCTCGTGGGCGTCCTCGTCCATGGCCACGCTGAAACGCGCCAGCGCAGCAGGCTTCAGCTCTTCCGCGAAGTCCTTCTTACAGTAGAGAAAGCCCAGCCCGTAGCAGGCGAGCAGTCCCTTCTGCGTGGCGACCGCCAGGGCGTCGACGCCGAGCTGCTCCACGTCCGTGTGCAGGACGCCGACGGACTGCGCCGCGTCCACGACGACCCGCACGCCCCGCCCCTGGCACGCGGTCGACAGGGCCGGGACGTCGGTGACGAACCCTGGGGAGAACGTCACCGTCGAGACCGAAACGAGCCTCGTGCGCTCATCGACCGCCGCCATGATCCTGTCGAGGTTTACGTGACCGTCGTCGGAAGGCACCGTGCGCACCTCGATCCCGTAGCGCTGCGCCACGTTGTACCAGGGATACACGTTGGCCGGATGCTCGAGCTCGGGGCAAAAAATCATGTTGTCCCCGGCCCGCCAGTCCATCCCTCCGGCGATATGGTTCAAACCGTCGGAGACGTTTTTGACGAAGGCGATCTCGTCCGGATGCGCGTTCACGAAATTCGCGAAGGCGATCCGGGTCGCCTCCACGAAGTCGAAGGAGCCGTCCTTGCTCCAGGTCAGTCCAGTGCGTCCGTCCAGGTACGCCGTGATGGCGTCCCGTACCTGCAACGGCATGAGCCCCCGCTGGGCCACGTTGGTGAAGACGCCCTCGCTGGCGCCCGGAAAGTTGGACCGGAAGTCGGCGAAACGATCGTTGCTCATGTCCGGAGTCTCAGCCACCGAGGTACGTCATGGCACGCTCGAGCAGCTCGCCGTAGTACGTGCGGAAGTTTTCCCGTGTTAGCAGGACGAGCTCGTCAGGATGGGCTGGGTTGCCCTCTAGGATCTCACCGTTTGGGCGGATGCTGTGGCCTACGTTCCACATGAATCGAACGACTGGACGATCCGTCCCGGGGAAGTAGAGTACCTCGTCCCACTCCCAGGTGTTGCTGTAACCACCCGGGGTCATGCCGATGATATGCCCCAGGTTGTTGTCCTTGACGATAGACGCGAACTGGTCGAGGTGGGAGCCACGACGTGGGACGAAGAAGCACACCAAGCGGCCCCGGAAATGTATGGGCGCTGGTTTTAGGATGCCGTCAGAGTCCTTGGAAGCGTGAGCCAGCTTGAAGGGCACGTTATTGGTGTATTCGGCCCCAGTGGCCACAGAATCGGCCACGTCCGTATCCAGCCATTCCATCAGCCACGATCCGTCATCCATCGCTTCCGGAACCCCCGAGTCCATGGATCCACCCGCTCCAATCTCGCGCCTCTTGGATTCAGTAAAGAGGGGCACTACATCGCTGATGCGCAGGTTGCCGAAAGTGGTCTTGAAGGGTTTCGGCGTGAAGCGTTGGACCGCGTAAGCTCCCGCTGAGCCGCCACCGCTGCGTGTACCGTCGATAATAAGATCGTAATCGAGCCAATCCCTCTCGACAGCCAGATCCATGAGCTTATCAACGTCGTCGATCATCGTATCACGGAAACCGTACCAGGTAAGTACCAATACTGAGCGGTCGTCATCGGGAAGATGGAGGTCGTAGGTGGGAGTGGAGTACTCCAATTGGAAGCCCGGATAGTTAGGCTCTGAGAGATCCGCCCAAGGAATAGAGTCCGGGTGGAGGTAGGGCAGGGTCACCGTGGTCACCGTTCCGTCCTCTCCCCCTAGTTCCAATTTGAGGCCGTCCCCATAGAACGAAGCAGGCATGATGGCAGTGCGGGCCGTGATATCCTCCGCCAAACGCCAGCGGAGGTTTGCTTTGTACGAAGACGCCTGATAAGGCCGTACGGCTGTCTCGTACTCTGCCATGGGACGCCCGTTCACGGATATGACCTGGTCTCCGGGCTCGGCCTGCCCTTCCGGGAAGTGTGCCGGGTCTTCTGAGACATCGGCCACGAAGTATACTGATGGATCACCGTAGTCAGGGAGAATGCGAACCGGGGCCAAGTGCGTGGGACCCACCCCTCCTTCGACTCCTGCCGACTCTGCAAGCCGGAGCCCGCCGGGGACTAGACTGACGTCTAGGTGCCTGTCGTTACGGGCGTTGCTAACCTTCTCGAGCGCGTAGAAGAGTGCCTCTTCCGTGTCTGCTCCAACAACCTCGTCTCGGTAGGCTGCCATCGACATCAGGGGATCGGAACCCCAGTGCTGCTCTTTTGCCGGTGAGAACGCTTCCCGGGAGGTGGTCAGCGCAATGACGGTGTCGAACAGAGCCGCTCGCTGCTCGGGGGTTCCGGCTCTTGACGAGGTCTCGTCGTTCGGTCTGCAACTCCACGCCAGGAAGACGGCTAAGGCGACGAGACTCCACCGCGACCGGTTATTCGGTAAACGTGTCATTCTCTCTTCCTCTTCAGGATCTATGGGGTGGCCTTTATTGCTGACTTATCGGTGCCACGATGATTGTCACATCCACATCGTGGTACAGGCCGCCGTCATCTGCCCGTGCGCGGAGCACATACGTTCCCGGACGGTCGAAGATGACCTTAACTTGCCAGAGTCCGTCTTCGGGCAGCTCCGGGGGAAACCAGAGTGGCGCCCAAGGGGAGTTGGCAGCGGCTCGTGTGTCCTCCCATACTTTCACCTGCAGCGGATCAAATGTCACACTTCCGTCGCCCCGATAAACGAACCAGGCGAGGTTAAGACCGTTGGCCTTGCCGACTGTGATTCGTGTTGGAGGGCGGAGAGCTGCGGCCGGTAGCCTAGGCGTGGCCTCAGGGTCACGAGGTGGGCGACGACGGCGAGCTCGGGGTAAGCCATCATCCGTCACCTCTGCGACCAGCGTTACCGGCTGCCCCACTGAGGCTCGCCTCACACTCTCCCCGATCAGGCGGACGTGGGGAGGAACGTTCGCTCGCGACTCGGGCGTGCTGGCTCCTGCCCCGAGGGAACCCGTTTCGGAGGCGATCACCATGTTGTCAATTTTGTAGTCCGTTCTCAGCGATGCATAGGCATACTCGGTCTTGCCCCTAGTCGTAAGTGTCCAGATCATCTCCTTCTCTCCCCAGTCGACGGGGACTGTAACCTTGAATACGAATCGGTTCCGACGGGGGAGCAGGTGGGTGGGCTGACCCTGATCGGCAGGGCCGGGCGAGATGTTGTTGTCGGGCCCCGCGGGGACGTCCAGTTCTTCCAACCAGTTCCGGTTCATATACCCGAAAAGGAAACTGAAGGACCCATCCTCGTTCTCCTCCCACCCCTCGAAGGCCGGGGAAACGTTTTGGCCGCGGCTATAGCTTTCCTGGGCGTTTGCCTTCACCGGAACCAGCCAGAGGGTGAGCACTAGGACCAAAGCTCCAGTCGTGACGATATTCCGGCTGCGTCTGACACCCGGTCCACTCATTCTGATCATCCTCCGGGAACTGCCAGAACTGTGCACAGTGGACAGCCGATAACGTGATCGTTCTTGGTCAGATTGAGCTGTTCGCGTCGTTCAGCCATCTCTTCCATGAATTGCTCTTCGGTAAGAGTGACCCGTTGCCCGAGGTCGATAAACATATTGGCCACGGATCTGTTCCCGGAGCCCTGCCAGTTCCTTGAGTCGGGGACCATCGGGTTGTCCTGAGAATTATCCATGTAGCCGGTGATGTGGAGGACCGTCCCCTCGGGCAGCAGCGGCTGTGCGTGATCGGCGAAGACATAGCCACGAACCCAGTTGTGATCATAGCCTACACAGGACAAGGTCTCGACGTTGTAGCCCCAAATCGCTTCCAGGCACATGCGCGATCCGGGTGCGTGAAGATGTGGCTCGAACGTCACGATCTTGGTGGGAGCGTTAAGCACTGTATAGGCGTGTAGCTCCTGGTCCTTTTCTCCCGCCCTGATGTCGATGTCGACAGCGTTACCTAAGCGAGTGATCCTCGACCCGTACTTCGGCTCATAGTCCTTCGGGTGGAACCGGAATCCAACCTCCAAGTGGGCTTTGCTGTCTTTGCCGTTAGAGTGCAGGTGGATTGAGTTGGAAAAGATGCTTGAATTCGCCTTGAGCAGCCTGCCTCCGTCCGGATCGAAGACATCTGGGTTACGACCAACTTCGTGTACTGGCCAGCTAATGGGCCGCTCTCCCTCGGCCAGCTCGCCAGTTTCATCGAGAACCCCCGTGCTCCAGATCATGTGATGGACCACGTAGCGGCCGCCGACTGTGGAGCGGCTCGCATTCTTAGTGTCTACATCGTTGATTTCCTTGATCTCGACGGAGGCTACGTAGCGGTCCTCGGTAAGGCCTGTAGGCATGCTAGATATGTTGCCCCACCAGTCCGGTGCGTCGGCACCCACCTCGAGTTCGTCGAGCTTCACGATCAGGTCCGGCTCTCCCGCCGTCCACGTATTCACGTCATTGAAGACTAGGGGCGGAGGCATATTCCTGGGATCCCCCTCAGGAGCTCCTGCGTAGGCCCACCGCTGAATGGTCGCGACTTGCTCGTCATTTAGAGAGGGATCGTCCTTGAAGTCCTGGATACCGATGTCCTTCTCGACATACCACGGTGGCATGGCGCCGGCTTTGTCACGCAACCCGGTCTTATATGACATCATTGCGGCCCAGGGCTGTGCCTCCTCATAGGTCGTTAGCGGCATGGGCGCGACGCCTCCTTCTCGATGGCACCTTTGGCAGTGCCCTTGAAGAATGGGAGCGACGTCCCTGGTAAAGGTGGTCTCGTGTTGACCGTTGGACTCTTGCGCGACCAAACCGGCCGGGACCGCTAAGGCTCCGATCGCCAAGGCAAGAAAAGCAATCCTAGGGGTGCTCTCCCGGTCTGTGTTCTTTACGACGAGCATCGTTTAGACTCCCTGAAGGAATCACAAGGGACCGCGTCGAGCAGCCCTGGCAAAGAGTACACGAGTGTCTTGACGGGCGTCAATCCGTCGGGGCCTTTGGGCTTACCTTCCCACGTGCGGAGATTGATCGGGCACAGATGAGTAGACGGCGCAAGCGACGGGCAAAAGAGATCTCGACACCAGTTCCTGAAATGACCGGTATCGTCAGGCTCCTGAGTGAGCGATCTGTTGCCACGCTGGACTTGCATGGCTACACGGGAGCGCAGGCGCAGCCACTCGTGCTGGACTTCCTCACGACGCATTCTCGAGGCTCGGCTGGGAGCGTGGTGCACGTGATAACCGGAAAGGGCACACGTTCGGAGGGAAAGGCGGTGCTGCCAGAGGTCGTTCGGGACATGCTTGAAGATGAAGTTGCTGAGCATGTGGCCGAGTACGCAGGAATGTTGGGCGGAGGTGGGTGGATCGTACGTGTGAAGTGAAAGGGAGCGCTTTCTTTAGGCCAGCCAAGTTCCACTGCTGCCCACAGGGCTCCCGAGGAACGACTTGTTTCTAGGAGACGCTGGCCGCGCTAAATTTCCTCCGATGAAACCATCCTGCAACCCG